>Ga0116168_1000437_pt1 | contig 41068 bp, 39 predicted proteins | sample AD_UKC129_MetaG_FD_89795 | JGI IMG/M metagenome (GOLD analysis project Ga0116168, IMG submission 89795) | Active sludge microbial communities of municipal wastewater-treating anaerobic digesters from Canada - AD_UKC129_MetaG | ecosystem: Engineered > Bioreactor > Anaerobic > Digestate | place...
CAATATTTTCAGATGTTTGAATAGTAGCGATATTGGGATTAATTAATATAGTCTGTATACCTTCTTCTTTTAAAGCTTTTAGAGCTTGAGAACCTGAATAATCGAATTCTCCTGCCTCACCAATTTTTAAAGCACCTGACCCTAAAACTAAAACTTTAGATATATTTTGAAATTTCATAATTCCTCACTTAAATTAATTTTATAAATTCATCAAATAAAAATTTTGTATCGTTTGGTCCGCTTGCAGCTTCAGGATGGAATTGCACTGAGAAGAAAGGTTTATTCTTATGTTTTATACCTTCATTTGTATTATCATTTAAGTTTTTAAAGAAAATTTCCCATTTATCTGAAAGTTTTGAATCGTCAAGGGCATAGCCATGATTTTGCGAAGACATAAAGACTCGATTAGTACCAACTAGTTGAACTGGCTGGTTGTGGCTTCTATGACCATATTTTAATTTATATGTATCGCTACCTGCAGCCAAACCGATTATTTGATTCCCTAAGCAAATACCCATTATAGGTTTTTCAATTTCAAATGCTTTCTTAACATTTTGTATTGTCTCAACACACATTTTGGGATTTCCAGGCCCATTTGATATTAATAATCCATCATATTCTAATTTTGTAAAATCATAATTCCAAGGAACTCTTATTATTTTTATTTCATAACTCATTAAACATCTTATGATATTATATTTGACTCCACAATCTACTAAAACTACTGTTTTCTCACCTTTACCATACGTAATAACCTCTTTTGTTGATACATTATTGACCAAATTTTGGTTACCTAGATCTGTAAAATATAAATCTTCATCAAAAATTATTTTAGCAGGCATACTCCCATGTTCTCGTAACTTTACTGTTAATTCACGCGTATCTATTCCATACAATGCTGGTACATTATTTTCCTTTAACCAATCGGATAAACTTTTTTCGGCTTTCCAATGTGAATAATTTTCAGAATATTCGCTAACGATTAAACCACTTACGTGAATTTTTTCAGACTCAAAATTTTTTATAAGACCATTTTCATATTCTGTTTTAGGAACTCCATAATTTCCGATGAGAGGATAAGTAGATACTAATATTTGACTATTATATGATGGATCAGTTAAACTTTCAGGATAACCGACCATTGCAGTACTAAAAACTATTTCACCGTTTTTAGATACTTCGCTTCCAAATGAAATTCCTTCATATACTGAACCATCTTGTAATATTAATTTGCCTTTTTTCATGGGACCTCTATTTTTTTACAAATTTACAATATTATTCAATTATATTTTTATATTTTATTTATTTTCAAGTAATTATAATTTCATTTACTGTATTTTACCAACATTATTATGTATATTTATTCATTTTATGTATTCGTAAGGAATATTTAAGTAACAAATTTTTTTATATTCTACACCGTGCGGTTTATACCGCACGGTGTTATGCTTATACCGTCCGAGCTAAAAAAAAAAAGCTGTCTTAATAAGACAGCTTTTAAATATTCTTTAAAAAAAAAGGACAAGTTACCTTGCCCTATTAATGATAATACGTCATCTCCCAAAAGTATGATGCATTTTGAAAAATAATAAAAACTTTTAGTTATTGATATATATAGCCGAATATTTAAATAAATATTTAATTTCATCTTTGCAAAATTAATTAAAATAATCATATTATCCAAATTTATTTTTCACCATATTTAATTTCCATATTATATTTCCAGTTGTTAAAATAAATGTTACCACCACGCCATTCAAGTTCGCCCCTTTGGAAATCAACAGTTTCACTTCTTGGATATACTTTTAATGGATAAAAATTTCGGGAAATATCATCATTGACAGTAAGGTGATAATTATCCAAGCTACCTAAAAAGAAAAATTTTTGCTCTTCATTTTCAAAATTATGAATACCAAAAGACTGATCAACAGGCACCCAACCATAATCAGGTATATAAATTTCGGCCCAATCATGTAAATTTATTTCATTTGGATGAATCATCCATCCGCTTTGCCATTTAGCTGGAATACCATTAAGCCTACACAATGTTATAAATAGTAAGCTCACCTGGCCACAATCACCATGCATATTATCAATTACATATTCTGGAATACAATCGATAGTTGAGTATTCTCTTGCAGATGCCCAAGGTATATTTTCATCAATCCATTGATAAATTTTCTTTACAATCTTTAATTTTTTTGTCTCATTTCCAACAATTTTATTTGACAATTCTCTAATTTTATCACTAAAAACAATGTGTGGCGGAGATTCTTTAACAAATTCCTTCAACAAAGTATCATTTGAAAAATCATATTTTATATCTTTTGTAAAATCAATTTTATTAACTTCAGCAAAAGATAAATAACTAATAGAGTATTCGAACACTAAGGGTTTGTTTTTTTCAACTCTCTTTTCAAAATAAATACTTCGATGTGGATTTTTGGTATCTTCAATAATAAATCTATCAGCATTGCAACTAAGCAGCTTAACGTTCTTTTGTCTCTGATTTTCTTTTGGAAAAGGGAACCATCCTCTTACAATTTCCCCTTCTGGGACTATACCATCTTTCAAAATTACAGAATATTTCAAGGTGATTTTAATAGGATTTAAGTATCTTTTATTCCATTTATTGAACTCACTTAAAAGAAAAGGAATTGCCTGATAAGTATCAATTTTATATCCACTAGTAGTATTTGGGAATGGATTATTTTTGATATCTCTAAGCTTTTTATTAACTCTAAAGAGATTTTTGTCTGCATTATAAAAATATTTTTTTTCTCCGTTTATAAACATCATCTCTAAAGATTTATCTTTTTCAAAATCTTTAATTTCCTCTTCTTTTATATTAGGAAGATATTGTTTAATGTAAGGTAATATATCATCTATTTTTTTATTAAAATCCAAACTAATTCTATCCAATTTTTCTTTTTCAAAATTCAAATTCCATTTAGCTATAGCATCTAAATTTGAAAAACAAACAATACTATCAATTAAGTATTTTGCTCGAATAAAATTACCTTTTAATATTTCCTGTTTTACAACTAAAGGCAATTCGTAAGCAAAAATTAATTTATAAAATACAAAAAAAACTATTATTTTTTTCATTTTCTACACCTTATTTACTTGGGAATTCCACAATATCATTTTTATAAATATCTAATAAGGTATTTTTGAACTTCTTTAAACCTTCATAAAAGAAGAAAACTTCGCCATTAACTCCCATTTTTCTATTAAATTCAATCATCTCTCTTACCAAATCATCGCTTGGATATTTATTTCCAACTTTAATTAGTAAACCAGGGAAAAATTTATTTAAATTTTCATCATCAATCTGCTCTTGTACAATTTCTTTCAAAACCATTTGGTAAGCCTGAATATTATCTCTATAAAGTTGTGGAGAAATAAAATCTACCCAACCATTTTTAACCCAAGTTGGCCAATCTTGTAAATATTCTTCTTTTGCCCAAGGATAAATACTTGGTGCCATTGTTACTAAAACTTTAGGATTATATTTTTTGACTTCAGTATAAATTCGTTTCATAAAATTATTTAATATATCGCAACGCCATTGTATCCATTCATTATCTTTATAATTCTTTGGTGGATTTTTCCCTTTGTGAGTTTTTTTATATAAATCAACTGTATATTTGTCATAACCAGCAGTAGATGGCATAGCAGGCAACCTATCATCACCTTGTATACCATCAATATCATAATTTTTTACAACTTCCATAATTAAATCTAATAAAAATTGCTGTACTTCAGGATGGAACCCATTCATCCATTCAAAATTATTTTTCTTAACAAGTTTGCCCTGGCTATCCTTAGCTGCCCAATCTGGTTTATTTTTTAAAATAATTCCACCATTTTCATTATATGATGACGAAAAACCAAACTCGAACCAAGCAATGACTTTTATATTATGTTTATGTGCCTCCTCAATAAGTTCTTTTAATGGATCTCGCCCGTCCCATCTTGGATCTATTAAATACCCGGTCACTGACTTTGCTACCTTGCTTGGAAAGGAAGTCATAGCTTTATTCCAGGTTACAACACAAATCGTATTTATTTTCAAATCACTACATAATTTAACAGCTTCAACAATATTTTCTTTGCTATCTAAGACTTGACTATCTACGTTAGTAAGCCAAACTCCCCTAATCGCTTCTACTTTTTGAGCAAAGGCAAACTGCAACAACAGCATTAAAATAAAAATTTTTTTCATTATGTCCCCCGATATTTTTATATTTGAATAATTATTGAATTAATCTTTTAAAATATATGAAAAATTATTTCTTATTATTAATTTTATTTTCAAAAATTTTTGCAAGTATACAGCAAACTGACTCATGTCTTTCAACTATTGATTATGAAACCTCTAAATTTTTAAGTCAAGGTAAAAACATATTCAATTATACATTTGATAGTAAAAATTTTAATAACCATTTATATACTGTTTCTGGTGTTTTAGCATCCTTTATTCTTGATAAAAGCGTGCATAAATTAAACCTAAAAACTAAATATCCTTCTTTGGAACCAGCCACAAAATTCTTTAAAAATTTCGGAGAAATTACAATTCTAACATCTGCAAGTATTGGATTTTACTTTTTTGGTAGCTACTATCAAAATGAATTACTTAAAAGCTACGGGCGAGATCTGTTTACAGGTCTTTTTTATGCAGGAAGTATAACTACCATCATTAAATTTGTAACCGGAAGAAGTAGGCCATACGTAAATGAGGAACCTTATAAATTCCGTTACTTTCAAACCAAAAATGATTTAACATCATTTCCTTCAGGGCATACAACAGTTGCTTTCACGCTTGCTACTATAACAGCGAATGAATTTAATGATCCAACAATAACAACTTTAGCCTATACAACTGCTTTTGGTACAGCTATTGAAAGAATTTATTCTAATAATCACTGGTTTTCTGATGTTGTAACCGCTGGAATTATCGGTTATACTGTCGGGAAAATAATTACAAATAAAAAAAATCCAGATAATTCATTACAAATTTATCCGGATTTTTATAATAATCGATTAAATATTGTTTATAATTTTTAATTACAAAGCAAATACAACACTATCTATATTTGTAAAAACATTTTCTTCGGTTTTATCAATAGGAATAGCAGTAATAACAGTTTTATTTGGTACATTTACAATAAAAGCTGTATTATCCATCATTATAAGTGTATCTTTTGCGCCTTTAACCTCTGCTTTATGAACAGCTTCTTTAAGTTTATCCATTTTTTCAGCACTTAATTCAATATTTCTAGCTTCTAATCTTTTATTTGCATGCGCAGAAATTTTTAATTGCTCAATTTCTTGTTGAAAAATGCTCCCAAATTTACCGTAACCTTGAAGTGGTCTTTTGGGTAAACTTGCTGGTTCCTTTTGAATAGGTATAAAAGGTACACTAACACCATTTATTTCATTCATAGCAACCTCCTAACCATTTGAAATTTCAATCACATCACTTAAGTTATATTCAATTCCATTAATAACTAATTTTGCACCATCTTGCGAAAATTTAATAGAATTTACTTTACCAAACTGATAAATTTTTGTATCTAATTTTTCACCAGCAATATTTTTTGCATCAATTACAATTCTATATGACCCTTGTGGAACATTTAACCCGTTACTATTCTTAAAATCCCATTCAAAATGATTTTCACCAGCATTAGAATTAATATTTTCAAAAGATTTTACAAGGTTTCCATTTTGATCATAAATTGAAATATTAACTTTATTTGTACTTGTTGTCAATTTATAACCAAAAGAAATCTTATCTTGCCCATTATATTCAAAAATTTGATTATCAATTTTTACTTCTTTACCGATCAAATTTGCAGATAAAGCATTATTAATAGCTTGTGATGCCATTAAATTAGTATTCAAAAATTCTTTCATACTCTGATTTAAATTTGTAATCTGCTCCAAAGTACTAAACTGTGCTAATTGAGCGGAATATTGACTACTATCCATTGGATTTAATGGATCTTGATTTTTTAGTTGGGCTATCATCATTTTTAAAAAATCATCTTTACCTAACTCTTTTTTACTTGTAACATTATTTTGTGTATTATTTACATTTGAAATATTATTTATACTATTAACGCTCATTTTTTCCTCTTAAACAATATATTCATAACTATTGTAACCGTAATTTTTTTGTTTAACAGCAGCTGATGCATCTGTTAATACTTCGTCTTTCGCAAGCTCATCTTTCAATTTGAACTTTTTCTGTGTCTTTTTATTTGCATAAGCTGCATTACTTGAATTTTTCTCAAAACTATTACTTAAACTAATTGTAAAAGATCCTAAATGTAATCCTTGTTGTATCAATGCATCTTTTAATAAGTTTTGATTATTTTCAATCATTCTTTTTACAGATTCATTTTCAACTTCAACATTTGCTTTTACAACTTCATTAACTACTTCAACACTAACTCGCATTTTACCTAATCTTTCAGGCTCTATTTGTAAAACTAATTGTCTAGTTTGCTTATTGGCAATAAAAGAATTTACTTCCCTCATTATTTCGTGAACTTTAACATTTTTTTGAACTTCATTTTTAATAAAGTTTCCACTAAAATTTTCAATATCATTTTTAATATTATCAAAATAATTATTATTTGCAACATCTACTTTGAAATTTTTATCATTAGTAAAAAATTCTTCTTTTTTAGTATCTATAGCATTTTTGAAGCTCATATCAGTTAAATTATCTTTTAACTTTTTATTATCCTGGAGCATATTATCTGAATTAGATAAATTGCTAAAATTTCTATTTGCTTCTTGTTTTTTACTTTCTGTTTTCAATTCTGAAGTTGTATTATTTTCATCCTTATCATTTATATTTATTAAATTTTCTTTAGCTTCATTTTTAGCATTGTCATTACCATTTCTTTTAAGGTTTATTTTTATATCACCGTATTTATTAATTTCAGCAATTTCTTCTTTTTGTAACTCATTAGCTTTATTATTGTTAGCAGAATTCAATTCATTTTGCATTTTATTTGTTTCTAAAGTATCTTTTATTAATTTTTCAGAATTATTAACTTTATTTTTTGTTGTATTGTCAATATCTACTCTATTCGAAATTAATTCAGTTTTCAAATTTTCATTATTTGATTTGGTTACTTCTGTTTTTCCGCCCATTTCGTTTAGCTTTATTTTATCTTCTCCACTAGTCTTAACTTCTTCCGATATCATTTCCATTTTTACATTATCTTTCAACACATCTTTTATTTTTTCATCTGTATCCGTCACTTTTGAATTTAATTGTTGATTATTGGCATCAATTATTTTCTTATCAAAATTTAAGCTCTGTTTTAAATCGTTATTATCTTTTGAAGTATTAATGTCAATATCTACTTGATTGATAATATTCTTTAAATTTACACTCTCTTTCACACTTTCGTTGCTACTATTTTTACTAATAGTAATATATTCAGTAGTTTTATTATCATCTTTCACAAAATTATTAACTGAAATATTACTTTCTACAATATTTTCTTTATGATTATTATTATTTCCACTCAAGTTTGTTGTCGATTTATTTTCATTGATTACTACAGTATCATTTAGAACATTTTTTGATAAAACATTATCATTCACTACTATATCATCATTACTCTCACTTTTAAAAATAATATCATTATTATTTTCTTTTGTATTTACTTTTGTAATATCATCACTGACTAAAGAATTAAATTGGCTATTTTTAAATTCGCTAATAAATTTAATGAAATTATTAGCAAATTCATTATCATTGTTTTCACCTTCGTCAGAAAAGTAATTTAGCTGATAATTCCCATTTAAGTTATTTATCGAAATATTTAAATTTGGTAAGAAAATTAGAATATTTTGAAAATTTAATGTATCATTTTCATCTGAAAGCATCTTAAATATCTCATCTTTATCAACAACTTTTCCATCAATTGAAATTTCAGCAATCATATCAGAATTTTGTTTTAAAAAGCTGATTAAATCGGCAAGCTGTTCTGAATCTTTAATATCAATACTTCCAAGCGTAAAATTATCAGTATTGTAATCATTCAATTTGAAAGCTTTTAATCCAGCTAATTGTTGTGGAGAAATATTAAAATCTATTTGACTAATCATAAAATTATTCAGACTAAAACTTCCATCACCAATAGCATAAACTTGTGAATTTTGAGTAGAAATATCAGTTATATTATTAACTGCAAAAAAAGTATTTAATATTTTAGAGAAGTCACTTTCGTTGTTTTTGAAAGTACCGACATTTAATAGGCTGTCATTTGGGATTGCTGTTAGTTGATTTATTTGCATATTTAGCCCCTGTAATTTTTGCTGCTCTTTCTGGATTTGTTTTTGCCATTACGGATAATACTTCCGCTGCAAGAGCATCTTTCATTTCGTAGATAAGATCTCTTACTACATTATCGGAATAATTTTCCAAAATTTTAGTAATATTTTTGGCATCCATTTTAGCAAAAATTTTCAGGGTGCTTTGTTTCCATTCTTTGTATGCTTCTTCTTCTTTTAATTTTTTTTCAACTATTTTTAAAGAATCTTGTCTTCTTTTTTCTATTTTAGCTTGTTTAAGCATTTCTTCTTGCTTTTTGAGTTCTGCAAGGATAGAATCTTGTTTTTTTATTTGTGTAATTGAATCAGCTTTTCTTTTCTCAGCAAGTTTTTTTTCTTGTAGCTTTAATTCCTCTTTTAGCTTTAATGTATCAACTACAGGTTTAAAATTAAATTGAAAAATATTTTCATATTTTTCATTAAAATACACAATTCCAGCAGTTGTAAGAATAAAAACTATTAGAAACAAAAGTATGTAAATTATACTATTTTTCACTTTGTTCTCTTGCGAATCTAACAGATGCTAATTCATCTATAAAGCTTTGTTCGATTTTATTTTGTTCAAACTCAAAAGCTTCCTTGTGAAGTTCTTCAATTCTATAGACGATTTTCTTTTCTTTAGTTTTTTCGAGTAATTCTGCAACTTTATTTTGGCGTTTTTTTTCAAGAGTTTTAATTTCATCTTGCAATTTATTAATTTTATGTTCACAAAAATTACTAAAATCTTGGTAATAATTCAAGTCAAAACCAGATAATTTTTGTTTTTTAAGCAAGTTTTCCTTGGCATTGTATAGTTCATCTACAATTTGTTTTATATTTTCCTGTTTAGCTGCTATTTCTAAATCGATTTCTGCAATTTCTTTTTGAAGAATTTTTTCTAAATTTTCTTTATATTTTTTAAGAGTATTAAACTTAAAGATAAATTTTGCCATAATTATCTCACAATATTAATAAGTTGAGAAATTGCGTCATCAATAGTAATTTTATCAAAAATATCTTGTTTTAAGAATGATGTAATTGAAGATATTTTAGAAATAGCATAATCTATATTGGGATTACTTCCTCTAACATAAGCGCCAATATTTATCAAATCTTCAGCATCTCTGTAAGTAGCTAAAATTTCATTAAATTTTTGAGCTGCTTGTTTATGCTCTTTTGTTGTAATATCAGTCATACATCTACTAACACTTTGTAATGGATCAATAGCCGGATACTGCCCTTTATGTGCTAATTTTCTTGATAATACGATATGACCATCGAGAATAGAACGGACCGCATCGGCAATAGGTTCTGTCATATCGTCACCATCTACTAAAACTGTATACAAACCTGTTATTGAACCTTTATCGGAAGTACCTGCTCTTTCTAATAATTTTGGTAATAGTGCAAATACAGAAGGGGTATAGCCTTTGGTGGTTGGTGGTTCACCAATTGTTAAACCAATTTCTCTCTGTGCCATTGCAAAACGTGTAACAGAATCCATCATGAACATTACATCAGCACCTTGATCGCGAAAATATTCAGCTATTGTTGTCGCCACATAAGCAGCTTTAATTCTAATTAGTGGAGATTTATCAGATGTAGCAATAACAAGAACAGACCTTTTTAATCCTTCTTCGCCCAAATCTCTTTCAATAAATTCCCTAACTTCACGACCACGTTCACCGACAAGAGCAATAACATTAACATCAGCCGATGTATTTCTTGCTATCATACCTAATGTTGTACTTTTCCCAACACCTGAACCAGCGAAAATACCAACACGTTGTCCTTTACCAATGGTCAATAAAGCATCTATACTTCTTATACCTGTCTGTATCTTTTCATTAATTCTTTTTCTTGTTAAAGGCTCTGGAGGTGAGTTAAAAATGGGTCTATATTCATATGTTATGGGTTCAGGCAATCCATCTAATGGTTTTCCTAATCCATCTAAAACACGACCCAATAATTCATTTCCGCAAGGAACGTAAAAAGGTTTACCTGATGAAATTACATAGCAAGATGGAGAAATATTTTCTACTTCTCCTAATGCAATAGAAAGAACCTTCCCTTCTTTAAATCCCACAATTTCACTTTTACATATTTCTTTGCCATTTTTATCAACAATAGAACATAATTCTCCCAATGGTGCACTAGGCCCACTTGAAACGATAACTAATCCTATAACATCTGTTACTTTACCATAAACTTTAATTGGTTCGGTTAAAGTAATTATATTGTAATATTTATTGAAATAAGAATTAAATAATTCTATTTCAGCATCTGTTTCAAAATTAGTCATTTTTTAAAATGTTATAAATTTTTAATTGTAAATTAGATATAATTTCTTCAATCTGTGTAGTAATTCTAGCATCAACATTGCCCAACTCTGTTTCTACAATACAATCCCCTCTTTGTAAAGCATTATCAATTTCAAATTGAATTTTATTAAAGTTCTCAATTTTATCTCTTAAATCAGTACGATTGATAATTAATTCATAGTCTTCTTGATTAATCTTTATAATAATATTATTTGCACCATATATTTTTTTTAATGCTTCTGAAAGATTTTCTTCTATAATTGAATTTTCATCAATTTCTTTTTTGATAACTTTTTTAGCAATAGCAATCGCTGTTTCAAGAACAAGAGGCTCAAATATTTTATCGTAATTATTTAATTGGTTTTGTATTTCTTGCAAAATATTATTAAATTCATCGACAGCAGTTTGTAAATCATTAGCAAAATTTTCTTCTAATTCTGCTTTCGCTTTATTATATCCATCCTCAAATCCCTCTTGATATTTTTTTGCCATCTGTTGTTCTAGAAAAAGGGTTTGAGGATCTTTTTGCGGTTTATTATCTTCTATATCAAATTTAATTGTATCATCATCTTCTGTTTTGACAACAATTTTTTTGGATTTCAATTTTATTTTAATAGCATCAGACATAAACCTCCTGACTACCACCTCTTATGTTAAGAGAAATTTCTTCATTTTCTTCTAATTGCTTAATTATATCAATAATTCTTGCTTGTGCTCCTTCAACTTCTTTTAATTTTACTGGCCCCATGTATTGTAATTCTTCTTTTAACAATTCCCCTGCTCTTTCAGACATGTTCTTAAAGATTTTTTCTTTAACTCTATCATCAGCAATTTTAAGTGCAAGTGCAAGATCTCGTCTATCAACTTCTCTCAATATTCTTTGAATATCTTTATCTTGGATGTAAATAATATCGTCGAATAGGAACATAAGTCTTTTAATTTCAAGAGCTGTTTCAGGATCTCTTTGCTCAATATTTTCCATTATTTCTTTACTTAAACTAACACTAGTTCTATTTAAAATATTAGCTAAACTCTTAGGACCTCCAATTTTACTTAGAGATTGTCCTAGTGTCAGACCAGCCATTTCATCAACCACTCTTTCAATTTGTTTTAAGGTTTGTGGAGAAATCTTACCAAGTGTAGCAATTCTATAAGCTACATCTGCACGAATACTCTCAGGCAACTCTTTCAATGCCGCAGCAGTTTGATCAGGATTTAAGTGTGACAGGATCAAAGCAATGGTCTGCGGATGCTCTTTATTAAGAAAATTAACTAGCTGCGCTGAATCAGCCTTCTTTAAAACATCAAAGCCTCGTAAAGTTGTTAAATTACGAACCTTTTCAATAATTTCGAGTGCCTTTGCGAGACCAAAAGATTTCTCCAATACCGCTTGGGCATACTCGATCCCACCTTCCAATAAATATTCCCTTGCAACAATCATATCTCTAAATTCTTGCATTACGCTATCAATTGTTTGCTGAGGAATATTTTTAACTTTTGTTATTTCCGTAGAAATAACTTCAACTTCTGCTGGATCGAGATATTTAAAAACTTCGGATGCAACATCCACATCCAAAGCGATCATTAATAAAGCTGCTTTCTGCGCACCGGTAACATTTTCTGTTTTTGTCGGTATCTTTGGGAGTTCCAATGCCTGTCCCAAAGTTTTATTTTGACCTTGTTTTTGATTAATATCCTTCATCTTCACTCAACCATGCATGTATTAGTTTTGCTGCTTCACTAGGATTTTTTGCTACATATGTTTTTATTTTATTTAAGTTTGCTTCTCTTATAAAAGCATCTTCTGTTATTTCTTCTTCAATATCTTCATCTGTCATTGCTGCTAATTCTCTTCTCTTACGTGTTTGCAATTGTTTCTTCTCTCTTTCTAATTGTTCTGGAGTTTTACCAGTAGGGAGCAAAATTTGTCCTTCTGAGGTCTGTTGTAATGGTACAAATACTTCACTACCATCTTTAGCCTCAACTTTTCCAATGATAACTTTTTCATTCTTTAATTTATTCAATAAACTTCTAATAACCAACAAAGCTCCAATTACTCCTATAACCATCAATATTATATTACTAAATTTATCAATATTTTGAACTATTGATGATGGTACTTCTCTTGGTGTAAGATCTTCACCAAAGAATGGAAGAACACTTAACGTAATCTGATCTTGTCTTGTTTCATCAACACCTACAGATTGTTTAACCAAATTTTCAAGCTCTGTTCTTAAAAGATTTAAATCAACTTGTTGAACTTGAGGTCTTGGCGCCCCTCCTTCTGCTGGTTGATTAGCTAACTCTGCTTTTTTCTGAATATTTTGATTTATTACAGCTGCTACAGTAAGTCTTTTTATTACACCTGTACCTTGTATAATTTTTTCAAAACTTTCACTAACGTTATAATTAACAGTGGATGATGATTGAGTATTTTGACCTTGCTGACCCTCAACTTTTTCCTGATTTACTTTTTGCTCACTAATTGCAACTTGAGAATTTGGATCATATGATTTTAATTCTTTTTCAACTTGATCAAAATTTAAATCAACATTTACAGTTACATAAGAATTACCCATGCCTAAAACATTATCAAGTAAAGTTTGTGCTTTTTGTGATAAATAATTTTCAACTTGAGTTTTTACTTCATATTGTTTTGTACTAACTGAAACTAATGGATCGTTTTCATTAAAATCTCGACTTAATAATCTACCTCTATCGTCTAATACAGCAACATTTTCAGGAGTTAACCCCTCTACACTATGAGATACAAGATTAATTATTGCTAAAATATTTCCTTTATTTAACATAGCTCCAGGTTTAAGTTTTACAACAACCGATGCAGTTGTCGGTTTTTCTTCTTCTTTGAAGACATTTTTTTCAGGTAATACGATATTTACTTTTGCCTGTTCAATTGCTTGTATTTCTAATATTGTTTTTGTAAGTTCTCCTTCTAAAGCTCTTTTAAAATTTAATTTTTGTTGAAATTCAGACATACCCAAATTGTTTTGATCAAAAAGTTCATATCCTATTATACCACTTGATGGTATGCCTTGAGATGCTAAAGCTATTCTTGTTTCATACAATTTCTCTTTAGGAATTTTTACTGTTTGTCCATTATCTTCCAATTTAAATGGAATTTTTTGTGCATTTAAATATTCAACAGTTTTTTGTGCATCTTGAGGATTCAAATTCGAAAATAATGTAGTATATGTAGGTTCATTCATTGCAAACAATAAAAAACCAATAATAACAAAAGTAACAGCAAGAACTGAACCTAAAATTATTTTTTGTTGCGTAGTTAACTTATTAAAAATACCAAATATCGCCGTAAATTGACTTTTTTCTTCTTCAGCAGCCATAAATTATTCCCTAAATTTGGATACGTGTTAACTCTTTATACATATCTAATGTTTTATTCCTAATTTCTACAAGTAAATCAAGACTTGTTTTAGCTTTTTCTGCAGCAATCATAACTTCGTGAATTTCAATATCTTCACCATTCAAGAAATCTTCAGTTGCTTTACTAGAATTTAATTGATCCGCATTGACATCTTTAACCATCTTATTAAACACATTTTCAAAAGCTGTAACACCCCCTTTTTGCACTACTGGAGGTTCAAATGGTTTAATATTTCTTAATTCTTTAGAAAATGGATTTTGCCCTTGAATTTTCATTACACTTTCCTGTCAATTATTTGTCCTAATTTAATATCCTTATATGGATATTTATAATTTGCAACTTCATAAGAATTCACTGGATAAGCTTTTTGAAAATAATTTATTTCTTCATTACTTAAATCCAATTTAACATTGTTCTGAAAATTTTCTTCAAGTATTTTATCAAATTTAACATTTGACTTTGTTTTTTGAATGCTTGTAGAAGAAAGAACATTAGAATTAATACCGTTAATTCTCATTTTATATCTCCAATGAATCTTTTGCTAATTGTTTAGAAGTATTTAAAGCAGTAAGATTTGCTTCATAAGCTCTTGAGGCTGCAATCATATCAACCATTTCTGTAATAATATTAACATTTGGCATTCTTACATAACCATTTTCATCAGCATCAGGATGATCAGGTTGGTAAATTAAATCACCTTCTTTTTGATCTTCACTTACTTGTGTTATTAAATTCAATTCTTTACTCTCATCAAAATCTTTACCTTTATCAAAATGGAAAGGATCTTCCATTTTTAATTTGATTTTTTCATCTTTTAATTTTGCGTCATCAATTGCTTTTTGTTGAACAGCTAAATATTTTTTCTTATAAACTGTACCGTCTTCTGTTTTTGTAGTATTGGCATTGGCGATATTTTCTGCTATAAGATTCATCTTTTTTCTTTGTACACTTAATCCAGCGGCACTAATATCAAAACCTAAAAAATTGTTACTTATTCTCATTGTCCACCTCTATCACCTTTAATTACACCTTGTAAATTCTTATAATAAGAATTTAATCGTTTTGCTGCAAATTTAAACTTTATATTATTAGATGCTAAATCTGCCATTTCTTGATCAATATCTACATTATTGATGCCAGAAATTTTCTCTGGGTTTTCATCTTCAGTAATTTCGAAATCAGAATATTTGCTATTAGTAGGAAATTGTGCTTTAGGATCAGTAATATGTTTTTCGTTTGTAGTTTTTAAATTTCTATCTAGCTCTGAATTCAATACTTCTTTAAAAACTACATCTTGTCTTTGATAGCCTTCTGTAGCTATATTAGCTATATTTCTACTAATTATTTTGTTTTTAAGTGCATAATAATCAAGCATTTTTTCAAGGTGAGCAGCTGTATGTGTTACAAGCTTTTTCATGGCATAATACTTTTTTTTATTTCAAATATCAAATATTATGCCAACAATGAAAGGTTTTGTTATAAAAAAACCAATCTCTTAGGATTGGTTTTCATCTTCTTCATAATCTAAAATAACAGTTTTTGTTTGTCCGCAACTACAAACAAATTTTATTTCTTTAATATTATCATTCTTATCTTTCTTTATATATACTTTAACATTCTCTGATGGATCTTCATCTAACGATAGTTTGTGCATACCCGTCAAAACGACATCTTCAGCTTTTATAATATTACCAGATTTAGGTACTTTAAAATCAACTTCTCTATAAATATAATCTTCAAATTGTGAACTTTTGTCTTTTTCTTTGTCCATTAGAATACCATGTTTATATTTTCAGCTATTTTATCAAGTGGCAAAATAACATCAGCTAAATTTCCATCAACTATTGCTTTTGGCATACCGTAGACGACACAACTCATTTCATCTTGAGCTATAGCATGACCACCAACCTCTTTTAACTCTTTTATACCTTCATAGCCATCTTTACCCATACCTGTCATGATAACGCCAAGAAGATTTTTCCCATAAACCTTTACAGCTGAACTAATCATAACATCCACTGAAGGTTTATGTAAAGTATTTGCTGGTTCTGTACTGATTTCTATTTGAACATTAGCCCCATTTTTTTTGAACAACATATGCAATCCACCTGGCGCTATATAAACAACATTATTTTTCACAATTTCACCATTTTCAGCTTCTTTTACCTCTAAAGCACTCATAGAATTTAATCTATCAGCAAGAGACTTCGTAAATTTTGGTGGCATATGCTGCACTATAAAAACTGGAACATTTAAATCGCCTCTTAATTTTGGTATAACTTGCTGCAAAGACATGGGACCGCCAGTAGAAATTCCGATCGCAATCGCTCTGTATAAACCTTTTGATAATTGCCCAGTTCTAGCAGGTGTAGGAGCAGTATATTTTTTCTCTTGCCCTAAAGTTAATCCTTGAAGTTTGAGTAATCTTTCTTTATGTCTTCTATGTTTTACAATCTCTTTTACTTTTTTAAGTAAACTATCTTTAATATTAACAATATTAACACTAACGAATGATAATTCTTTTGCTATAAAATCAACAGCACCAAGTTCAAGTGCTTTTACTGTAGTTTCAGCACCTTCAGTAGTTAAAGAACTTAGCATCAATACAGGAGTTGGGCATTCTTTCATTATTTTTTCAAGAGCAGTTAGCCCATCCATCCTTGGCATTTCAACATCAAGTGTTATTAAATCTGGTTTTAGTTTTTTTGTTTGTTCTATAGCTTCGATACCGTCTCGTGCAGTCCCAACAACTTCGATTTCAGGATCAGAAGTTAACATTATAGTAATAGACTTTCTCATAAAAGCTGAATCATCAACCACTAAAACTCTTATTTTATTAGTAGAAATATTATTATCCATCATTACACCTTATTTTGTAGTTATTTTATTAACCAAATCACCGATATCCAAAATCATAACAACTTTACCATCTCCCATAATTGTCGCACCTGCTAAACCTTCAATATTACCTAAATAACTGCCTAATGATTTGATTACTATTTCTTTTTGACCTATTAATTCATCAACTCTAATACCATATTTTCTATCGCCAGCACTTATAATAACTACATATTGCCATTTTTTCTCAGTATCATCGACATCCAAATCATCATATAATATATCCTCTATTTTGAGTAAAGAAAGAACAGAATTTCTAATTCTAATAACTTCATTTTGGTTAATTGTGTATATTTCCTCAGGTGCTACTCTTACAACTTCGATAACTGAGCTTAACGGAATTACAACCGTTTCTGTCTTTACTCTTACTAACAAACCTTGAATAATGGCTAATGTCAAAGGTAATTTAATAACTATTTTAGTACCTTTACCAATTTCAGAATCAATCTGAATTGTACCACGCAATTTTGTAACGTTAGTTTTAACAACATCCATTCCTACGCCACGACCAGAAATATTGGTTATCTTTTCAGCTGTTGAAAAACCTGGCAAAAAGATTAAATTGAATATTTCATTTTTATTAAGATCATTAGCTTTTTCTTTTGAAATTAAACCTTTCTCAATAGCCTTTCTTTTTATAACTTCAGGATCCATTCCCTTACCATCATCTTGGATGGTAATATTAATGTTATTTCCTTCATGCTCTGCTGCTAAAATTACTGTACCTTGTGGATTTTTTCCTTTTGCCACTCTTTCCTGTGGTGTTTCTATACCATGATCAACTGCATTTCTAATTAAGTGTACAAGTGGATCATTTATTTCTTCAATTAAAGTTTTATCTAGTTCAGTATCTTCGCCATATATCAACAATTGAATATCTTTCTTGGTTTCACGACATAAATCTCTAACAACTCTAGGATATCTATTGAATACTTTACCAATTTTTATCATTCTTGTCTTCATTACCGCTAATTGCAATTCCGTAGTCATCAAATCAATTTGTCTATATGCTTCAAATAAATCCTTTGCTAACTTTGTACCTTCATGTTCAGCTTGCATTTCAGTATTTACTTGTGCTAACCTGTTTCTTCCTAACACTAATTCAGATACAATATTTAACAATTGGTCAAGTCTCTCAACGTCAACACGGATACTATTATCTACTTGCTTTGAACTAGCTGCTGTTTGTTGAGTCTGTTGCTTTGGTTGCTCAGTTTTTGGAGTAGCAGGAGCTGCTTTAGGAGCTTCAACTTTAACAACTGATTGTTCAGCAGGCTTTTCTTCTTTTTTATCTTCTGTTTCTTGCTTTGCTTCAACTTCTGGCTCAACTTCTTCTTCAGCTTCTTCATCTACAGTTTCTTCATGTACCTCTTCAACATTTTGTGGTTCTTCAACTTTCTCTTCAATTTTTTCTTCTACAACTTCAGACGGTTTTTCTTCAGCTACATATGTCTCTACAGGTTGAGAAGTTGGTTGTTGTTCGGTTGTACCACCTGTACCAAATTCACCACTTTCTATGGATTTAATTAAGTTATCTAGAGTATTTATAACGTCATCTGTTTCGACATCTTCATTTTTATTATTCTCAATTGTATCCATCAATAATTTCATTGTATCAAAACCTTGCAAGATACCATCCATAAGTTCAGAATTGAGCTTTACCTCACCTTTGCGCAACTTATTCAATATATCTTCACATCTATGAGTTACCGTTTGCATTTTAACTAAACCTAAGAACCCTGCTGTACCTTTGACTGTATGAAATGATCTAAAGATTTGATTTAGTAAATTAGTATCATCTGTTCTTTTTTCAAGTTCTACTAATTCTAAATCAAGTTTTTCGAGAATTTCTCTTGTTTCTACGACAAAACTCTCGAAAATTTCTTTCATTTCAGGGTCATTTAATAATGCATAGTTTGACATAACTGCCCCTATTTTGAGAATAATTTATCTATTTCACTCTGATCAATTTGTGTTCCAGTATCTTTGACTTGATTGATAATTTCATCAGCAGCTTCTTGACGTTCGCCAGACTTATCATATCGTGCATTAGGATCAAAAGTAGCCCCTTCCGGAACTTCATTTTTTGCTAATCCTTCTAATTCATCAAGCTGTGTTGTTTCAAAATCTTCTATAAGTTTTGTTAAGTTTTCTTGTACAGATTCAATTAAGTGATTTACCGCTGCTAACTGTTGAGATGTTATATCCTGTACCTGTAAAGATAATGTTATACTATAAGCATCATTTTGTAATTTAGGGAAAAATTCTAAAATTTCTTCTAATACAGATACATCTAGTGTAAAATTTTCTTGAACAAAATTTGACAATTCTGGATTATCTTTAACAAGTTCTTTTAATTTTTCTAATTTTTCTTTTTTAGCGTTTTCAGTTTCAATAAAAGTTCGTATTTTTGCTTCCATATCGTACATTTTACCAGAGATACTATCAACTAAATCTAATATTTCTGTTGTTGCCAATTCTGTAGCACTGGTAACATTACTAATTTGATTTGAAGCTTTTGGAATTTTACTAGTAGATTCTGCTATTGAACGATTTATGTTCTCCAATAAAGGAATTGTATCCTGCATAAAATCAATCAAATTCTGCAAAATTGGAATTATCTTTTGACCAAATTGAAATAAAGTCTTCAAATCATTTAATTTATTAAATAACTCATTCATTGTTAATTGTTTCATCTAAAACACCTTCCCTTTTTATTGTAAATTAGCTAGAATTTGATCAATTTTTTCCTTTAATATTTGAGGAGTGAAAGGTTTGATAACATAATTATTAACTTTTGCTTGTAAAGCTTCAACTATATCCTCTTTTACACCTCTGGTGGTTACCATTAAAATTGGTAATTTAGCTAATTTAGGATCTTCTCTTATCGCTTTGGTTAGCTCTAAACCGGTCATAACAGGCATATTCCAGTCGGTTATAACGAAATTTAGGGAAGGATCTGCTTGTAACTTTGCTAATGCTTCTTTACCATCACCAGCTTCTACAAAATCATTATATTGTAAATTCTTTAGTGTATTGGCTACAATTCTTCTCATAGTAACGGAATCATCAACAATCAAAAATTTTAGAGGTGCACTCATTTCTATCTCCTATAATTAACTTAAATATTTAGAAACTTCATATTGTATTCTTTTGGGGTCAAAAGGTTTAACTAAATACGAATTTGCCCCGCAACTCATACCTTTTTCTATATCTTCACTTGATGATAATGAAGATAGTATTATTATTGGTAATTCCTGATATTCTGGATTCGCTCTTATAGCTTTAATAAGCTCAAATCCATCCATATTAGGCATATTTAAATCAGTTACTACCAAATCTACTTTAGAATTGGGCAATTTTTCTAATGCTTCCATTCCATCACAAGCAGAAATTACCTCATAACCTTGCATAGTCAATGAAAAAGATACAAATTTTCTTATTGAAGGTGAATCATCAGCTACCAAAATTACTTTTTTCATTATATTATCACTCCTTCTTATAACCAATTGTTTTTGGGTAACTTATTAGTTTAAAAGCTTTTGATATACCGTGTAACGTTTCAGAATATCCAATAAACAAATATCCAGGTTTTTGTAAACTATTATATAAATGTGATACTACTCTAATTTTAGCTTTGGTATCAAAGTAGATTAAAACATTACAACAATAAACAACATCAAAATTATTCATTTGTCTCATTGCTGTATCATCTAATAAATTCATTACCTTAAAAGAACAGTATTTCTTTATATTAGGATCTACTTCATACGTATTTGGACCAATCATCTTAAAATATTTTTTTAAATAAAATGGTGGAGTATTCCTAATAGAATATTCCCTATACACACCTTTTTTGGCTGTTTCTACAACTTGATAATTAATATCTGTACCTATTACTTCCAATTCCAAATTTGGATATTTTGGTTTTACTAACTCCTGAAACATCATAGCAATAGAATATGCTTCTTCACCACTGGAAGATGCAGCACTCCAAACTCTCAATTTATATTTTTGCCCTTTAGCTCTTGTATTAACAATCTCTGGTATTATTGATTGTACTAAAGCATCTAACTGAGGTTGGTTTCTGAAGAAGAAAGTTTCATTAATTGTTATTGCTTCGTATAGGTATTTTAGTTCATCATTACGGTTGGGATGAGTCTTTAAATAATTTAAATAATCCTCATAACCGTTTAATTTCAAAAAAGAAACTCTCTTTTGTAATCTACTTTCTAAAAGATACTTTTTATTATCTTGGAAATAAATTCCGCATAAATCATAAATAAAAGAACGCCATTGTTCAAATGTTTGCGGAGACATTACAGGAGCTACTTTTGCACCAAAAGCCCCTTCTGATGGTTCCCATGCGTCCTGAGTTTGTGTTTGCCCAGCAGCATTATTCCCAAATCCCAAACTACCTGATTGTGTTGTACTATTGCTTGAAAATTTATTTGCGCTAAAACCACCACCAAAAGAACTTGAATTGCTATTAGAAGTTCCAAAACTATTTGATGTATTAAAATTATTAGAACTACCAAAACCTGAACCACTCGTTCCATATCCGCTACCGAAAGAATTCCCCTGTGTATTTGATGTTGAACTACTTGAAAATGAATTTGTATTTGTGAATTTATTATCTTCCATATTCTTACTTCTTAATTATTCTTTTGTGATAATAACCACTGTGCTCTTTCTCTGATCATATCATCAGAGTCTTGGGCTAAAATATTCAATGCTTGTATAACTCTAGGATCATCATATGTTTCAATAATTTCTAATAATTTCATCCTATTCCAAATATCATCATCTGTTGCAAAATTATCAAGGAATAATAGTGCTGTATCAGGTTCTAATGTAAATAATAATTCTAGAGTTGTTTTTCTTGCTTCTTCATTAGGATGGTCAACACAAGTTGTAATTGCATCAACTAAATTTCTATATTCTATAGGTGTTAAAGTTCTAATATTTTCAACACCTACCATATCGGTTACTTCTTTAATAAACTCTAAAAGATTTTTTGTATTTTTAGGTCTTTCTTTCAAGATTTCTGCAATTTTTGGGAAAACTATTCTTGCATTGTCTATTAATTTTGGTTTGATAATACTATCTAATTCAAAATCTAAACCAAATACTTTAATCAAAGCATCCAAAATATCTTTGTCATCAAATACAACAATTAAATGAGCAGCTGGAATTTTATATTTCATTTCGGCTTCAAGGAGTGTAGATAAAATAGAATTTTTTATACTTTCATCAAATGGTATATCCAATTGATATCTTTCTTTTAATTTCCATATAGATTCGATGATTGGCCATTTTAATGGGCCTTCTGTTTTTCTTAATTCTGCTAATAAGAAAAAGAAAGTTTCTTCATTACCTACTAAACCTAAACTTTCAATAATAGAGAATTTAGTCAATTCATCTTCATTATTGTATTGTTGCAACATAAAACTTAAAGTTTCATCTGTACCTATGTTGCCTAAAGCCTCAATACAAGTTGGCTTAAATAATTCATTAGAATGATAAAGCGCTATAATTTCATTTAAAGCTCCAGGATATTTCAAATGCCCTATAGCTTCAATACAAGCTAAAATAACATTATCATTTTTATTTTCGGCCATCACTTGTAAAATCTTTGGTATTGAGGATGTATCTTCCATTAAACCTAATAAATCGATTACAAATTTTTTATCATCATCATTACCAACATCAATATAATCTACCATTGCAGGAATTGCAGGTGCGCCAATTTTGAGCAGAATATCACCAGCTAAATTTCTTACGATAATATTCGGGGAAGATACATATGGCACAACTTCATATGGAATCTTGGGGTGCCCGTTATAAGCTAATGTAAATGATACGGCATCAATTACTCCTTTATCCGGATCTTCTAGCAAACTTGCTAGAGCTTTTATAATATCCTCCGTTAATTCAGCAGTTAATAATTCTTCTGCTGCTCTCCTTCTCTCATCCGGATCAGGATCTTGCAATCTAGTAATTATTTCTTCATTCATAGGCAACTTTATATTGTTTATTTATTTTACTTTTTTGTAAGTAAAATATAATTTTTTTTTTTCATTTTTCAAAAAATTATTTATTACAAATTTTAACAATTTTTTTTATATTTAAAATTAAATTAAATGGTTTTAATATGTCAAACAATATAACCCACAACGATTTGCTAAATGAATTAAATTCTTTAAGAAAAGAAACTTTTGAATTCCTTAAACAACAAGCAAATCAAGCAGAGCTGAAAGTTATCAGAACTTCTAATTCAAATGTTGAGATATCACTTTCTCAAGTTAATTTGGATAACTTTAAACTAGAAATATTTAAATTATTTTCAAATAACGTAAACTTAAAAGAAAATTTTAGTGAGCTAACAATTTTATTAAACTCACTACTTAAAAACTATTTTGATGTTTTTGCTGTTATCTTACCAAATGAATTTATTTCATCACCATTAACCATAACTAATTTAACTCAATCGCACGATGTTGAAACAACAATTTCTATAATTTCTACGTATAATAAATATATTTTTGATTTTTTCCAACAAGGGACTGATATTCAAAACAATGTGACTGAAATCTTAAATAATCGTAAAATTAATAATTTTAATATTTTCCCTTTCTTTTTCAGTGATAATAAATTATTTGGCTTTTTACTCCTTGAAACAACTCATAAAATTTCATTAGCTGATAATTTGATTAAAGTTTTAAATGATATCTCTAAGTTCATTGCTAATCATTTTGAAGTTCATTTAAAATCCTTTAAAAATGAAAAAATTGTATCTCTTCTTAATAAAACTCCAACTATAGTAGTCACTTTGTCTTATCCTGATTTTACAGTGAATAATATTTCAGATAATATTTACTCATACGGCTTTTTCAAGTTTGAAATAATAGGAAATTGCTGGTTGAATTATATTTATTACGAAGATCGCGACAATTTCAGTGAAAAAATACAAGAAGCTATTTCCTCAGGTGAAAATTCGGTTAACTTAATTTATAGACTAAACACTTCAATTAATACTTTTGAGTGGGTAAATCATAACTTTCTAATTTCAAAAAATGAATTTGATGATAATTATACAATTGATGGAATTATCCAAAATATTTCTAAACTCAAAGATTACGAAATTTCTCTTGAAAACTCCAATTCACAACTTACACTTTATACAAATTTACTCAATGATTTAAATACTATCAATAATAAAAAACACGTTTCATTTTACCATACAATAATCGATTATATACAATTAGTAAAAAAATCCTTCAATTTTTCTACTGGAATTCTTGCTAGTATCGAAAATTCAACATACAAAATTTATGCTATTGATTCTAGTGAATTTAATTTTGAAGCTAATACAGATTTCGAAATAACTGAAACATTATGTGAATTTACGATTAAAAATAATGAGTTTACGGTTTTTGCAGATTTAAATCATTTCCCTGAACTAGCTAATCATCCAGTTTATTTAAATTTTCAACCTAAGTGTTACGCAGGGATTCCTATTTATGTAAATAATTCTCTGTGGGGTACTTTAAGTTTTATGGATAAGAACAACGCTTTAAATACAAATTTTGTTGCAACTTTAAAAGACATTTTAAATATCATCGGGCATAATATTTCTTTTCATTTACAATCAAAATTGCAAAATGAAACTTGGGAAGCAAATAAAAATCTGATAAATAACAAAGATCTAATCATAACCGCACTAACAAACTCTTTTACCAACGGTATCATCCTTCAAGATAATACCAATAAAATTGTAAATATAAACCAAGTAGTTTGTGATATGTTTGATTTTCCACTTCCAGCTAAAGTTTTAAATAAAAAAGACGTATCACTATTTATAAACCATATTAAACCGCTTTTCAATGATGTAGAGGCTTTCGAAAACTTCTATAATTCATTATTAGAAAATTCTAATAATTCTTTTCATATTGAACTTGAAACTTTAGATAATTATTCAATTTTAATAAATGTTAGAAAAATCTATAATAACAACGTGTTATTAGGCACTTTGTGGGAGTTTGTAAAATCTGTTTCTCCAAATAACGAAGCACCAAAGCAACAAAGTATATTACCAACTGAACTTCTTGAAATTTGGAAAATTGATTCGACAAATCTAACTGTTAACGATTTACCTGAACTTAAAAAATTATTATTAGAAACATTTTCTATCTTTACAGATTTGATGTTAGATTTTGCTGAAAACTTTTTTATGAATGATTATGATAAAGCTAGTGAAGTTGCTCAAAAAATAATTGATTTTGCTGGAAATAAACAACTACCTGAAATTGTATCTGAAGCAAAAAAATTACTTGAACTTGTACCTACAAAAAGCTTTAATAAGATAAGCGACCAATACGAAGCTGTTAACAATTCTATAAAGAAATTTAAAGAATTATCTAAATTTATTTGGTTTGATGAAGAAGAGGAAGCTAATAACTAGCTACCTCTTTAAATTATTTGTCATTTGCATCATATCTTCGGCAGTTTGTATTGTTTTTGAGTTTACTTCGTATGCCCTTTGCGCGGTTATCATATTAACCATTTCTTCAACTATATCAACATTTGAATGTTCTAAATAATTTTGTTTTATTACTCCAAATCCTTCATCACCTGGTCTACCTACAATAGGTCTTCCTGATGCTTCTGTTTCAATGTATAAATTATCACCTATTGCTTTAAGACCAGCAGGATTTATAAATTTAGCTATTTGTATAGTTCCTAACTCAATAGAGTTTCCAGCTGTATCAATACCAGTAATTGTTCCATCAGCAGAAACAGAAATTTCATTAATGTTATCTGTCAATACAATACCTGGTTCTACAATATATCCATCTGCTGTTGTAACATAACCTTCCGCAGAAAGTTTAAATGAACCATCTCTTGTATACGCAAAATTTCCATCAGGTTTACGAATTTGGAAAAATCCTTCACCTAAAATTGCAAAATCAAGTGGTCCGTTGGATGCAACTAGATCACCTTGCTTGAATATTTTTGATGTTGACGCTGGTTGAACGCCGTTACCAACTACAATTTTTGTGTCTGTTGTTCCAATTATTCCCGGCTGTACGGTAGCTTGTGGATTTATGTAGACTTCTTGATACATTAAATCCTTAAACTCTGCACGGTTTTTCTTAAATGCTGTTGTATTAACGTTGGCAATGTTGTTTGCAATTGTTTCTATATTAATCTGTTGCGCATACATTCCAGATGCAGCTGTTCTTAATGCTCTAATTGCCATTTTATTTCTCCTTATTATAATCTACCAATTTGATTTGCTTTTTCTAAACTATCATCCAAGGTATTTATTACTTTTTGTACAGCTTGAAAACTTTTATCAATTTCAATCATTTGTTGCATTTCTTGAATTGGATTCACATTTGAATCTTCTAAATGCCCTTGTAGAACTTTAAATTGATCATTTGGAGCTAATTTCAAATTATTGTCACGCATTGCAAAGTTTAAACCAGCTTTTCTTTCAACAACTTTTGGATCATCTATTGTAGCAACTAATAATTTACCGACAATATTTTTATTAACTTTAATTTCTCCATTTATATCAACAGAAAATTCTTCTAAATTTCTTTCCCAATCCGAACCTAAATTTACATATCCATTATTACTCATTAACTTGTAACCATCTTCTGTAACTAAATAACCATCTTTATCGATTTTGAATTTTCCTTTTTTTGTTAATTCCACCCCATCATTTGTTTCTATTACAAAATAAGCATTCCCATCAATTGCAAAATCCAAAGGATTATCTGTTTTAGAAATAACACCTGATGAGTAATCTGTATAATTATTTTGTTTTATTTCATCTGTATCAAATCTACTCATAAGTTCCGCAAAAGGCGACTCTCTTTTATATCCTTTTGTATTTATATTAGCTAAATTTTCTGCCACAATTTCCAAATTCTTTTGCTTGAAATATAAGCTATTTGCAGATTCATATAATCCTTTTACCATTTTTAACCTCAATCATTATTGATTTTTTCAACATAATATATCGTCTCAAACATAATTTTTTTCATTCTCTCACTTATTTCAGCTTCATCAATTACATTCACATCTATTTTATGTTCTTTGAATTCTTTTATTATATTTTTGAATTTTTCTCTTACTTCAACATTACTTAGATTGTTTATTTCATTTATTATTTCATTTAAACTTTTAGCCATTCATAATTTCCGGATTATAAAGCGATATTTTTACTGAAATTTTATATTTCTTTTCTACCTGACTTATTAAATTTTCTTGAGTTTCTTCAATTTTCTTTAATATTACTTCGTTTCCAATAAATTTTATATACAAATTACTACTATTCAATAACAAATCAGTTTCGAGATTTCCTATATTAATAAGTTTGAAAAAGATTAGCAGTCTTTCAACGTTATCTAATTGTTCTGGATTTACTTTTTCGTAACTATATTTTAATAGTGTTAATTTATTATTGCTTTTTACTATTAAAAAATCCTTATGTCTATTTATGAACTTTAAATATTTATTTCTTAAAATTATTCGACTTAAATTAAATTTTAGAATATTCAACAATTCACTGTATTCACTGTACAAATTAGATTTTACAAGCTCATCCAACAACAATACAATCTTTGTTTTATCAAATACTTGGTTAAATTGGTTCAAATCATCCAACTCGTATATCAAAAATTCATTAATTATTCTCAATAGGTTTTTATCTTTTACGGTATTTATCAGCTTTTGCAAATTCCCAAGAAATGTTGAATATAGTTCATCATCTCTATCAAAGAACAATTTTAATAGATTTGCATCAAATTTAAATCCACTTTTATTTGACACTATATATAATTTTAATATAGTTTCTAATTGTTCGTTATCAAATATCAAGCCAGAATCTGATAATTTGCTTAAGATTTGTTCAAATTTACTTTTGACAATTGGTATTTTTAATTTTATGAATGCTCGTAATAATGCTTGTGATGTATCATCTATTGGAAGTTTTAAATATTGTAATAAAATTGCTAACTGATTTTTATCATTCAATTCACTAAACTGTAGAATATTAACCAATGAAAGATTAAGCGGATTTGCTCGTAAAACTTTCGCTAAAAGTATATCTCCTTTTACAAAATTATCAGGTAAATTAGAAACAAACAATCTACCATTGACTAATATTTTATACTCATTATTACTGATTTTATCTAAAACTTCAATAAGAACTTTTGTATTATCAAAAATTGGTTTTTGCTGAATATCTTTTGGTTTGGTGAGATTATCAAAAATTTCGGTAAGTTTAATTTGGTTAAATTTATTTCTAATGTTTTCTAACATTATTTTTTCTTTTTCGGATTATTTTTTTTGTCTTTAAGTTTCTTAATTTTACTTGCAAGTTCCAATTCACCAACAGTAACTCCTATTTCTTTCGCGTTTTGTTGCAGTATTTCTTTTTTATCAGTCTTAACAAAATCACTATCAGGTAATTTTTTTCTGAATTTTATTAATTGTTTGTTATATTCAGGAATTATTCTTCCATCCCTTATATATTCTATTTTTTTTATTTTTCTTTTACTTTTAGAGTTTTTAAGGTACATTATTACAATTAGAAAAGTAATCAATAATATAATTATTATACCTGCATAAATAAAATATAATTTATATAGTATAATTATTTCCAATACATTTTGCTTATTTTTTATTGGTTTTATAAGCGCTGTAGTATCTTTAGTTGGGCTTTTTATTAAGGTATCACTTACAATAGTTGGATGTTTTTTTGTTTCTAAAATTTGTTTTTTAAGTATATACTTTGGATTATACTCCGCTTGAGCAAATAATATTATTGTAGTAAATATGTATAGTAAAATTTTTTTCATTCCAAAATAAAAAAATTAATTATAAAAGATTATCAATTTTTGTACCAATAGCAATCTTTTCTGTATTTAGGGCATCTTTATAAATAAACAATCCCACATTATCGTTATGAGATATTTTGAGATAATTTTGCAATTTCATTGCGTCCTTATTGACATTTGAAAGCCATATATTTGCTTTTTTAATACCAAGTTCATTTAGTTCTTTTTTTAATTGTTTTTCATTGTATTTAATAATTTTTAAGAGCTTATAACATCTATGGTTATTTAGTGGTTGTTTAGTATAAGCAATATTACAATTTAAATCTTGTGGCACTGTATTGAATTGTTTACAATATTCAAATGTTAATTGTAGTTTAATAATGGAAGGATGTAATATATTGATATAATTTTCATCTTTAATAGTTATATCAGGTATTATTGTTTTTTCATGTGAATATTTCGATGTAAATTCAAAATTATTTTTTAAATCAATTGCTTGTAGTTGGATTTCATTTTGGATATTTATATTATCAATTAAGACCAATGTTTCTTTCATTTCATAATTTATTTCAACAGCAATGATTTTGTAAACATTCGGAATTTTTTTTACAATTTCATTTATATCAAAAGCAGGTGCTAATTTTAAAAGTATATTTTTACTTTTATGAGTTAATAAGTCCATATGCTTCAAAATATCTGGGGAACAACTTTCAAGTTTTATAAATCTTTTATCATTATCACGTCTTGCAGGATCAATATAAATCCAATCAAAATAGAAATTATCAAACTTAGCTAAATATTCTATTGAATTGCCATTAAATAGTGTAATATTTTTTTCATTTTGTAATATTTTTAAATTATGTTGGAAAATTTCAAAAATATCTTCATTTTGTTCACAATAGATTGAATTTTGGAAGTTATTAGAAATAAATAGTGTATCAATACCTAAACCACCTGTTAAATCAATAAAATTGCTACCTTTTAATAAAGAAGCTTTGAATTTTGCTGCTAATTCGCTTGATGATTGCTGGATTGATATTTGATCATAGATAAATAAAGGTTTATCACTCAAAAATGGGAATTTTTTTAAAGCTTTACGATAATTGGATATTTGTTCTGCAATCGGTTTTAAATCAATATTTTTAATTTTTTTATGGTATTTTTTAATAAAATCAAATGGGTCAGTATTTAAATTTTCAAGATATAAATTTTGAATTTCATTTATTTTGAATAAATTTAAGTGTTGTTTTTTCATAAGATTTTATTTATTAACTTAAAAGAAATTTTATTAGAGATTAATTTATTTTTTTTTGCAAGAATTGCAAAAAAAACCGCACAAATTTATTTGTGCGGTATGCTTATACTGTCTGAGCCAATAATATATTTTAATAATAATCTTATCGTATATTTTCTTCAAGTTTAATATTTATACGCATAAAAGCAGTGGTCTATATTTAATCTTAGTACTTAAATTTATACTTGTTCCCTTTGAACATTGGTGAGCGCTTGAATTTCAAATTATCCAAATAATCTTTTTCGATTACTATTGTTGAGATATTATCTTTTATAGTAATATCTCCTATTGCGTTAACTGGAATTTTTGCTTCATTGGCAAGCATTCCAAGAATATCTTTGGGTTTAATATCACTTTCTCTACCAATGTTAATTTCAACGGTAACAGGATTTTGTAATTTACTTTTAGTTCTTCCTTTACTTGGTCGCGATTCAGATTGAGAATTTCTATTTTGAGAATTTCTATCATTTTTATCGCGATAGTTATGTCTTTCTCGAGAATTATTTGTTTGGCTTCTTTGATTTCTAACTGAAAAATTCAAATCATTTGGGTTCATCATATCATTTAAGCTAACGCTACTTTTTAGTAATGCTGCTGCAATCTCAATTGATGAAATATCATCAGTAATATATTCTTGAATAATTTTGATATATTTATCGATATCTTCATCCTTAACTTTTGGAATAACTTCTTCAAAAAATGCTCTAATTTTTGCATTTTCTACATCTTCAAAAGCAGGTACTAATTTAAATTTAATTTTACTTTTAGTAAATCTTTCAATATCTTTTAATTTATAAAAATCTCGACCAGTTACAAATGAGTAAGCTTTACCACTTCTACCTGCTCTACCAGTACGACCAATTCTATGAACATAATATTCTTCGTCTTGTGGGATATCGAAATTGAACACTGCATCGACATCGTTAATATCTAAACCTCTTGCGGCAACATCGGTGGCAACTAATATTTCAACTATACCTTTTTTAAATTTATTCATCACTTTATCACGTTGCGCTTGGCTCATATCTCCATGTAAAGCATCAGCCGAATATCCTCTAGCCTGAAGCTGTACAACGACATCATCAACCATTTTTTTCGTATTGCAAAATACGAGTGCTAATTTAAAATTTTCAATGTCAAATATTCTACACATTGCATCAATTCTATCAGATGCTTTAACCTCAAAATAATATTGTTCAATGTTTTCAACAGTTAATTCATCGTGTATAACTTTGATAATTTCTGGATTCTTTAAGTATTTTTGCGCAAGTTTCATTATTTCCTGCGACATTGTAGCAGAGAACATTACTGTTTGCTTTTCTGGAGATGTATAACTAAGAATTTTTTCTATATCCTCAATAAATCCCATATTGAGCATTTCATCTGCTTCATCAAGAACTACATATTTTACATTGTTTAGTTTAAGAGTTCCTCTTTCGATATGATCAATTATTCTTCCCGGTGTTCCAACAACAATATTGATACCTTTATTTAAAGCCATAATTTGTCTATCGATAGATTGGCCACCATAAATTGGTAGAAGATAAATTCCCTTTTTATGAGTAGAATAAAATTTTAATTGTTCTGCAATCTGAACTGCTAATTCTCTTGTAGGAGCAAGCACTAATAATTGTGGTTGTTTAATTTTTGGGTCTATTTTATCTACAAGTGGAAGCCCAAAAGCAGCTGTTTTTCCTGTTCCAGTTTTTGCTAAGCCTACGACATCTTTTCCTTCTATTATAAATGGAATTGCTTCGGATTGGATAGGAGTTGGTTCTTCAAAGCCTAACTCGTTTACTGCTTTGAGAACTTCTTTGGATAAATTAAAATCCTTGAATTGTTTGTTGTTCATTAAAACGTACCTTAATTTTTTTAAGTTGGTTAATTGTTTGTCTTTCCTCGAAGTGAATTTAACTGCGGGATTTTTATTAATAACTTTATAATATACATATATTTAGTATAATTTCAAAATTTCATTCTTTAAAATCTTATAAAATTATTAAACAATTAAAATTCTGTTAAAAATATTCAACTTTCTTCACTATTTATTTGCAACTTTAAATATTGTTTAAATAAATTTATTAATTTCAACTTTGATTTTTCTAATTTTTTTTTAAATTATTTGTTTACTCATCAACAGGAGAATTTATGTATTATTTTTCTACTAATGACAAAAATAATCAAGTTAATTTTAAGCAAGCTATATTATCAGGATTAGCAAATGATAACGGACTTTTTTTACCATCAGAATTTCCTCAAATTGATAAAAATACTTTGAACGAATTAAAGAAACTCAATATTAAAGAAATTGCGTCGCTAATTTTAAAAGATTATGTTGCTATTCCTAAAAATCGTTTTGAAGAGATTATCGATAAAACTTTCTCTTTCGATGCGCCAATAAAGATAATGGATGATAATTTTTCATTACTGGAATTATATCACGGGCCAACTTTTGCTTTCAAAGATTTTGGCGCTAGATTTTTAGCTAATACTACATCCTATTTATTGGAAAATAGTGATAAAGAAATTGTTGTGGTTGTTGCTACATCCGGCGATACAGGTAGCGCAGTTGCAAGTGCATTTCACAATTTACCTAATTCAAGAGTTTTTTTGTTATATCCATCACAAAAAGTTAGTTATATCCAAGAAAAGCAATTAACAACTTTTGATAATAATATCACTGCTCTAGAAATTGAAGGTACTTTTGATGATTGCCAAAAAATTGTAAAATCTTTGCTTATAGACAATAATTTAATAGAAAAATTTCATCTAACATCTGCAAACTCTATAAACATTGGTAGGTTATTACCTCAAGTTGTATATTATTTTAGAGCTTTCTCACAACTAAACACTGATAAAAAAATTGTTTTTTCTGTTCCCAGTGGAAATTTTGGAAATCTTACAGCTGGAATTATAGCTCAAAAAATGGGCTTACCAGTAGAATATTTTATTGCATCATTAAATGCAAATGATGTATTTTACAAATTTTTAAAAACAAATCAATTTGAGCCTAAACCTTCGATTACTACTCTTGCAAATGCTATGGATGTAGGAAATCCCAGCAATTTCTGGCGTATTTGGCATATTTTCGAGCAAAATATTAATTTAATTAGAAATAATATCCATTCATATTCATTTACTGATGAGCAAATTATTAAAGGAATTATTGATTTTTATGAAAAATATTCATTTTTAATTGAACCTCACAGCAGTTGTGCGTATAGTGGTGCGAAATTAGATAATAACCAATTTCATAATATATTTTTAGGAACTGCTCATCCAGCTAAATTTATGGATATTATCGAAAAATTTACGAATTATAAAGTAGATATTCCAATTGATTTGAAAAATACTTTAAAAAAAGAAAAGAAAAGTATAAAATTACCTGCAAATTTTGATGCAGTAAAAGAAACAATTCTAAGCAAATGAGGTAGTTATGGATAAGATAGCAATAATCGGTGCTGGAAATTTAGGTACAGCCATATTAGAAGGTTTATTAAAATCAAACATTATAACATCCGAAAATCTTTTTATCACGCGAAGGAACCAAGAACAACTTGATAAATTTGAACAATTAAATGTTCATTATTCGACAAATAACATCGAAGCAGTTAATTTTGCAAATATCATAATTTTAGCTTTACAACCTAATCATATTCCAAAAGTGTTGAAAGAAATAAAAAATACGCTAACAGAAAATCACGTTTTAGTTTCTGTTGCCTCAGGAGTTTCACTTGAAGAATTATCAAATTTAATTGATAATAAAAAAGTTAAAAACATAATTCGTGCAATGCCAAATACAGCTATTGCCATACAAGAGTCGATGACTTGTATTTGCTCAACTGGTAAAGATAGTTTGGATGAAGTAAAGAAAATATTCAAGCAATTAGGTGAAGTTATGGTTATTCCAGAAGAACTTATGGCACCAGCAACAGCATTATGTGCGTGTGGAACAGCTTTTTTTCTAAGAGCAATACGAGCAGCATCACAAGGTGGAATTGAAATTGGCTTCCATTCAGAAGACGCTATAAAAATGGCTGCCCAAACAGCAAAAGGCGCCGCAGAATTACTTTTGAAAAAAGGTGGACATCCTGAAAATCATATTGATAAAGTTACGACTCCGAAAGGTATAACCATAGCTGGCCTTAATGAAATGGAACATAATGGTTTTAGCTCTGCTCTAATAAAAGGTATTACAACCTCAGCTGAAAAAGCAAATAAAATATATAATAAAGGAAACGAATAAAAGAAGCTTTTAAATTAACTTTTTTATATTATGGGCTCAGACAGTGTAAGCTTAAGCCCACGTGCGGCTGCGCCGCACGTGGGCAGCGGGCCGAAGGCCCGCAAAACTATCTTTTTATTATCACCTTACCAATTCTAACTTAACCGTTTCACAATTCAACAACTCCTAAAATACAGCAGCAGAACGAGTTATCCTTAATAATATTCGTATATGCAATAATTTTAATAATGCGATATATTAGAAAATCTATTAAAATATATTCGTAAATACAAATAATATTATAAATACAATATAATATAGAAAACAATATAATTATAATTACAAAAAAAATAATAAAAACAAAATAAATGAAGAAACAATACAAATCATTTAACAATATAATTTATAAGTCAAAATAATTGTATATAAAAATTACTTTTGAAATTCAACAAAAAATAATTTCTATTTCTCCTGCAAAGTTGTTAAATTAAAAGTTTACATAAAATTTAATTTTATCTTCCACTTATAGGAAATTACCAATGTCTACCAACATAAAACAACTTATTGATGAGCTCTTCCCCAACGGTGTGGAATGGAAAACGTTGGGGGAAGTGTGCGAGTTTAAGCGTGGTAATGCAATTACAAAAGATAAAACAATTTCTGGAAACATTCCAGTAGTAGCTGGTGGAAGAAAACTAGCATATTATCATAATGAATATAACCGAACTGGAGAAACAATAGTTGTTGCAGGTTCAGGTGCATATGCTGGATACATATCATTTTGGAATGAACCTATTTTTGTATCCGATGCCTTTTCAGTACATCCTGATAAAAATTTGTTAATAATAAAATATGTTTATTATTTTTTATTAACAAAACAAGAAATAATACATTCATTGAAAACTGGTGCTGGTGTTTCACACGTATATCCAAAAGATTTGCAAAATTTCCGCGTTCCCATACCGCCGCTGCCCGTGCAGGAAGAAATAGTACGAATTTTGGATAAATTTACCGCAGATGTTAATGAGCATATCCAACTTTTGGAAAGGGAATTGGAACTAAGGCATAAACAATACGAGTATTACAGAAATAAATTACTCACACCAACAGAAGAAAATGGCTCTTGGCTACTTAACGGCCATTCTGTGGAATGGAAAACGTTGGGAGAGGTGTGTGATGTTACATCCGGTGGAACACCATCCAAATCAAAAAAAGAATATTGGGAAAATGGTATTATACCTTGGCTAAAATCGGAAGTTTGTAACAATACAAGTATTTATTCAGCATCGGATTTTATTACAGAATTAGGTTTAAAGAATTCTAGTACTAAATTACTTGAGAAAAACATAACATTGATGGCAATGGTAGGAGCAACAAGATTTAAAACTGCTTTTTGGGAATTTGAAGCTTATACAAATCAGAACATTGCAAGTATAAATTCAAAGATTAAAAATAAATTATCAAATAAATTCATATTTTATTATTTGACAAATAAATACGACGAATTTAGAAAAAAAATGTCAAGTTATGGAATGATAAATCTAGAAACTATCAGAAGTATAAATATCCCTATTCCACCGATGGAAGAGCAGGAGCGCATAGTTGGCATATTGGATAAATTTAATAAACTGATAAACGATTTATCGATTGGCTTACCCGCAGAAATACAAGCGCGAAAAAAACAATACGAGTATTACCGCAATAAGTTGCTTACATTCAAGGAAAAAGATAGTTGAAAGAGTTGTTTGTTTTAATTTTTTGTATATGGTAAATATTTTGCGATTATATCAGAATATTTTTATATATTGTTGAAATGGAATATATTTCATATAAAATGAAAAGAAGCATATTTAATTTTGAATTGAAATGAAAAATATTTCATATTAAAAGTAATATGTAAATGCGTGATTGAATAGAATAGGTTGTAGTGGTTATCGGTACTATGCGGATTTAAAAAAAATTTTTGGCGTTAGCCTGCCCGTGCGCCGCACGGCACACGGGCTTATGCTTACACTGTCTGAGCTAAGGAATAATTTTTTAAAATAAAAAAGCAAGCTCACTTACGCTCGCCTGCTTTAATGGTTTTATAAAAGTGTATTAACTGATAAGTTTTTCTAAAATTGTCACTGGATGCTCTGTTTTTCTTTGGGAACCATGCTCTATTTGAATTCTACAGGTTCCACATTCTGATAACACAACATCAGCTTTTGATTTTTCTATTTTATCAAATAATTTGTTACCAACTTTCATAGATGTATTATAGTTTTCATCTTTAAAACCATAATTGCCCGATATTCCACAACAACCAGCATCTGCATTTTGAATATTCATACCAATTATTTGTGTAAGTATTTCATAAAAAGGTAGACCTATTCCTTGCACTTTTAAGTGACATGGAGCGTGGTAAATCATTTCAGATAATTTTTGTTTATTAATTTTAATTTTATCAATTTCTTTTGGTAAAATTTTTAATAAATATTCACCTGCATCATAAATATTATTGGCAATTGTTTTTATTTCATCCATATCAAATAATTCTTGATACTCTTGTCTTAACATAAGGCTACAAGTTGTACAAAGAGCAAGGACAGGAATTTTTCTTTCAATTATCCAATACTTAAGTAATTCAAAATTATGGATTGCATTATTTTTAGCAATATCTAGATAACCATTTGAAACATAAGGAGAACCACAACAGATAAACCTTTCATCAACAATTACTTCAATTTTAATTTTTTGCAACAACTTAACTAAATCAATACCCACTTCAGGTTGATAAAAATTAATAAAACATCCTGGATAGAATAAAACTTTATGTTCGAATGATTGTTGTTTAATTTTTTTAAATTCTTGGTAAAAATTCTTTTTTGAGTATTTTGGTAAAGGAGCTTTATTTGAAATATTTACTAATTTTAGCGCTTTTTTGAAATATTTAATCGAAAAATTTGTAATATAAGGCGATAATGATGCAAATTTTCCTAATTTTTCACCATTAGATAAAATCCAATCACTTAAAGAATGTTTATGATATTTATAATAATTAGCTTTTGCTTTCATATTTAAAGAAGCAATAGGAACATTAGCAGGACAAACTGTATCGCAAGTTTTGCAATTACTACATAATAAAATATTTTCATCTATTTCACTTGCATTTATTCTAAACCTTTCATAAGCAGGGCCACTTAGTTTAGGTCCTTTGAATTCTGGGTGTACAGCCATTACAGGGCAATTTAAATTACATATATTACAAGCTAAACAATTATCTAAATTATATTCCATTGATCTTTTCTCCAATTAAAGATACAATTTTATAAGCAGAAGCTAATGAAACACCTTTATTAGATTTTTCGTATGATGGATCAAAACCACTTAAATTTCTACCAGCGACAAATACATTATCAACTAAAACTTGTTGTGCTTCATTAATAGGTTGTAAATTTTCATTGACTTTTACGCCAATTTTTGCATAAGGTTGCGGGCTATTTTCAAGCAATTCTGCAGTCCATTTATCATAATCTACAGGTTTATCAATTTTAAGATTGAAAATTGGCTCAAGTACTTCTCCTGGATATTTCGATTCTAAACCTCCACCATAAAACCCGCCAGTAGCTAATATATAATATTTTGCCTGATACTCAATTTTTTTACCTAATATATCTGTCTTTATTTGAACACATTTATTGTCATTAACAATTGATGAAATTACTTTTGCGTTATTTATAACACTAACACCTAAAGCTTTTATTTTATTATTGATTAAATTATATAATCGTAATCCCGAAGATGCAGGTGGCATTCCAATAATTTCAATTATTTTTGCCTGTAATGTATTTGTTAGATAATCATAATATTTATATGAAGAATTGGTACCAAATACTTGTGGCAACAAAACTACGCTATTTTTAGGTATAACCGTAGCCATTTTTTTTGCGAAATATTCTTGTACTTCAGTATGTTCTAATAAATTAGCTAAATCAACAATATTAATATCTCTATCAAAATAAATATCCATATCGATATTTACAATTTTATAATCTTTATTTCTATATTTGTCATTAATATTCATTAAATTATTAACAAACAACTCTGGATAGAAATCTTTTAATCTTTTAAAATTAACAATTATTATTTCTTTTTGATCCTTAAAAGTATCAGGAATAAAAGTTTTTGGAATTAAAAAAGTTGGTTTAAATGTACCAGCAATAGTTGGTAACCAAACATTTTTATTATATGTTACATATTCGTAATTTTCTTGTTTTGTAAAATTCAAGAAATGAGTTAATGCTTTTTCAATAAAATTTTTATTTATTTTTGAATAAGGGTGTTCTTTAGGCAAATTATCAATATATCCTAAAGGATCAGAAATTACATTATTATCATAGTAACCTAACAAATCAATAATTCCATCTTCAAAAAGTATTTTTCCAATTCCATTAGCAATAACAACTGTATTCAAACCTTTTTCGGCACAAAGTAAAGCAGAATATAAACCAGAAAAACCACCACCTATAACAGCAACATCATAATTCTTCATAAGGAATTTCTCCATTAATATTAAGAGTTTCTTCATAAATTTTACGAGTTAGCTCAATCTCTTTAATAGCAGTACCCCACAGTACAGGTCTTATACCACGCCACCTAGATTTAATAAATCCTTTAATTAAATCTTTGTAATTATCTTTGAAAATAATTCTATTTTTAGCCAAAACACCAATAGTTCTGAGTGTACAGTAACTTCCTTGGCATGTACCCATTCCTATTCTGGTTTTTCGTCTAATATCATTTAAAGAATATATATTACCATGTTTAATAACATACTCTGTTTCGGCAATTGTAACATTTTCACATTCACAAACAGTAATTTTTTTATCAGGATTATTTTTAATTGTATTAAGAACCTCTAGATATCCATCAAATCCTAACCTAGCAGCAGCTAATTCATTAGAATAAGAAGGAAAGACTTTTTTCCCTTCCATAATTAAATAATTATCAATATCTTCTATCAAATTTTCATTAGCAGTAGTACATTTATTATTATTACCTAATCTTTCACAAATAACATCAGACATTTTTTCAGCCATAAGGCGGTAAGTTGTAAGTTTTCCACCAACTATTGAATAAAAACCATCTACACCATGATCTTGATGATTAATAATCACGAAACCTCTAGAAGCATTTCTTCCTGCTTCAGTATTATTAGCTATATATAAGGGCCTTGTACCAGCAAAAGCCCGCAATATTCTATAGTCATAAATATTTGTATAAATAGCTGTTGCAATAGAAAGTAAATATTTCACCTCTTCTGTAGTTGGTTTAGTATCTTCAGGATCATCAACTTTTTTAGAAGTAGTCCCTAAAATAGTGACAGTACCGTGTGGTACAAAAATATCACCATCAGAAGAGGGCCTTAATCTATTAACAACACCATTGCAAATTCTATGATTAAAAACAACTAACGTTCCTTTATCAGGTTGGATATTTATATTTATATCTACTAATTGTGTTATTTTATTTGCCCAAGAGCCTGTTGCATTTATTATGATATCACAAGAAATCTTTCCTTTTTCTCCAGTTACAGTATTTATAACATCAGCACCAACAATTTTTCCATTCACTACATTAATATTTGTTACTTTAGTATAAGTTAAAACTTTTCCACCATATTTTGTTGCAGAAGCTACATTCTGCCAAACTAATCTAAAACCATCTACAGCAGCATCAGGGATTTCATAAACAGAAATTATATCTCCATTAACATTTGGTTCTTTTTTTAAGAATTCTTTAATTTCAATTTTTTTTATTGGTATATTTGTCTTATTACAAGCCTCAACCCATTTATTTTCGAAATCTTCATTATCTAACTTAGTCCTTACAAAATAACCACCAGTATCTTCAATACAATATTTAGCAATTTTCTTTAAAATCATATTTTCTTTTATACATTCAATAGCAGCTTCGGGATCTTTAACTGCATATCTTCCACCGCTGTGCAATAATCCATGATAATGAGAGCTTGCACCATTTGATAAATCTTGTTGTTCTACTAATATACAATTTATTCCACGCATAGATAAATCTCTAAGTATTCCAACACCGGTTATTCCACCGCCGATTATAAGTACAGTAGTTGATAACATACATTTCCCTTTCAAATTTATAGATGTGAAAAAGAGAGCCTATTATAGGCTCTCTTACATTATCTTAGAAAATTGCCCATGAAGCATAAACAGTAGCTTGTTTATTAGCAGGATTTACAGCAAATTTGGTTGTAATTGGGAAGTTAATTCCATGTAATGTAAATGTTTTATTCATTTGAACACCAACATTTACTAATGATACACCATCTTTATTGGTATAGAAATTTCCTACATTATTATCTTTTGAGTTTAAGGCAAAAGCCATACCAACAAATGGTGTAACATCAACTTTACTTGTTTTGAATGTTGATGACAATTCAACATAGGTTGAATATCTTTGAGATAAATCATTATCTGGATTAAAATCATGTCCACCATTAACTACAGTAGCCCATAATACGTTTAATGGTAAGCCAACATTATTAAAATCATATGAAAGAGCTAAATCCATAATATGATTTGTTGTTTTTCTGTCATAGTTACCATATTCAGCTTGTTTACCAGTTGCAGTTGAGAAATTATCAATATCACTAAATGTAATTGAGAAACCATTTATAGAATAAGAAATAATTGGAGTAACTTCTTGATATTTACC
>Ga0116168_1000440_pt1 | contig 40858 bp, 31 predicted proteins | sample AD_UKC129_MetaG_FD_89795 | JGI IMG/M metagenome (GOLD analysis project Ga0116168, IMG submission 89795) | Active sludge microbial communities of municipal wastewater-treating anaerobic digesters from Canada - AD_UKC129_MetaG | ecosystem: Engineered > Bioreactor > Anaerobic > Digestate | place...
CTATACTGTTTGCGTTTTCGTTTCATCGATCTGCTCTTTCTCACATCGAGCAGACCTCGAAAAGCCTAGCTTAAGGGGTGGTCTAAATTTTGGGGTCCATTTCAGATCACCCATGCGACCGTGTCGCCCTGCCTGCGGACATTTGACGGCGCGACAGCGCCGGGACGACCGGTTGAACGCATCTGGACCGGATTAAATCCAACACATTGTGGCCTGATGCGGCCTGACAGAGATGGGTTGCCGATCGCTGTGATTGCAGTCGCGAGTGCGCTGCCGGCGGCTGACGCTCACCTGTGTTGAAAGAAAGGAGCAACGTATGGCGAAAGCAGAACTGAAGAGTTTTGGGCAGCCCGATGAGGTTCGCGAGTTTCCCAAGGGGCGATTGGAGCTGGTGAAGATCGGCGGCGCGACGGTGGGGCGCGCTGTGTTTGAGCCGGGCTGGCGCTGGGCGACGTCGGTTCAGCCCCTCGTCAAGACCAGGAGCTGTGAGGCGCCGCACTTCCAGTATCATGTCTCGGGCGTGCTGCGCATCCGGATGGATGACGGCAGCGAGTTCGATTGCAAACCCGGTGACGTCTCGTTGCTCCCGTCCGGCCATGATGCATGGACGGTGGGCGACGAGCCGGCGGTAGTTGTGGATTTCCAGGGCATGCTGGACTACGCGAAGGCCGCACGGTAGATGGCCGATTCGGGATCTGGAACGACGTCGAGCGTTGTGCAAACTTTTGTTGCATATGCAACAAAAGTTCGGAGGGGCTGAGAATCAGCGAGTTGCAAGCCACAAAAAGCTGATAGGTCGCGCGATGCGTGTGCCGCGGGCGGAGGTTATTCGAGGAGTGCCCTCGCGATGGCGCCGAGGGTCCGGGCGACGCGCAAGTCGCGGAGGGCAGGGTCCAGGCGCAGGGCGGCGGGAAGCCTTGGGAGCACATGAATCCGGTTCCGGCGGACCAGCCGGGACAGCCATTGGGCATTGCTGGCGGTGGACGCGTCCGGTATGCGAGGCGACATCAGGACCACCTGAGCGCGGTCGGCGACAGAAGGGGGGAGCGCTTCGAGTGTGAGGCGCATCTGGTTGATCACACCGAGCTGATTCAACCCGACGACCACCGGCGTCGCGCGGAGGCGGCGGATCAGGTCGCGGGAATCAAAATTTCGCCCCAGCGGGCTCAGAAGGCCGCCTGCGCCTTCGATCAGGGTCAGGGGAAGGGAGCGGGAGAAACGCCGGACATGCCGGACCACCTGCTCGAGGGTGACGAAACGTTTTTCGAGGCGCGCCGCGGCGGTGGGCGAAATAGGGGCGCAGAAATGCCATGGGTTCACCGCGTCGAGAGGGAGCGTTTCGTTCTGGGCGAGGTGGAGAGCGATGGCGTCCGCGCGTCCGCCGGAGCTGATGGGTTTGAGTGCGACGACACGGATTCTTGAGCGCAGGAGATGGCGGACGAGGAGGCAGGCGAACACGGTCTTGCCGACGCCGGTGTCGGTTCCGGTGATGAAGGCGATGCGATGTTTCAAAGCGGTGCGGACGAGGAGGTGCGTGGTTGGCCGGGCAACCGGTTCATGGAACCCTCGTATGAGGGAAACGGCCGCGGATTACAAGCTGGAATCCGGCGATGGTCTTCGGTAGGCTCCCCGGCCGATCGGCTTGAATCATCGATTTGGATGAAGAACGTTCTGGCAGGCGTATGGATTGTGGCGCTGTGCGCGATGGGCTGCGCGAAGGCGCCGGTGCAGGCTCCGGCTGGCGTGGCCGGGAGCTGGTCCGAGATCGGCACGGGCGCTATTCTGCGACTGGGCGTGGACGGCATCGTGCAGGTGGTCATGGGCATCGAAACCACGACGGGGACGTATTCGGTGGATTCGGCGACGGAGATGACGCTTCGGTTTGACGGCACGGCGGCGGGGGCGCAGGGGCCGCTCAAGGTGAAGTACGTGATTGTGGGCGATCGAATGACGCTGGTCTGGCCGGACGGAAACACGACGTACTACAGCCGGCTTCCGAGGTAGAGCCGGGTGAAAATCCGAAGGGCGAAATCCGAAGGCGCTTTTTCGGTGTCGGCTTTGGCGGAGCTTGACGGCGTGGAATGAGCTTTCTACCTTCTGCGGCTCGCTGCCCGGCTGTTCATCAAGACTGCCCCACAACCCAAAGGCGGCACTGTAATCGAAAGGCATTGTGTGAATGTGACGGTTGAAGATCTGGCCCCGTGCAAGAAGCTTGTGCGGATTGAAGTGGATGCGAAGGAAGTGGACGAGACGTTTGCTTCCGTCACGAGGGATTTCCAGAAATATGCCGCCCTGCCCGGGTTCCGTCCGGGGAAAGCGCCGCGCGAGATGGTGCTGCGCAAGTACGAGAAGGACATCGAGGAAGAGGTCAAGAAGAAGCTGATTTCGGATTCCTACCGGAAGGCGATGCAGGAGCACAAGCTGGACGTGGTTGGATATCCGGACATTGAAGAGATTCAGTTCGGGCGGGGCCAGTCGTTGCAGTTTGCGGCCACGGTGGAGACGGCGCCGGAGTTCCAGTTGCCGGAGTATATCGGATTGCCGGTGCGGCGCGAGGTGCGGACAGTGACCGAGGAGGACGTGAACCGCGCGCTGGAGGCGCTGCGCCAGCAGCGGGTGAGTTTTCAAACGGTGGACCGTCCGGCGCAGGCGGGGGACGTGGTGGTGGTGAACTACGCCGGCACCATCGAGGGCAAGCCGATCGCGGAGCTGGCGCCCAACGCGAGGAGCCTCGGCGAGCAGAAGAACTTCTGGATCGAGATCGGCGGCGGCGCCTTCATCCCCGGTTTTGGCGAACAATTGGCGGGAGCGAAAGCGGGCGAGAAGCGCGAGGTGACGGTGGAGTTCCCGGGAGACTTCGTCAACGCGGAGCTGGCCGGCAGGAAGGCGACGTACGAGGTCGAGGTCATCGAGGTAAGGGAAAAGGTATTGCCGGCGCTGGACGATGCCTTCGCGCAGTCGTACGGGGCGGAGAACATGGACCGGTTGCGGGAAGGGGTGCGGCGCGACCTGGAGAACGAGCTCAAGTACACGCGGGACACGGATGCCCGGATGCAGGTGATGCGGGCGCTGCTGGACCGGGTGCAGTTTGACCTGCCGGAGACGGCGGTGGCGCGGGAGACGCGGAACGTGGTGTATGACCTCGTGCGCGAGAACCAGAAGCGGGGCGTCTCGAGAGAGGCGATCGAGCAGCACAAGGACGCCATCTACACCGCGGCGGCGCGCAACGCCAAGGAGCGGGTGAAGGCCGCGTTCCTGGTGGAGAAGATCGCCGAGAAAGAGAAGATCGAAGTGACGAACGAGGATCTGTTGAAGCGGGTCAGCCAGTTGTCCGCGATGTACCAGATCCCCGTGCAGAAGCTGCTCAAGGACCTCGAGAAGCGAAACGGGTTTGTTGAGATCCGCGACCAGGTTCTGAACGAGAAGGTACTGACCTTTCTCGTGGAGAAAGCCCATATCGAGGAGGTTCCCCCGGGGACGCTGTCGTCACAGCCCAACCCGAGCTGAAGCCCGTGGGAGGCCGGTTCAGGCGGCCGGCGGTTCGGTCGGGAGAATTGGGGAGGCTTGAAATCAACTGTTGCGAGCAGGGTTTTTTGCGCCAAAAATATACGAATCTCAGCACCATTAGAGAACGCAGATGATGAATAATGTAGCGGGGCCGGATGCCGTGCGGCAGATTCCCTTGGGACCGCCGCCGAAACAGGGTTTGTACGATCCGCAGTTCGAACACGACGCCTGCGGGGTTGGTTTTCTTGTCAATATCAAGGGTCGCAAGTCCCACCAGATTGTCACCGATGCCCTGCGCATCCTCCTGAACCTGGATCATCGAGGCGCCTGCGGTTGCGAAGCGAACACGGGCGACGGCGCCGGCATTCTTCTCCAGACACCCCATGAGTTTCTGGCCGCCGTTGCGGACGCCAACCGGATTCGGCTTCCGGATCCCGGCCGTTACGGCGTCGGAATGCTCTTCATGCCCAGGGACCCGTCGGAGCGCGAGGCGGTCAAGGCGGTGTTTGAGCGGATCGTGGCCGAGGAAGGGCAGTGCGTGCTGGGCTGGCGCGACGTGCCGACGGACAACAGTTCGCTCGGGCAGACGGCGCGGGCTTCCGAGCCGTTCATGATGCAGGTGTTCATCGCGCGCAACCCGGAGCTGACGGACGACCTTGCCTTTGAGCGGAAGCTGTATGTGATCCGGAAGCTGGCGGAGCGGGAGATCCGCTACGGGACCACGGTTCCGGGAGGGAAATGGTTTTACGTGTCGAGCCTGTCGTACAAGACGGTGGTGTACAAGGGCATGCTGATGCCCGAACAATTGCCGAAGTATTACCCGGATTTGCGCGACGAGCGGATGATCACGGCGCTGGCGCTGGTGCATTCGCGGTTTTCAACGAACACGTTCCCGAGCTGGGATCGGAGTCATCCGTATCGCTATCTCGCGCACAACGGCGAGATCAACACGCTCCGGGGCAACATCAACTGGATGCACGCCGCGCAGAGCAATTTCAAATCGAAGCTCTTTGGCGACGACATCAGGAAGATTCTGCCGGTGATCAACACCGACGGCAGCGACTCGGCGATGTTCGACAACTGCCTGGAGTTGCTGGTGATGTCGGGGCGGGAGCTGCCGCACGCGGTGATGATGATGGTGCCGGAGCCGTGGGAGAACCACGAGAGCATGAGTGCCGAGAAGCGGGCATTCTACGAGTATCACTCCTGCCTGATGGAGCCGTGGGACGGCCCGGCGTCGATCGCCTTCACGGACGGCATCCGGATCGGGGCGTGCCTGGACCGGAACGGGTTGCGGCCCTCGCGGTATTACGTGACGAAGGACGACATGGTGATCATGGCGTCGGAGGCGGGCGTGCTGGAGGTGCCGCCGGAGCGGGTGGCAATGAAGGGCCGGTTGCAGCCGGGCCGCATGTTCCTTGTGGACACGGAAGAGGGGCGGATTGTTGCGGACGAGGAACTGAAGAACAAGTACGCGCGGGCGCATCCGTACCGTGAGTGGCTGGACAAGCATCACGTGTTGCTGAAGGATCTGCCGGAGCCGCAGTTTCATTCCGAGTCGGAGCATCGGACGGTGTTGCAGCGCCAGGTGGCCTTTGGCTACACGTTCGAGGATTTGCGGTTCATCATTGGTCCGATGGGCACCGATGGTGTGCAACCGCTGGGCTCAATGGGCACGGACACGCCGCTGGCGGTGCTCTCGAACAAGCCGCAGCTCCTGTACAACTATTTCAAGCAGTTGTTCGCGCAGGTGACCAACCCGCCGATCGACCCGATCCGCGAGGAGAATATCACTTCGACGGAAACGATGGTGGGCGCGCGGGGGAGCCTGCTCGAGCCGACGCCGGACAGTTGCGCGCTGATCAAGCTGGACCATCCGCTGTTGACCAACGACGAGCTGGAGAAGCTGCGTCGGGTGAATCGTCCGCCGGCGTTCAAGGCAGTGACCCTGCCGATTCTGTTCCCGGCGGCCGAGGGAGCGAAGGGGCTGGAGCGGGCGCTGGAGGAGATGTTCGCCGCGGCGGACCGCGCGATTGCGGACGGCGCGACGATCGTGATCCTGTCCGACCGGGGCGTGAGCCGGGAGAACGCGCCGATGCCGGCGCTGTTGGCGGTTTCGGGATTGCACCATCATTTGATCCGGGCGGGGACGCGTTCGAGAATCGGGCTGGTGCTCGAGTCGGGCGAACCGCGGGAGGTGCATCATTTTGCGCTGTTGATCGGTTACGGCTGCAGCGCGATCAATCCGTATCTGGCCTACGAGACCCTGGAAGACATGATCCGGCAGGGGCTCCTGACGAACACGGACGCGAAAACCGCAATCAAGAAGTACATCAAGGCCGCGGTCAAGGGCGTGGTCAAGACGATGGCGAAGATGGGCATCTCCACCATCCAGAGCTATCGGGGCGCGCAGATTTTCGAAGCCGTCGGGTTGAACAGCAGCGTGATCGACAAGTATTTCACGTGGACGCCGTCGCGGATCGAGGGAGTGGGGCTGGACGTGATTGCGGAAGAGGTGTTGTGCCGGCACCGGCAGGCGTTCCCCGAGCGGCAGGTGAACGGCGCGACGCTGGACCCGGGCGGCCAGTATCAGTGGCGGGCGGACGGGGAGTATCACCTGTTCAATCCGCAGACCATCCACAAGCTGCAACTGGCCTGCCGGCTGGGGAGCTATAAGATCTTCCAGGAGTACGCCGAGCTGATCAACAACCAGGCGAAGAACCTGGCCACGCTGAGAGGGCTGCTGGAGTTCAAGTGGGCCGAGAAACCGTTGCCCCTCGAGGAAGTCGAGCCGGTCGAGTCGATCGTCAAGCGTTTCAAGACCGGCGCGATGAGTTACGGCTCGATCAGCAAGGAAGCGCATGAGGCGCTTGCCATTGCCATGAACCGCATCGGCGGCAAGAGTAACACCGGCGAAGGTGGCGAGGATCCGGAACGGTATGTCTGGACCAACGAGCGCGGCGATTCCAAGAACAGCGCCATCAAGCAGGTGGCTTCCGGCCGGTTCGGCGTCACCAGCCATTACCTCGTGAACGCGCGGGAGCTCCAGATCAAGATGGCCCAGGGCGCGAAGCCCGGCGAAGGCGGCGAACTGCCCGGGCGCAAGGTGTTTCCCGCGATCGCCAAGACCCGCGGCACAACCGCCGGCGTCGGGCTGATTTCACCGCCGCCGCACCATGACATCTACTCGATCGAAGACCTGGCGGAACTGATTCACGATCTGAAGAACGCCAACCGCAACGCGCGCATCAGCGTCAAGCTCGTCGCGGAAGTGGGCGTCGGCACCATCGCGGCCGGCGTGGCCAAGGCGCACGCGGACGTGGTCCTGATCAGCGGCCATGACGGCGGCACGGGCGCGTCGCCGCTGTCATCGATCAAGCATGCGGGTGCGCCGTGGGAACTGGGTCTGGCGGAAACGCACCAGACGCTGGTGTTGAACAATCTGCGGAGCCGGATCTACGTCGAGACGGACGGCCAGCTCAAGACGGGCCGGGACGTGGCGATTGCGGCGTTGCTGGGCGCGGAGGAATTCGGGTTTGCGACGGCGCCGCTGGTCGTTCTGGGCTGCATCATGATGCGCGTTTGCCATCTGAACACCTGCCCGGTGGGCGTGGCGACGCAGAACCCTGCGTTGCGCGAGCGGTTCACCGGCGATCCGGAGCACGTGGTGAACTTCATGCGGTTTGTCGCGCAGGAACTGCGGGAGATCATGGCGAAACTCGGTTTCCGGACCGTGGAGGAGATGGTGGGCCGCACGGATCGCCTCATTGCGCGGAAGGCGATCGAGCACTGGAAGGCCAGGGGCCTGGACCTCACGCCGATCCTGCATCAGCCGGAAGTCGATCCCTCGGTGGGGCGTTACCGGCAGATCGACCAGGATCACGGCCTGGAGAAGTCGCTCGACATGACGACGTTGCTGGACCTGTGCCGGCCGGCGATCGAGCGCGGCGAGAAGGTGAGGGCGGAACTGCCGATCCGGAACGTGCACCGCGTGGTGGGCACGATTGTCGGGAGCGAGATCAGCCGGAAGCACGGCCCGGCCGGACTGCCGGAGGACACGATTCATCTCAAGTTCAACGGCAGCGCGGGCCAGAGCTTTGGCGCGTTCATTCCGCGCGGCATGACGCTCGAGCTCGAAGGCGACGCGAACGATTATTTCGGCAAAGGCCTCAGCGGGGGCAGGCTCGTCGTGTATCCCCCGGCGGGTTCCACGTTCGTCGCCGAGGAGAACATCATCATCGGCAACGTGGCGTTGTATGGCGCCACGAGCGGCGAGGTGTTCGTGCGCGGGATGGCCGGCGAGCGGTTTGCCGTCCGCAACAGCGGCGTGAACGCCGTGGTCGAGGCCGTGGGCGATCACGGATGCGAATACATGACTGGCGGGCGCGTGGTGGTGCTCGGCCGGACCGGCCGGAATTTCGCGGCCGGCATGTCGGGCGGGATCGCCTACGTGCTGGACGAGGACGGCGATTTCCACATTCGCTGCAACAAGGAACTGGTGAGCCTGAAGAAGCTGGAGGAACCGGACGAGGTCGAGATGATCTGGAAGATGATCCAGCGGCACCAGACCTACACCCGGAGCGAACGGGCGGCGAAGATCCTCGCGTCCTGGGACGCGTTTGTGCCGAAGTTTGTGAAGGTGTTGCCGAACGATTACGCCCGCGTGCTCGAGCAGTTGAAGAAGGTGGAGGAACAGGGCTTGAGCGGCGACGAGGCGATCATGGCGGCGTTCGAAGCGAACGTGCGCGACGTGGCGCGCGTGGGCGGAGGATGATCGCGATGGCATGGAATCTTAACTCTGCGTAACCACTCATGGGAAAACCGACAGGATTCATCGAGTACCTCCGGGAGCTGCCGCTGGATCGTTCCGCGATCGAACGCATCCGCGACTGGAACGAGTTTCACCTCCACATGGAGGAGTCCAAACTGCGGCAGCAGGCGGCGCGCTGCATGGACTGCGGCATACCGTTCTGCCACACCGGCACGCTGCTGAGCGGCATGGCGGCGGGATGCCCCATCCACAACCTCATTCCGGAGTGGAACGATCTCGTATACCGCGGGCTCTGGAAAGAGGCCCTGGACCGGCTGCACAAGACCAACAATTTCCCGGACTTTACCGGCCGCGTCTGCCCCGCGCCCTGCGAGGGCTCGTGCGTGCTCGGCATCAACGCCCCGCCGGTCACTATCAAGAACATCGAATGTGCCATCGCCGACCGCGGATGGGAGGAGGGCTGGATCACGCCCGAACCGCCGAGCAAGCGGACGGGGAAGAAGGTGGCGGTCGTCGGCTCGGGCCCGGCCGGCCTGTGCGCCGCGGCGCAGTTGAACAGGGCGGGGCACCTGGTGACCGTGTTTGAACGCGCCGACCGCCCGGGCGGGTTGCTGATGTACGGCATCCCGAACATGAAGCTCGACAAGGAAAAGGTCGTTCTGCGCCGCATCCGGCAGATGGAGGCGGAGGGTATCACCTTCGTCTGCAATACCGAGGTCGGAAAAGATCTCCCCGCCCGGCAATTGCTGAAGGACTTCCATGCCGTGGTGCTTTGCACAGGCGCGACGAAGCCGCGCGATCTGCCGATCGAAGGCCGGAACCTCAAGGGCATCCATTTCGCCATGGAGTTCCTCACGGCCAACACGCGTTCTCTCCTCGATCGCCACAAGAACGGCACGTTCATCTCCGCCGAAGGCAAGGACGTCATCGTCATTGGCGGCGGCGACACGGGAACGGATTGCGTGGGCACGGCGCTGCGGCAGGGCTGCCGGAGCCTCGTGCAGATTGAGATTCTGCCCAGGCCCCCGATGGAACGCGCGAAGGACAATCCGTGGCCGGAATGGCCCAAGGTTTACAGAATGGACTACGGCCAGGAGGAGGCGGCGGCGAAGTTCGGCGCCGATCCGCGCGTGTACCTGACGACGGCGAAGAAGTTCATCGGCGACGACCAGGGACACGTGAAGGAAGTCCTGACCGTTGAGATCCAGTGGGAGCGCAACGAAAAAGGGCAGTTCATTCCGAAGGAAGTGCCCGGGACCGAGAAGGTGCGCCCGGCGCAACTGGTGCTCCTGGCGATGGGATTCCTGGGACCCGAACAGCCGTTGCTCGACGCGCTTGGGATCGAAAGGGACGCGCGCTCGAATGTGAAGGCGGAGTACGAGAAGTATCACACCAACATCCCGGGCGTGTTTGCCGCCGGCGACTGCCGGCGCGGCCAGAGCCTCGTCGTCTGGGCGTTCAACGAAGGCCGGGGCGCGGCGCGGGAATGCGACCGCTACCTGATGGGACACACGGATCTGCCCTGAGGGTTGTTCGACCGGGCCTTTCGGGCGCGGCATCGTTTGTAGTCCATTCCGAATGCGGCAGCTTTTGCCCGAGCTGCGCAGGCTTTTTCATGGGACGGAGGCGACGGAGCATTTCCGAAGAGACCAGCGGTTTCCCTGACTTCGCGTGAAAGGCGTGCTTCCGGAGTATATCAGAGGTCTGTTGGTGATATTTTGGTGCATTACTTTCTTTTCTAATCGTCGTGAATGGGATAGGAGAGGAGGGTCTGGGCTGACTGACTTCAGGACCTGGCGAAACCGATAACCTCCGGAAGAGAACGACCTATGTTGGAATGGCGAAAGAGCAATGACGTATTAGGCACGAGCAATCGTGGGAACCCTTGTGAATCCGGATTGTGCACGCTTTGCGATTCGGCCTGCAAAGGAAAATGTGAAACCTGGATGTCCTCGTTGCGTGGGCGCGAGATGCTGTATCCCCGCAAGTTCGGCTACGTGACGTCGGGATCGGGCAACAGTTGCGCTGTGGGCGTTGGATACCATGCCCTGCGCATCCAGGGATATGCGTACGGGTGGCAAACCGGCAACGGTCAGCCGGCGAATGCCGACCGTTGCATCTTTCCGGAGGTGGACATCACCACCAGCTTCGGCAAGGAACAGCCGGTCAAGTGTCGTATCCCGATCATGACGGGCGCGTTGGGATCCACGTTTGTGGCCGCGCGGTATTGGGATTCGTTCGCCATCGGCGCGGCGCTGTGCGGTTTCCCGATTGTGGTGGGAGAGAATGTGGTGGGTGTGGACCGCGACTCGGTTTTGAAGAACGGTCGGATTGACAGTTCGCCGGAACTGGATCGGCGCATAGCGACGTTTCTCCGTTATTACGACGGCTATGGGGCGATCATCGTGCAGATGAACGTGGAGGATGCGCGCAATGGGGTTGCCGAGTACCTGGCGGACAAATATGGGGACAAGGTCATCCTTGAATTGAAATGGGGCCAGGGGGCCAAGTGCATCGGGGGAGAGATCCAGGTGAGCAGCCTCGAATACGCCCGGTTCCTGAAGGACCGCGGTTACATCGTGGATCCCGATCCGACCGATCCGGTGGTGGAGAAGGCGTTCAGGGAAGGCGCGATCCGCTCGTTTGCGCGGCACAGCCGGTTGGGCGCGACGGACCTTTCGTCGGCGGAGCGGGTGCGGGAGCAGTTCGCTTCGGTTATCGCGTATTTGCGCAAGCTGGGCCACAAGCGAATTACGTTGAAGACGGGCTCGTACGGAATGGAGGCGTTGGCGCTGGCGGTGCGGTGCGCGGCGGACGGCCGGCTGGATCTGCTGACGGTGGACGGCTCGGGCGGCGGGACGGGGATGAGCCCGTGGAACATGATGGAGCATTGGGGGATTCCGTCGCTGCCGCTGCACGTGAAGGCGTACGAATACACACTGCTGCTGGCGAGGCGGGGGCTGCCGGTGGCGGACCTTTCGTTGGCGGGTGGCTTCGCCCGGGAGGATCACCTGTTCAAGGCGCTGTCGCTGGCCGCGCCGTTCGCGAAGCTTGTGTGCATGGGGCGGGCGCCGATGATTCCGGCGTTCGTCGGCAGCAACATTGAAGGGGTGCTGCGTCCTGAGCGCCGGGCGGTGGTTCACGGGCATTGGGACGAACTTCCTTCGACGGTGAGTTGTTTTGGCGACAAACCCGAGCAGATCTTTGCGGCCTGGGAGGCGGTTTCGAAGAAGGTTGGCGCGGACGAAATGAAGAACATTCCGTTCGGCGCGGTGGCGATGTATGCCTATGCCGACAAGCTTGCCTGCGGCCTGCAGCAGTTCATGGCCGGCGCGCGGAAGTCCTGTCTGTCGCAGCTCAGCCGCGACGATCTGATGTCGGCCAATCGGGAGACGGCCCGTGAAACGGGGATTCCCTACATGACGGACGCGGAGCACGAGCGGGCGATGGCGGTTCTACAGGCGTAAGTGCCGCTCCGTTTTGTGGCCGGGCGGGCGCCGGATTGGTGGGGACTCCGGGGCTCGCCTACGTAATCCCACTGATTGGCAAAATCGGTATTTGCTGCCATTGAAACGGGTGCGCGGTCCTTTCTATTCTTGTCAGCAAGAATGGATTGACCCGATTCGAAGCGTATGGATTATCTGATGGCAGTGACGACAGCCGGAAAGTCGTACTTTGTCTCCTCTGACGCTCGCAAGATGCATCGCATAGTCAGGACGGAGCATGTTGTAACTGCCACGGGGACGGAAATGCCACACCCGCGGCAGAAGCGTCAGCAGCTGTTTCTAACGTTGTCGGGTCCACTCACGAGATGAAAACACTATTGGTGCTGGCGCCACATCCGGAGCTCGCTGAAGCGCTCCGAGCGGGCCTCAGTCCCGACCTGTATCGCATCGTCCATCGCGTGTCTGCCGACGAGGCCGAGCCGTTGCTGGCGCACGGTCTCGTCAACGCATGCATTGTGGACGTCGAGTTGTCCGGTGTTCAGGAGATCTGGATTCTCGAGAAGTTGCGGCGGCGGGCGCCGAGGATTCCGATTCTCGTTTATGCGAAGGAGAAGCAGCGGGAGTGGGAGGAGGAAGCATATTTGCAGGGCGCCACGTACGTGCTCACCAAGCCGGTCCGGATGCGGATGCTGACCGCGCTGCTGGACCGGCTCTGGCGGCCGGTTCCTGAAGTGCCGGCGCCGGCCGAACCGGCAGTGCCGCGCGAGACGGTCAAGCCGGTGGAGACCGCGCCCGGGCAGCCGGCGCTGCAGCCCGGTTTCCAGAGTCTCAGTGCCTTGCGCGGGTTCTCCGCCATCCTGACGCACTCCCTGGACGCCGACGCCATGCTGCGGCAGTTCCTGTTGATGCTGCGGGAGCTGGTCGGGATCAATCGCGCGGCGGTGTTCCTGCACCAGCCGCCGCATTGGCCGGGCGAGCGCGCGACGGCGGAGCAGGGGAGCCAATTGCGGGCCGCATCGGCCATCGGTCTGTCGCCGGGCCTGCTTGAGCATTTCGAGCTTTCGCTGGAGAGCGGGATTGGAGGGATGGTGTCGCGTCTGGGACGGATTCTTCGCCGGAGCAGCGATGAAGCCCGGCGGGATGTCGAGACGCAGAAGGAATTTGAACTGTTGGGCGGGCAGGTGGCGGTGCCGATCCTCGACCGGGAAGCGGTCATCGGTGTGGCGGTGTTCGACGGCCACATTACGGGCGAGCCGCTGACGAACGCGGAGCTGGAATTCATCTTCCACCTGCTGGAGCAGGTGGGGTTGGCGGTGAAGAACATCTGGCTGCACGATCAACTGGCGGGGAACCACGAGCTGATGGCCGGGATCCTCCGCGAGTTGAACAATGCGTGCGTGGTGGTGAACCGGGACCTGGCCGTCCTGCACGCGAACAAGGCGGCGAGGCGTTTCTTCACGATTTCCAACCGGCGCACCGGCGAACTTGAATTCAGCGACCTGCCGCAGGCGATCGGAGCGAAGGTGTACCAGGTACTGAAGACCGGAACGGCCATTCCGCCATTCAAGTACGTACCGGAGAACGCGCCGGATTCCACCTACAACGTCACGATCGTGCCGTTCCAGCGGCAGAATTCCACGCAGCCCGTGTCGGCATTGTTGATCGTGGAAGACCTGACGCACAGCGAGCAGTTGCGGCGGCTCGAGATTGAAGCCGGCAACCTCCGGCTGATCCGCACGATGGCCGACCGGCTGGCGCATGAGGTCGGGAACGCCATGGTACCGCTGTCCACGCACCAGCAGTTGCTGGCGGACAAGTACAAGGATCCGGAATTCCGCGCCTCGCTGGATGCCGCGCTGGCGGACGGCGTGAAGCGGGTGACGCGGCTGATCAACCAGATGCGCTTCCTCGCCCGCGACTCGGTCACCACACTGGAAGCATTCCCCCTGAGCCCGCTCATCAAGGAAGCCTATCAGGAAGCCCGAAAACACCAGCCGGTCAAGTCGGCCGAATTCAAGTACGACGACGAGGACAAGCCCTTTGTGGTGACGGGGGACCGTGCGGCGCTGAAGCACGCGTTGACGGAAGTGATCCTGAACGCGCTCCAGGCGAATCCGAGTAATCCGAAGATCGGCGTGCGCCTGCACGAGAAGTCCAACGGCAGCGGCACGCAGGGCCTTCAGATCGAGGTGCAGGACAATGGCGCGGGCTTTTCCCCCGAGGCCGCGCAGAAGGCGCCGGCGCCGTTCTTCACCACGCGGAATGTCGGCCTCGGCCTGGGATTGACCGTGAGCCGGAAAATCATCGAAACGCACCACGGCAAACTCGAGATTGTGCCGCCGGAAGCCGGCAGGTCCGGTATCATCCGCATCCTGCTGCCCGTCGAGAACACTTCGCCGTCCAAGTCCTGACGAAGCACAACGCGAGGACGCGGTTCGCCAGATTTGCCTGCGCCCGGCCGCTCAATCGGCTCCGGCAATGCCGCGCCGCCGGAGCACTGCCTCGGTCACCTTCTCCATCAGCAGGTCGGCCAATGGCTTTGTCGCCTTGTCGAGCTCCGCGCACGCCTGCTGCAGCCGCCTGAGGTCGCCGGCGCCGCCGCCCGGGTCTTCGGTCGCCACGGCAGCCTCCACCGCCGCCATGGCTTCCCGCACCCGCTCGACGTAGCCTGCCTCCAGCTCGGCGGCACAGTCATCCAGTCCCTTGCGCGTGGCCGACAGCAATTCATTCGCTTTCAGGCGCGCTTCGATCCAGCGCCGCGCCGCGAGATCTTCAAAGGCGTGCTCGACGGATTCCTCGACCATCTTCTGCACGGCCGCGTCATCCACATCCACCGCGGACCGTATCTGGACGACCTGCTGTTTGCCGCTGCGGATGTCGCGGGCGAGCACGTGGAGGATGCCGTTGGCGTCGATTTCGAACTGGACGCCGACGCGCGGAACGCCGCGGGGAGCGGGGTCGAACTGGATGGTGAAGCGTCCCAGGCTCCAGTTGTCCCGGGCGCGCTCGCGTTCGCCCTGCAGGACATGAATCAACATCTCCCGCTGGTTGTCCACGGCTGTGGTGAACATCTCGCCGGCCTTCACGGGAATCGTGGTGTTTCGGGGAATGATGACATTCATCAAGCCGCCGAAGGTTTCGATGCCGAGCGAGAGGGGAGTGACATCCAGGAGCAGGACGTTCTGGAAGCCGCCGCTGAGGATCTCGGCCTGGATGGCCGCTCCGAGGGCCACTGCCTCGTCCGGATTCTGAGAGGTGTTGAGCTGCGGTCCGGACGGCCGATGGTACTCCGTTCCGACGCGAATCCCGCCGGCCTGCTCTTCGAAGTCGGAGCAGTGGAACCACTCTGCGACCAGGCGGCGCACCAGCGGCATGCGGGTCTGGCCGCCCACGAGGATGACCTGGTCCAGGTCTTTCGGCTCCAGCTTCGCGTCCGCCAGCGAACGCAGGCAATGCTCGCGGGTGCGCTCAATGATATCCCGTGACAGGTCCTCCAGTTCCTCGCGGCTGAGCCGGCAAGTGAAACTGAAATCGGGCGTCAGAAACGGCAGCGCGATCTCCACTTCGGTTTCCGCCGATAACCGGATCTTCGCGTCCTCCGCGGCTTCCCGGATTCGGGCAATTGTGGAAAGCATGACCGGATCCATGGGCTGCCTGTGGGGGGCAAGGACGGCATTCTGGAGACCGGGGATGCGCGTACCGATGCGCCGGACCAGGGACTCCATCAGCCGGCGGTCGATGTCGTCTCCGCCGAGCCGGGTATTGCCGCTGGTGGACAGCACCTGGAACACGCCGTCGCGCAGTTCGAGAATGGAAAGATCGAAGGTGCCGCCGCCGAGGTCATAGACGGCGACGCGGGCGCGCTCGTGCATGCGGTTGAGGCCGTAGGCGAGCGCGGCGGCGGTGGGTTCGTTGACGATGCGCTCCACGGTGAACCCAGCCAGCTCGCCGGCCGCGCGCGTGGCGTTGCGTTGAGCGTCGTTGAAGTAGGCCGGCACGGTGATCACCGCGCGCGTCACGGGTTCGCCGAAGTAGGATTCGGCGTCGGCTTTCAGCTTCTTCAGGATCTCGGCCGAGACTTCCTGCGGCAGATAGTCGCGACCGCGCTGCGGAATGACGGTCATTCCGGCGCTGTTCTGCGCGAGGGCGTACGTGAGGGAGGCGTCCTGCTCTGTGAGTTCTGAAGCGCGCCGGCCGATGAGGCGTTTGACCGAATAGACGGTGCGGGGCGGCTCGACGGCGCGCCGGCGAAGGGCCGGATAACCGACCTGGGGCGGGCCGTCGTCACTCGGGAAATGCACGACCGACGGCGTGATGCGTCGGCCATCGCTGTCCGCGATGACAAGCGGAATGCCCGAATCCACTGTGGCCACCAGTGAATGGGTGGTGCCGAGGTCGATGCCGACGATTCTGCTCACGGGCCCAAGCTGCCACGGGGATTCCGCGGCGGGCAAGCGAGTTTCAAAAAAGCTTGGCAGCGCGATTGCTTCCAGCAAGTTTCCGATATGAATTGCATTGTCACAGCCGGTCCCACCTATGAAGCGCTCGACAAGGTGCGGCGGTTGACGAACTTCTCCACCGGGCGTCTTGGCACGGAACTGGCCAATTTTCTTGCGGAGCGCGGCCACGACGTGACGCTGTTGATCGGGGAGCAGGCGACATATGACGGCGAACGTCGCGCGCAGCGGGTGGAGACATTCAGCACGACGGCGGATCTGCGCGAATGGCTCCAGGCGCAGGCGGGCAGCGGCGTCGGAGCGGTATTTCACGCGGCGGCGGTGAGCGACTTCGCCTTCGGCAAGGTGTGGGTGCGTTCTCAAGGCGGTGCCCTGACCGAAGTGAAAGCGGGCAAGATTTCAACGCGCAACGGAACATTGTTGGCGGAGCTGGTGCCCACGCCGAAGATCATTGCGGACCTGCGGGATTGGTTTCCACGGGCGCGGCTGGTGGGATGGAAGTATGAAGTGGATGGAGACCGCGCCGGCGCGCTGGAGGCGGGGGAACGGCAGATTCGGGAGTGCCTGACGGACGCCTGTGTGGTGAACGGTCCGGCGTACGGCGAGGGCTTCGGCGTGCTGCGTCCGAACGGGAAATGCTTTCACGCGGAGGTTGTTTCGGCCCTGTTCAATGAGCTGGTGCGCGTGATGGAAGGGTTTTAAGGGCTTCAGATCTCGAGCGTCCGCAGTTTGCGAAAGCCCATCGCGAGAGGGAGGCCGCCGACGGCCAGGGAGAGCAGGGCGAACAGGCCGATGGCAGCGGCGACGGACCAGGTGCCGACGCGGAACACACCGGCTCCGAAGCCGAGGAGGAGGACTGAAATCAGGATGTAGAGGAAACTCACCACGAGACACAGCGTGCCGCCGAAGCCGCTGACGATCTTGCTCGAGTCGGTTTCCTTGAAGTTGGGATACAAGACGCCGAGGCCCACCGCCAGCCCGTTGAGGCAGAACGTCATGGCCGACACCACCCCGGCGAAGAAGAGAATCTGGCCCGGCGGCATCCGGAGCATGGCGGTCGAGAGCGTAATCAGAGTGACCGTGACCGCGAGCGAGGCGGTGCTGGCCAGCCAGTATTTCGTTTGAACCACGCGACGCAGGCCCGCCGGCGCCATTCCAACGATCCACAGCCGCCGTCCTTCCAGCGAAAACTGAGGATACACAAAGCGCGTTGTCAGCGTGGCGAGGTTGAGTGCGCAGGCGGCAAGGTTCAGGCAGGCGATGAGGTTGATCCAGAAACTGCCCGTCAGATGCTGGGTGAACTGCCGCAGGTTGATGATGTAAACGCCCAGGAGGCCGAACAGAACCACCGACTGCGCCCACTGCGTCGTGTCGCGCCAGAAGGTCCGAACGTCCTTGGCCACCAGGGCCCGCGCGTCGTCGGGAAGCCACGGCAACCACCGAAGGAACCGATCCAGCGGGCGCAGGCGCGTCCACGCTGCCGACGCGGCGGTGGAGCGCTTCGCGCGCGCGCCCCGGCTGTGGACAATTGAGAACGTGTCGAGAAACCGGCGGCCAAAGCGCGTTCCGGCGAGGCTGCCGAAGAACAGCGTGTTGCTGAGCAGAACGAGCGCAAAGAATACGGCGCCGCGCAGGGCGTTGTCCGCCCAGCGGATGATAGCGCTGGCGAGCCAATAGCTGGGGAAGAGGGGTTCCTCGGCGAACCGGCTCTTGATCAGCAGCCGGTCCAGTACGTCGAGCACGCGCGACTCCTCCAACAGTTCGGCATCCGGTTGCGTCTTCCACCAGAACAGGGTGGCGATCACTCCGGCCGCGCCGAGTCCGACGACCACCCATTGGAACGCGCGGCGATCCAGCCATCGGGCGAGCTGGAGCGCGAGCCACGCGCCGATGACACCCGGCAGGACAATGAAGAACAACAGGAGGGTCACAGCGACCGGGTAGAAGTGCCATGCGACTTCGCGCGTCTGACCGAACGCGACCATCAGCGGCGCGATAAGGAAGAGAAACGCCCAGGACGCCAGTAGAACCGATTCCGCGAACTTCCATCGGAACACCGTTCCGGCGGGAATCGGCAGGTTCAGCAGAAAGGAGACTTCCCGGTTGCGAAAGAAGTTCGAGTGGCAGATGACCAGATTGCTCAGGAGCAACAGCGCAAACAGAAAGGCAAACAGCAGGTACAGCAGGCGTTCAGCCAGAACCGCGCCCAGCCCCGGGAAGCGATCAATGAACGCGAGAGCCCGCCGGAACAACCACCACGAGAGCCCGAGGTAACCGACAATGAACAACCCGATGACGCTTGTCAGCAGGCGGGATTCGTTGCGCAGTCCTTTGAGCCTGCGCCAGGACTGGAGGATGTGCACGCGCAACAGCAGGAGCGTCGGCCAGGAGGTGGCGTTGCCGGTTGCCGGACTGTGATTCACGCGATGCAATCTATGCGGGAATGGCATGAGCACGGAAGACAGAATGTGTTGAGAGAAGAAGAGGCAAGGAGCATTCCTGACGTCGTGGGCTACAATGCGGGAACGACGTCTTGTAGCGCACAAGGTAACGAGTGCTCGCCTTTTTGCCCGAATCTGCCGATCGCACTCCTGACGTTGTGCGCTCCAAAGAGAAGAGGTCGGGGCAGCTTCTGACGTCGCGCGCGCTGCGGAGCCAAAACAGTTTGAACGGCTTTGCACAGACCAGTATCGTCCGCGCATGACGGTGGCTGCCATGCACTCCCCGGAACCGCTTCTCAAACCCGTCGGCGTGCTCTGGGGTGTCGGTTCTGAACGCAGCGCGCAACTCGCGCGGCTGCACATTCATACCGTCGAGGATCTGCTGCTGCACCGGCCGCGCCGATACGAGGACCGGCGCCACTTCCGCCCGATTGCGAGTCTGAAGCTCAATGAAGGGGTCACCACGCGCGGAACCGTCGTCGCCATGGGAATCAAGCGTTTCCGGCGCGGGACGAAGTCGGTGTTCGAACTCATCCTGGAGGACGGCACCGCCAGGCTCCACTGCCGATGGTGGAACCTGCCGTTCATGGAGAGGTATTTCGAAGTCGGCAACGACGTGGTCGTGTTCGGGAAGCTGAATCAGCTCAAACCCCGGACGATGGATCACCCGGAAACGGAGGTGGTGGAAGCGGGAGAAGAGCAGTTCCTGCATTTCAATCGATGGACGCCGGTGTATCCGCTGACGGAAGGGTTGCCGCAGAGGTGGCTGCGCTCGCTGATCTGGCGAACGCTGAATCAGTTCGAAGCCAGGATCAAGGATCCGCTTGAGGGAGACTGGCTGGCGTCGGCGCCGGGGTTTCCGCAACGCGTTCCCTCGCGCGCCGAGGCGATCCGCGCGCTGCATTTTCCCGACACGATCGAAGCGGTTGAAACGGCCCGGCGACGCCTGGCGCTGGACGAGTTCGTGGCGTTGCAGATGCAGATGCGGCGGCGGCGCGAAACGTTTGAGTCGAAGGCGGAAGCGCTGCCGTGCGGAGGCGACAACCGCCTGATGAAGCCCTTCCTGTCGGCGCTGGGCTTCAAACTGACGGCGTCCCAGACGCGCGTGCTGCGGGAGATCCGGGCGGATTTGCGTGGCGCGCATCCGATGCGGCGCCTGCTGCAGGGGGACGTGGGGTCGGGCAAAACGGTTGTGGCGGCGTGCAGCGCGTTGATGGCGGTGGAAAGCGGATACAGCGCGGCGGTCATGGCGCCGACGGAGATTCTGGCGGAGCAGCATTACCGGACGCTCAACCGGTGGTTTGCGCCGCTGAACGTTCCCGTGGAACTTCGGACCGGCTCCGCGCGGATCGAGAGCAGCAGACCCGCTGCGGGCGCGCGCGTGGTGGTGGGGACGCACGCCCTGTTGACTTCCGGCTGCGAGATCCCGCGGCTCGGTCTGGTAGTGATCGATGAGCAACACAAGTTCGGTGTCGCTCAAAGGGAACAACTCGTGCGCAAAGGACGTTATCCGCACCTGCTCATCATGACGGCGACGCCGATTCCGCGCACGCTCGGGCTGACGTTGTACGGAGACCTGGACGTATCGACGATTGACGCGGCGCCGCCGGGGCGGGGAACGGTTCGGACCTATGTGCGTCCGGCGGACCGGCTGGAGCGCGTCTGGGCATTCGTGCGCGACCAACTGGCGAAGGGGCGCCAGGCGTACGTGGTGTATCCGCGTGTTGAGGACGCGGGCACAGGAATCAAGGCGGTGACCCGCGAGTTCGAGGCAGTGCAGCGCGCGCTGGCGCCGCACGCGGTGGGTCTGTTGCACGGCCGGCTGCCGGCTCGAGCCCGGGACGAGGTGATGCAGGCGTTTCGCGAGGGAAGAATTCGGGTGCTGGTGGCGACGTCGTTGATCGAAGTGGGCGTCGATGTGCCTAACGCGACGGTGATGGTGATTGAGAACGCCGAGCAATTCGGTCTGGCGCAGTTGCACCAATTGCGCGGGCGGATCGGGCGCGGTGCGCATGAATCGCATTGCATTCTGGTATCCGATGCGGACACGGACGAGGCGCGTGCGCGGTTGCGGGTGCTCGAAGAGACGACGGACGGATTCCGGATTGCGGAGGCGGATTTGAAGTTTCGAGGGCCGGGCGAGCTCCTGGGGAGGCAGCAGAGCGGGATGCCGGATTTTCGATTTGGCGACCTGGTGCGGGATCTGGATCTCATTCAATGGGCGCGCGACGCGGTAAAGCGGCTGCCTTGCGGCAAGGCGTGAATTTATCGGGATCCGACAGAAGCACGGGTGGATGTCCGGGGGTGGGGGATTACCGCTAAATTTTTGCTTGTGCTTTGGCGGCGATTGGTAAAAGTTACGGCCATTATGAAAAGGTTCTTATCCCTGGTCGCACTATTGGGCCTCACGTTAGGCGTTATGTTGTCGGGCTGCAAACCTGCGGACAATGATGGTGGCACGACACCTCCGTCCACCGAGGAGATGCCGAGCACGAATGCTCCGGCGCAATAGCGCTGCTACAGATTCTTTGGTATCACGCCGGGTGGCTCCTCCGCCCGGCCTTTTTCTTTGGATCGGTTTGCGCTCCGGCGGATGGCGGAGGGAGGCGGATTGCAGGGTGTCTCATCGGAGCCGGGGTCGTTCCAGGGACGTCCGGTGCAGTTGGGACGCGCGCGAGCTCTTGTGGCGCGCGAGTGTTCGCTGTTCAAACGTGTCGGCGGCGGTTCCTAAACCGCCGATTTGCGGTTGAACATCAGGAAGTCGATGTACTCGCCAAGGCGCTGCTTCATTTCCTTCCGCGGAACGATGGCATCGATCAGGCCGTGGTCCAGGAGGAACTCGGCCGTTTGAAATCCGGGAGGCAATTCCGCCTGCGTGGTGTCCTTGATCACGCGCGGTCCGGCGAAGCCGATCATCGCGCCCGGTTCAGCCAGGATCAGGTCGCCCACGCTCGCAAAGCTGGCCATCACGCCGGCCATCGTGGGGTCGGTGAGCACGCTGATGAACGGCAGTTTCGCGCGCGCATGATAGGCCAGCGCGCCGCAGGTTTTGGCCATCTGCATCAGGCTGAACATGCCTTCATACATGCGCGCGCCGCCGCTGGTGGAAATGATGACCAGGGGCAGTTCCTTCTCCGTCGCGCGTTCGATCAACCGCGTCAGCTTCTCGCCCACCACCGACCCCATCGAACCGCCGAGGAACGCAAAATCCATGATGCCCAGAGCCACGCGGTGCTCGTCGATCCGGCCAATCCCCGTCACTACCGCGTCCTTGAGGCCGGTCGCTTTCTGATACTTCTCCAGCTTGGACAGGTAGGAGGCGGCGCCGGTGAAATTGAGCACGTCCACGCTCGTCATGTGGGCGTCGAGCTCCTCGAACGTGCAGGTCTCCACGAGCGAGTGAATGCGTTCGCGGGCGCCGATTTGAAAATGGTAATTGCACTGGGGACAGACCTTGAGGTTTTCGTCCAGTTCCTTGTCGAAGACCATCGTGCTGCACTTCTTGCACTTGGTCCACAGTCCCTCGGGAATTTCGCGTTTCCGGGACTTGGCGCCGAGCTTCGGCTTCTTGACGAACGAGGTGGAGGGAGCGCTCGCCGGGGGCGGGGTGACCGCGGGTTCCGTTGCTTCCGTTCCCAGCGCCTTCTTAATGAATGAAGTGGCCATGAAATGCAGCGGTTGAGCGTTGAAACCGGTTCCAGCCCCGTTGCCGGGACTCCAATCCTTTCGCGGCGTCATTCATTCGTATAAACAGATGGACATAATATTTAGAGTCCGCGCGCCACTGTCCAGACGCAAACTTCGGCCGCCCCGGCGGCCCGCAGGGCGCGGGCACAGCCGCTTGTGGTGGCGCCGGTCGTGAACACGTCGTCCACCAGCACCACACGCCGGTCTTTCACACTGCGCGGGTCCCGCACCGCAAAGGCGCCGCGCATGTTGTCCGCGCGCGCCTGCCGGCTCAGTTGCGTCTGGGTTTCCGTCGGTTTGATCCGCTCCACCAGGCGGTCGTGAACGGCGATGCCGCTGGCGGCGGAGAGCCGAGCCGCCAGCCGCCGCGCCTGGTTGAATTCGCGCTGGCGTTCTTTGGTCGGGTGCAGCGGAATGGGCACGATCCAGTCCCAGCGTTCCCCGGCAAGGGCGGGAACGGCTTCCGAAATCAGGAGCTCCGAGAGGAACGGTTCAAACCACAGCGCCCGGTGATATTTGTAGCGGTGAATGGCTTCGAGCACGGTTCCTCGCGCGGCCACGGCCGAGCGCGCCGAGCGGAAGTGCAATTCCAGGTCATGACAGTTCGCGCATTCGAACGGCGTGGTGATGTCGCCCTCGAATGGCAGGCCGCAGCGCTGGCAATAGGGCGGCCGGATGAAGCGCACGTTCTGCCGGCAGGCGGAGCAGACGTATCCCTGGCGCGGGGAGGCTCTTTCGTTGCCGCAGATCTGACACGTTTCGGGGTACAGGAAGCTCAGTGCGGCGTTGGCGTAATCGCAAAGAAATGAGACGGCCCGATTCATAGCGCCGGCTGTTCGCGTTTCCTCGTCATCGGGAGGAGCGAGAAGGCAAGCAGCACGGCCGCCAGCACAGGCAGCGCGGCCCAGCCGTTGATCAGTTTGGCCGTTCCCCACCACAGATCATGAACGCCGCGCGGTCCCGATGTCAGCAGCCCGTAGGATTTCAGCCAGAAAATCCAGCCCGCGTGCAGGCCGATCGGGAAGTAAAGCGTTCCGGTCCGTTGATAGGCCAGCCCGAGCAGCATGCCCGCGGCGGTCAGGTTGAAGAAACCCGGAATAACGGCGTCGAGAACTCCGAAACCGCGGAGCATCTGCGGCAGCAGTTGCAGTCCCGAGTACCATTCAATCGGACCCGTGGCACGCGCGCTTTCCATGAAGTGAACCAGCGCGTAGATCATGCTGCTGAGCACCAGCGCGAGCACCCAGTGGAAGACTTTTCGAAGAGACCCGAACAACGCCCCGCGAAACAGGATCTCTTCGAGCACGCTCACCACGACCGCCGTCAGGGCCGCGTTGCCCAGCCGCCGGACCAATCGCACCGGCTCGATCTCATCGCGAAAATCCCTGGGACCGAACATCAGCGCGGCTCCGGCCAGCAGCGCGAGAGACAGGAATCCCAGGAGGAAACCGCCCATCAGGTTTTTCCATTGACCGGACGGACGCGTCAGGCCGATGTCGCGAGGCGACGTGGCGCCGAGCGCTTTCAACAGCGGGAACAGGCCGATCAACGCGAGCGCCAGCAGCGAGCGATTGACGTAGCGATGAAACGGTTCGCGAGCCAGCTCGGGGAAGGTTTCGGCCATGGACTGGACCAGCCAGTAGAGCCACGGGGCAAGCAGCGCGCCACCAAGGAAAACCACCGCGATATAGATGCCCAGCAGCCGGAGCGGTCGCATCCGGCGACGATAGGAAACGGGTCAATTGAAGCCAAGACGGAAGTCCGAATGCCCTCCCCCCGGCCTCTCTCCCACTCCTCGCGTCGTGGGAGAGGGGAGACAAACGGCGCGAGGCGAGAGAAATGCCCGAGCTGTTCTCCAGGCGTTGGATGTTGGAGGTTCAATTCCCGCTGCGCTGGTATTCGTGCAATTTGTTGCGCAACGTGCGGGGGCTGATATTGAGCACTTTTGCGGCCTGCGTGCGATTGCCCTTGCAGTGTTCCAGCACCGCAAGGATGTGCCGCTTCTCGATTTCGGCCAGCGCGGCGAGAGCGCCGCCCTCCGCGGCGGGAACCGCCGTCGCCCCCGTCGCGGGCGCCGGTTCTGCCGGAGGCGCCATTCCCGGGAGACCGAGGTCTTCGGGCTCGAGAACACCGCCGTCGCCGCACAGGATGACCGCGCGTTCAATGACGTTCTGCAATTCGCGAACGTTGCCCGGCCAATCGTGCTCGAGCAACGCGCGCCGGGCGCTTTCCGAAAGGCCCTGGACGCGGATTCCATGTTTGCGGCCGAACCGACGCATGAATTCCTCGGCAAGAAACGTCACGTCCTCCTTTCGCTCCCGCAACGGCGGCACGTGGATCGGCACCACGTTCAGGCGAAAGAACAGGTCCTCGCGGAATTCCTTCCGCTGCACGCTTTGCTCCAGGTTGCGGTTGGTGGTGGCGATGACGCGGACATCGACCTTGATGGTGCGGGTGCCTCCGACGCGCTCGAGTTCGCGTTCCTGGAGCACGCGGAGGAGTTTTGCCTGGACGTTGGGGGAGATTTCGCTGATCTCATCGAGCAGGATGGTTCCGCCGTGCGCGAGTTCGAAGCGGCCTTCGCGCTTGTTCACGGCTCCGGTGAAGGCGCCTTTCTCGTGTCCGAAGAATTCGCTTTCGATGAGGTTTTCCGGGATGGCCGCGCAGTTCACGCGAATGAAGGGCGCATTGGCGCGGGGACTTTCGCGGTAGAGCGCGCGCGCCACGAGTTCCTTGCCGGTGCCGCTCTCGCCCTGGATGAGCACCGTGGCCAGCGTGCGCCCGACCTTGCGCACGAGCTGGCGCAGGTTCTTCATCGCCGCGCTTTGCCCGAGCAACTCATAGCCGGTGTCTTCGCTGTCCTGGCTCAGGAAACGGTTCACCCGGAGCAACTGGGTGAACTCGCTCGCCTTTTTCAGCACCACCTCGATCTGCTCGGCCGAGAACGGCTTGATCAGGTAGTCGAACGCGCCGTTCTTCATGCATTCCACGGCGGACTCGATGGACCCGAAGCCGGTGGTCATGACGACCAGCGGTTTCTGCGGGCGGGCCTGGAGCGATTTCAACAGGTCCGTGCCGTCGCCGTCCGGCAGGCGCACATCGAGGAACAACAGATCGAAGTTGTCCCTGTTCAGGAATTCCTGCGCCTCGGCGATGGTGGCTGCGGAGGCGACGTCATACCGGCGTTGCCTCAACTGGTTTTCGAGGTTCTTACGGACGATGAGATCGTCCTCGAGAACCACGATTTTTTCGATGGACATAACGGTCGAGCGGCACCATTAACCGACGCATCTGTCTGTATAGCAAGAGTTTTCTGATCGAAGGATTCTTTTCGATCAGAGAAACTTGCCGGGATTCAGGAGGCGCCGGGGATCCAGCGCTTCTTTGACGGTGCGATGCAATCGGCGGACCTCGGGTGAAACAGCGAGCGGCCACCAGGCTCTCTTCGCCAGGCCGATGCCGTGTTCGCCCGTGATGGAACCGCCCCATGCGACCACCTGCCTGAACAGTTCGTCGAGGGCAGCGTCGGCGCGCCGGACGGCGCCGCGCCGGGTGTAATCCACCATGATGTTCGTGTGGATATTGCCGTCGCCGGCGTGACCGAAGCAGGCGACCGGGAAACCGTACTTACGCTGCAACCGGCTGGTGAAGCGGAAGAGATCCTCGAGCCGGCTGCGCGGCACCACGATGTCCTCGTTGAGCTTGGTCAGCCCGGTGTCGCGCAACGAATAGGAGAACTCGCGCCGGATCTGCCAGACAGCTTCGCATTGCCGGGCGCCCATGCCGCGCTCGATGAAAAGCGGCCGTTCGCGGCGAACGATGCGTTCGATCTGGCGGACCTCGGAAAGAACGGACTGCTTCTGGCCGTCGAGTTCGACGATCAGGTGCGCGCGGCAGCCGCGCAGGCGTTCGCTTCGGGTGCGATTGTACGCGGCTGCGAGCGTGAAGGCGTCGGCCAGCTCGAGGGCGCACGGAAGAAACCCCGCGCGCAGGATCGCATGCAGCGCCCGAACGGCCCGGCGCATGGCGGGGAACCCGATTGCCAGGCACGCCCGATACGGGGGCAGGGGAAGCAGCTTCAGCGTCGCGGCAGTAATGATGCCCAGCATTCCTTCCGAACCGGCAAACAGGCGCGGGAAATCAAAGCCGGTCTTGTTCTTGTGCGTGCGGCCGCCAACGCGGACAACGGTGCCGTCGGCGAGGACGACTTCGAGTCCAAGCACGTAATCCCGGGTGACGCCGTATTTCAGGCAGCGAGGGCCGCCCGCGTTCGTGGCGATGTTGCCGCCGATGAAAGATTCCTTTCTGCTGGCGGGGTCGGGAGGATAGAACAGGCGTCGCGCTTCCACGGCTTCCTGGAGATCGGCCGTCACGACTCCCGCCTGAACCACTGCAACGAAATCGTCTGCGTTGATTTCCAGGATGCGGTTCATTCGTTCGAGCGAAAGGACGATGCCGCCTTTGACCGGGACGCAGCCGCCGACGTAACCGTGGCCGGCGCCGCGCGCGGTCACAGGAATCCTGTGGCGGTACGCGAACTGGAGAATGCGGGCGACGGACTCGGTGGAACGGGGCAGGGCAACCGCGTCCGGTTGGGCGGCGGCGAACCATTTGTCACCTTCGTAGCGCTTGAGTGTCGCGGGATCGACATACACTTCGCGCGGGAAGGATCGTCGCAGAGTCTGGAGATGTCTGGAAATCGATGTGCGCACGGGACAAAAAGACTGAGGAACGCTCACCTGGGCACGGTCAGGGAGCGGAGGCGTCGGGCGGAGGCGAGTCCGGCGCGGCTTCACTGGATTCCAGGAATGCTTTGGCCTCTTCGGCTTCGCTTTCGGGGACCTGCACGCGGATGCCGCCGGCGCCCATGGCATAGGCATCGAAGCTCAGTGCCGACAATTCGTGCGCGACGGAAGGGTGAAAGCCGGCGGCTTCCAGCCGCGCGCGTGCCATGTGAGCCTGGGCGGGGTTGAATGCGGTGCAGACGGTAACAAGATTCATGAGGCGGCAGTGCTTTCGGTGTGCGGCGGTTCCTTCAGATCGGCGAACACGATGACCCCCGCGCCGGTTTGGAGACTGCTCTGGATCTGCACATCCACCTGCCGGCCGATCGCGCTCTGTCCATTGTTCACAACGACCATGGTTCCGTCGGGAAGGTAACCCACTCCTTGCCCCTTGTCGCGGCCTTCGCGCACGATGCGGAGGCTGACGACTTCGCCCGGGAGCAGGGTGGTGCGGAGCGAGCGCGCGAGTTCGTGCAGGTTGACGCACTGGACCGACTGGAGTTCCGCGATCTTGGCCAGATTGTAATCGTTCGTGAACAGCTTGGCTTTCAGGCTGCGCGCCAGTTGAACGAGCTTGGCGTCCACCTCGGTTTCGCCCGCGGGATCGCCCTCGTGAATCTTGACCTCGTTGCGGGTGTTCTGGCGGAGGCGGTTGAGCATCTCCAACCCCCGCCGCCCGCGCGCCCGCTTGACCGGGTCGTTCGAGTCGGCGATCTGCTGCAGTTCGCGCAGGACAAAGCGGGGCACGACAATGATGCCTTCGACGAAGTTGGCGTCGATGAGATCGGCGATGCGTCCGTCGATGATGGCGCTGGTGTCGAGCAGCAGGAGATTGTCGGGTTTGTTCTCGCGCGAGAAGCGCACGTACGGGATCACGAGGGAGAAGTCCTCCTTGTTGCTGCGCATGGCAAGGATGATGCCGACGTAGCTGAACGAAAGGAACAACCCGAGACGGATCAGCCAGCGGACCGGAGCATCGGTGTGGTCGAAGAGGCCCGAGTTGTCGATGAGGAGGGCGACGACGTTGCCGAGCAGGAGGCCGAAGGTGGTGGCGGAGAAGGCGCGGAGCGAGAAGCCTTTCAGCATTTCGTCCACGGCGATCATCAGCCAGCCGAAGCCGAAGCCGATGAGCGCGCCGGCCCAACCGTAGTGCACGAGTTCGGGGCGCACCTGGCTGACGGCAAAGCCGGCCACGGTGCAGAGCGCGAGGAAGAGGATGCGAATGACCCAGAGCGTCATATCAATCGAAAGGGCTGCCCGGCGTGGTGAGTTTGCGCCCGGGCGCGGGTTCGTCGCGGGGTTTTTTCGGGAACAACACGCCGCGCCATAACCCGAGTCGGTTGAGGTTGCTGGTGGTGATGGAAAGGTTTTCCGCGATCTGCGCGACATTGGCGGCCATCTCTTCGTTGTGCAGCAGCGTCCCGGCGAGGCCTTTGCCGGCCTGCACATCGGCCAGCAGGGTCTTCAGCATCTCGGTGGACGTTTCGATGTTCTTCATCGACACGGCGAGGTTCTCGGCATTGGTCGCCAGCACCAGGTTGACGGCCGAGGCAAACCGGTTCAATTCCTCCGAAGCCACAACCAGATTGCTGGCGGATTGCGAGACGGCCGGGCCGTTTGTGGCGAAGAGAGACTCGATGGCGTCCAGGGTATCGACGGCCTGTTCAGAGGCTTCGCGCATGGTGGAGACGGTTGCGGAAAGGTCCCTGAGCGTCTGTTCGTTCAAGACCAGCCGACGCACGTCTGCGATGGCGTCGTTCAGCTTCGTGGCCGCTTCATCCACGCGGCGGACGAAGCCGGCCGCCGAGCGCGCGACCTCCTGGAGATCGAACGGTTCCTGCGCCAGCGCGGTCGCGTTGTTCGTCAGCGGCTGGCCCTGGTTCAGCCCCGGGTTGATGTCCACATAGTTGTCCCCGAGAAAGCCGGACTGCTTGATGTAGAACTTCGCGTCGTCGCGGATGACGAACTCGTGATAGATCTTCAACGTGATCCAGACATTCGTGCCGGCGGGGCTGAGCCGGATGTCGCCGACGGTTCCGACCTTGACGCCGGACATGAGGACGTCCGCGTTTTTGCGCAGGCCGCCGGCGCTGGTGGTGCTCAGGTGGATGTTCATTGTCGGGCGAAAGAATGACGTACCCTTGCTGAACTGCAGCACCAGCACGGCGAGCAGAACCAGCCCGATCAGAACGAACAGGCCGACCTTCGTTTCCAGTCGTGATTTGCTCATATCAAAAGAAATCCTCCTTCTGATCGGACACGCCGTCGATAAATTTTCTGACCACCGGATCCGTGCTGCCGAAGATTTCGTCCGGGGTGCCGCTGGCGTAGATGCGGCGGTTGTGCAGCAACAGGATCCGCTGGCCCACCCGCCGGGCGCTCCGCATGTCGTGCGTCACCACCACCGAGGTCGCCTTCAACCGGTCCCGAATCCGCAGCATCAACTGGTCGATGCTGTCGGCCACGATCGGGTCCAGCCCCGTCGTGGGCTCGTCGTACAGCAGAATTTCGGGCCGGTAGATGATGGCGCGCGCGAGGCCGACGCGTTTTCGCATGCCGCCGGACAATTCGGCCGGTTTCTTGTTCTGCGTGCCGGGCAGGTCCACAAGGTCGAGGACGTCGGCCACTTTCTCCTCGATTTCCTTCCGGCTCATCTCGCGGTTGCGCCGGAACGCGAACGCCACGTTCTCCGCGACCGTCAGGGAGTCGAAGAGGGCGGCGTTCTGGAAGAGCATGCCGAACCGGCGGCGGACGCGGAGCAGTTCGCGCTCGTTCATTGCAGTGATGTCCTCCTGGTCGACGAGCACCTGGCCCGAGTCCGGCTTCAGCAGTCCGATGAGATGTTTCAGCAGGACGCTCTTGCCGCCGCCGCTGCGCCCGATAATGACGATGGACTCGCCTTTGGCGATGCTGAAGTTGACGTCCTCAAGGATGCGATTCGAGCCGAAGCTCTTGTTGAGATGGCGCACTTCGATCATACGCCGCCGAGCAGTTCGTTGAGCAGCATCGTGAGGAAGAAATTGGCGATCAGGATGCTGATCGACGAGGCGACGACGGATTCGGTGGTGGCCCGGCCGACGCCTTCGGCGCCTTCGCCGCAGTGGAGACCCTTGTAGCAGCCGATCAGGGCGACCAGGCCGCCATAGATGAACGCCTTGATGATGCCCACCGCCACGTCCGCGACGTCCGTGTACTTGAGCATGTTGTACCACGAGTAGGTGGCGTCGATGCCGAGCAGGAACACGCCGACGACGTAAGCGGCGCCGATGCCGAGGCAGATGGCCTCGACTGTGAGCAGGGGAAGGACGATGTGCGCGGCGAGCAGGCGCGGCACCACGAGGTAATCCACCGGGTGCGTGGCCAGCGTGCGCAGCGCGTCGATCTGTTCGGTTACGCGCATGGTGCCGATCTCGGCGGCGATGGCGGCGCCGACGCGTCCGGCGACCATGAGGCCGGTGAGCACGGGGCCGAGCTCGCTGCACATGGAGACGCTGACGACGGCGAGCGTGGCGGTGTCCATGCGGACCTTGTGAAACTGGAAATAGGTCTGCGCGCCGAGCACCATGCCGGTGAACGCGCCGGTGATGAGGATCACCGACTGCGATTTCACGCCCATGAAATAGATCTGATAGATCAGATCGCTCCAGGCGACCTTCCACCGGAAAAGGGAGCCGACGGCCTCTTTGGCGAGAAGAGCGATCCGGCCAAGGCCCTCGAGTGAATCCGCGATCCAGCTTCTGGCCAGGAGATTCATAGGCGGCTTGAAGCTAACAAAGCGACTTTGGGTTGGCTAGACCCGCGTTTTTTGTGCGGTGCATTGACTCGCTGCCGCATCGCGGATACGCTTTCAGGGCAGAAACCCAGATTGAGGGCCGCAATGCTTGAAGTCATCGAAAAACTGCTGATTCTTCAGAACCGTGACCGACAGATTCGCCGTGTTCAGGACGAGTTGAACCATATCGGCCCGGAACGCCAGGCCCTGATGAACAAGGCGTCCGGCGCCCAATCGGCGCTCGAGAAGGCCAAACTGCGCGTGAAGGAGCTGGAATCCAAACGCAAGGAACTCGAACTCGAGGTGCAGGCAAAGAAGCAGTTGATCGAGCGCTACGCCAATCAGCAGATGCAGACCCGCAAGAACGAGGAATATCAGGCTCTCACGCGCGAGATCGAGATGTGCAAGGAGGCCATCTTCAAGATCGAAGACCAGGAGATCGAGCTGATGGAACAGGGCGAGGCCGCGCAGAAGGACGTGGCCGCCGCGACGAAGATTCTCGACGAGGCGAAGAAGCTTGTGGATGAACAACTGGCTCAGCTCGCGACGCGGGAACAGAATCTCAAAAAGGAGCTGGCGGAATTGCAGGCCAATCGCGAGGAACTGGCAGCCGCGGTGGACGAAAGCGCGCGGGCGCTTTATGAGCGCCTGCTCAAGAGCAAGGGCCACAATGTCGTGGTCGGCGTGCAGCACGGCGTCTGCGGCGGGTGCCACATGCGCCTGCCCACGCAGATCCTGGTGAGCTGCCAGGCGCAGCAGGAACTCGTCAACTGCACCAACTGCGGGCGCATCCTCTACTACACCCGCGACATGGAGCTCGCCGCGGCGAAGTAGGGCGGGGCAGCCAATCCCGGCAGGCTGCGCCGCGGCGCTGGATCCGGACGAAAGTGGAACTGCACGAATAGCCGTTGCTTCTCTTGACGGTCGGATTGCGGGCGGCAAGACTGCGCTCGAGATGAACAGGCCCCGATCGGATCCCGATCCCGCCGCCGCGCTTTACCAGGGAGCTTCCGGTCGCGGTTATCACGAAGTGAAACGGGAGTTGCAACCGCCGGCGCTGGATTGGGTCATGGCGCTGCGGGCCGCAAAATTCCAGCCTCACGTTTTCCCCACAGACACGGTGTTCGAGTTCGGCGCAGGGGCGGGGTGGAATCTGGCAAGGTTGCGTTGTGCCCGCCGGATCGGATGCGATGCGGCCGACTTTCTGGCGGATCGCGTCGTCGCGCTCGGGATCGAATTCGTGCGGAGCCCGGAGGCGGTGCCTGACGGGACGGCGGACGTGGGCATCTGCCATCATGTGCTGGAGCATGTTCTGGATCCCGCGGGGGCATTGAATCAGGTCGCGCGCATTTTGAAACCCGGGGGCAGGCTCATTGCGCACGTGCCGTGGGAACGGGAGCGCCGCTACGGTCGCTATTCGACGGGCGAACCCAATCATCATCTGTACACCTGGAATGCGCAGACGTTCGGGAATCTGGTGGCCCTGCTGGGTTACCGGCTGGAGTTCGTGAGAGTGCGCCGATATGGCTACGACCGGTTTGCGGCGACCCTTGCCGCGCGCCTGCACGCGGGGGAGCCGGGATTCCGGCTGCTTCGCGCATGCCTGATCCTGCTGCGCCCTCTGCGCGAAATCGAATTGCTGGCGCGGAAGACATGATCCAACCGCGTAATCCGGCGTCTGCATGCTGCCGTACGCTGCTGCGGACGGACCCGCGGTCCGGAGCGCAACTCTGCGAGTCGCAGCAACAGTCGAGAGCTCGGTGCAGTCAGGGACAGGCAGGGGATCGTGTTTCGACATGCGCGCCCATGAGCCTTCAATGCTTTTGTCATTGCATGGTACGCACCTGCGTGATCCGGATGCGGTTCGTGTCGCTGTTGCCGAGCTCGAGCAGGGAAGCGTTGGTATAGATTTCGCGGGCAAAACGGATTCTTGGGGCGTCGGCGCGTTTGCGTTGCGACTCGAGTTCGTGCAGGGAGAGAACGTCGAGGGCGACGGGGTCGCGGCTGAATCGAAGTTGATTCAGCACAGTGGAATAGTGGAGCAACGAACGTTCTTCGCCTTCGTACTGGCAGATCAGGGCGTCCACAATGTTCAGTACGACGCGGTCACCGAGTTCCGGGAGGGCGTAGATTTCCGGGATGGCGACGGCGAGGCGCTCCGCGCTGGATTGGAAGCGCGCGGTGTTGTCCACGGCGCCCAGCGACAGGCTGAAAAGGTTGCCGGTCACACCCGCGTCGTTGTGGTTCATCATGGGGGCCACATTGATGATCCGGGTGATCTCCTTTGTGACCAGGCGCGAGACGAAGGATTTTCTGCCCACCGGATCCGCCTCCGGGCCGAATTCGCGGTCGCTCCGGACGACATGGCCCAGAATCGGCGATTCGTAGAAGACGTTCTCGTCCCAGCCGGCCCGCGCGGCACCTTCAACGCGGACCCCGAAGCGGTCGTGCAGCTCGAAGAATCCGGAGAGCCGCAGGCTGGCGATTTCCTTGTCCCAGACGATGATGTGATCGGGAGGCAGGCCTGTCTCGAGGAGTCCTTCGATGACGCCGGCCACGACGCTGCGGCGCGTGCCGCTGTTCGGACCCGGTTGCGAATGCACTTTGATGCCGACGACATCCTGGGTGGAGACGAGGCTGAGCCATGCGTCAGCAACGTTGGTCTTTCCGGTGAGCAGGGTGACGCCGCGGTCCACCATCGCGCGGACGCGGTCCGCGCGAGGCCGAAAGGCTTCGGTGGCAGCGGGGTCTTCGACGATGACGACGTGGGCGGAGCGTTCGTTTGAGAATGCCGCCCCGTGAGCCGGAGCGGGGAGGAGAGAGAGAAACAGGCAAGCAATGAACCACTCCGCGACAGCGGCGCGGAGGAACGGGCGTCCATGCTGTGCGTTTCTTGACACGTTTGGGCATGGATGGTACCACGGGCTCCGATGGCGATCATCAAAAAATCGGCGTGCTTCAGCGCTGTACTTCTTCTGTTGGTGGGATTATTCCTGATCGGCTGCACGCCGCCCGGGCCGCGGGCGTTGTTGGATGGCAGGAAACTCCTTGAACGGGGCCGCACGCCGGAGGCGATCGCCGAGCTCACGAAGGCGACGTCGTTGATGCCGACCAATGCGGTCGCGTGGAACTATCTTGGACTGGCCTATCATCACGGTGGGCAGGTGACCAATGCGGTTCAGGCGTATCACCGGGCATTGCGATTGAACCACGATCTTGCGGAGGCGCGCTTTAACCTGGGATGCCTTTGGCTGGAGCAGAATCGGCCCGATCTCGCACGCGGCGAACTGGTGGCGTACACGGCGTTGCGGGAGAACTCCGGTATCGGCTGGCTGAAACTGGCGGCGGCGCAGTTCCGATTGCGCGACTGGGCCGGCGCGGAAAAGAGCTATCGCGAAGCGCTGCGAATGCTTCCCGACAGCGCGGAGGCGCTGAACGGGCTGGGCTGCATCCAGAATCAACGGGGGAAACCGCGTGAGGCGGCGGAATATTTCGCGGCGGCGCTGCAGAAGCAGCCGAACTACGGCCCGGCGCTGCTGAACCTTGCCGTGGTTTCACATGTGCACCTGAAGCAGCCCGCCTTTGCCCTGGAACGCTACAAGGAATACCTGGCTCTTCCAATTCGCGGCCCCGACTGGGAGTCGGTGCGCCTGACCGTTCAGGCTCTGGAAGGCGAACTGGCAGCGGCGCGCCAACCCGCGCCTTCGCCGGCGCCCGCCCCCGCGCCCGTAGCCGCGCCTGAGCCTCGCCCGGCCGTCGCGACATCGACGCCGCCCGCGCAAACGCTCGTCGCAGCGAACACAACCCGGCCGCAACCGCAGGTGGCCGAGACGCCCCAGCCCCCGCCGCGACGGCAGGCGGCTTCACCTCCTCCGAAACCGCAGCCTGCCGCCCCGGTGGAGACGGTTGTGGTTTCCTCGGGCCCGGTGGTGAAGCCTGTCCAGAACAGTGCGGAGCCGGTTGAGGTTTCTGTTGCGTCCCGGCAGGCGAATGTTGAAGCGCCGCCGGAAAAGCGAGGGCTGCTCAGTCATGTGAACCCGGTGAACCTGTTCCGTCGCGACGCGAAGCCGGCGTCGCCGGCGAAGAGGGAGGATCTGCCCGAGGGGACTCGCCGGTATGCGTATCAGAACATCCGCCGGCCGGCGGACGGCGATCGGGCGGCTGCGGAAAAGGTGTTTGCGGTGGCGTGGCAGGCGCATCAGGCGGGCCGCCTCGAGGATGCGATCAAATCGTATCGTGAAGCGACGCGGTTGGACCCGGCGTACTTTGACGCGCATTTCAACCTGGGCATTGCGACATCGGCCGCGGGCGACGTGGGTGCGGCGATGGCGGCGTACGAGACGGCGCTTGCGATTCGGCCGGACGCGGTGGACGCGCGGTATAACTTTGCGGTGCTGTTGAAGCGGGCCGGTTACCCGGTGGACTGCGCGTTGGAGCTGGAGAAGATCCTGGGGAGCCGGCCGGACGACCCGCGGGCGCATTTGTTATTAGGGAACCTGTATGCGCAGTCGTTCGGGCAGCCGGCCCGGGCGCGGGCTCATTACGAGACAGTCCTGAAAGTTGACCCGAAGAACCCCCAGGCGCCGATGATCCGGTATTGGCTGGCTTCGCAGAGGCCCTGATTCTGGCACAGAACCCGCTGAATGGCAGCATGGCTCTGGCTTTCAGGACTCAGAGCCGATCCAAAATGATGAGCCTGGACAAGCTGCCGTTCAATTGGTTCGACGTGACCATCCTGGTCATGATTCTGATTGGCATTCATCGTGGCCGAAGGCACGGGATGTCGGAGGAACTCATGCTGGTGCTGAAGTGGGTTGCGATTGCGGGCGTCAGCGCCGTGGCCTATCGCCCGGTCGGGGAGGTGATTGCCAGCGGGCCGGTATTCGATCTGTTGACCGGTTATGTGCTGGCGTATATCGGCGTGGCGTTGCTGGTGGCAGCCGTGTTTGCGCTGATGAAGAGGGCCGTCGGCGGCAAGCTGATCGGCAGCGACACCTTCGGCAAAAGCGAGTTTTACCTGGGGATGCTGGCGGGCATGCTCCGGTTCTGCTGCATCCTGATTGCGGCCATTGCGTTGCTCAACGCGCGCTACTTCAGCTCCGCGGAAATCGAGCAGGAACGCAAATACCAGAATGATGTTTACGGCAGCAACTTTTTCCCTACGCTCTATACCGTTCAGGCGCAGGTTTTCGAACAGTCTCTGACGGGGCCCTGGATCCGCAGCCAGTTGGGCTTCCTGCTGATCGAACCGACGCCTCGGCATCAGAAGGAAATCGTACGAAAGGAATTCGCCGTGCCTTGAGACCTCGGTCCCCGGCATGGCGCCGGTGACCTGTTTCATGGCTGGTCTGTTCTCTTCTGCGACACTCGAACGCATCCGGGCCGCCAGTGACATCGTCGATGTCATTGGCTCCTATTTGCCCCTGAAACGAGCCGGCGCCAACTTCGTCGCGCTCTGCCCGTTTCACCGCGAGAAAACACCCAGCTTTAACGTCAATCCGCACCGGCAGATCTTCCACTGCTTCGGCTGCCACAAGGGCGGCGACGTCTTCACCTTCGTCAAGGAATACGAAAATCTGGAATTTGTCGAAGCCGTCAAACGCCTGGCCGACCGGGCGAAGATTCCGCTGGAGTTTGAGCAGGGAGCGGGCGACTCACCGGCGCGCCATGTGAAGGAGGCGCTGCTGCAGATGCACGAACAGATCACGCAGCGCTGGCAGAACGCGCTGGCCAACGAGGCATCGGGGCAAGCCGGGCGCGAGTACCTTGCCAAACGCGGCGTCTCCCGGGAGGCCATCCGGCTGTTCCGAATCGGCTGCGCGCCCGACGCATGGGACGACACGGTCAATTGGGCGCGAAGCAAGGGCTACGATCTCCCGCTCGTCGAGAAGGCGGGTTTGATCATTCGCAAGGAAGGCTCGGACCACTACTACGACCGGTTCCGCGGCCGGCTCATCTTTCCCATCTGCGACGAGCAGGGCAGGGTGGTGGGTTTCAGCGGGCGGATCCTTTCCGGCGACGAGAAAACGGCCAAGTACGTCAACTCGCCGGAGACGCCGATCTTCACGAAGAGCAAGGTGTTCTTCGGCCTGGACAAGTCGAAGCGGGCGCTGCTCGAGGCGGGTTACGCCGTCATCTGCGAAGGGCAACTGGACCTGATCGCGGCGTTTATGGCCGGCGTGCAGAACGTCGTCGCGCCGCAGGGCACGGCGTTCACCGCCGATCACGCGCGCATTCTCAAGCGGTACGTGAACGAGGTCGTGCTGTGCTTCGATTCCGACGAAGCGGGGCAGAACGCCGCGGTGCGGTCCCTGGATCATCTGCTCGGATCCGGCCTTGCGGTTCGCGTGGCCGTAATGCCGTCGCCGCACGATCCGGACAGTTTCATCAGGGAGAACGGCGGCGACGCGTTTCGCCGATTGATCGAGCAGGCGGAAGGTTTTTTTGACTATTACCTCAAGCGGCTGTGCGCCGTGAACAGCAGCGTCACCGACAAGGGGCGGATTGCCATCCTGCGCGCGATGGCCGAAGCCGTGCACAAGACAAACAACGTGGTCCTGATCGACACGTATGCGCAGAAAACGGCGCTGCGCCTGGGCGTGTCGTCGGATGCGGTGCGCGCGGAATTCAAGAAGCTTTCGCGCCGGACCGGCGTCGCCGTGGAGGACTCCGATGAACCGGACGAGGCGGCGGAGGAAGCCCGCCCGTCAACGCAGGAGTTCTGGCTGATCAAGCTGATGCTGCTGCACGAGGAACTGGTTCCCTGGTGCGCCTCGCAACTGGACGCGAACTGGATCCAGCATCCGATCGCGCGGCAGATCGTCGTCAAACGCCTCGAACTGCAATCCGGCTGGACCAGCCTGGCGGCGTTCCTGGACGCGTGCGAAACGCCACAGATGCGCAATCTCGTGACGGAAGCGGCCACGGAGGAACGCGCGATTCCCAACCCGGCGCAGCAGCTCGCGGATGTGGTGGTCCGCCTGCGCAACCAGTACATCGATCGCGAAGTGATGTCGCTGATTCATCAGGCGAACCAGCCGGAGACGGACGAGAGCACGCGCGTTGCGCTGCTGCGGAAGCAGCAGGAACTGCGTCAGCTCAAGCGCCAGCCGGTGTCGCCGCCCGCGTAGCGGCCGCGCCGCTTACCTGGCGCCCTGTTCGATCCAGGCGCGAATGAGGCCGATTTCCTCGGGAGTCAGGGGACTGGCATTGACGCGATTATTGGGCGGGGGCATCCATTCGTCTTTGGGCAAGAGGTGCGCGACAGCGTGGAGAAGGATGCTTTTTGCGCTGTTGCCCGGCTCGACGACCTTGCCGTTCTCGCTACCCTTGAGCGTGGCTTCGAGGCTGTCCAGGCGCAAGCGCGCTTTGGGCCGTTCCGGGCCGTGGCACTTGATGCACGACTTGTCGAAGATCGGCTTGATGTCTTTCGCGAAGGTGACGCCCTCGCGCGACGCCGCCGGCGGCAGTTTGTTGAGGTCCACTTCTGCGGCCAACGCGATGCCGGCGAGAGCGGACACACCGAGCAGAACGCTGAGTGATTTACAATTCATAGGTTGTTCGCAACAGTCACTATCAAGATGACCCGGCGGCGAAAAGGTTTCAAAAAATCCCGCCCGCCCGCCGCGGCGCGCAAGGACAGAAGCGCGTTGCCAGGGCCGGGGGTTTTGTGGATTCTCGCCCCATGACGGACCAGTCAACGCGACCCAGGCGCGGTTGTTTGTTTTATGGCGGCCTCATCTTCGGCGGCCTGCTGTTGCTGCTCGCGCTGGGAATTTTCCTCGGGGTGCGCTACGGCATGTCGATCATCGAGCGCTACACCGACACGGCGCCGATGACGTTGCCGGTGGTGAAGGTGTCCGACGAAGAGCTCGGCAGGATCAGGGAACGGCTGGCGGCGTTCGGCCGGGCGCTGGACGAGAACCGTCCGGTAGGACCGCTGCGAATCAGCAGCCGCGACGTCAATGCGCTGATTCAGAACGATCCCGCCTTGAAGGAGCTGAACGGCAGGGCCTACGTAACATTCACCAATGGCGAGATCCGCGCGCAGGTGAGTCTGCCCGGCGATCTGCTTGGGCTGCGGCCATTGCGCGGACGCTACCTCAACGCATCGGGCGTGTTCCGCGTTGTTGTGAGGGACGGACAGTTGTGGGTGACGGCCGATTCGTTGTCCGCGAAAGGCAATCCGCTTCCGAATGCCTTCATGAAGCAGATCCGGGGACAGAATCTCGCGGAGAACTACGTCCAGGAGCCGGGAACGCGGCGCACCCTGGGCAGGCTGAAGGATATTTCCGTCGAAGGCGACTCCCTGGTGGTTGTGCCTGCCAACGCGCCGTGACACCTCAGCGCCTTCCAGCGGTTTGCGAACGGCCGGGTGCGCGGCGGGCGGGGAAGATTCGCTGGTGTTCCTGGATCGCATAGCGATCGGTCATACCGGCGAGGTAATCGCATACGGCGCGATGCAGGCCGACCTTGCGGATGCGTTTGCGCGCCTGCTCGCCGAGCGCGCGGGGATGCTCGACGTAATAGGCGAACAAATCGCGCAACAACTGCCGCGCCCGAATGTGCGGTTCGTTCACCACGGGGCTGTAATACAGGTTCCGATACAGGTACCGGCGCAGCTCGGCGTTCTGTTTGCGGCGTTCCGGACTGTGCTGGACCAGCGGAGTGGGGCAAAGGCGGACTTCGTCAGCCGACCGGACGCCCGCCCGCGTGATCAGGCGTTCGCCCGTCTCCACGACGTCCTTCACCTGCATGTCAATGATGGTGCGGATGGTGAAGTAGCGCCGGCATTCATCGGGCAGCGAGCCGTGCTGAGATCGAACCAGCCGGGCCGCGTCGCGCCAGAGTTGCACGTTCCGCTCGAGATCGGCTTCGGACAGCAGACCGGAGTCGAGCCCGTCGTCGAGATCGTGGCTGCAGTACGTGATCTCGTCGGCGATGTTGGCCACCTGCGCCTCGAGCGACGAGTTTCTGGCTTTGAAGCCGCGGCGGCGCGCGGGATGATCGTAGGCGGTGTAGTGCTTGACCAGGCCTTCGCGCACTTCCCACGTGAGATTCAGGCCGGGGAACGAAGGGTATTTCTGTTCGAGTTCCTCGACGATGCGAAGGCTGTGGCGGTTGTGCTCGAAGCCGCCATGATCCTTCATGAGATTGTCGAGGACGGCCTCGCCTTTGTGTCCGAACGGGGAATGTCCGAGGTCATGGGCGAGGGCGATGGTTTCGGCGAGATCTTCGTTGAGCCGGAGCGCTCGCGCGATGTTGCGGGTGATGGCGGCCACTTCCATCGTGTGCGTGAGGCGCGTGCGGAGGTGGTCCCCGGTGCCGTTGAGAAAGACCTGGGTCTTGTACTCGAGTCGGCGGAAGGCGCGCGAGTGGATGACGCGGTCGCGGTCGCGCTGATAATGCGTGCGCCATTCGGGCGGCGGTTCCTTGTATTTGCGTCCGCGGGAATCGGCGCTGAATTGGGCGTAAGGGGCCAGGGTCTGTCGTTCGAGTTGCTCCAGTTCGGCGCGAGTGCGTGGCATGGTTGGTTGTCGCTGCCACTCTAGGGAATCGACGGGGCGAATGCAATGCGCCTGCGGCCCGGAGCGCGACTCTGCGAGTCGCAGGGTACGATGTGGAGGGCCTCAAAGGGGAACGTGTGTGGCTGAGTTGCTGCGGGTCATAGACCCGCGGTCCGGAGCGCATCTCGCCATCGACCATCCACTCTCAACCACGCCTTCCAAATTGCGCCAATTGCCGCGAAGGATTCTTTTTTTGGTGTTCTTGCGTCTTGGCGTCCTGGCGCCCTGGCGTTGAAAGAGTTCGGAAGCAGACCGCGCGATCTCGGTTTCTTAACGCAAAGGCGCAAAGACGCAAAGACGCAAAGGCGCAAAGACGCAAGAGGCGGAAAGGCAAAGTCAACGGCTTGGGGAACCGCTAATGAACGCTGATGAACGCTAATCAGGAAGTCGCAAGGTCATGGATTTACGATTGACGCGGGAGCGAAGC
>Ga0116168_1000443_pt1 | contig 40772 bp, 28 predicted proteins | sample AD_UKC129_MetaG_FD_89795 | JGI IMG/M metagenome (GOLD analysis project Ga0116168, IMG submission 89795) | Active sludge microbial communities of municipal wastewater-treating anaerobic digesters from Canada - AD_UKC129_MetaG | ecosystem: Engineered > Bioreactor > Anaerobic > Digestate | place...
CGAAGTCTGCCATTTTGTTCCATCTTAGTTTTTATTTTTGTTAATACTAATATAATACAATTCGCTCGGTTATGCGATAAATTATATATTAAGAATTTGTTAATTATTTGTTAACATCTTTTACTTTATCAAAATTATTATTTGGCTTCAACGCACTTACTACCTTTTCAATTGCTATATCATTTGGGACATTACAATATATTGTTTTTATAGTGCCGTTTTTGTTGTAATACCTAATTATCATTTTATACCTCCTTGAAGGTTAGTAATTTATCCCTGTAATACTCGTATTGTTTGCGTCGCACTTCAATTTCAGCAGGAATACCGCTGGTTAAGTCGTTACAAAGAGCGTCAAAGCGATCGAGGATAGCAACAATACGTTCTTGTTCTTCGATGGTGGGAAGTGGTATATTAAAACTTCTTAATGCTTCTAATCCTAATTTTTTAATTGTAGAACCTGTCAATCTATCGAAAAAATATTGATGTGCATAACTCGTTTGAAGCATATAATACAAAAATCTTAAATTTAAAGTATTTGAAATAACTTTAAAGTATGCCACGGATTTACCTAAAACAATTCTTTCGCCGTTGTAAATAGCCAAATTGCCGATAGTACCATTAATTGACATCAAGATAGTTCTATCGTTAAACACAATTCCATGCTTTTTGTACGCATTTTCATCAACATATTTAGTTCTGTTATTGAGAACAATTTTGCCTCCACTCAAATTATTTCCATTGATAAAAGCATATGTTCCTGCATCATTATATTGAGGTGTACCATGTAAACCGTCTCCAATATCACACAAAGTACTCAAAGCTACTTTTGGCACATCATCATCAAATGTCAATAGCAAATCCCTATAATACTCATACTGCTTTCTTCTTGCTGTAAGCTCTGCTGTAAGCTCCGCTGTAAGCTCTGTGAAATTGTCCAGAATACGGACAATTTCTTCCTGCACGGGCAGCGGGGGTATGGGGATGCGGATTTGTTTAATATCATTTGTATTAATTGCATCAAATGTACTACCTTTACTTTTTTCGTCAAATAATTTTTTATTATTTGTAATAAAATAGTATAAAAATTTTGTTAACAAACCTTCCTTAGGTACCATCGAGCATAAGCCACGACCAATTGCTATTTCTCTATTTGTTAAGTTAACTGAACCTACTGGTGCTCTTACACTCATTATAATGCTATTTGGTTTTGCAATTTTCAAAGGTTGTGTAGTATAAATATTTGATTGATTTATAAATGTATTACCAAAAAAATTTTTCCCTTGATGGAATTCAATTGCATTTTCAATATTATTCTTTAATATATTATTTCCTTTTGGTGACGTGCCCATAGTTAAATCTACAATCTCCCCCAACGTTTTCCATTCCACAGGATGGCCGTTAAGTAGCCAAGAGCCATTTTCTTCTGTTGGTGTGAGTAATTTATTTCTGTAATACTCGTATTGTTTATGCCTTAGTTCCAATTCCCTTTCCAAAAGCTGGATAAGCTCATTAACATCTGCGGTAAATTTATCCAAAATTCGTACTATTTCTTCCTGCACGGGCAGCGGGGGGAGGGGGATGGGGAAGTTATCAATATCTGTTTTATTTAATGCAGGAATACTACCTCTTGATACTAGTGTCTGCATAATAATATTTTCGTGGGCTTTGAGAGCATAGAAGATGTATTTTGTCAAAATTAAATTTTCATCTTTTGAACGATATGGATAACATAATCCTCCAGCCCAAAATTTTTCATTTATGTAATTTATATAACCTGCATATTCACCTCTTGCAGCAATGGTTAAAGCATTACCTTCATTATTGTAAGAATTATATCTTCCATACCATTCACGACCTGAGTTAATAACAGGATATTTACCATTAGGGATTAAATCAGTTAATTTAAGAGTGTCTTTTTTTAATGATATAGTTACCTCCCCCAGCTTCTTCCACTCCACGCCATCGGGGCAAAGCTCAGCAATGAGTTGTTTTATGTTGGTAGACATTGGTAATTCCCTATAAGTGGAAGATAAAATTAAATTTTATGTAAATATTTAATTTAACAACTTTGCAGGAAAAAAAGAAATTATTTTTTGTTGAATTTCAAAAGTAATTTTTATATACAATTATTTTGATTTATAAATTATATTGTTAAATGATTTGTATTGTTTCTTCAATTATTTTGTTTTTCTCTATTATACGGTTAAGTTAGAATTGGTAAGGTGATAATAAAAAGATAGTTTAGCGGGCCTTCGGGCCCGCTGCCCACGTGCGGCTTGGAACAAGCCGTAAGGGGCCTATGCTTATACCGTCTGAGCTAATGAAAATATTTTTTTTGAGATTTATCACATTAAAAATAATTAGTTTAATTTTAAGGAATTTCGTATATTTTAAAGAATATGTAGAGATGAAGTAAATAGTTATGTATAAATTTGAAGTTAGTTCAAAATATCAACCGATGGGAGACCAGCCGCAAGCTATCGAAAAATTAACTAATGGTGTTCTGGCAGGTAAAAAATTTCAAATATTAAAGGGAATTACTGGCTCTGGGAAAACCTTTACTATATCAAAGGTTATTGAAAATATAAATAGGCCTGTGCTTGTGATTTCGCCAAATAAGACTTTAGCGGCGCAGTTGTACGGTGAATTTAAGGGTTTTTCCCCAAATAATAGAGTTGAGTTTTTTATTAGTTATTACGATTATTACCAACCGGAAGCTTATGTTGTATCGAAGGATTTGTATATAGAGAAGGATTTTTCTATAAATGATGAAATAGATAGGTTGCGTTTGAAGGCAACGACAGCGCTTTTGGAGGGGCGTAATGATGTTATAATAGTTGCCTCTGTTAGTTGTATTTACGGTATTGGTGCACCTGATGAATATGCATCAATGATTATGTTTTTAAAGAAGGGGCAAAATATTGACAAAAAGGATTTGATAAATCATTTAATTCAAATCTTTTATACGCGCAACGATTATGAATTTGAGCGAGGCACTTTTCGAGTTCGTGGTGATATTATTGAGATTTTACCAGCCTATGAGATGGAAGAAGCTATTCGTATAGAGTTTTGGGGGGATGAAATAGAACAACTTTCTTATTTTGATGCAAAAACTGGGAAAATACTTGAAGGTGATGTTGAAAGTGTTGCAATTTATCCAGCAAAATATTTTGTAAGTTCGCAGGAAAAAATAGCTCGCGCGATGAGAGCAATTAAGAAGGAATTGAACGCAAGGTTGAAGGAGCTGTATAAAGAAAATAAGTTGTTGGAAGCACAAAGGTTAGAGCAACGGACGTTGTATGATTTGGAAATGATAAAGGAAATAGGTTATTGTAGTGGGATTGAGAATTATTCTCGTCATATGGACAATAGACCGCCAGGTAGCCGCCCTTTTTCGCTAATAGATTATTTCCCAAAGGATTATTTGCTTGTTATCGATGAATCACATATTACAATTCCGCAAATTCGAGGGATGTATAATGGAGATAGAATTAGGAAAGAAACGTTAGTTGAGCATGGTTTTAGGTTGCCCTCTGCATTAGATAACCGACCGATGAAATTTGAAGAATTTGAAGAATCTATAAATCAGGTGATTTTTGTAAGTGCTACACCGGGAGATTATGAATTGGAAAAATGTAATAATGAGGTAGTGGAACAAATTATTCGTCCAACAGGTTTGCTGGATCCTGTGATAGAGGTAAGGCCGGTAAAAAATCAAATAGATGATTTAGTACACGAGATACGATTACGAATAGAAAAGAAGGAAAAAGTTTTGGTAACAACATTAACCAAACGGATGGCTGAAGATTTAACAGATTATTTGAATAAAATTAATATCAAGGTACGCTATATTCATAGCGATATAGATTCGATTGAGCGAGTAGAAATTATACGTTCACTAAGATTGGGAGAATTTGATGTTTTGATAGGTGTAAATTTATTACGTGAGGGTTTGGATATGCCTGAGGTTTCATTGATAGCAATTTTGGATGCAGATAAGGAAGGATTTTTGCGCAGTGAGAGGTCGCTTTTTCAGATGGCAGGACGAGCGGCAAGAAATGCAAACGGTCTTGTGATACTTTATGCCGATACAATAACTAAATCAATGCAGGCTTTAATAGAAGAGACTAATCGAAGAAGACAAATTCAAATGAAATATAACGAAGAACATGGAATAAAACCTGAAACGGTTTATAAATCAGTGGAAGAAATTTTGGCATCAACTTCGGTTGCTGATACAAAAGCCAAATACGATGCAAAATCGGTTGATATTTTTGATGAATTTAATAAACGTGTTGCTAAATTTATGACAAAAGATGATATTAAAGAGCTTATTGCTGAGATGACTGATAAAATGTACGAGGCCGCTGAAGCATTGGAATTTGAATTAGCAGCAAAATATCGTGATGAAATAGAAAAACTTAAAAGTAGACTTTAATAAACAAATTAAGGAGTATGAATGATTAGATTCCTTACCGCAGGAGAATCACACGGGAAAGCATTAACATGTATAATTGAGGGTTTTCCCGCAGGAATTGAAATAAGCGAAGAATTTATAAACGAAGAATTGAAACGAAGGAAATTAGGCTACGGCAGAGGCCCAAGAATGAAAATAGAAGCCGATACTGTGGAAATATTATCTGGTGTAAGATTTGGTAAGACGCTCGGTTCGCCAATTACTTTACAGATTAAAAATCGTGATTGGGAGAATTGGACTGAGAAGATGTCCGTTGAAAAAATTGAAAAAGATATTGAAAAGATTGAAGTAGTAAGGCCTGGTCATGCTGATTTGGTAGGTACATTAAAGTATAAATTTGATGATGTGAGAAATTCTATAGAGCGTTCAAGTGCTCGCGAAACGGCTGCGCGCGTTGCTGCATGTGCTGTTGCTAAAAAATTTTTGTCATATTTCAATATTGAAATTGGTAGTTTTGTTGAAAGTATGCTTGGAGTATATCCAGAAGATAATTTTTATCACAAGTTATTAAAGAATGAAATTCCTGCTGATTTTTCAGCATCTCAAATAAATAACATTTCCGATAATTTTGAATTGCGTGTTTTGGATGAAGAGCATAATATTAAATTAAAAGAAATTGTTAGAAGTCACGCTGCAAAAGGAGAAACAGTTGGAGGAACATTTGTTACAGTTGCCACTGGAGTACCATTGGGTTTAGGTTCATATATGCATTTCGATAGGAAGTTGAATGCAAAAATTTCATTTTATATATCATCTATAAATGCAGTAAAAGCTGTAGAAATTGGAGGCGGGACTATTTGTTCTCAAATGCCCGGCTCACAAGTTACAGATGATATTGTTATTGAAAACAATAAGATAAAACATCTTACGAATTACGCCGGTGGAATTGAAGGTGGAATTTCAAACGGGATGCCAATTATTGTAAGAGCAGCAATGAAGCCAATTCCCACTGTTAAAGTTCCTAAAAAAACTATTAATATTATAAAATTTGAAAATTCCGAAACAAGATACGAAAGAAGCGATGTTAGTGCTGTTCCTGCTTGCGCTGTAATATCTGAAAGTATGTTGGCTTGGGCTTTAAGTGAAGCATTTTTGGAAAAATTTTCTGGTGATTCAATTACAGAAATACTTAAAAATTATAGGAGTTCACAAAATGATTAAGATTTTTATGTTCATTATTATAATCTCGGTTGTAGTATTTTCACAAGATGGTATTTTTAGGAAATGGAAAACAATAGATGATGAGACTGGAAAACCAAAATCGATTGTAGAAATATATGAAAAAAATGGTAAAATATTTGGTAAAATTGTAGATTTATTCCGCGAGCCTAATGAAGACCAAGATCCAATCTGTACAAAATGTGAAGATTTCCGAAAAAACCAAAAAATTCGCGGGATGGTAATTATTACAAATTTACAGAAAAATGGTGATGTATACGAAGGGGGCGAAATTTTAGATCCTAAAAAAGGTAAAATTTACAAATGTAAAATTTGGCTCGAAAATGGTGTTTTAAAAGTGAGAGGTTATTGGGGATTTATCTATAGAACACAAACATGGTATCCCGTAAATTAAAATAAGTTAAAGATAATTTTAAATTTTTCAAATTTATATAGTTCCCTTTTTTTTTCATTTTTTTTTTATTAACTTAAAAATTTGATAACTATAATGGGGATATAATATGAAATATTACATTGGTATTGATGGTGGTGGAACAAAAAGTCATCTTGTATTAACAGATGAAAATTTAAATGTTATCACTGAAAAAAAGAGCGGTCCTACTAACTTTTTAATGATAGGAAAAGAAACTGTTGCTAAAACAATATTCGAACTTATTAATTCATCATTGAAAGAGGTAAATATAGGTTACGAAGATTTAGATGGTATAGTTTTAGGAACAACAGGTGCTGGAAGAAAAAATAATGCCGATGATTTAAGAGAAGCAATACTAAAGGTTTTTAGTGAAAATGGGATTAATTTGAACAAATTTTCAGTTGAAAGCGATGCGAGAATTGCATTAGAAGGAGCTTTTGCTGGAGGTCCTGGAAGTATTCTCATTGCAGGAACTGGTTCAATTATGTTTGGTAAAGATGCTGCAGGAAACATACACAGGATTGGTGGTTTTGGTCGTTGGATAGGAGATGAAGGAAGTGGTTTTGCTATTGGTAAAAAGGGTTTAATTGCCATAGCCAAAGAATATGATGGCCGCAGTATTGAAACGAAATTAACTAAAGTAGTTGAAGCAAAATATGGCATTTCTAATTCTGATATTCTAATAAATAAAGTTTATGCCGAGAATTTTGATATTGCCTCCATAGCTACCGATGTTATTGAATGCGCAAACAATGGGGACCAAGTTTGCCAACAAATATTAAGAGAAGAAGCAACAGAGCTTTTCTGGCACGTTGTGAGTGCCCTTAAGAAATTGAGACTCAAAGAATTGACACTCTCTTTAATAGGAAGCCTTATCACTAACGAAAACTTTTATTCTAACGCTTTTAAAGAAATGGTTATAAAAAATTTACCACAAGTTACAATTGCTGAACCAATTTATAATCCTGCTATTGGTGCAATATTAATGGCTAAATCACTTTAATTGATAAATTTTCGGGGGGCCTTTTGAAAGTAAAAAAAACTTATATCAATCCTTGGCTATTTGTTCCAACATTGTATTTTGCACAAGGAATTCCGTATTTTATAGTGAATCAAATTTCTGTAATTCTTTTTAAAGATTTCAAAATTGACAACGCATCAATCACATTTTGGACGAGTTGGTTGTATTTGCCTTGGGTTATAAAAATGTTTTGGGGACCTTTAGTTGATGCATACTACACAAAAAGAAAATGGATTCTTTACACTCAATTTTTAATGGCAATTATTTTAGGTGTGTTTGCTTTTATTATCAATTTACCAAACTTTTTTGTTTTGTCACTTGCTATTTTAGTAATATTAGCCTTTACATCCGCAACACACGATATAGCAGCTGATGGTTTTTATCTATTAGCGTTAAAACCAGAAGAACAAAGTTTTTTTGCGGGAATACGATCAACTTTTTATCGTGGTTCTAACTTTTTTTCAAATAGCTTATTAGTTTGGTTAGCTGGTGCTCTTTCTATCAGCTACTCATCTGTTAATATAGGATGGACTGCAACAATTTCCCTTTCAGCTTTAATTTTTCTTTTAATTTCACTTTACCATTTTTATATTTTACCATATCCGGATACAGATGTTGATAGAAATAGTAAAGGAAATAAAGAAAATCAAAACATTTCATTTGGTCAGGCATTTTCTACTTATTTCAAGCAACCTAAAATTGCTTCAATATTAGTTTTCATACTAACATTTAGACTGGGCGAAGCTTTCTTAATTAAACTTGCAGCACCATTTTTCAAAGATCCAAGAAACATAGGTGGTTTAGGATTTACAACTGAAGATGTAGGAATAATTTACGGGTTTGGAGTAACTGCAATAATTTTTGGTGGTATCCTGGGTGGTTTAGTAGCTGCAAAAGTTGGTCTTAAAAAATTACTTTGGCCAATGGCAGTTATAATTAACATTCCAACGATAATATACACTATTCTTTCCTTTTTACAACCAAAAACTATATGGGGCGCAATTCCGTTTGTAGCAATAGAACAATTTAGTTACGGTTTTGGTTTTACAGCTCTTACAATATATTTAATGTACGTTTCACGAGGAGAATTCAAGACATCACATTATGCCATATCTACCGGTGTTTCTGCTTTAGGTATGATGCTCCCTGGTTTAGTTAGTGGTGCAATACAACAATATTTTTCATCCCATTTTCCGGGTTATGGCTATCAATATTTTTTCATTTTTACGGTTATATGCGGAATTCCTGGTATTATATCACTATTTTTTATTCCTAAGGAAGATATTTAGCTACCGAGTGGCATTCGATGCCACTCTACATTTATTTTTGCCACCGCGTGGAATATTCCCTGCCACCGCGTGGCATTCAATGCCAAAAAGGTGGCATATCAATGCCACCATACATTTTTTTTTGCCACCACGTGATAATTCCGTGCCACCATCGTGGCATTCAATGCCAAAAAGGTGGCATATCAATGCCACCATACATTTTTTTTGCCAACACGTGGAAAATTCCCTGTCACCGCGTGGCATATCAATGCCAAAAGGTACCATAGCAATGCCAACATACGTTTTTTTTGCCACCTATTGAAATTGGTGGCAAAATTTTTGCGGGCCGCGAGGCCCGCTGCCCACGTGCGGCAACGCCGCACGTGGGCTATGCCTACACCGTCTGAGCTATATAGCATCAAAAAAAGGCTGCCCTTAGGCAGCCGTCTTTTGTTTTTATTTTATTAAAAGCATTTTGATAACTTTATTTGATTTGCCAAAATTAACAACGCAATAGTAAATACCGCTATTCAATTTATTTGCATTGAAGTTTAATTGTTTAATACCGGCTTCTTGGTAACCGTTATATAGTGTTGCCACTTCTTGACCTAAACTGTTGTATATTTTTACGTTGATATTTCCTGCTACAGGTATTGCATAGCTTATTGTTGTTGTAGGATTAAATGGATTTGGATAATTTTGTAATAATATTAATTCTTTTGGTAAACCAGCATTTACTTCTATTGTGTTGGAATATGTAAATTGACCATCAAAATCTACTTGTTTTAATCTGTAAGTAACTTTTCCAAAATTTTGAGAATTATCGGTAAATTCGTAGCTGTTTGTGACGTTTGAATTACCTTTACCATCAACAAAACCTAAAGTAATCCAGCTATTGGCAACATTTTTTTCTACATAAAAGCCTTTGTTGTTTAATTCTGAAGCGGTATTCCATAAAAGTTTTACTTTATCATCAATAATTTTATACGAAAATGAACTAATTTCGGCTGTGAGGGGTACTTGAGTTAAATTAATAGTAGCATAATAATCTACTTCACCATCGCTTAGATCTCGCGCCCAAGCGTTGTTATCAGCAGAATTTGGTGTCATAACATCAACACCGTTAGTTTGGTTATCTGTTGCCCAGGCAGTAGCATCTATGTTGTTATTCCAACCTACACTGTTGTGAGTTGTCATAAATGATATTTTTGTTGTTTGTGTTGATGTAAGTCCTAGATCACTTAGATTTATTTTGAATTCAATTATATCGTCAACAGAGCTGAAGTTGACTTCAAAATCGGGTGAGGGAGCGGTCCAGTTAGTGCCGTTGTATATTTCTATAGTAGGTTTATAATTTTCTGAGCAGTGAATATCAACAACTTTGCCGTATTGTACTGAGTTTACCAATGCTGTGGCGGATGAAGAATTAGTGTTGCTTCTATATGAATCATCACCAATAAAATTATTGTTACTTGATGAGTTTGTAAAAACAAAACATAGATGAGGGTAATTAATGTTTGTGATATCTCTCAATTTTACAAAACCGTAGAGATACGTATTATCAGTAGCAAATCTTACTTCTGTAATATCGGCATTTGAACTTGGTTGAGTAGAATTGTAATCGGTTCTTTCATCGTTTGATTTGCCGGTATAAATAAATTGGCCTGCTGAATAAGTTGTAGAATGATAAGAAGAGAGAGCAGTACCTGTCCAATCGAAAGATTTACCATCAACAAATATTTTATTAGCAACTAAATTACCAGTTACAATTAAAGAAAAATTTTGATTTGAATTTTGTAAAGTGCCCGTATGTGTAACTTTTATCGTGTATGTTGCGCCAGCAATTGGGTTTGGTATTTCAACAACTTCAACGTTATCAACATTATTTTTTGAGTTATTAGTAGCAGGATTAGAAGGATTATCAGGATCTAATTTCCAAGGATAATAAATATTTGAATTATAATCTATTTCAAGGTCGAGATTGTTTACTAAACGAGCTGAACGATTGTTTAATTTGTTGGATGTTAAAGGATTTTTAGCGGGATCTGTCCAGCATAGAGTAACTTTTAAAGGTTCGTTACCTGCAGCAACAACGTTAAGTGTATATGTTTGATTTTGAAGTAAATTAGATTCGATAATGGTATTATTATCAATGGTAGATTTTTTTATGACTAAAGCAGCTTTGTCGACATTTAAGAGCCCCCAACCGAATTTATAATCAGGTCCTGGGTTGTCACCGCATTCATCTGCAGTATGGATAACAAGAGCTTTAAGAGTAGCGGATTTGATTGTAGTTGACTTAAGATTTTGGTAAAGTTGTTTTAAAAGAACAAGAGCCCCCGTTACAGTTGGAGTTGCCATTGAAGTTCCGGACATAGTAGTATAAGCGGCATCACCAGTTGAATTAGTTGAATAAACGTTATAGCCTTTAGCGACAATGTCTGGCTTTATACGACCATCATCAACAGGTCCCCAACCGCTAAATGAAGTCATAGTAACATCAGAAGGAGAAGTATAAAAATCTGTTTGTTGTACAGCCCCAACAGTTAAAACATTTTTAGCAACACCGTAATCGGAGATACAATCGTAACCGTATAAATTTCCATCTAAATTTCTGGTTGTATAAGAACTAACCCAAGCTGAACCGTTCCAATAATAATGAAAAGAACCTGAAGCTGGCCCTTCGCCGCGATCGTTACCAGCAGCTTTGATAATTAAATAATTTGGATATGAAAAAGCTAAAGCATCAACTGATTGAGCATAAGATGAGTAATAACCAAATTGGTAATCTTCAGTTTGACTAATTGAAGGAGTACCGAACCAGTACCAAGCAGTTCCCTGCCCCATATCACCATAATACCAACCGGCAAGAAAACCGTAAGAATGATTAGACAACTCAAGGCCATTTTGAGCCTGAGTTGTCATTTCAGATATATCATTATCCCAATCAAAAGTTTTCAAATTTGTTTGGTAAGCCATTCCTTTTGCATATGAATTTATCCCTGAAGCACATATTGTACCTGATACGTGGGTTGCATGGCTACTTAATGTAGTAGCACCATCAAGTTGGGAAACACGCCCGCCGAATTCTTGATGTGTTGTTCTTACTAGACCACCATCCCAAATTGCAACTTTGTTATAACCATTACCAGTTATGCTAACTCCTCGTCCTCCATTTGTATACAATCTGAAAACTTTATGAGTTAAAGCTCCGCCTCTATTAAATGTTGTATAGTAATATAACCTATTTTCATCAGCTCCAAGTAATTTTATTTCTCTATCAATTGTATAAATTGCTTCAGGAATAATTTTTTTTTGAACTAATAGCTTACCTTGTTCTTTTATTTTCTCAACATCAACAATGTATTTTTGTATGACTTCTATTTGAGAAAATATAAAATTTGCGAAAACGAAAATAAAAAGAAAAATCTTTTTCAATTAATTTACCTTTTTTTTAAGGTAAATTACAATAAAATATATACAATATCAACAATTTTATTTTAAGAATAAATTAATTTTATCTGCTGCTTGTCTACCGTGATATATAGCCCTTACAACGAGAGAAGCACCAGTAATAGCATCTCCGGTTGCAAATACCTTGTTAACACTTGTTCTGTAATCATTAACTTTGATATTTCCTCTCTGATCCAGTTCTAAATTTAATTCTTTAACATATGTATCGTGTTGACAGTGCAAAAATCCCATAGCCAAAAGTACAAGATCAGCATTGTAAATTTTTTCGGAATTTGGAACTTCTTTAAAGGATTTTCTGTCATCAGTCCATTCTAATTCAACAAATTTAACGCCTTTTACAGCATTATTTTCAACGATAAATTCTTTAGCAGAAAGTGACCATAATCTTTTACACCCCTCTTCGTGAGAAGTAGAATTTGAAAGAGTTTGTGGCCAGAACGGCCAAGGATTATCTGGTCTTCTTTCAAGTGGTGGTTGTGGCAATATTTCAACTTGAGTAACACTTTTAGCACCTTGACGAATGGAGGTACCGACACAATCGGCTCCCGTATCGCCACCACCTATAACAATTACATCTTTATCTTTTGCAGAAATTAATTCATCAACAGGAATGATAGCTCCATGATTTATTCTATTTTGCTGTCCAAGAAAATCAAGAGCAAAATAAACTCCTTTTGCATAACGGCCGGGAATTTTTAAGTCTCTGGCTACAGCTGTTCCAGTTGCAAAAAGTATCGCATCAAAAGAACGCATTAAATAATTTGTTGAAATATCAACACCAACATTAACTTGTGTTTCAAAAGAAACTCCTTCCGCAACCATTTGTTCAAGTCGTCTATCAATGTAATTTTTATCTAATTTAAAATCTGGTATACCGTACCTTAATAATCCACCTGCTTTTTCACTTCTTTCAAATACAACAACATTATGCCCCATACGTGCTAATTGTTGAGCAGCAGCAAGACCTGCAGGCCCTGAACCAATAATAGCAACTTTTTTGTTTGTTTTATTTTTGTTGATTATTGGCTTTATCCAACCATTTTCCCAAGCCTTTTCAACAATTTGCAATTCAATATGTTTGATTGTTACAGCTTCCCAATTATTTGCCAATGTACAAGATTTTTCACAAGGAGCTGGGCATACTTTACCGGTAAATTCTGGAAAATTATTTGTACTATGCAACAAATCAGATGCTTCTTTCCATTTTCCTAGATAAACCATATGATTCCAATCAGGAATATAATTATATACAGGACAGCCAAAATTATGACAGAAAGGAATTCCACAATCCATACATCGAGCAGCTTGCTCGCGTATCATATGTTCAGGTAAAAGATTTTCAAACTCTTTAAAGTTCTTTATCCTATCTTCAACAGGTAATTTCAAAGGATTTTTTCTATTATATAATAAATATCCATTTGCTTTAGCCATTGAACACCTCCTCTGTAGCGGCTACAGTTTCAATATCGGTTTTCTCATTTTGTTGGATTCTCTCCAAAACTTGTCGATATTCAATAGGTACAACCTTAACAAATAACGGTAAATTGTATTCCCATTTAGCTAAAATTTGTTTTGCTTTTTTACTATCTGTATACTCTATATGTTTTAATAAGAATTTTTTCAAAAGTTCTTCATCATATTTATTCCAAACTGTTTCAAGTTCAACCATATCAAGATTACAATTTCTATCAAATAATTGAGTTTCATCAAATACATAAGCAATACCTCCACTCATCCCAGCGGCAAAATTTTTACCTGTTGGACCTATACAAACAACAGTTCCGCCTGTCATATATTCACATCCATGATCACCAACTCCTTCAACTACAACTGTAGCGCCACTATTTCTTACAGCAAATCTTTCACCTACTCTGCCATTAATATAAACTTCCCCTCTTGTAGCTCCATACAAAGCAACATTACCACAAATTATATTTTCATATCCATCAAAAGAAGCATTTTTGGGTGTTTCTATAACGATTTTTCCACCACATAATCCTTTACCTACATAATCATTTGCCTCACCTTCTAAATGTAAAGTTACACCTTGCGCCAAAAATGCGCCAAAACTTTGACCCGCAGAACCTTTTAATTTTAGTTTAAGTGCATCCTCTTTTAATGTGTAACTACCATATTTCTTTGCAATATATCCACTTAACCTAGCACCAATTGTACGGTTAACATTTCTTACTTGATATTCAAGCTCAACAGATTGTTTATTTAAATCGATATTATTTTTATTTAAATACTCAATAATTTCTGTATCAAGTAAATGATTATCAATTGCATTATAGCTGCAAGAACAACGAACTGTTGTATCCACCATTGAGTTAAATAATGGGTTCAAATCAAATTTTTTAGCTTTTTCTACATTTTCTGGTGGAACAAATTCTAATAAATCAGATCTACCAACCATTTCATCTATTGTTCTAAATCCAAGCGTAGCCATAATTTCTCGTAAATCTTGTGCAAGGAAATAGAAATAATTGATAATGTATTCAGGTTTACCTTTAAATCTTTCGCGTAATACTGGATCCTGCGTAGCCACACCTACAGAACAAGTATTGTTATGACATTTTCTCAACATCATACAACCAAGAGTAATAAGAACAGAAGTAGCAAAACCAAATTCCTCTGCACCGAGTAAAATAGCAATTGCTAAATCTCTACCTGTTTTCAACTGTCCATCCACTTGTAACTTTACTTTATCACGTAATTTATTTTGTATCAAAGTCTGATGAGTTTCTGCTAATCCTATTTCCCAAGGAATTCCAGTATGTTTAATAGATGTCAATGGTGAAGCACCTGTTCCACCCTCATAACCAGAAATTAAAATTATATCAGCTTTTGCTTTTGCAACACCTGAAGCTATCGTTCCAACACCAGTTTCAGAAACTAATTTTACTGAAACTTTTGCATCTGGATTTACACATTTTAAGTCATAAATAAGCTGAGCAATATCTTCTATAGAATAAATATCGTGATGTGGTGGTGGAGATATTAAAGTTACACCTGGCGTAGTATGCCTAACTCTCGCAATTTCTTCAGTAACTTTATGACCCGGCAACTGACCACCTTCTCCAGGCTTTGCTCCTTGCGCTATTTTAATTTGTAATTCATCTGCACTCAATAAATAATCCAATGTAACACCAAATCTACCAGATGCTACTTGCTTTACTTTCGATCTTTTACTATCACCATTCGGTAATGGTATTGACCTTTCAACTCCTTCTCCTCCCTCTCCAGAATTACTCCTTGCTCCTATTCTATTAACTGCTATAGCAATAGCCTCATGTGTCTCTTTACTAATTGACCCAAATGACATCGCTGATACAACAAACCTCTTAACTATACTTTCCACCGGCTCTACTTCATCAATACTTATACTTCTGGTTTCCTTAAATTTCAATAATCTTCTAATAGTTAATGGAACATTATCACCATCGTTTACTATTTTTGTATATTCTTTGAAAACCTTATAATCGTTTAATCTTGTTGCTAACTGTAATTTTGCAATTGTTTCTCCATTCCAAAAATGTTTTTCACCACCTAATCTAACCGAATATTCTCCACCTGGTTCAAGTATATTTTGCATAAAATAATCATCAACATTAAATGCTCTTTCATGTCTTCTAATTGCATCTTTTTGAATATCGCTAAGATCAATACCTCCAAATCTACAAATTGTTCCAGTAAAATATTTATTTATCAATTCCTTACTTATTCCAATTGCTTCAAATATTTGTGAGCCAAAATAACTATGAAGTGTAGAAATTCCTAATCGGCTCGTCGTCTTTAATAAGCCTTTTTTAACTGCTATTATATAATTATCAAGAGCTTCTTCAGGCTTAATTTCTTTTTCTAATAATTTTTTGTCAGTCATATATTTTATAGTTTCAAATGCAACGTATGGACAAATTGCATCTGCACCATAGCTTATTAACATCGCAAAATTCATTACTTCCCTTGCTTCTCCTGTTTCAACTATAACACTCGATTTACTTCTTAAACCATTATCAATTAAAAAATGATATAAAGCTGAAACTGCTAATAGTGAAGGAATTGGGACGTGGTTCTCATCAACATTTCTATCTGTTAAAATAAAAATCGTATTTTTAACAACTGTTTTTTTTGCATCTTCTAAAATTCTATTCAAAGCTATTTCTAAAGCATTTACTCCATCTCTTTTATCAAACAACATATCAATATATTTAACATTCATATCATAATATTTTGCTTGCTCAATAATTTTAAGATCACCAGGTGTTATAATAGGTAAATTTAATTTAAATCCTCGGAAATTTGTCGGACTTTCCTGCAATAAATTTCCTTCACCACCTATAAAAGATTCCAACGACATTACCATTTCTTCTCTTATAGGATCTATAGCTGGATTTGTAACCTGGGCAAATCTCTGCTTGAAATAATAGAATAATAAATTTGGTTTATCTGATAAAACTGCTAAAGGTGTATCATTCCCCATCGACCCAACTGCTTCTTGTCCATTTGCAGCCATTGGATTCAATATTGTTTTTAACTCTTCTTGTGTATAACCGAAAACATGCAATCTTTGTAAAAATTTCTCTTCATCTCCTATTTCTGGTAAATCTGGAGCAGTGAATAAACCTCTTAATTTTATAATATTCTCCTTAATCCATCTCCTATAAGGTTTTTGTCTCGAAATTTTTGATTTTATTTCCTTATCAGGTACTATTCTTTTTTGCTCAAAGTCTAATAATAACATTCTGCCAGGGGACAAACGCCCTTTATTTAATACGTTTGATGGAGCAACTTCAACTGCTCCTGTTTCAGATGCCAAATATAAATAACCATCCTTTGTAACTGTATATCTTGCAGGTCTTAATCCATTTCTATCCAATGTTGCGCCCAAATATCTCCCATCTGTAAAAACCATTGCTGCTGGACCATCCCACGGCTCCATTATTGCAGAATGAAAATCATAAAATGCTTTTTTGTCCTCACTCATTTCTATTTTTGGACCATACGCCTCTGGTATCATCATCATCATTGCATGCGGCAAAGATCGCCCCCCCATTACTAACAATTCCAATACATTATCAAATATCGCACTATCACTTCCTCTTTCATCAATTACTGGTTTAATCTTTGCTATATCATCTCCAAATAATTCAGACTCAAGTGATGCCTCTCTTATTTTCATCCTTAATATATTTCCTGACAATGTATTAATTTCGCCATTATGTGCTACAAATCTAAATGGTTGAGCTAAATTCCATGTCGGCTGTGTATTTGTTGAATACCTTTGGTGTACTATACAGTATTTCGAAACAAAATCTTCATCATTTAAATCCGGATAATAATTTTCTATTTGATGCGCTGTAAATAATCCCTTATAAACAATTCTTATAGATGAAAAACTGCAAATATAAAATTGAGATAAATCGTATTCATTATTAGATTTAATTGTATTTTCAATTTGTTTGCGTATTACATATAATTTTCTTTCAAAATTATCTTTTGAAATATTTTTCCTTCCAATAAATACTTGTTCAATATATGGCTCTGTTGTTCTTGCTAATTCACCAATAAAACTTGAATTTGTCGGCACTTTTCTTATATGTAAAATTTCTGCTCCTTCCTTTTCAACCACCTCTTTAATCACATTTTTACATATATTGTAAAGACTTTCTTCTTTTGGAAAAAATATCATTCCAACAGCATAATCCCCAAGTTCGGGCAATTCTATATGCTTATTAAAAAACTTATGTGGCAAATCTATCATTATACCAGCACCATCACCAGTAGATTTATCTCCACCTAAGGCTCCTCGATGCTCCAGATTTACCAACAATTGTAATGCTTGTTTAACAACTGTATGATTAGCTTCTCCATCAATTTTGGCAACTAACCCAACCCCACAGTTATCTCTTTCAAAAGATGGATCATATAATCCATGCTTTAAAATTCTGCCATTAGCTTGCATTAAGCTGGCTTTGAACATTTCTCCTCCTATAATAAAATTATATTTACTTATTTTAATGCAAAAGTTAATGACAGGCTTGTGGCTTGTTCTCAAGTTGAATACTCTTGTGGAGTATCTTACTGTAGATTTAAAATTTTTACTAAAAAATGCAAGTTAAATTTTTAATTTTTAAAATTATTTTTTCTAGAATTGATTAAAAAGCTATTATTATTTTAAAATTTTCAATATTTAGCTCGGACGGTATAAGCATGCCCGCTCGCTACGCTCGCGGTTTTTTGCAATTCTTGCAAAAAAAATTCTCTTAATTTCCAACTACACAAATTTATTTAAATTAACTCATAAAATTTCAATCTAAAAAATTAAAGAGAAGAACATCAACAAAAAAAATGTAAACCCTTCTAACAGTAAAATAATAAACACTATAAACGATATTAAATACAACAAAATATCATTTTCCCAAAATAAATTTACCAATCAACACTATTTCCAATCCGATAAATACCATTTTCTTTTTCGATATATTTTAGCAATTTATGATAAATTGGATCAGACTTCAAAATATCATCATTCCCAATTAAAACCAAATGATCCTTTGCTCTTGTCAATGCTACATTCAACTTTCTATCAACAATTTCATTCGACTCAGATTTAACTGAAAATATCATAAAAGGATTATTCAAAGCAAATGAAATAATAATTATATCCCTTTCACTCCCTTGATATCTTTCAACTGTATCAATTGTAATATTTTTATACTCAGGTTTTAAATATTTTTTAATATTCAAAATTTGTGCTTTAAAAGGAGTGATAACACCTAAACTCTTAGCATAATCAAAATTATCTCCATAAATTTTATGTACATATTCAACTATTCTAGCAACTAATTTTGCCTCATAATCATTAATCTTATTACTATTCTGAATAGGTGTTGAAATAAATGCAACCCTATTATTTGAAAATATTTTGTCTAATAACACATCACCACAATTGTAAGCAACAATTTTGTTTTTTTGTCGATTTGTTTTTGGTATTAACTTATTATTATAAAATTCGTTATTTACAAATTCCGCTAACTTCTCATGCATTCTATAATGATATTGCAACATACCATAACAATCATCCCAACCTTTATTAATAGCATTAACTTTAAGTCTTAAAAACAAAGATTCAGCAAAACTATATAAACCTATATCATTTAGTGACTTTAAATTACATTTAGCACTTGTTGATTGTTCTGTTACAGCAGGCAATTGATTTTCATCACCTATTAAAATCCATTTGTCGAAATAACTTAATAGCCCAACAATCATAGGTTCCAAAATTTGTGTTGCTTCATCAACTATCAATGTCCCAAATTGTTTTACTTTCAATAAATGTGGATAAAATTGTAATTTTAAAACTGTAGAAACTATAACTCTTGTTTTCTTAAATTTATAGTATACATCTTCTAATGAATGATTATTAACCAAGTACTTCCACCCATTATCACCATCAAAATCACCAATTTTAAGACATTCAATATTATTCTTGATTAAATTTCCAATAATTTCATCTACTGCCCTATTTGTATAAGCTATAATGTAAATATCTTTTTCATCATGCTCTAATAAATTTTTTACTATCTCTACCAAAACTCCAGAAGTTTTACCTGAACCCGGTGGCCCTTGAATTAAATAATAATCTTTTGCATTTACTGCTTTTTCAACATTTAAAATTTGATATTCATCTAATCGATCATTTTTAATTTTTATTGTATTATCAAATTCTGGTCTTCTTTTACATAATACTAGCTCCCTAACTCGATCATCACCTCTCATAAATGCATATAAAGATTTTAACATAACTTTTATATTCATATCAGAATTGTAACTTTCAATACACCAATAACTAAAATCCCTTAAAAATTGTTGACTAGTAAGTTTTGTAAATAATTTAACCGTTATATTTATATCTGAAATTTCCTTTACTTCTGCTTTTAATAATTGATTTGACAATGGATCAATCTTATAATTTTCATACATCGGATATATTATTACATAATCCCCTTCACGAAACGGTGTTAATTCAACGTCAAAATCAACATCTTTTAAATGTTCCCAGCTAAATACAACATTGAAATCTTCATCAATATTTTTAATTTTTAATCTCGTTAATGCTAAATGTTTATCTTCTTTCTCTTGCAAAGAATCGTTCCATAAACTAGAAAAACCTTTATGATAATGTGAATATTCATTACACCCAATTTTTGCAATCACAAGCTCCTTATAAATAAATCTTAAAAATCCCCAAAAATAATCTTTTGAAACTCCGTTTAAAGAATTTATCAAATTAAGTACTTCATCTACCTTATTTTTTAAATACCATGGGATTTTATTATCTTTATTAATTTTTTCCAATTCTTTGAAAATATCAAAATTCCCTTGCGACAATTCCAACTCATATCGTACAATAAAATTTCGAGTTAAAAGTAACTTCTGAATATTAACATTTCTTAATTTTTTTAATTCAAAATTGGTATTGTCAATTTTCCCCTCAGAGAAATTATCCAATGCCATAACCTCTTTTTCAGCTGTAATTCCATTCGTTAAATTCCCATTTTCTACAGTATCGTTCGAATATAAAATATAATTATCACCAAAACGTTTTTCAAATGCAGACTTAATTAACAAATCATAGCAAATAGTTTGAGCCGCATGAGATGGCTCAATAGCTCTTTTTCTCTTCCCTGATTTCAATTCCACAATATCCATTTGAAAATCATTATATTTAATCAATAGATCTAATCTACCATGTAAACCGTATTTGTCGGAAATAAAAGTTGGCTCTATGGATATATCAAAATCTTTATATTTATTTACAACTCCTATTATATTTGCTTCATGTTCCTTAGCTACTGTATAATATTTTACTTTTTCTGTTGTATTAAACCTGCCTTCTGTTCCTAGCAAATAAATTAAATCCAATGCTTTATTTTTACATACTTTATCAAATGTTTTATCAAAATTATAAACATTACTGGTCTTAATCGCTATTATATAGTCATCTAATATTTGATTTACAACATTTCCTATAAAAAGATTGTAATTAGGAATTGTATAAAAAAAATTATCGACAAAATAAAGTTCATACTTATCTAATCTATTTTTGTATGCAAAATCATTATCAATCCTACAATTTGATAACTCCGTAACTTCTAATAAATAATCGGGATTTAACACAACTAAAGTATCAAAAGTTGTAAAAAATGTATTTGGTATATCATTATATTTCAATAAATTATCAAAATATAATTTATCCCCTACTCTTAATATTTTTGATAGTAGCGTTAAATTACTCCCCATACCTTTATAATTCACATTATCCCAAATTTTTACATCCACATAATCAAAATCATCCGTATCAACTTTTATAGTAAAATGATTTACTTCATCAATATTTTTAGGAATATTAATTTCTTCAATAATTCCATAAAAACTATAAGTATCTTTACTGCTTTTTTTAAGCTCGAGCTCTAGATTATTCAAATAGTATTTAATATCTTCTATATATGGGCTATAATAGTCAAAAATATTTTGTGGGATTGGTTCTTTGGTAAGATACTCGAAAACATTTAAAAGACAATATAAACATGCTTTTTCTTCAATGTTACTTATTACAAAATTAAGCCTATGTGCAGCCTTATTGCCTGTTTTCCGAACATTATGAGCATAAAAAGCATGTTCTTTATTTAAAATATTGTTTTTCTTAAGAAAACTAATTTTTGAATTTAAATCTGTTTTATCAAAATTGGGATATGTTGAAATGATAAAAGTTAATAAATCTTCTAAAAAAGCACGATACTTTAGAACTTTATCAACATTATTATAAAATTGAGTAGAAATTAAATCATAAAGATTTTGGTATGAATTTTCTGCTTTCTGCTTAAGGGAGAGTTCCATATTTCCCCATCTTAAAAGTACTAATTTAAATAAAATCTGAATAATTTACAAGCTACTATTCATACCTTAAAGCTTCTATAGGATCCAAGTTTGCTGCCTTATATGCTGGATATGTACCAAAAATTAAACCAACTAAGATACAAACTGTAATTCCTAAAGCAATACTATCATATGGTACAATTGGTCTAACACCAAGAAATGATCCAATATAAGTACCAAGAAAAAAACCTGAAAGTATCCCAATAATTCCACCAACAAGCGATAAAATTATAGCCTCAGAAATAAATTGAAGTAAAATATTATTTTTTGTTGCACCAATAGATTTTCTTATTCCTATTTCCTTTGTTCTTTCGGTAACAGCTACCAACATAATGTTCATAATACCAACACCAGCTGCTAATAAGGAAATAAAAGAAATTGCAATTGCCCCAATTTTAACATATTTTGTAATATTATTTACTTGTTCTAAAACAGACTCGTTACTAAAAATATCAAAATCATTTTCTTCGCCTGGTTGCACTTTTCGTATAAGTCTCATATATCCTATAGCCTGATCAATAACCTTTTGGTAATTATCCTTTTCTGTCATAACTGTTATATTAACACTTTGCTCATCATTAGCAAAAAGTGTTTGGTATGTGGAAATTGGTATGACCATAAAATTATCTTTTGATTGCCCAAATACTTGTCCCTGTTTTTCAAAAACACCAATAACTTGAAATTTACCTTTATCGACTTTTATAAATTGCCCAATAGGATTTATACTTCCGAATAATTTGCTTACAACATCTTGTCCGATAATACAATAATAATAACGACTTTTTATATCATTTTCTGTAAAAACTCTCCCTTGTGATACATCCCATTTATTATTAGGAAAAGCCTCTGGCGTAACACCAGCTAATTGAATATTAGGATTTGTTTCCTTATCCCTAAATTTAACCACCTTACCAAATGTCCATAATTCAGCACCAACAAATTTAGCTTCTGTTAATAATTCTTTTAATCTTTCGTACTGTTTGATTGTAATATTTTCACGATTCCTATACTTTGCCCTTGAACCCGGTCCTCCTGTTTGCACTGCAGGATATTTTTGTATTTGGAATGTATTTTTCCCTAATTGTGATACTCCTTCCTCAATTCCATTTTGCAACATAGCAACAACAGTACTTGTTGATATTATCAAAAATATTCCAACAATTATACCCAAAATCGTAAGAAATGATCTTAATTTATTTGTTACAATAGCTATATAAGCCATTTTGATTATTTCCCAAAACATAATATTACCTCTTATTCATATCGTAATGATTCAACAGGATCTAATTTAGCAGCTTGATAAGCCGGGGCTAATCCAGAAACCACACCCGTAATTAACGAAATTATTATAGCAACAAAGAATGAACTAATATCTATGGAAGTTGGCAAAAATTGATTAATTACTAAACTTAAAATTATTGCAATAACTAAACCAACTAACCCTCCAAAGATGCAAATAAATGCAGATTCTATAAGAAATTGTCGCATTATCATTTTTCTATTCGCACCTAAAGCTTTGCGTATACCGATTTCCTTTGTTCTTTCTTTTACACTAACAAACATTATATTCATTATTCCAATAGCTCCAACAAAAAGTGATAAACCTGTAACAATTACTCCTGCTATTTGAATAATCCCAACAGTTTTATTATATTGTTCTTGTAAACCTTCTTGCAAATTAACAGTAAAATTATCATCTTCGTTATATTTTAATCCTCTTATTCTTCTCATCACAGCTATGGCTTCATCTTGTGTTTCTTGAATAGCATCAGAATTTTTTGCTCTAACAACAATTGTTATTGTTCTGTATCTTCTATTACTAAAATACTTAAAAATATTCTTAATCGGCGTATAAACAACTTTATCCGGATTAAAAGGCCCTAATATAAAACTCCCTTGCTTTGCTAAAACTCCAACTACTTTAAATTTTATACCGTTAATCTTAACTTCCTTACCAATAGGATTTATTTTATTAAACAAATTTTCTGCAATTTCAGAACCTAAAACTACAACTTGTCGGCCGGCAATAGCTTCTACATCATTGTAAAACCTTCCACTTGCAAAAGTAAAATTTGTTGTTTTTAAATAATCTTGGTCACCACCGGTAAGAAAAACTTGTACATTGTTACTTCCATACTCTACAGTTGTAAAAACACGAGATTCCGGCGACACAGCTACAGGTTTTTTTGCTAATTCTTTATACTGATATACTTGCTCTAACGTAATATCTGGTCTATTTCTTATCTTAAAAAAATCTTCATTCGTAAACCAGGCAAACTTATCAATGTACATATTATCTGCGCCTAAAGAACTAATACCTTCTTTAAAAGATTTGTCAATTCCACGAATAGCTGTAGTCATCGTGATAACTGACGCAACACCTATTATAATACCTAAAGTTGCTAAAAATGATCTGATTTTATTAGATATAATTGCTTGTAATGCAATTATAATACTTTCTTTTATTTCAAATTTTAAATTGCTCATAAAATAACTTATATTTTTGGTATTATTCTTTGATAGTCTTTTTCGATTTTTTCTATTTTACCATCTCTAATTTTTATCACCCTTTCAGCGTGACGAGCTATATCTTCCTCGTGAGTAACCAAAATTATTGTATTTCCAGCTTGTTGTAAACGATAAAAAATAGACATAATTTCCTCACCAGAACGAGAATCCAAATTACCAGTTGGCTCATCTGCTAAAATTATGGAGGGATTATTTACCAAAGCTCTTGCAATGGCAACTCTCTGTCTTTGACCACCAGATAACTCATTTGGTTTGTGATACATTCTATCTCCCAATCCCACGGCGATTAAAGCTTCTTTAGCCCTTTCAATTCTTTCTTCTTTGGAAACTCCAGCATAAATTAAAGGCAATTCAACATTATGCAGTGCGTGAGAACGTGGTAGAAGATTAAAAGTTTGAAATACAAAACCAATCTCTTTATTTCTAATCTTTGCAAGCTCATTATCACTCATTAAACTAACATCAGTGCTATTCAAAATGTATCTTCCTGAAGTTGGAGTATCCAAACATCCAATCATATTCATCAAAGTTGTTTTTCCAGATCCCGACGGCCCCATTATCGCTACATATTCATTCTTTTCAATTTCTAGCGATACGCCATCCAAGGCTCTAACTTCTTCCAACCCCATTTTGTATATTTTATGAAGATCTATTACTTCTAATAATTTCATCGCTTTTCTCTGCTATTTCTTTTTATTAGTTAACATTTTTACAACTTTCAAATTATCTTCTAATTCTGTTGATATTGCTTTATATGGTCCAGTAATGATTTCTTCATCTTCTTTCAATCCACTTATAATCTCTATATAATTCTGATCACTTATTCCTGTTTGTACCTTTTTAACTTTTGCAAGACCGTTATCAAATGCAAATACAATTTCTTCAATATCTGTTTTTTTATTATTATTTTTACTATTTTCATCATCTTCTTTTTTATTAGATCTTGCTGTTACACTTTGTAATGGAATACTTAAAACATTATATCTGTAATCTGTTTCAATATCCGCATTACAAGACATTCCCGGTTTCAATCCATTTTCCCCACCATCAATTCTAATTTTAACAGGAAAATTCACAACCTGTTCTTGTGTTCCCATTCCACTTGTTTTTGGAGAATTTGCAATTTCATAAACCCTACCATAAAATTTCTTCCCCTTAAACGCATCAACTTCAATTATAGCTTTATCACCTATTTTAACATTAACTACATCATTTTCATTTATATCGATAACTGCTTCCATAGCATTCAAATCTGCAATTGTCATAAGTTGCGTTCCTTGTGTAAAATTACTTCCTAAAACTCTTTCTCCCAATTTAACTTTCAATCCTGTAACAGTTCCATCTATTGGTGAATAAATAGCTGTTTTTGCAATAATTTCTTTTTGTTCCTTAATTGCCGCCTCTGCTTGATGAACCATTGCTTTCTGAGATTCATATTCCCCCATTCTTGATAAATATGTAGATTTTGCAACTTCTAAATCCGCATCACTTACAAGCCCTTTTTTATGTAATTCAACTATCCTGTTGTAATCTTGAGTTGCTTTTTCAAGCATAGCTTTCATTGAATTCAATGAACTTTTACTTGCTTGCAATGACGCTATCAACCTATCCAATGCTGCTTGATATTGATCAGATTTAATTTTTATTAACAATTGTCCTTTTTTAACTTTTTGACCTTCTTTAACTGGTAAATCAACGATTTCGCCAGTAACCTCTGGAGTGATTACAACCTTATTTATTGCATCAATTGTTCCAGTTCCTACTACTACTTGCGTAATATTTCTTCTAGCTACCTTTTCAGTTTGTACTTCAATAATTTTTTCTTTATTCGAACCAAAAATTAAAACAAGTGCTAAAATTACAACTAATCCAACCACAACACCTATAAAAATTTTTTTCTTTTTACTTGAAAGTGCCATATATGCTCCAATTTTTATTTTCCTGTTAAGTATTTAATTTTTTCTAAGTTTTTATAAAATTCAAAAACTGCTGTTATCTTTTGTGTTTGTGCATTTACAAAATCAGTTTCTGCCAAAAGAACGTTCATCAAAGTTTCTGCACCTAATTTATATCTTTCCTCTACAATTCTTTTATTTTCGGTTGCAAATTGTACGTTCTTCATACTGACAATATAATTTTCTGATGCATTTTTCAAATCCAACAAATTCTTTTTAATATCCACTTTAATAGTTCTTTCTGCATCCAATTTTTCAATCTCTTTTATAACAGAATTAACTTTATATTGTTCTACCCTTGTATCAGTATAAAACCTATTAAAAATTGGAATTGACAAATTCAAAGAAAATGTATTATTGTAATATTTGCCAAAATTAGAAAATTTATCAGAACTGAAATTAAAATTCCAGCCTGCTGATAAAATTGGATAATAATTCCCTACTGCAATTTTATAATCCATATCATTCAACTTTTGCATCAAAATATTATTTTTATAATCTTTTCTATTAGCAAAAGCTTCGTTAATCAAATTATTAATGTTTTCATATTTTTGAATTTCTTTATTTACGGTTAGAGTATCTAATTCCACTTGTGGAGAAACTAATTCATAATCTTCTAAAATATCTAATCCTATCAAATTCACCAATTGATCTCTTAAAGCTTGATATGCATTTTTTGCACTTATATATCTCGATTTTGCTAACCCTAATTTCAATTCCTGATTATATAAATCAGCCCTATTAGCAGCACCTAAATTGTATTTCTCTTTTATATATTCTAAATTTTTTTCATTCCATTTTATAGATTCCTCCTCAACCTTCATCAAATAATATTGTGATAAAGTATTATAAAAAAGTTCACTAACATTAAAAGCAATTTGTTGTTTCAATCTTTCCAATTGATTTTGAAAAATCTCATAATCTAATTTATTTCTATCAATAGAATACAAATTACTTAATCCATCAAACAAAATAACATTTGAACTCAACCCCGCAGAATAATTAGATCCACTATTTTTACCAAAAACATTTTTTGTAGTCGCATAAGAATAACCTGCATTTGCCTTAAAATCTGGCATCAAATTACCATAACTTTGTTTTATATTTTGTTCATAAATATCCTTTTGACTTTGCGTCATCGACAGTTTAAGGTTATTCTTTACCCCATATTCAATAGCATCTTGCAAAGTTAATTTTTGCTGCGCAGATAATATGAAATTCAGAACAATAACCCAAATAACAATTGATAAAGATTTCAAACTCATCTTTTTCCCTCTTTGAATAACTTTAATATTATTGACAAAATTTATATTAAAAAAGTTACAACAAATTGAAACTAATTTTAATTTAAAATTGTTTGTCTATTATAAACAAAGGAGAAAATAATATGAAAAAATTATTAGCATTAATATCTATAACTTTTTTACTAAATGCACAATCTAATTGGTCAATTGATAAAGCTCACTCACGTATAGGATTTTCTGTAAACCACATGGTTTTTTCGGAAGTTAAAGGAAGTTTTACAGATTATGAAGCAACAATTACAACATCAGATGATAAATTAACAGATGTAAAAGTTAAAGCTACAATTCAAGCAAAATCTATCAACACAGACAACGAAAAAAGAGATGAACACTTGCGCTCTGCAGATTTTTTTGAAGTAGAAAAATACCCAACAATAACATTTGAATCCAAAAGCTGGAAAAAAGTTGGTAAAGGCAAATATAAATTAAACGGCGACCTAACGATGAAAGGCGTAACAAAAAATATTACTTTAGATGTTACATTAAAAGGTGTTGTAACTGGAATGTCTGGCAAATTAGTAGCTATTTTATACGTTAGCGGAAGTATCAACAGACAAGATTTTAATATAAGTTGGAACAAACTTTTAGATAAATCCACTCCAATTGTTGGAAACACTGTTACTTTTGAAATGCCAATAGAATTAGTAAAGAACTAAGTCCATACTACCCCCAATAAGAAAGCGTCATCCCTCTTGTTAGGAGACGCTTTTCTTTTTTTATCACAAATCAATCCGTAAAACTTTCCAATTCATCAATACAGCGCCACTAATCTGTATTCTCTTACCATTTTCTAATTTTAAAGTATAAGTACCCATCAAATCTTTATCTTTTTGTTCCAAATCAATATTAATTTCAAAATCAAAAGCTTCAACATTTTTTGCACCATTATTTAAACAAAAATCCTTAAACTTTGGATAACTATACACATTGTAATAAGCATTGAAACCATCTTTTGCAGATTCTTTTACAAATTCTCGCACTTTTATTTCAAAATCAATATATCCATCATAAAACAAACTGCTTATAAAAATATGCTTTTTAGTAACTTGCATTAACTTTCTAATAATTTCTTCGTAATATGGCAACCAAGAAATTGTCTTCCAATTAACCGTTAAATCAAAATATTTATTGTATTTCTCAGGTAAATCATAAATACTCATATTTTCAAACAAAACATTATCAAACCCACAAAAAATTTTTCTCCCTTCTTCAATCAAATAATCCGTAAAATCAACACCTAAAAATTTTGAAGCAGGACTTAATTTATTCATATGATATATTAAATGCCCTATCCCACAACAAGCATCTAAAACATTTAAACTTTTATTTTCAATATAAGGGGAAACTAATTTCTCAAAAAATTTATCTAATTCCTGCTTTTCATTTAAATATTTTTTCATAGATGCTATTATTTTATCTTTATCAAGCTCCTCTTTAAAATACTTATATTCTTTTTCCATATATTACCTTTTTTTAATTTAATTATAAATTATTTTTTTTAGAAATAAAAATTTTTTCATTAGCTCAGACGGTGTAGGCATAAGCCCGTGCGCCAATCGGCGCACGGGCGGGCTAACGCCCACAAAATTTTTTCCACAATACATTTCAATAAATTTTACCAATTTATTTTAATATTTTTACATTTAGCTAAATAACTAAATGTTGCTTAAATTTTTTCTATGATTACTTATCTCAATTAAATTTATAGTGTATATTATTATTTCTTCAAATAATAAAATTGAAATATTAATTTTGATACTTGAAACGATTTATAATACTCATTATTTTAACATTTTTACCCACCTTATTAATTTTAATCATAAATTATTTATTAAAAACTTTGGAAAAAATTCATCAAAGTTAGTCAATATAATTGAACGGGAAAAAATTATAAATATTTAATAAAATATCAAATAATAGGTGATAAAATGGCTACTAACAATGAAAATTTAAATTCAGTAAATCAAAATGATGATGAAATGGAAGAATTTGAATATTTTGATTCCGTTGATTTTGGTTATGAATATTATGAAGAAGAAGATGATGATGATATCTATTATGATTTCTATAACGTACTATATGGTCAAGCACATGGTTTATGTGAAGTGAATGATTACGATTGTTATGGTTGCCCGTTTGTTGAAGATTGTTTTTAGTGATTATTGGTATTTATATTCTCTTTTGTATAATAGTTTTATTTAAGGTAGAAGTGCTTATATTCTATATTAATGATTAAAGTAATTTTTATAACTGATTGTATCAGTCATTGTTACAAATAACAGTTATTCTAATGTTTTGTTGTTATAATATTATTTATCACGTGCAGCGGCCGCTGCACGTGAGCTTATGCTTACACTGTCCGAGTAATAGAAAATGTTTTTAATTATTTTTATAAAAAAAGCTGCCTTTCGGCAGCCTATGTAAGTTCTATTTGATTATAAAATTAATAATTTTATTCTTAACAAAAATTACTTTAATAACTTCTTTATCCGCAAGATATCTGTTTAAGGATGGATTTTCTTTTACTAATTTTTCAACATCTTGTTGTTCTGCATTTATCGATACTTCAATAGTACCTCTCATCTTTCCATTAAACTGGCAAGCTATAACAACGCTATCTTCCTTTGTTCCTTCTTCATCATAATCGAACCAAACAGGATTTTCAAAAATAGTACTATTGTGCCCCATTATTTGCCAGCATTCCTCCGCTAAATGTGGTGCTATTGCTGCAATTAGTATATTAAACCTATCAAGAAAATATCTTTTAATTTCATCAGTTGCTTGTTCCCAATTTTTGGTAACTTCATTATATAGTTCCATCAAGGTTGCAATAGCTGTATTAAATCTGAAAGTAGAAATTTCATCTTCAAATTTTTTAATTGCTTGGTTTGTTTTTCTGTAAATTATCTTATCAGCATTATTCAATTTTGAAAGTTCGTATTTATCTTCAAATTTAGTATTTTTCAAAGCTTCATTCTCAATAAATAAACTGTATATCTTTTGAACAAATCTATCAATACCAACAATACCTTTATCACTCCAATCACCACCTTGCTCATAAGGGCCCATAAACATCAAATACATTCTGAAGACATCCGAACCGTATTGAGAAATAAAATCATCTGGATTTACAACATTCCCTTTGGATTTCGACATCTTTGCGCCTTGATTAGTAATCGTCCCTTGATGAATTAAAGTTTGGAACGGTTCATCGCTATTTGTTAATCCGATATCACGTAAGAATTTATGGATAAATCTAGCATAAAGCAAGTGCATTGTTGCGTGCTCTGCACCTCCTACATACATATCAACAGGTACCCATTTATCTGCTAATTCTTTATCAAACATTCCTTTATCGTATTTTGGATTTAAATATCTAAAATAATACCAAGATGAATCGACAAAAGTATCCATTGTATCAGGATCTCTTTTCGCATCACGCCCACATTTCGGACATTTTACCTTAATAAATTCTTCACATCTTGCTAATGGAGATTGACCATCTGGCCTAAACTCAACATTATAAGGTAAAACAACTGGTAATTGATCTTCCTCTACCAAAACCTCACCGCAATGCTCGCAATGAATAACTGGAATTGGAGTGCCCCAGTATCTTTGTCTGGAAATTAACCAGTCTCTCAATCTATAATTAATTGTTCTCTTACCACAATTATTTTTTTCTAACCATTCAACAATTTTTTCTTTAAAATCTTCAGAATTTAAACCATTCCATTCACCAGAATTTATAACAGTTCCGCTTTCAACATAAGCTTCAGTTAATTCATCTTCTGGCTTTGTTCCTTCTTGTAAAATAACTTTTTTGATTGGTAAGTTATATTTTTTAGCAAATTCAAAATCTCTTTCATCATGTGCAGGTACAGCCATCACGCAACCAGTTCCATAAGTACCTATTACATAATCAGCTATAAGAATTGGTATTTTTTCACCATTCACAGGATTTAACGCAAAAGCCCCTGTAGGTACGCCAGTTTTTTCTTTTACTGTTGAAGATCTTTCTATTTCTGATAATTTTAATGTTTCATTTATATATTTTTCAACAGCTTCTTTGTATTCTGGTTTTGTAATTTGTTGAACAATAGGATGTTCAGGAGCTAAAACTACATAAGTAACACCAAAAACAGTATCTGGACGTGTTGTAAAAACAGTTAAAGTAATATCAGAATTTTCAACTTTAAAATTAATTTCTGCACCGTAGCTTTTCCCAATCCAATTACGTTGCATAATTTTAGTTTTTTCAGGCCAATTTATTTTATCCAACCCTTCTAATAATTCGTCTGCGTAAGCTGTTATTTTAAAAAACCATTGAGTAAGATCTTTTCTAATAACTGTTGTTCCGCATCTTTCACAACTACCATCAGCTGTAACCTGTTCGTTTGCTAGAACTGTTTGGCAAGAATTACACCAGTTAACAGGAGCATTTTTTCTGTATGCTAAACCTTTTTTATAAAGTTGTATAAACAACCATTGATTCCATTTGTAATATTCTGGGACACAAGTCATTAATTCAGCATCCATATCATACATACATCCCATAGACTTTAATTGGCCGCGAATATCTTCGATGTTTTTCATAGTACTATCGTATGGATGAACTCCAGTTTTTATAGCATAATTTTCTGCTGGTAATCCGAAAGCATCATATCCCATTGGCTCAAAAACATTATAACCTTTTAATTTTTTATATCTTGCAAATGAATCTGTTGGCCCGTAGTTATACCAGTGCCCACAATGTAATTTAGCACCTGATGGATATAAAAACATTACTAAAGTATAATACTTATTTTCTGTTTTGTTAAAATCGGTTTTGTAAACTTTTTTTTCTTCCCAATAATTTTGCCACTTCTTTTCAATTTCACTGAAATTGTATTTCATAATCTCTCTCATAAAATTTGTTTTAAAATTTTAATTTAAATAAAATCTCATTATTTTACAATAATTTATATTACCAATTAGATATTGTTCGCAGTAAAATATCTTCACATAGTTTATCAATTGTAGCTTCAATAGCTGCACTCCTTTCAACTAATACATTTTGCTTGATTTCATATTCTTGAAAATTATTAAAAGATTGTTCATAATATTTTTTATTATTTTTAATATCATAACAAACAACACTTACTGAAATACTAATTTTTTTTGTTTTTAAATTTTCTCCTGATGCAATTGATGATAATTGATCACTAAACCCTGTTATAAATACATCAAAAACTAAATCTGCTTTATTTGGATCAGTATATTTTAACGAATTATCCGAAATAAAAGTATTTAATAATTTTTCTCTAAATTTCTGTACCAAATTTGGCTCTGCAGAGTTAGTTCTATCTTCAAAAGATGCAATACCAAAAGTTTTATATTCTGGCGGTAAAGATGCTCCTGTAAAAGAATAACTACAACCTGATAAAACCAAAAGTAATAAAAAATAAACCAAATTATACTTTTTATTTAATATTGTATTCATCTAATTTCCTATATAAAGTTCTTTCATTAATTCCTAAAAGTTTTGCAGCTTGTCTTTTATTCCATTTTGTATAATTTAAAGCTTTCAAAATTTCATTTTTTTCTAATTCTTTCAAAGGCGTAACTTCTGAAAAAGAAACGATATGTTCATTGTTATTGTTATGATTTTTATTCAAATCATTTAATTGGAATTTGATATCAATAAGGTCTTTTTTAATTTCAACCAAAGCCGCTTTAATTAGCAATAAATCATCATTTTGATTGTATTGCTCTTTAGAAGGAATTTGTTGCGGTAGATAATTACCTACAACTTGAATTGCTCTTTCTATTTTTAATAGCTTTAAAAATATTTTATCGTTTAATATGTGATCGGAACTAATAGCGCAAGCCGTTTCAATAACACTTTTTAACTCTCTAACATTACCTGGCCAATGATAATTCCTTAACAATTCTTTAGCTTCATCGGTAATAGAAATTTCATTAATATTATGTTTTTTTGCATACTGTGAAATATAATAAAAGACCAACTCATCAATATCTGCTTTTCTTTCACGAAGAGGTGGAATATTTATAACAACAGATTTCAATCGATAATATAAATCCTTACGAAACTTTTTATCTTCAACTTCCTGTTCCAAATCTCTATTAGTAGCAGCAATTATTCTTACATCTACTTTTGTTACCTTTTCATCGCCAACTTTAAGAAACTCTTTGTACTCAATAGCTCGCAATAACTTAACTTGCAAGTGATAAGGCATCTCACCAATTTCATCTAAAAATAAAGTTCCGCCATCCGCCAATTCAAAATACCCTTTTCGACTATCACTTGCACCAGTATAAGCCCCTTTGACGTGCCCAAAAAGTTCACTCTCTATTAAACTTTCAGGAATAGCGCCGCAATTTACACTTACCATTGGTTTATCTGCTCTGTGGCTATATCGATGTATCGCTTTAGCAAAAACTTCTTTCCCTACTCCACTCTCACCTATCAATAAAACACTTACATCCGACTTTGCCACTTGCATTATTGTTAAAATAATATTTTTAATTTCGGATGAACTACCTATTATCCCAAATTCTTTTTGGAACTCTCTTACAGTCATAATCTTTTTTTTTTATCATTTAAAAATAACAATTTCTTTAATTAAATCGAATAAAATTATTATTTTTCTTCTGAAGATAATCCACAACATTATATAAGTATAATAAAAAGCTAAATTACGTATTATATTTAATTTAATTGAACTTTTATTCACACACACTTGTTGAGCTTTTTTTTAAATAAAAATAAAGGCAATAAATTATGAAAATTAACAATTTCTTAAAAAAAAAATTATGTCAATTTCTTTAATTATAATATTTATAATTTCTTTTTTTCTGTATGAAGATTATCAATTTAACTCATATATTAATCATAAACAATAAAAGGAAATATTATGAACATTCCTGTTAATAATAATGCTCCTGTATTCGCAAAAAATCAAATTCAAATCAATGCACCTGTTGAAACAGTATGGAAAGTTTTAACTAATATTAAAGAATGGCCTAAATGGCAAAAATCAGTCACCAAAGTTATAATTGATAATAAACCAATAGAAGGAACTGAATTTAAATGGGAAGCTGATGGATTTACTTTTAATTCAAAAATCCATACTGCTAACGAATTTACTGCCTTTGGTTGGACAGGCAAAATTATTGGAACAAGTGCTATTCATAATTGGACATTCACTTCCAAGGACAATACAACAATTGTTACAGTTGAAGAAAGTTTACAAGGTGTTTTACCATTAATCTTTAGAAGTAATTTTCAAAAAAAGCTTGAAGCTGGCTTATTAAAAAATCTCCATGAATTAAAAAATGAAGTAGAAAATAATCACAATTAAAGATTCATTTATGTTTATAATTTGTTCACCAAATAAAAAAGGCAAAATTATTTTGCCTTTTTTAAATAAAAAAAAGCCACCTTTCGGCGGCAAGATAATGTGGGAGATGTTATGGCTTTAGTTCATTGCTTTCTTATATAATTCTGCAACTTTATCCCAGTTAATTACATTCCAAAAATTGTTAACATACTCAACACGTCTGTTTTGATATTTCAAATAATAAGCGTGTTCCCAAACATCAAGGAGTAAAATTGGTTTACCTCTATCTGCTTCAGGTACAACATCCATTTCCGGACTATCTTGATTTGGAGTTGAAATTACTTTCAATTTTTTATCTTTAGTTACAATTAACCAGGCCCAACCTGAACCAAATCTGCCCATTGCTGCAGCGTTAAAAGTCTCTTTGAATTTCTCAAATGAACCAAACTCTTTTTCAATTGCTTCTAATAATTCACCTTCAGGTTTTTGTTTTGCATTTGGAGTCATTATCTCCCAAAAGAGAGTATGATTTACAGAGCCACCGCCATTATTTCTTACTGCTACAGGATACTTTGAAACATTAGCAATAATTTCTTCAATTGTTTTTCCTTCAAATTCTGGACCGCTAATTGCATTGTTAAAATTTGTAACATAAGTTGCATGGTGTTTACCGTGATGTAATTCCATAGTTTGAGCATCAATGTAAGGCTCTAATGCATTCGATGGATATGGTAGCGGTAAATGTTCATATTTTGGCATCTTCTTATCTCCTTTATTTTTATTATTTTGTGCATTCACATTGTATATATTTAGTAACAAAATCAAAACTAAAATAGTTCCGAATTTTATTTTAGTGGTCATGGCCACACTCACAATCATTTTTTTCGTTTGGATTAATGAATATAAAACCTTTTCCTTCTTCATCATCTTTGAAATCAATTGTTGTTCCATTTATATAAAACAATGTTTGCCCATCTAAAACAACTTTTAAATTATCAAATTCGTATGAAGAATCTTGAGGACCAACATTTGTATCAAGCCCCATTGAATAATTAAATCCACAGCATCCACCGGGCTTAACACCTATTCGTAAAAAAACTTCATCTTGCTCTAGGCCGTTTTCTGCGATAATATTTTTTACTTCAGCAATAGCTTTAGGCGTTAATAAAATATCTTGTGTTGTTTGCATTTTTGTTTCCTTTCTAATTTTTAAAATTCTTCTATTACATTATAAGTATTTTCTTGTACTTTTTTTAATTTTCCTTCGCTTATTAGACTCTCAATAAAGGAATGTGCTAATTTTTCTGCTTCGTTTCCACTAATTTGATAACCGCTTAATATCTTTATTGCTCCAATTATATCAACCATAAAAATATTTGAATATTTTATAACTGGCACATTTAGCTTCAAATAACTTTTAATTTCGTCATATGTTACGATTTTTTTATTTTTTGTAGTTATCATATTTTTTTATATTTGTTATTAAAAAAAGGTTTTATGAAAAAACTGGTTTTTATTCTTATTAGTTTTATTTCGATTTTGTATTCTCAAAATCTTTACTTTAAATACAAACAAATTACCCCTAAAAGTTCCAATAAAATTACAGTTCTGAAAAAAAAATTATCCAATACAAAAAGTTCAAATATTATATCATTTGCTCAAATTTTCCACAAGGATGACAAATTTTTAGAACATATTTATATAGTAAAAGCCTCCAAAAGCGATGTTGAAAAACTTAAAAATGAACTCAAAAATGATGAAAATGTAGAATACGTTTCTGAACCAATTTCTTTCAAAGTCGAAAACTCGCTCCCAAACGACCCCGGATTTTATAAACAATGGTATCTTAACAAATGTAAAATCCTTGATGCACTCGATTATGTGCCCAACAGTAATGTTTTAGTTGGAATTATTGACACTGGAATTGATTACAACCACGAAGATTTGCAAGGTGCTTTTTTTATTAATCCTGGTGAAACTGGAATAGACGAAAACGGAAACGACAAAAGATTTAACGGTATTGATGATGATAACAACGGTTTTATTGATGATTATTCCGGTTACGATTTTGTAAACCGATTTAATTTTACTTCTGATTACGATTTTTCCACTCCGGATAACAATCCAATGGATGAACACGGTCACGGTACAAATGTTGCTGGAATTATTTCTGCAACTAAAAATAACAATATTGGAATTTCTGGAATTTCATCAAATATAAAACTATTGAATATTCGTGCATTCGATAAAACCGGTAATGCTTCCGAATTAGATGTTGCTTTAGGTGTTATTTATGCAATTCAAATGGGCTGCAAAGTTATTAATATGAGTTTTGGCGATACTAAATATTCACAACTTCTCTATGATGTTATAAACTACGCTTATTCCAAAAATGTAACTATTGTTGCAAGCGCTGGAAATTCTAATTCATTTGAACCTCACTATCCTTCATTTTTCCAAGAAGTTATTTCAGTTGGTGCATCAGATGAAAATGATAAAAAAGCTGGTTTCTCAAACTATGGCAACAGAATTGACATTGTTGCACCCGGAACTAATATTTATACAACAGATCTATACAATAATTATACAACTGTAAGCGGTACTTCCTTTTCTACACCTATTGTATCAGCAATTTCTGCTCTTTTATTAGCAAAAAATCCCGATTTTACCCCTACTCAAATAAAAAACATCTTAAAACTTACCGCGGATGATATCGAACAACCCGGTTCCGATATTCTTTCCGGTAGCGGTAGACTTAACGCTTTGAACGCTTTAAAATATTATCCATCTGGAATTTTTACAATTCATTCACCTGTGCAAGATTCTTCTTACTTTTCAGATACAATTAACATAAACTACAGCGTTCTTCTACCTAACTATTCTAATCATAAAATTCTGCTTGGTATTGGAACAAAACCAAATAATTGGACCACTTTAATCGATAATTTGTCGCAACAAGGAGCAAATTTAAAATTTACTTTATCAACAAAAGATTTTTACGATACAACTTATACTCTAAAAATAATTGTTTATACATCTAATAACTCTACAATTGAAAGTAGTGTTACTTTTTATATTGTAAAAAAAAATATAAATATTTATCCAATTTTTCTTGCACCCCTTAATAATGGAACTGATGTTGGTTTTGCCACCTCAGTATATACCGATAAACGCGCTAAAGCTTACATCCACTACAGGCAAAAAGGAAGTAGCAATTTTATAACTTCAGTAATTACACCCAATGAAAATTTAAATTTCAAAGATTATTTCCACTACGGCAAAATCATTAATAACGATTTAGGCAATTGTCAAATAGAATGCTATTTTGAAGCAAAAATTAATAACCAATCTTTTATTAACAACAACAACGGTAAATACTTTACAATATCAATACCTGATAAAAATTATTCGTATGACGCAAATAAAATTGCTAAATTCGATGGAAATGAAATATTCTCAAATACTTTTCAATCTTCTGATTCGGCAAACGATATTGTTTTAATTTATAAAAACAATAGAACATATTTCTACTATTTAAATAACTCAACTTATCCAATTGATTCAATTGAAAACTTTAAAGCCTTTTTAATCGACGACTTCGATAAAGATGGTAAAACTGAAATAATTGGTAGAACTTCAACTAATTTAGTGATTTACAAATTTTCAGATAACAAATTGGTTAAAATTTACGATCAAAAAAATTCTTATTTCCCTGCTAATTCTTACGACTTAAATAACAATGGAATAAAAAACATTTTTTTCCGTAATACTGATACAACTTTTATTGTTACTGAATTAAAAAATAACTCATTGCAAATAATTCACGTATTAAAAAATTTTTCAAAACCAAAATATTACTTAAATACTTTTCGCACTCCAAGCATTGCAATAGGAAATATAAATAATGACAATCTAATCGATATTTTTGCTATTGATGGAGATGGTGATATAATATGCTGGAATTATTCCAACAACAATTTTACAAATGCCTACACTATTGAAACAGAATTTCCATCTCAAGGGAACTGCGTAATTTCAAACAACAAACTTTATTTCGTTTCACACACTAGCAACGAAGATATTGTTCCACTTTACATTTTATTCACATTAACAACTACTAACAACCAAACTAACTTAACATCTTTAAATGTTTTCTATGATGACTTTTCAGATTTTAATTTAAATCTTGATATAAAACTTAAACAAACACACAATTTTATAGGTCTTGCTTTACCAAACGCATTCTACATTTACGAAGATAATTCTACTTCATTCTCAACTTCAAATAATAATGATATCATATTCATAAATAAGAAATTTAAACAAAATGTTTTAATCTCAAATAATATCGTAAATATAATTTATTATTCATCAATTATGACATCTAATTATTTATTTACAACCATTAATAATTCAGTATATTTCAGTGAGAATATTTCAAATAAAATAGAAATCAAAACTTTAAATAAAACAAATGTTAAAATAAAAAAAATAACTTTTACTCAACTAAATAACTCAAACGTTTTAATAGAATGGGATGCTCCTTTAGGAGATTATAATGTTTTCAAAACCAATAATAAAATAAACATCATAACGAAAAAAGTAAATGGAACATCTCTAATCGATACAATCGATGGTAATTATATTTACTATGCAGTTAGTAGTACTTTATCCCCAGACACATTTTACAAATATTCACCATTAAGCCAAACAATATTAAAATCATATTCAACAGATATACAAGGTTTTATAAAATTAACTTTTAATAATCCTTTGAATACCAATTTTTACAGTGACACAATGATAAAATTTAATGATAAAACTTTAACATTTTCTACAATTACATTTTCATCCCCTAACGAAATATTGATAAAACTAAATAATTACAAAACAAATGTAAATTATCAAATAACACAACTAACCATCAAAGATATTAACAATAGAATAAACAAATTCAATGGAATTAATTTCATATTTACACAACAAAACAACAAACCAATAAACTTTTTTGTAAAAAAATACGAATTGCAAAACGATTACACTATAAAAATATTTTTTAACGATAAAATCAATAAATTATTAACAACTCAAAGTATGCAAGTAAGTTTCATTCCGCAGAATGAACTTAACACTTACGAAATCCTTGATAGTGCAGTAATATTAAATGTAAAACAAAAACCACTCAATCGCGTAGGAATAGATACAAAAATAACATTAAGCGGAGTTTACAGCATTAACAACGATTCTCTTACAAATGTCAATAACGAAATTTACATTTCCCCAATGTACAATCCACAAACAGAGCCAATAGTTTACCCAAATCCATATATTACTAGCAAACATAAATCAGTAATATTTTCAAATCTTCCTGCAGATTATGACATTTATATTTTATCGATTGAAGGAAATATTATCAACACAATTTCAGGTAAAACAAAATACTACGAATGGGATGGAAAAGATAAAGAGAATAAATCACTTAACAGCGGTATTTACATATACAAAATATACAGACGCACAAATTCAACATATAACGAAATAAAAACTGGAAAAATAGCAATAATAAAATAAAAATTATAATGGGCTCAGACGGTGTAAGCGTGCCGCACAACTGAAGTTGTGCGTTTTTTTGCAATTCTTGCAAAAAAATCAAGGTGGCAATTATATCGTATATACAATATAATTGCCACCTTTTAAATTTGCGTGCCACCATTGTGGTAATTCCGTGCCAAAAAGGTGGCATATCAATGCCACCCTACATCAATTTTTGCCACCTGTTGGCAAATCCCTTCCATTTTCTTGCTACAAAATTGCCACCGTTTAAATTTATCTGCCAACTTGGCAACTTTGCGTGCCACCGAGTGGCATTCG
>Ga0116168_1000451_pt1 | contig 40111 bp, 33 predicted proteins | sample AD_UKC129_MetaG_FD_89795 | JGI IMG/M metagenome (GOLD analysis project Ga0116168, IMG submission 89795) | Active sludge microbial communities of municipal wastewater-treating anaerobic digesters from Canada - AD_UKC129_MetaG | ecosystem: Engineered > Bioreactor > Anaerobic > Digestate | place...
GATGAACAATTACCCAAGGAGAATATTTGGTTATCGAACTGCGAATGAAATGGCAAAGATTGTGGTCGCTTAAAACAGGGTTCTGTAAGATTTTGTAAGGCAATTAAACTTGCAATTTAAACCGGTGAATTGGCAAGGATATTTACCGACTCGGGACAGATATTTATAACATCGGTTCATAATTTGGACGATTATGAGGCATTAATATTAAAGGAGTTAAATGCACCCAATGATATTCTGGTTGTCAATATTGGCGAATCACCTTTTAGCAATTTCATACCTGATGCCAGCGTGGGCATTGATGATGCAGTAAATGAAATTTGCAATATACTTGTCAAACAGGAAATAATTATCGATTATTTTATATAGTTTTGTGGAATCCTTCAGATGTGAGTAAACTTGCAACAGTCTGAGTTTATATTGATTAGCAAACTTAAATACAAATCTGAGAAAATATACGATATGCTAATAATTGTCTGAAAGGAAATCTGATATTAGTATAATAGGTTGCAAGTTACTTATAATACTATTGAAGGATGTGATAGAATTGGATGCAATAGATTTAATGGTTGAGGAACACAAACACATTAAAAGAATGCTGTCGGTAATAAGAAGAGCATGTATTGGAATAATGCATGGAAGAGAAATTGATTTTAACGATTTTAAAAATATGATTGATTTTGTAAGAAACTACGCCGATAACCATCATCATGGAAAAGAAGAAAAAATCCTTTTCAACAGAATGATAGAATTAGGCGGCGCTGCAGAAAAACTGGTCAGGTTCGGAATGTTGGTAGAACATGATTTTGGCCGATTGTATATGCAGGGGCTGGAAGAAGCACTGGAACGGGTAAGGAACGGCGATGAGGAGGCAAAGGTGGATGTTATTGCCAATGCCGTTTCCTACACCCATTTACTAAACCGCCACATAGATAAGGAGGATAATATTGCCTATCCTTACGGCAAAAGGGAACTTGCTTCAGAAGCATTAGACAACGTAAATGCCGAGTGTGAGGCTTTAGAAGCAGAAGCCGAAAAGTCTGGGATCCAAGAAAAATATTTAAAAATGTTGGAAATGCTTGAACAGAAATATGTGCTTATATGAAGGAAGATTTCAATGAGTGTGAATTGGTCCAACCTGGCCAATTCTTTTTGTTTATGAAAATAGGATAAAGTGGGTATGCCTTAAGAGAGCTTAAATTGTCAAATGTATTGTAAATTGCTACCTGTTTATGCTATATTATATTAATTTTGGTTGTATTACAGTATATTATTTGATATGATTATTTAGAGCTTTTCTTGCGGAGAATTTGGTGAACTAATATCTACAAGCAGTAGCTTTTAATTTGCTCTGTGAGTTTGATAGTAAAAAAGTGGTGGAATTGGTCAGTGATAAACAGGATCAAGTTCCGGTTGAATTATTAGGTACAATAATGGATAATTTATCTATGGGCAGTCTGCAGCAATTTGGAAAAGAGCTTTCTATAGAGTTTTAAATCTGTTCAGAAAAGATTTTTAAATTTATCCGACAGTGATAAAAAACGTATAAGCGAGAATTGTGTATGGTTTGTGCAATCCTATATGGATAGACTTGGATAAGTTGTAATGTTTGCTTTAAAAGCTGTAAATTGATGACTGAACATATAAAGAATTGCAATAAATGGGGAATGGGTACTATGAATAAAAGCTTTGAAAAGGTAATTCTCAGATCCACAGGAGCAAAAGAAGTGTATGAAATTGAAGAGGTACAGGAACTTTGGAGCGGATATGGGAAAATACTGCGCTACGAATTGTCCGGAACAGAAGTGAAGAGTGTAATAGTAAAAAACGTATGCCTGCCGAAGCGGACAGGACAAGCCCGGGGTGGGGATATTTCCTTTGAGCGGAAACTGAAATCCTATAAAGTGGAAATGGCTTTTTATCAAAATTGGAGCCAAAGGTGCGGTGATTACTGCAGAGTTCCAAAAGGGTATGCTTTTGAATGGCAGGATAATGAGTTTTTAATGGTGTTTGAAGACCTTGATGCTTCAGGTTTTAATAGGAGAATAAGAAGCGTAGGTTGGAAGGAAATACAGCTATGTTTAAGCTGGCTGGCCAATTTTCATGCAACTTTTATGGGTGAAAAACCTGAAAAACTGTGGTCAAAAGGAACTTACTGGCATTTGGATACTCGTCCCGAGGAACTTAAAGCTATGAAGGACATGGCACTAAAGAATGCAGCCCATAAAATAGACAGAAAACTTGACAGCTGTACCTATAAAACTTTTGTACACGGTGACGCAAAAATTGAGAACTTCTGTTTTTCCAATGACGGAAACAGTGTTGCTGCAGTGGATTTTCAATATGTGGGTGGCGGCTGCGGAATGAAGGATGTGGCATATTTTATTGACAGCTGCCTTTACGATGATGAGTGTGAAAGCTGGGAAAACGACATTTTGGAGTTTTATTTCAGGGAATTGAAAAAAGCATTGGAAATGGTGGAGAAGAAAGTGGACTATGAAGCATTGGAAAAGGAATGGCGTAAGTTGTATCATGTGGCCTGGGCTGATTTCTACCGTTTTCTTAAAGGATGGGCGCCCGGACATTATGAAAGCAAATACAGTGAACGCATTTGCCGCAAAGTAATAGATGAACTTACATAGTTGTGGTTTTTCGGTATTTATAAGTAATATAATTTTTAATTTAGCTCGATAAATACAGGGGTTAGTATAAGAATGTGAAAAGTTTGGAAATAACCGTTTTATTACGCTGTATTATGGGTATATTAAATAAAGATAAAGTTTAAAGAAAAAGTGTTTTTTAATACTTACTCAGAAAGGATGGGAATATATGATTAGTGAAAAAATGGAACAGCTTTTGAATGATCAAATCCAGAAAGAATTTTATTCCGCATATTTATATCTGTCTTTTTCATCTTATTTTACTTCAAGGAACTTAAACGGATTTGCCAATTGGTTTAAAATACAGGCAATGGAAGAAAGAGACCATGCCCTTATTTTTATCAATTATTTAAATCTTGTAGGCGGCAGGGTTAAACTTCAGGCAATACAAGCCCCGGAATGGGATTTTAAATCCATTGAGGAGGTATTGGAAAAATCCCTTGCCCATGAGAGATCTGTAACCCAATCTATATATAGAATTGCCGATTTGGCTATTGAAGAACGGGATCACAAGACCAATTCCTTTATCAAATGGTTTATTGACGAACAGGCGGAAGAGGAGGACACTGCACAGCAAAATTTGAGCAAGATTAGGCTTGTAGGAGAAAATGACGGTAAAGGAATTTTAATGCTGGATAACGAGATGGCTACAAGAGTTTATACAGTTCCTTCTCCTTTGGCAGGAAAAGAACAAGCTTAAGGTGTTAATTGCAAATATAAACAAAGGGGGCAATAATATGCTTTGTAAAGACTTAAAAGTTGTAAATTTAAACATTACTGAAGATAATTACCAATACAAAGCTTTGTTCAGACTGTGTACCGACGAAAGCTGTATGGATATTGACATGGAAAATCTATCCGACAATACATTGCTTGAAGAGATAAAGAAAACTTTCTCCCTTGAGGATTCCATAGAAGAAATAAAGAATATAATAACGGAAAAAGTTATGGAAGCATCAAAAATTGAATCTAGGATTGTAGAAGGCAAAAATTGCTGTGACGAAACCAAAGACAAGAAGGTGCAGAGGGATATTGATTCCCTGAGTACATCGTGACAAAAGCAGAAACTGAATTTTTTATTAGCAGAAGCTCTTATTTTTTAAGAGCTTTTGTAGTTTTACGGGTTTTTATTTATACTGCGGTGCTTGAATAATTATGTAAAAAAGGCTAAAATGATAGTATAGGGGTTTTTATCCTGAAAATGATTTGTAATAAAATGTATAAAATAGGGATTTTAAGGCATTGTGATAAGAAGGGTGTAAATGAGGTACTACGATAGGGTTATAATTGGTGCAGGTTTATATGGTTTATATGGGGCTCTGATTTGCGGAAGAAAAGGTTATAATGTTATTGTACTTGAATGCGAAAACGGCCCTTTTTTACGTGCTACATATATAAATCAAGCCCGAGTACACAATGGCTATCATTATCCCCGTTCTTTGTCAACAGTTAACAGCGTCACGGAATATTTTCAGAAGTTCAATAGAGAGTTTGAGTTTTGCATAAATTCATCCTTTAAAAAGATATATGCTACATCTTCAAAATACTCATGGACCAGTGCTGCTCAGTTTAAGAAGTTTTGTAAAAATGCCAATATAAAGTGTATTGAAATTGACCCCGGCGAGTTCTTTAATCCGGGCATGTGTGACGGTGCCTTTGAAGTTGAAGAATATACATATGATTCTGCAATTCTTAGGGATTATCTTTTGGAAGAAATAAAAAAATTTCCGCAGGTTGAGCTGAAGTTCAATGCTAAAATAGAAGGTATTGAGAAAAGTGCCAAAGAGTTTTATATAAATATAGACGGTGAAGATGCAATATCTACCGGATACATTCTGAATGCCACCTATGCATCTGCAAACCAGATCAACACAATTGCAGGGTTTGAGCCTTTTAAAATAAAATATGAGCTTTGTGAAGTAATACTATGTCATCCTGGAGAAAAACTGAAAAAACTTGGAATAACCGTGATGGACGGACCTTTTTTCTCTATAATGCCCTTTGGTAAAACCGGGCTTCATTCTCTGACTTCTGTTACTTTTACTCCGCATATGAGCTGCCATGAAAATCTGCCGTTTTTTGAGTGTCAAAAAAATAATCCACTGTGCAGTGAAAATAGGCTTTACAATTGCAATATCTGTGAATTTAGGCCGCCCAGTTCCTGGTCTTATATGTCGGGAATAGCAAAAAAGTATTTGCGCAGCCAATATGACTTCAGTTTTTACAAATCCCTGTATTCAATGAAACCGATTTTGCTGTCGTCAGAGATTGACGATTCAAGACCGACAATAATAAGAAAGTATTCGGACAATCCGACCTTTATTAGTGTATTGTCGGGAAAGATAAGTACAGTATATGATTTGGAAGAGGTATTGTGATTATGGGTCTTGTGAATAAGGAAAAGAAAGTAGTTTCCGCGGTAGTATACGTGAGAAATCATGAAAAATATATAAGTGAATTTATTGAAGGCGTTGCAGCCGTACTTTCGGAAAACTTTGAAAAGTATGAGATTATTGCTGTCAATGATTTTTCAACCGACAGAAGTGTTGAAATGCTGAAAAAATCGGCTTCAAAGCTTGAAGCTATATCTTTTACCATTGTCAATTTAAGTTTTTACCATGGCACTGAAGCGGCAATTACAGCTGGCGTGGATATTTCTATAGGTGACTTTGTTTTTGAGTTTGACAGCCCTATTGCCGATTATGACTTTAAAGAGATTATAGATGTGTACAAGCATTCTCAGGAAGGCTTCGACATTGTTTCGGCGGCTCCTGACGTCAAAGAGCGCTGGGACTCAAGAGCTTTTTACAGCTTGTTTAAGAGATATTCGCAAAACCGCTTAAGGCTATGGACCGAGAGATTCAGGGTTTTGTCCCGCAGGGCCGTAAACAGGATAAACAACTCCTACACATCTATTCAGTACAGAAAAGCGGTATACTACAACATAGGGCTTAAAACCTATATACACAAGTATAAGCCCAATAAGAACATTGATCATGAGAGAAAGCTCGACACAAGATTGAGGCTGTCCCAAGCCCTTAACTATCTGATGATTTTCACCGATATTGTGCCAAAAATATCCATATTTATGGCCATAATGATGTTATTGTTTTCAATTTGCGTGTTTTGCTATACCGTATTTGTATATATAGCCTATGACAGAGTCGTTGAAGGCTGGACAACCATTATGTTGTTCCTGTCGGTCTGTTTTACAGGGTTCTTTTCCTTGTTTGCAATAGTCATAAAATTTGTATCCTTAATTTTAAAACTTCAAAATTCAAAGTACACATATACTTTTGAATCGGTTGAAAAGGTCAAATAATGATGTTATAATGCTCTCTGTTTGAAGAAACTTTTTGGAAAAAAGTGATTTTGAATATAAAGATTTATGCCTTTGATTTGCAGAATGAAGTTTTAGGGGGGAACCTGGTGGATAAAACTTTAGTGGGATATAGCGGCTTTATAGGCTCTAATTTAATTATGCAGACCGATTTCAGCAAGCAATATAACTCCGGCAATATAGAAGAAGCTTTTTATACCCGGCATGACCTTGTAATATATAGCGGTGTAAAGTCTGAAAAATTTCTTGCAAACCATGAACCGGATAAGGATTTAAAACATATAATGCAGGCTATTGAAAATATTAAAAAGATGAAGTTTGAAAAGCTTGTGCTGATATCTACTGTTGATGTTTATAAAGAGCCTCGTGGAGTAGATGAGAACACAGTTGTTGATACTGAGGGGCTTCAGCCCTATGGAAAAAATCGTTATATTCTTGAAAAATGGGTAATGGAAAACGTTAAAGATTATCATATATTGAGGCTTCCCGGTTTGTTCGGGGTAAATTTGAGAAAAAATTTCATTTTTGACATGATAAGTATTATTCCGTCAATGTTAAAGGAAGAAAAACTTTCAGAACTTCAGAAGGTCTCACCAATAGACCTTTTTGAGTGTTATTCAAAGCAGGAAAACGGTTTCTACAAGCTAAAACCAGTAAGTAAAGAAGTTAAGTCCGTTTTAAAAGAGTTTTTTGAGAACGCCGGTTTTAATGCTCTGTCTTTTACAGATTCCAGAAATACATACCAGTTCTATAATTTAAAGAACCTTTGGTCTCATATTGAAACAATGATAGAAAACGACATTCGCCTTTTATGTCTTGTGACAGAACCGGTCTCTTCCGGTGAGCTGTATAAGTACATTTACGGAAAGGAATTTAAAAACGAATTTTTAAACACTCCCGTAAAGTATGATATACATACTGTACACTATCGACTGTTTAACGGAAAGGGAGGATATATTGCCGATAAAGATTCAGTATTGAAGGATATTAAGGAATTTATAGGGGAATTACTATGAAACTTGCAATTTCCAATATAGCTTGGGATGCTGATAAAGATTTGGAAGTCTATAAACTTATGGAAAAATACGGCTTTTGCGGCCTGGAAATAGCACCTACAAGACTAATTGGCGATAGGCCTTATGATCGGATAGATGAGGCTGAAAAACTTGCAAATGACTTAAAAAATCTTTACAATTTCGAGATTTGCAGTATGCAGTCAATACTTTACGGAAGAACGGAAAATATCTTTGAAAGTCCCCAAAACCGGGAAAGTATTACCAGTTATTTGTTTAAAGCTATTGACTTTGCAGCGGCAGTTTCGTGTCGAAACATGGTTTTCGGCTGCCCGAAGAACCGATGGATGACCAAAGAGGAAGATTATGAGATTGCTGTCGACTTTTTTAAAGTACTTTCAGAATATGCCTTAAAGAAAGGCACTGTTATATCCATTGAGGCCAATCCTTCCATGTACGGGACAAATTTTATAAACTATACAAGGGAAGCTGTAAAATTGGTAAAGGATGTTAATTGTGAGGGTTTTAAAATAAATCTTGATTTTGGAACCATTATTGCCAATGAGGAAAGTACAGATGAAATCGCCGGCTATGTAGATTATATAAACCATGTTCACATTAGTGAACCTGGTCTTTTACCCATTTGCCGAAGACAGGAACATCGGGAACTGGCTTTCCTTTTGAGAGAAAAGTCATATAAAGGCTTTGTGTCCATTGAAATGAAAAAAGATCAAGACGATTCCCTTGATACTGTGGAACGGACAATGAATTATATGGTTGATGTATTTGGAGAATGATGTAAAATATTCAGCGGGATTAAATATTAAAAAATCGTTGGAGAGAAATGAGGAATATGAAAGAACAGGTGCCTGAGTTTGAAACAGTTGAATTCAAAGGCAAGGAAAACAGGTATTGCCTCTGTATACCGGTCATTAATGAGGGTGACAGGATTATCGGACAGCTTAAAAGGATTAATGAATTAGGTATTGATACAATTATTGACGTTATATTGTGCGATGGAGGGTCAACAGACGGTTCCACTGAGAACACCAGGCTAAAATCCCTTGGAGTAAACACACTTCTTGTAAAAAAGGGACAGGGTAAACTTAGTGCACAGCTCAGAATGGGCTATTGGTGGGCATTGAAGCGTGGATATGACGGTATTGTTACCGTTGACGGAAACGGCAAGGACAGTGTGGAATCCATACCTCTTTTTATTGAATACTTAAATAAAGGCTATGATATGGTTCAGGGGTCTCGATACATCAAAGGCGGAATAGCTGAAAACACGCCCATAGCCAGGCATCTGGCCGTGAAATTAATTCATGCTCCCATTATTTCTTTAGCGGCAGGTTTCAGGTATACCGACACAACAAACGGATTCAGGGCTTATTCAAGACGCTTTCTTACTCATGAGGAGGTTCAGCCCTTTCGCGATGTGTTTGATACCTATGAGCTTTTGGCCTATTTATCTGTCAAAGCGCCGAAAATCGGGATGAAAACTGTTGAAATTCCGGTCCGGAGAAGCTATCCCAAACATGGGAAGATTCCAACTAAAATCAGCTTTATCAAAGGCAATTTACTCCTTTTAAAAATTCTTATGAAGGCTGCATTGGGCAAGTATGATGCCGAGAGTAATTAGGTATTTTATTTACAGAAAGGAAAAATTAGATGTTACCGAGAAGGAATGAAGAAATAGAACTGAGTTTAAAGGAAGTAAAAAAGCCTGTAAAATTTACGACGATATTATATATGATTGTAATAGCAATGGGGATTTTGTTTAGATTGGGGTCATACATCCAGGATAGAACCCTCTGGTATGATGAAGCCATGCTTGCCAGCGGAATAGTACAGAGGGGATTTGGCGGTTTGTTTAAGCCCTTGGACTATTCACAAAGTGCACCTATTGGCTTTATTTTAATTGTAAAATTTTTTATTACTGTTTTAGGCAGTTCACAACGGGCATTAAGGCTATACTCGTTTTTAACGGGTTTATTTTCCATTAGACTCTTTTATCTTCTTATTAAAAGGTCAGGTTTTAAAAGGCCGCTTTTGGGAACAGCCTTTTATGCCACCGTTTCGCCGCTTATTTATTATTCAACAGAATTGAAACCCTATATGCCGGATGCGTTTTTTACCATAGCAGCTCTGTATCTTTACAAACTTTATGAGGATAAGGATATTCCTGGATGGGTATATGCCTTGTTCTGCATATTTGCCGTATGGATTTCCTTTCCGTCCATTTTTGTTATCGGCGCAATTACCTGCTATAATTTCTTTTTTGGTATATTTGGGTTTATAGCTCGTAAGATTTCGAAGAATGAAGGTGAACTGAAGGAATTATTGAGAGCCTTTATAAGCTCTGCGGTTTTCGGTGCGGTAGCTCTGGTAAGTTTTGGAGCTTGCTATTTTATTTATACCAGTAAAGTTTCAGGAAACATTGACGGAATGTCCATGGAATACTGGAAGCATCTTTATTTTCCTCTGTTTCCCAAGAAACTGTTCCAGTGGAATTTAATATATCTCATGCTTAATAATTACTTTAGTTTCAGCTTTAATGATGTGGCTGCCCTCTCATTGATACTGTGGGTTGGAGGGATCATGCTTTTATTTATAAGAAAAAACAAACTTGGAGGCTATACGGTTTTAGCCGTTTTGTTTACGTTAGTTGCATCATGGCTTGAACAATACCCTATACAGGACCGTTTGCTGTTGTTCCTGGTACCCTTTACCATCCTTGGAATTCTGTTTTTTGCAGAAGTTTTAATGGATTTGTTGCGGTGGAAATTTTTTGAAGTTGTCGTATTTATATTGATTATTGCTTTGAACTACGGTTCGTTAAAATATACCGATGTAAAAAATATGTACAGGGAAGGCCAGGAAGCCGCATATTTGATTTATTATCTCAACAACAAGATTGAAGAGGACGAAAAGCTTTATATTTTTGCAAATGCTGTACCTATTTATGAATACAAAACAGGATACAAGCAGGGGTTGACTCATTTTCCGGAAAAAGTTTTTGAAGACGGACAGTTGATTTACGGCTGCAAATATTGGAACCTTAAGTGTGAACCTTATAAATACATTACTACTCTCGATGAAGAACGTCTTAAGGAAAATGTTGACAGTATCATAAAGTATCAAAAGGTTTATGTGCTATTCTACCATTATGGTTCCGATGCCGAGTATTATTTGATTAATGAATTGAGAAAATACGGCACGGTGACTTATTTCATGAATGAAAATGAAACTCCCCTGTACTATTTTGTAAGGTATGCACATCTAAACTAGAACATCGCATTCCTGCAGATTATTTTGATACGTTTTTTCCCAATATCGGAATATATTAGTTTTGAAATGTATTTGCAGTTTGTATTGCAAAAACTTTCATAATGTAGAAAACTGATTTTATGTGCATTAAATCGGGATGCTTTGAAAACTGTTCGTAAAATGAGGTTTATTTGTTTTTTTGTCAAGTAGAATTATTTCATCAGGGTTATTCAAATAATTTTAATTTTATGATAGAATACAATAAGTAAATTGCATTTTATAAAAGGAATGGATAATTACGTATGGAAAATTGCTTTGATGTAATTATTATAGGTGCAGGTGCGGTAGGTTGTGCCGTGGCCCGTGAACTTTCAAGGTATAAACTTAATATTGCTGTGTTGGAGAAGGAAAGCGATGTAGCAGCAGGAACAAGCGGCAGGAACAGTGCTGTTGTCCATGCCGGGTTTAACAATAAACCGGGAAGTTTGATGGCAAAGCTCTGTGTAGAAGGCAATCTTGGTTTTGAAAAAGTATGTGAGGAACTGGATGTGCCTTATAAAAAGACAGGGAAGCTGGTAGTAGCCTTTGATGAAGAAGACCTTAAAGGCATAGAAAAATTGATGGATACCGGAAAAAAGAATGGTGTGCCGGGGTTGACTTTTATAAATGCTGAACAAGTTAAAAACTTAGAACCCTATGTTGGGGGAATAGGTGCAATGCTATCTCCCAATACGGCAATTACCAGCCCATTTTTATACACGGTGGCACTGGCGGAGAATGCCTGGGAAAATGGCGTGAAATTTTATTTTAATACTGAAGTGTTCGGAATAAGCAAACAAAAGGGTAAATTCCGGATCAGCGCCGGTGGAAGGCACTATTATTGCAGGTACATTGTAAATTCGGCCGGTCTTTATTCCGATAAAATATCTTCCATGGCAGGGGACAAAAATTACAAGATTTATCCCTGCAGGGGACAGTACTACATTTTGGATAAGAGAACCAGCAAGTTCCTGAACATGCCGGTTTATCCCGTACCGAAGCCCGGGATCGGGGGACTTGGAGTTCATCTTACTCCTACTGTTGAGGGGAATATACTGATAGGACCCAGCGCCGAATATATAAAGACCAAGTCCGATTACAGCGTTACAAGGGATGTAATGAATCAGCTGTTTAAAGAAGCGAAGGAATTGCTGCCGCCTATTGAAATGAAAGATGTTATTGGCAATTATTCCGGTATCAGGTCAAAATTGGTAGGACCTAAAGTAGGCGGTTTTGGAGATTTTGTCATTAAGGAGTCGGAAGTTGTTGAAGGACTTATCCAACTGATAGGAATTGAGTCTCCTGGCCTTACTGCCTCGGTACCTATAGCAAAAAGGGTAAGGGATATAATAGGCAATAAGGAAGATCTTATAGAAAAGCCCGATTTTATAGGCCAAAGAAAAGGAATTGTGGAGTTTCGCAAGTTGAGTAATGACGAAAAGGACAGACTGATTAAAGAGTGTCCTGAATATGGAGAAGTAGTATGCCGATGTGAGCACATAACCAAAAAAGAGATTATGGATGCGATAGAGAATCCTTTAGGGGTTAGGACGCTTGCCGGAATTAAATACAGAGCCAGGGCTATGATGGGAAGATGCCAGGGAGGATACTGCCTTACAAGGATTGTAGAGATACTCACAAAAGAATATGGCCTTCCTGTGGAAGAAGTAACTTTAAGAGGCAAAAATTCAAAGCTTTTTACCGGAAGAGTCAAATAGAAGGAGAGAGCAAATGATATTGGAAAAGGATGTAGTTATAATTGGGGCAGGGCCGGCAGGATTGGCGGCTGCTGTAGAACTTGCAAAAAACGGTATAAAAGACGTTGTTGTCATTGAGAGGGAACCTTTTGCGGGAGGGATACTCAATCAATGTATACATGACGGCTTTGGAGTTATAAAGTTTAAGGAAGTTTTAACCGGTCCGGAATATGCCCGAAGATATATAGACGAAGCCGAAAAGTTGGACGTTGAGATTAGAACAAACTCCATGGTAGTTAATTTAAGCCGTGATAAAGAGATAACTGTTATAAGTTCCAAGGGTATTGATATCTATAGGGCAAAGGCGGTAATTCTCGCTATGGGCTGCAGAGAAAGGACAAGGGGGGCAATAGGAATTCCGGGAACAAGGCCTGCCGGAATTTTTACTGCAGGAGTAGCCCAGAACTTTGTCAACGTTAAAAACATAATGATTGGAAAGAGGATTGTAATTTTAGGATCCGGGGATATTGGCCTTATAATGGCAAGAAGACTTACATTAGAAGGTGCAAAAGTTATTGCAGTGGTTGAAAAAATGCCTTATTCCAACGGGCTTGCCAGAAATGTTACCCAATGTCTTGATGACTTTAATATTCCCCTTTTATTGAGTCATACCGTTGTAAACATAGAAGGAAAAGAAAGACTGAAGAGTGTTACTATTGCAAAGGTAGATGACAAGGGTGAACCCATACGCGGGACATCGAAAAAAATTGAGTGTGATACCCTGATATTGTCAGTTGGCCTGATACCTGAAAATGAATTGTCCAAAGATGCAGGAATTGAAATAGATGAAGTCACTCAGGGCGCAATGGTGGATGAGAGTCTGCAAACCAGCATTGAAGGAGTTTTTGCCTGCGGAAATGTACTGCATGTTCATGACTTTGTCGACCATGTTTCTAATGAAGCAGAAGAAGCAGCCAGGTCTGTAATCAGATATCTTAAGGGCGAATATGAAAGGGAAAGCAAAGTTACTGTAAAAGCCGGAAAGGGTATTCGGTACGTAATTCCGCACGCTATTTCCGGAAAAAAGGATGTTACTTTTTCCATGAGAGCAGACAGGCAATGGAAGAATGCCAATCTAACTTTTTTAAACGGCTCAAACCCAATCAAGTCCTTTAAATATAAAAAGTTAAATCCTTCCGAAATGATAGTGGTAAATTTAAAGGCATCGGACCTTGAGGGTGTTGAGAGGCTGGAGGTAGCTATAAATGAAAATTGAAAAACAAATGACCTGCATTGTTTGTCCTAATGGTTGCGAGCTGGAAGTGACCTATGAAAACTCTGTAATAGTAAAAAACGCTCTATGCCCGAAGGGTGTGGAGTATGCCCGTAACGAGCTGATAAATCCGGTTAGATTTCTGACTTCCACAGTGAAAGTTGCAGGCGGTGTATTGCCTTTGGTAAGTGTGCGAAGCAATAAACCGGTTCCAAAGGGGAAATTAATTGAGATTGTTCAAATGCTCAAAAACATAGAACTTAAAGCGCCAGTGCAATTTTATCAGATAGTTTGCAAAGATGTACTTGGCACTGGCGCTGATATTATTGCAACCCGTTCGGTAGATAAGGAATAGTGCAATAGGATGTAAATGTTTTTGGGCGCCTAAATTTTAAAAATTGAGATGGATTCATAGAGTTCCTGAGCCATTTTATTAAGCAGATTGGCTTGGTTTGAAAGTTCTTCAACCCGAGCTATCAGATCCTGAGTTGTTGAGGATATCTCCTCGGTTGTTGCAGCTGTTTCCTGAGAAACAGAGGAGATATCATTAATTGCATTGAGGGTTTTTTCTTTTGATTCAAGAATTACATTGACAGATTCACTGAATTTATCCATGTAATTGCTTATTTCATCCATGGATTTGAGAATTGTTTTAAAGGAGTTATTTGCCTGTTCAACAGCTTCCAATTGCTGTTTGATAATAGACTGTGTGTTGTTTGCGGAATTGGCAGTGAACTCGGCTTTTTTCTGAATATCGTAAATAACTGTGCTTATAGTTTTTAATGCATCCTGTGTTTGGTCTGCAAGTTTCCTGATTTGTTCTGCTACTACAGAAAAGCCTTTTCCCGATTCACCGGCTCTTGCAGCCTCAATGGCGGCATTTAGAGAAAGGAGATTGGTTTGCCTGGATATATTTCCTATAAAGTTTACAATATCTTCAATTTGCTTTATATCGGTATTCAGTGTATTTATGTTATTTACTATCTCTTCGGTTACAAGACTGGTTTGCACAGATTTTTGATTGAGGGACTCAATAACATTCATGGCATTTTCACTGAGTGATTTTGTATTGTCTATAATTTTAACGGACAATTTTACATTTTCTTCAACTTTATTGATATCATGAGACAACTCGTTTACAAAGTTAACTGCGTTCGAGCTGTTGGATGCCTGCTCTGACGTTCCGACAGCAATTTGGGACATGCTTTGTGCGATTTGTTCCGACGATGCCAGATATAAAGATGAAAGCCTTGTAACATCTCCTGCACTTTTCAGAACCTGGTCTGAAGACTCTTTAACTTTTGACACAAGATTTCTTATATTTTTGATCATTTCATCAAAATATTTACTTAATCCGGATATTTCATCGGTGTATCTGTCATTTATACATAAGCTTAAGTCTCCATTTTTAGCACTCTGCATATAATCTTCAAGTTTGTTCAGCGGGGAAATAATGCTCATGGAAACGAGAATTGACAATAATACTGCAAGGATGAATATTATTGTTCCCACTTTAAATATTGTCATGCCCAGATTTATTGAATCTTTGGTTAAAAATTCATAAGGAATTGTACCGATGATATACCAGTCAGTATATTTAATTGTTGAATAGCAATACAAAAATTTATTGCCGCTTAATTGGGAGTCTACAGTACCGTTGACAGATTTGAAATTTTCATTCATATCCTCGAAGGTGTTGGTTTCCGCAACTTGTCGGTTAATTTTTTCTATAACTTCCATATTGGTATATTTAGAAGCTAAAGGTGTTTTTTGGGGATCATTGCTTGAAAAAATTATACCTTCACTGTTTACAATAACCAAGTCGGAGTTCTCGGTAAAATTAACTGTGCTGAAAGCACTGGAAAAGAAATCTTGATCGAGAATTAAAACTAGTGTGCCTAATTCAGATGATGTGTAATTATCATATATTTGATTAAGTACTATAATGAAAGTTTGTTTTATGTCATCAATTTCTTCTATTAGCCATACACTTTTTCCTTTTGCTTCTTGAGCTTTGCGGATATGCTCTTCTGTAAGATTAAAGTGTCTTAATGTTTGATAGGGACCGCTCATTCCTATTATTTCGCCTTCGCATACAAAGAAGGAACCTATGCAATTCTTTATAGTCATTTCGGTGAATTTTGAATTCAATATTCTGTTTATGCCCGTCAGGACATCCCTAAAAGTGCTTTTGTCACTTTTATACTTTTTAATAAGGGCGATGCAATCTCTATTGAATTCCAATTCAACACAGCCGTATTCTATATTATCCATTCTGAGGCGAATATTTTGAGCAGACTGTGCAAACATTTCACTTGAAAAGAATTCAATTTTGTTTTCAACAGCTTTACTGGATTTGGTGTAACTAAACACCCCTAATATAATCAACGGTATACTTGAAAGGAATACAAAGAACATTATAAGTCTTTTTTTATGCTTATAAGTCTTAGATTTGATGCAATGAAAGAAAACAGTCTGGAGGCGGCTAGCATGACTTTTTTGTTGATTTTCTTCAATAGTGAAAAAATATAGATAAAAAAGCTTAAAAAAGAATTCGTACTATTCACGAGGATTCCTCCCTATGTAAATAGGATAAATTAAACTTGTGAGACTGAAAAGCAAACTGACTAAAAAATAAGACGCGCATAAAATATATAAAATATATAACATTATCTCATTTTTTATGATATAAGTCAATATATAGTAATACAAAGAAATTAAGAGAAAAAAGAAGTATAAAGAAGTAAACTATATTAAAATTAAATAAATAAGTGTTAGTGTAATACGGAATAATTTAATGAAACTGGAAAAATATCATAGTTATCACATCATAAAATATAAACCGGATAGATATTACACTATCCGGCGTTGGGGATGACTGTATTTTATTTTGGGGGGTATGTAATTTGTCTTTTGTTGAATAGGATAAAAATAAGGTAACAAAGGCTCATTTTTAGTCATTTTGTGCCTGAGAAGTTTGTAGTATCTGTAAAGCAGCTCGTCAAGTTCCAATTCCAGATCATGAACTTTTTCTTTGTTGGTGTAATAATCTTTGCAGTATGAATTAAGAATATTGTTCTTTCTTAGAATCTCCATTTCCAGTTCATTTGAGAACTCATTCATATATGCTTTGCCTCCTTATTTTCTCCCTTAACCGCTATAACCAAATCAAGAACGTTTTTTCCGATAGAGAATTTTGAAATTGAACTCCAGCGCTTTTCCAATCGTGAAAGAAATATAATTTAACTTTATATTTCCTTTGTCGCCATTCAGTTGGTATATAGAATTTAAGCCAAAGAAGCAAAAACAATAGGACTGAAATTACTGAAAATTACACTAGTATAAGAACGATTCCATTTATAATTATAAAAAAGTTGTGTATATCTGTAAATGATACATTTGTATCTATTGAATGGTACTGCGGTACTAAGACTTTTTCTATTAATATTTGAAATGTTTTTATATAGACATTATAATAACGAGAAAAACATTGTACGTTATGAATATATAGAAATGAATATGTTTTATTTGCTTCGATGTATGAAAAGATTTCTAATTTTAATATTAAGTTTATATAAAATTTATTCGATATAAAATATAAAATTTGGATTGGTTAAGAGTTTACATAAAACAAAATAAATACATATATTAATATTCAGCCTTTCAAAGCTTTTCGCAATGCAAATATAATGAGGGGGGCTTGTATATGTATTTTGAAACTTTGTCTCAGCTCACTTCATATGTTAACAGTATTGAATTGAAATCTTCAGAGCAATTGATGATTCTTGTCGGAGATAATTCTTCAGAAGACGTTGCTGAAATGTCCGATTACTTAAATAGCAAAAATATAAGATTTTTTGGTGGAATTTATCCGAGTCTTCTTGTCGGAAGCAAGAGTAAACGTTCCGGCTTCATTGTTCAAAAATACCAACCGGTTTATTCCGGATTAGTTTTTCCTTTTATAACAGATATAGATATAAAACCTGAGGACGTTAAAGGATGTACTGCTATTGTGCTTGTTGACGGGCGATCAAGTCAAATGAAGGATTTGACAGATACTCTTTATAGAAAAGTAGGAAATTGTGTTACATATATAGGCAGTGGAGCTGGTTTTTACGATCTGGTCCAGAGAAAATGCATATTTGACAACAATGGAATGTATGAAAATGCTTTGTATGTTTGCATAGTAAAATATACTTCGTACTTTGCGGTAGAACATGGGTGGAAAAGGCTTGAGGGACCGTTTATCGCAACAAAAACAGAAAATAACACACTGTGCTGTTTGGATAATTATAATGCCTTTGATGTATATAAATCCGTTATTGAGGATATAGAAAGAATAACTTTGTATAAATCAGACTTTTTTATGTTTGCAAAAGACCATCCTTTTGGAATTCGTAAAGATGATGCAAGTATTATTGTAAGGGATCCCGTAGATGTAAATGAAAACGATGAGATTATATGTGTTGCAGATATTCCTGAAGGAAGTGAAGTCTATATACTCAAAGGAGATACTGACACTTTGCTGGCTTCTTCCGTGGAAATTGCCGAAATGTGTTCAAAAAACGCTCCTCCCAGATATATACCGCTTCTCTTTGACTGCATATCCAGGGCTATGTTTTTAGAGGACCGGTTTGAGGAAGAACTCTCGAACATTCAAAACAAATTAAAGTATAGAGTTGAGGGTGCCCTTTCCATCGGAGAAATTGCAACACTAAAAAGCGGTGAGATAGAAATACATAACAAATCAACCATTGTCGCATTGCTGGCATAAAATTGTTTGATTATTGTGTTGCAATCACTTCAATAACGAATAAATTTCTATTTTGAAGGTGAATTGAAATAAAATACTTTAATTTATTGGCCAAAAGCATATATGTTTTTGCTGTTGAGAAATTTGCAGCAATATACATTATCGCTCCAATACGATTCGCAGTGAAAGTTGTTATGATCAAGAAACAATAAAAATGCTATTTTCTTAACAGAAAGGATTGGAATATCTATGAAAATTCACTTTAAACTGACCTTGGCCTTTATAGTGTTGTTCTTTTTTTCATTGTTACAGTAAATGTATTTGTTTATAAGCAAACAAACAGTATTTTTATTTCGCAAACTGAAATGGCTGCAATATCAACAGTTGAGAATGAAAGAGAAGCTTTGTCCGAAGTAATAACCGGGAAACTGGTCGATACAGAGAAATTTGCAAAAAATGAAACTGTGTTGAAATTATTAGCGGGAAATTATAATGACAACGATATGAAAGACATAAACCAATGGATGGCAGATTATGTTAAGGATAATCCAGAGACAGATAATGTGTTTTTAGCCGATGAGAAGGCAAAAATAATTGTCAGTTCTGAACCGAGTACAGTGGGAACAACTTTGGGCGACATGGAATATGCAAAGAAAGTTTTATCTTCCGGGATGGCCGAAATAAGTGAAGTTCTTGTTTCAGATTTGACAGGAAAACCTATTGTTGTCTTTTCACAACCTGTTGTTAATCAGGATAGTGGTAAAAGAATTGGCTTTGTTGGTGCTTCTGTATACATAGAAAGTATTGTAAGAGGTATTATCGATTCAAAAATAAATAATGCCGATTCAAGCAATACATTTATTATCGATAAAAAAGGCAATTATGTATGGACAAGTGATGAGAGTAAGATAGGAAAATCGAATGGAATAAAATTATTTTCCGATATGATTGCAAATCTCAAGAAAGGTGAAATCAAAGAAACATCAGCAATTAACTATAGATCTGAAAAAAACAAATGACGGGAGCTTACTCGGTTTTGGACAAAACCGGCTGGATACTGGTGTTGGCTGCTGAGAAGAGTGAAGTTCTGGCACCTTTGAAAAAGATGTGGATTTTTTTAGGACTGATTGAATTTGTTGCAATATTGCTTTTGTCGGCAATCGGATTCATCTTTTTAAAGAGGATTGCACTACCTATAGCTAGCATAACTCAAAAGCTTGAACAATTGGCAACCGGTGATTTGGCGCTGGATATACCGCAGGAGTATTTGAATTACAGGGATGAAATTGGACAACTGTCTAAAGCCGTACAAGGCATTGTCTCAAATATGCGTGATAAGGCAAATGCAGCGGAAAAATTTGCAAAAGGTGACTTGAATGTGGACATTAAGTTAAGTTCCGATAATGATGTTCTCTCAAGAAATATGCTATCGGTTTCAAATTCAATAAAAGAACTTATTAATGAAGTAAAAAGAATAACTGATGCTTCAGTAGCAGGGGATTTGGATACTAGAGGATGCTCTGATAAATTTGAAGGTGATTATAAGAAAATCATAGAAGGAATAAACATGGCTCTGGATTCAATGATACAACCCATTAAAGAAGCTACTGAAGTTATGGCTGAAGTATCGGAAGGAAACCTTAATGTTAAAGTTAACGGTGATTATAAAGGACAACATGCGATGTTAAAAAATGCACTAAACTCAACAATAACCGCATTATCCGGTTATGTAGATGAAATAACCAGGGTATTGACCGAAATATCTGGAGGCAATTTTGATGTATATACTAATGATAACTATAAAGGTGAATTGGCTAAAATAAAATATTCTCTCGACAACATAATAAACACCTTTAATGATGTTCTCTATGAAATCAATGTTGTAGCACAGCAGGTTGCTATAGGAGCAAAGCAAATATCCGATTCATCGCAGATTCTGTCTCAAGGAAGCACGGAGCAGGCAAGTACAATTGAGCAATTGAGCGCTTCAATGAAACAAATAGCCGAACAGACCAAAAGCAATGCTGAAAATGCAGAACAGGCGTTTGCTGTAGCAGCTACAGTAAAAGAAGGTGCCATCAGCGGCAATAATCAAATGACTGAGATGCTTAATGCTATTAATGAAATAAGCAGTGCATCCAAAAATATTTCCAAGATTATTAAAGTAATCGAGGATATTGCCTTCCAAACCAATATATTGGCCTTGAATGCTGCAGTGGAAGCTGCAAGAGCCGGCCAGCACGGTAAAGGGTTTGCAGTCGTTGCCGATGAGGTTAGAAATCTTGCCGCAAGAAGTGCCAGTGCGGCACAGGAGACAACAGCTCTTATTGAAAGTTCCATTATGAAAACAGAGGATGGTTTGAAGATAGCAAAGGATACTGCAGAGGTTTTAAATGACATAGTGGTCGGAATATCGGAAGCAGCAGATATTGTAAGTAGAATTGCAGCTGCCACAAATGAACAGGCCAGTGCCATAGTACAAATAAATACCGGTGTGGCACAGGTATCCCAAGTTGTTCAGAATAATTCTGCCAATGCTCAGGAAGGTGCTGCGGCAAGCGAAGAAATGGCGAGCCAGGCTGAAATGCTTAAAGATTTGGTTGGCAGATTTAAAATTAGAAATAGAAGTACCGGTGATATGTGCAATAATGCCATATATGGTGTTGATTCGGCGATTCTGAAGCAGGTTGAAGAGAGTTTGCAAACCGGTAGCGGCAGGAAGAAAGGTAAGGGCAAATCAAAAACAGCCAAAATTAATGAACTGTCCATCATTTTGAGTGAAAATGAATCCGGAAAATACTGATAAGTATCAAACTGCGGAAAATCCCGGCTTTACCGGCATTTTTAAATGGAAGCTGTGGCATTGTTCTGAATTGACTATTAATAGAAATAATAGTATAATATGCAAAACAGATTTGTTAAGTTCTTATGGAGGAATAAAATGATGGCGTTTGGGATTGTCTTTATACTGCTGGGGTTAGGTATTTTAATATTATTGGGGTTTTTGGCTATGTTTGTATATTTGTTTACGAATAAGCCAAAACATTGATATTATTCTGTTGCACAATGAGTATAAAATTGCTTCCGCATTTTTTGATTTATGGCGGAAGCAATTTTTTAAACCCATTTTATTGAGATCTCGTTAATGAAGCATTGGATTTTGGTTATGACAGCTTTTCAATGAATTTTCCGTTTGCTTTTCTCATGTCGGTATTTGCCTTGTCAAGAGCATTTTTTATTTTTTCCAGTTCCAAAGGTCTTTTGATTTTTAATGTGGTAGTCTTTATCAAATCCTCTTTTGACATTACAAAATACCGGATAATTTTATATTTGGGAAGATTATTGTTTATATTTTTTATAGCTTCTCCGAACATAGATGCCAATTCTTCATCGGAGGGAATGCTTTTTTTATCCGACTTTAGAGCATCAATATCCACTACCAGTTTTGCACATACTTGTATATCTCCATCAGGTGCCCTGTTACCCCATGCAAAGGATTCTTTTACATAGGGAATGTCATTCAATAAGACTTCATACTCCTCAGGAAAAGCTTTTTTACCGTTTGTAAATACTATCATTGATTTGGCACGGCCGGAGATTTTAATAACTCCGTCCTCGTCAATGCTGCCAAGGTCTCCGGTTCTTAGCCATCCGTTTTCATCTAAGACTTCCTTTGTGGTATTCGGGTCCTCATAGTAACCCAACATTATGTTTTTGCCCCTGACCAGAATTTCCCCCATTCCGTTTTCATCGGGATTATCTATTGCAACTTCAATATCATAAAGCGGCGGACCGATGGTTCCGGGCTTGTTTACAAAATCGTTGTTTGTCGATACTACCGGAGATGCTTCCGTTAAGCCATAACCTTGCAGGATTTTCAATCCCAGTTTGTCAAATCCAGTGATAATATCAATATCAAGGGGAGCAGCACCGGATATAACAAGTCTCAGTCGTGGACCTATCTTATCAAAAATGCTTTTGAAAAATTTTCGTCTTAGATCGATTCCGACAGAACGCAATGCTTCGGAAAGTTTTATAAGCATATCTATAGATTTAGCTTTACCTGACTTTTCTATTCCGCTTTGCAATTTTCTGTACATTGCTTCTATGATGACCGGGACGGCAACGAGTACTGAAACTCCATATTCCTGCAAATTTTGTGCAACATGTTTTATACCGTCGCTAAAGGCAACGGTTACTCCGCTGTGAACCATAAATCCCAACCCTATGGTATTTTCAAAAGTATGATGCAAAGGCAGGAGGGAAAGGTGAACATCGTCGGGATAAACTTTTATGGAACTGGATATGCTTGTAATATTGGCAGCTATATTGGCATGGGAAAGCATAACTCCCTTGGCAAGGCTGGTTGTTCCCGATGTAAAAAGCAGTATGGATATTTTTTCTCTGTCGACAGGGCATTCTATAAAACTCATATCATTGTTGTCTGCAAGTTGTTGTCCGGTTTTAATGAGGTTGGGAAGACTTAAAAATTTTTCATCGGTATTTCGGTCTATATCTTCCATACAAATATAATATTTTATTCTGGTGTTGTTTTTTGAAATTTCGACCATTGCTTCGTGATAGGCCGGACTGTAAAATATGGCTTCAACTTTGCCTCTTTCAATCAGATTTTCTATTTCAACCGGAGGAAGATATTTATCCATAGGTACTGCCACACCGGTACCGTTTATTATGGAGTAATAAGCAACACCCCACTCGTACCTGTTTTCTCCTATTATTGCAATTCTTTTATCTTTTAATCCGATGGAAATTAGAGCGGTACCGAGATTGTTTATATCTCTTTCAAAATCGATATAGCTTTTTGATACAATATTTCCGTTTTTATCTTTAAATTTGAATGCCGGTGAATTACCGTATTTTTTTGCACTTTCTCTGATCAGTTCTTTAAGGTCGTTTACTTTTCGGGGAGGATAACATCCCGTGCCTTTTGCAATGAGCTTTCCTTCCTCTGTGTATATGTTCACACATTTCTTCATTATTTCAACTCCTTTTAGGCAGCAACAAAATAATGTTATTACAAAACTATATATTATATTTAATTTTTTTACTGTTTTTATATTACGATATCATAATATGAGAAATATTTAAACCGCAATAAATGGCAATAAATTTAAAATCTTACCATTTTTTTAAATAAAGTAAAATGAACAAAATAAAAAAGGGCTGAACGCCCTTTCGAGTTTTTCTATTTAACTGTTGATTTGCAAATTACTTTGATGTAATTTTAATAATCTGCAGAAGTCTTGTTAAAATGTTTTACAACTATCATTATATCTTCCAAATTTATAGCGCTGTCCTTATTCAGATCAAGAGATTCTTTATAGACAGCGTCTCCTGATACACTATTGAAAGCTTTACATATTTCCATGATATCTTCCATGTTGATTGCCCCATCTTGTACTCCGTCTATTTCCATATCCCCTATCCACATTACAATAGGACTTGATAATTCTTCATCATTTTCTACGATAAAGTCTTTAATTTCCCTTGCGAGGTAATTGGGTTTGGTGATTTTTAATGAGTAAGTTCCGGCAGGTACATTTCTGATTTCAAAATGACCGTTTTTATCGGTTAGTGCCGACAAATTAGTTCCCGATAATTCAACTTTGAATCCTTCATTGAAGGAGTTGTTTGATATATTATTGTTTTCAAGATCCGAGTATACATAACCGGAAACTTTATATCCCGAAGAAGAGGGTAAAAGGATGACTTTACCGGGAGTTACGATTGGATTTACACGTTTTAAGGTACGATTGACAACAGATGATTCGGTTATGGTAACAGTAGTTTCTTCAGCCGAATCTAATACCCTGAAAGTAAGGTTTGCAAGTAAACCGCTTTTATAAATATAACCTTCTATGTAGTTGAGATATGATAAGTTTAATTTACCGTCAGATATTTTTTCAATTCCGAAACAAAAATCGCTCCCTTTTAAAATTTCTCCAGGTTCATAAGATATATATTCCAGCTGACTTGGGTCGTAATTGAGTGTAAGATCAAATGAAACGATGTAATTAAACGGTATACTTGTAAAATAAATGGGTACGGTTACAAGGTCATTGGCATATCCATTAACGGAACCTATTTCAATACCAAAGCTTGGAAGCTCGATTCCCGATATGTATATAGTACCTGTGGAACGTGGAGTAGCGTAAACATCTTGAAGGTCTCCGTCCTTAAAGGTATAGCTGCGGACTGAAATATAAGTATTTATGTCATATTTGCATAACACTTTAAATGTAATATTTGCAAATTCTCCGTTGCTGGTGATGCAAGCTGGAGTTTCGGAATCCTTTGAATATTGGATATTTATTGAACTTTCAGAAGAGGTATTATAATTAAAGTTTTGGTCAGGGGATGGAATTACTGCGCCGGGTGCAGCAGAAACAAATTCCAATAGTGTCGGGTTGTATGTAACTTCTATATCGACAGTACTTATTCCGTTTTCAGGAACATTTAAAAAGTTTATGGGAACAGTCACGAGCTCACCGGTATTTCCGTTTGCAGAACCTATAGCAAATTGAAAGATTATAGGAGTTGGTGTTGGAGTCGGTTTTGGTGTTGATATTGAGGTCGGCAATACAATTGATGACGGTATAGGGATATCGTCACCAGTCTGAATAATTTTTGCCTTAACTTCATTTAAATTAAAATCACCGAAGGTTGATCTTATTATTTTGATGGAGGTTGATTCATTGTAGGATTGTAATTTCTTAAATATTGGACTTATGAAGATTCCATCGGAAGTAATAAGTTCATTTCCCAATGTTTCATCCAGGAAAAGGAGTTTTATCAAACCGTCATAGACCTTGCTTACTACTAAGTTGGTTTCAGGATTGATAACGATGTCACCGATATCACAGGATATGTATTCCAATTTGGTTGGGTCGTACACTATAGTCATATCGAAAGTGAGTATTCCTTTTTCCGGGACATTTGAGAAAGTTATAGGGATTATTACATTGTCGTCTAATTCTTTATGCTCTGATGCAATTTCAACGGTAAAATCTTTTTGCGGAATTGGAGTTGCTGAAATTACCGGGGTGTTTTGGCTTGATGTTATGCTTTCGGAATCAATGGGGTAAGCATAGGAAGCCTCCAAATTTAATGAGGTCAAAAAAATACCGAAAAGCATAGCATACGTTAAAAACAAGCATAAAATTCTTTTCATTGGAATTCTCCTCCTCTATAAATATTTCATTTTATATTTTAAATTAATATTTTAAGCGCGCGTATTTTTAAAATATTTATTTAATTAATATGATATGAATTTAATTATTTCATAATTGAGAAAGATTATAAATATACATAATTATTATATAACAAAAATATGGAAGCATCAATGGCAGTATGTATAGAGGAGTATGTAATATATTTGCTGCTTGGTTTTAAGCAAAGGTGACTATTTGCGACGTATTTTTTCTCTTATTTTGAGAATAGTTGTGATGAAAAGTACCATTCTCAACTTTTTATACTTACCGGGGTAAATGTATATTTCATAAAGTTTAAAAATATCAGAAATAACAAAAACAAATCCAAGAGCATAAAATATTAGAGAATAAAAAATGTGTGATACTATGTTTATTGTTATTCCTAAGATAATAAATATTAGGCCAAGGGACAAAAGCGGATGATATAATAAATAGCGCAAAATAGGTTCGATAAACCCTTCATCCTCAATTATTTTCACTCTTGACTCTGTTGTTGTTTCGATAACTGCGAAATGCTCTTTATAAAGAGTTATAAAGTCTTTTACCTCTTCATTATGTAATATGGAATCAGTGCTCGCAATAAACTGGTAGCCGCAATTGGGACATTTTACAATGAATGGCGGTTTGTCGGGTGGATATTGTAATTCAGTTCCATCGTTTCTGCATATAACAGAACACATATTTGATGAGGTACTTACGGCTAAATTTGAATTTTTGCTGTTAGCAGTATCTCTAAGACGATCAAAATATGATTTTGCAGAATAAAATACTGTATCAAAGGAAAGTAGCATCTCTTCTAAAGTTTGATAAGTTTTCATACTGTATAGATATTTTAAACGTTGACTTAAATATTCCTTCATTTCAGCAAAATCTGCAATAAATCTTGAATATTTAAAAAGCTTTTGATGGGTTTGTATTAACAAAGATTCAATCTCTATAATTGAAATTTTATTATTTTTTGAAATTTTTTCCATATCGGACAATAATATCTGAATGCTGTAAAGTACTTCTTTTATTTTTGTCAAAGTTTTTGTTGTGAAATTGTCATCAAAAAAATTGTGATGCAAATAAGGTAATATTTCATTATGCGTCATAGCCTGAGCTATGTATATTTTACCTCTTGAAGTCAAATTCTCATTATAAACACTTTCCGGTATATTTCTCATATTGCATACAGTTTTATAGATAAAACCCAGATAATGGTTATGTGTATATCCCATATACATCTGGACGGTATATTCCTTTTTACTAATTTCTTGTTTCTTTTTATTCCTATGACCGTTGAGAATAAGTTTTCCAAGGCCTAGATATATAGCTGCAATGTCAATTAATAATTTCTTGTCTTGAGTTGATTTATCCGTTAAGTCAATCCCATGGTCAAGAAGATAGAGGTTGGTCAATTCATGGGCTAAAATAGCCAATAAAGTATCTGCTATTTTTAAAGTACGCTGGCTCAGGTTTATAATAATACTGTAATCGTATATTTTTGTGATACTTACGTCAACATTAGTGGACGATTCGTCTATATTTACGTGTACTTCATTGGATAAGCCTAAAAATTTGCTATTTCATTGGCTACGCGGCTAATTTCATTACTATCGTATGTATTGGTTAAATTAAGGGATTTCGGATCAAGAAACTCTTGAGAAACTTTGTGGCCAAGTTCATTTTCCAATATTATCAGCTTGTCGATAAAGTCTCCTATAGACTTAATAACTCTCTTTCTGGCAATATCCTCTTTAATAGTTTCTTCAGTGGGAACAAGATTTAACTCATAATCCATATGAATATTTCTCCCATCTTAAAATATATAGATTAATTAATATTTTAATTCCTACAGTTTGCTTTTTAAGGTTGAAGAAGACCAATATAATTCTGCACCTAACCGTTTCACTTTTCGTTTAACATAAAAAACTTGCACTAAGAATTGTATAAGACTTCGTTGACTCAGGAATTCGTTTTTATAAAACATTCAGTCAAAAATAAACGGTTAAAAGCTTATGAGTTATAATTATACCGACATTATAACATAAAACATTAATCGTGGTAAATTTTTTAATTTAAAATCTACCACGATTAATAATACTGGAAAGAAACTGTAAACTTTTTCGATTTTTAAACTACACTTTTTTTAAAACCATTGCTGTACGAGTGGGAGAGTATATGGTAATTCCGTTAAAGTCATTATTCATCTTAAGCTCGTGGGTTTCATAAATCACATCGTGTGAGATGCGACCATGTCCACCGAATTTCGGGTCATCGGTATCAAGGACCACCTGAAATTTGGCATCCTGATGAATTGGTATTTCAAAATCAGGATATGACTGGGTGGGGTGGAAATTGAATATGAAAATAAAATCTTTTTTTCTATAGGCAATTAATTTCCTGTCCTGGTCTATCCATAAACATTGAGGTGTACAGCCCATAAGACCTTCATCGGACATGAAATGGATCATTGCCTTGTCAAATTGATTCAAGTCGTAATACCTGAGGTAATCACTGTCAGCAAGGGACCACATTCTTCTGCAGTGCTTGAAACTCCAATTGTTGCCTTCACGCGGGAAGTCAATCCATTCGGGGTGGCCAAATTCGTTACCCATGAAATTCAAATAACCTTCCGCACCAAGGGAAATGGTAATTAGTCTGGCCATCTTGTGCAAAGCTACTGCCCGCTCTATTTCCAAGTTCTGGCTTCCTTTGTTCATATGCCAGTACATTTCCTTGTCAGCCATTCTGAAAATAAAGGTTTTATCGCCAACCAAGGCCTGGTCGTGGGATTCCACATAGGCTATACGCTTTTCCATGTAACGGCATGTGGACAGTTCATGGTATAATGCTTGCATATCCCAGTCGTGGTCATTACGTTTTAATGTATTGACCCAAAAATCGGGCATTCCCATGGCCAATCTGTAATCGAAGCCTATTCCGCCATATTCAATGGGAAGACACATTCCCGGCATACCGCTCATATCTTCTGCAATGGTAATTGAATTGGGTTTTATATCTTTTATAAGTTCATTGGCCAACTGAAGATAAGTTACCGCTTCAACATGGGTATTCATGCTGAAGTATTTGTTATAGTGGTCAAAGGCGGTTCCCAAACCATGGTCGTGATAAATCATGGAAGTTACTCCGTCAAAGCGGAAACCGTCAAAGTGATATTCCTCAATCCAGAATTTTATGTTGGATAATAAAAAGTGCATTACTTCATGCTTGCCATAGTTAAAGAGTTTGGAATCCCATACGTCGTGATTGCCCAGACCTCCACTGTGGAAGAACTGGTATTCGGTGCCGTCAAATTCGTTTATACCTTCTGCAGTATTTTTTGCAGCGTGGGAGTGAACAAGGTCCATAAGGACGGCTATGCCCATCTCATGAGCTTTATTGATTAAGGATTTTAGATCCTCAGGAGTTCCAAACCATGAAGAGGCAGCAAAAAAGTTGGTGACATGGTATCCGAAGGAACCATAATAAGCGTGTTCCATAATAGCCATTATCTGGATGGTGTTATAGCCCAATTCTTTTACTCTGGGCAGTATGTTTTCCTCGAATTCTTTATAAGTACCTATACCGCACTTTTCTTGTGCCATACCTATATGGGTTTCATAGATCAACGGTGGTTTTGTGACATCGACACAGAAATCGGAATCGGTCCATTCAAAAGGTTTTTCCGGTGCCCATATCTGTCCGTTGAAATTATGATTTTCAGGGTCCTGTACTACTCTTCTGATATACAAAGGAATACGGTCAAATTCACGCCCCTGACTTTTTACATGTACTTTGACAAGGGATTTGTGGGGCAGTGCGTTTTTACCCGGAAGGAATATTTCCCAAACACCGTTGGCTTTTCGGGTAAGAGGATGGGATTCACGGTTCCATCCGTTAAAGTCCCCAATCAGGAACAAAGCATCTGCCGCAGGGGCCCATTCACGATAATACCATCCGTCCTCTGTTTGATGGAAACCGAAATAATGATGACCGTTTGCAAAATCTTTAAGACTTTGAACTTCACCAAGAAGAGCTTTTTTAACACAATAATAGCGTCTCGTTCTTTCTTCCAGGTCGTACCTGTAAGGTTCCAACCAAGGATCGAGTTCTAAAATCTTGAGTTTGGTTTGCGGGTTTAAAGCGTTTGTCATAAGCATCTTCTCCTAATATTGGGTATTTTATTTAGAGGATATTTGTAATAATTAATGCATTTTAATTTGTGAAACTTACAAGGAAAAACGAAACCGATTGCTATTTTTACTTTATGCAAAACCTTTCGGACAAAAGAACTTAAATATGAAAATATATTTCGGATTTCTATCGTTGACAATGGTATTTTTTGATTATCTATTGATTAGTATATGCCAGTTTTTCAATATGTCAAGTTAAAAACAGTAATATCTTTACAAAAATTATTTATTTTTGATTTCATTGATATTATAAGTCCAGCCAAAATCGTTGTGATAAATCATTTGTCTGGTCATACCACCGTCAACGGTAATATTTTCACCGGTAATAAACCCTGCTTTGTCACTGCAGAGGAAGAGCACCATATTTGCAATGTCAAGCGGAGTTCCTATTCTGCCTGCGGGATGTTGAAGCTTGTCCGAAGGCTCAAATTCAGAATTTGTGGTGTCAATCCATCCGGGACTTATGGAATTGACCCTGACTTTTCCCGACAGGCTGACTGCCAATGCGTGTGTCAATGCGAAAATTCCACCTTTTGCAGCAGTATAGCTTTCGGTATTTGGCTGACTCATTCTGTCTCGCGTGGATGAAATATTTACAATAGCGCCGCCTTTATTAAAATGGTCCATGAACAATTTTGTCAGCATAAATGGGGCCGATATGCCGACACGAAGAACATAGTTGAAATCTTCGTAAGAACAGTCCTCGATTCCTCCCATCGAAATACAGGCGTTGTTAATAAGATAGTCGATATTTCCGTATTGATTTATAACTTTGGCTGTAAAGGCACGCAGAGTTTCTTCATCGGCAATATCGCCTGTGAAATATTCATTGGGTTGTTTGTCGATAATACATACATGGGCACCTTCCTTTTTGAATTCCTCACATATAACCTTCCCGATGCCGCTGGCACCGCCGGTTACAACAGCTACTTTATTGTTAAACATAATTACCTCCTGAAAATTATGTAATGGGCATCTGAATTAATATTTCCAACACATTGATTTTTTCCATAAAACAATAAATATAAACAGGTAAGGATGAAAAAGAAATTCTTATAACATTATATCCGACTTTTGCAGAAAAGGAAAACTTGGCTGCTTTTTTAAGGCAGCCAAGTTTTTAGCTTAAAAAAAATTATTCAATCGAATTTATATTTTGCCATGAACCGTTGTTATGGGCGGTACATACAGTTTCTGAACCGTCATTGTTTATTATCTTTGAGCCAATAGCATGTCTTTTATGGGCATAAACGCAAAAGGGGTCTTTCGAAGCATCACCTGCGGGAGTTTTGGAAATGGGTCTAATGTCGTCCGGGCCGGATGTAAGATTAATATAAAGTTTATCGCCTTTTTTGTGATTTTTCATAATTATCATTCCTTTCATTGTTCAGATTTGTGAATACCTGAACATAAATAATTGCAAATTTAAAAAGTCCATATTAAATATGTGTAATTATCAAAAAAAGATTCAATTTTTCAAGATGCAATAAAAGAAAAGTCAGCCATTGAATGTTTGAAATAATTAAATTTATGAAAAATTGAAAGTATTAAAATTATATGAAATTTATTTATGGGTATAAATATAATATTAAAATTGGTTTGATAGAGGCAATGCTATTTAGGGAAAATAATAAAAAAATATTTTTGCCATTGCCGAGTCGCTGCAAGGAGTGATTATTATGAATAGCAATACCGATAAATTTAAGTTTGCTACTTTTGCCGGCGGATGTTTCTGGTGCATGGTTCCTCCATTTAAGGAACTTGAAGGTGTGCTTGAAGTGATTGCCGGATATACGGGAGGGCATGTGACAAATCCTACCTATGAACAAGTATGTTCAGGAAATACAGGACACTATGAGGCGGTAAGAATTAAATACGACCCTGAAAAAATTGGCTATAAAAAACTTCTTGATGTATTTTGGAGCCAAATTGACCCTACAGACCCCGGCGGGCAATTTTACGACAGAGGACCTCAGTATTGTACCGCTATATTTTATCATGACGAAGAACAGCGAAAACTTGCCGAAGCTTCCAAAAGAGAGATAGAGAGCGAAGGGATATTTGACAGACCTATTGCAACAAAGATAATAGAAGCTAAAGAATTTTATCCTGCAGAAGAGTGTCATCAGGATTACCACTTGAAGAATCCGGACCATTATAACAGGTATAAAACGGGTTCGGGCCGGGAAGCCTTTATTCAGAAAATTTGCGCTGTAAGAAATACTTCCGGAAAGAAATATGCAAAACCTGATGATGATACTCTGAGAAAAACGCTGTCCCCGCTGCAGTATCAGGTAACACAGGAAAACGCTACTGAAAGACCCTTTGACAATCAATATTGGAATAATGAAAGAGAAGGGATTTATGTAGACATTGTTTCAGGAGAACCTTTGTTCAGTTCGAAGGATAAGTTCGATTCGGGATGCGGATGGCCGAGTTTTGACAGACCGCTGGTCAGGGAAAATATAGTGGAGAAGGTGGATAAAAGCCATTCAATGATACGTACCGAAGTACGAAGCAAACATGCCGATTCCCATTTGGGGCATGTATTTAATGATGGTCCGACGGAAACGGGTTTAAGATATTGCATAAATTCAGCAGCATTGCGTTTTATACCGGTTGAAGACTTGGAAAAAGAAGGATATGGGGAATATCGAAAGCTTTTTGAAAAATAATGTTGCTATATATGTAATTGCCATTAAAAAAGCAGTCAAAAGAATGAATGAGGAATACATTTATTTTGATTATCGTAAACTCTTGAAAATTATGCCGTTCAATGATAGAATTAAACTAATTTTATTACCGTTTTTTGCGTAGACTGCAACATGGAAAACCAGTTAACGTGCCGGAACATGTTTGTTCTATAAAGTTATGTAAACCGTCTGTGAGCAAATAATGGCGGCAATGCATATTTTCGTCCTCTATGTTAATGCAGTTTGTGCTGCTTGAACATGCAGGGCGTATTTTTATACCTTGTATGAATGATTTTGAGGGGAAAGAGAGGATGTTAAAAAATGGCAATTACTGATTTTCTTGAAAGAAATGCAAAGCTTTATCCATCGGAGATTAGCCTGGTGGAGATAAATCCGGCCAATCAACCCGATCGCACAGTTACTTGGCGAGAATACAATTTGATTGAGACAAGTCCCAGTGAAAAATATCGGAGAGAAATGACCTGGAAAGAATTCGATATAAAAGCCAATCGCTTTGCAAATCTCTTACTAACCCGAGGTGTCAAAAAAGGCGATAAAGTTGCAATACTGCTTATGAATTGCCTTGAATGGCTTCCGATATATTTTGGTATTTTGAAAACGGGAGCACTGGCTGTACCGTTGAATTACCGTTATACTGCAGAAGAGATTAAATACTGTCTTGAATTGGCTGAGGCGGATGTATTGGTATTCGGACCTGAATTTATCGGACGTGTTGAACAGATATTTGACCATCTCCATGGTGTAAAAACATTTTTCTATGTTGGAGAGAACAGACCTTCTTTTGCCGATAGCTATGATAAACTTGTATCTTACTGTTCTTCAACTGCACCGGCGGTTGAGCTGAAGGATGAGGACGATGCTGCGATATATTTTTCTTCCGGAACGACAGGATTTCCAAAAGCTATTTTGCATACCCACGCTGCATTGGTTTCCGCTTGTATTGTTGAGCAGAAACACCATATGCAGACCAAGGATGACGTATTTTTATTGATTCCGCCTCTTTATCATACGGGAGCCAAAATGCACTGGTTCGGTAGTTTGATGGTTGGAGGCAAAGCTGTTATTTTAAGAGGCGTAAAACCGGAGTGGGTACTCCAGGCTGTTTCGGAAGAAAAAGCTACTATTGTTTGGCTGCTCGTACCTTGGATACAGGATATTTTGGATGCTATTGACCGCGGTGAAATTAATCTGAAGGATTACCGCACAGAGCAATGGAGACTTATGCATGCGGGCGCTCAACCTGTGCCTCCAAGTCTTATTCGCAGATGGAAAGAGGTATTTCCGAATCATCAGTATGACACCAATTACGGTCTTAGTGAATCCTCCGGCCCGGGTTGCGTTCACCTTGGAGTAGAAAATATTCACAAGGTTGGTTCTATCGGAAAAGCGGGATATCTATGGGAGGCCGCTATTGTAAAAGAAAACGGCGAGCCTGTAGCACCCGGAGAAGTAGGCGAGCTGATTGTCAAAGGTCCCGGTGTAATGAAATGTTATTACAGAAATCCTGAAGCAACGGCAGAAATACTTAAAGACGGTTGGTTGTATACCGGTGATGTTGCGCGTATGGATGAGGACGGTTTTATATATTTGGTTGACCGTAAAAAAGATGTTATAATCAGCGGAGGCGAGAATATTTATCCTGTTCAGATAGAAGATTTCTTGCGTACCCACGATGCAATAAAAGATGTTGCTGTCATAGGGCTCCCCGATGAGAGGTTAGGAGAAATTGCAGCAGCCATTATTGAGATAAAAGAAGGTGCAACCTGCACTGAAGATGATATAAACGAGTTCTGCAGGGAACTGCCGCGCTATAAAAGGCCACGTAAAATAATTTTTGCTCCTGTACCGAGAAATGCTACCGGTAAGATTGAAAAACCAAAGCTTCGAGAAATTTATTGCGGTAAAAATCTTGTTGAAGCACAGACAACAAAATAGGTTAATAAAAAAGGTTACGGACTTTGGTTCGTAACCTTTTTTAAGCTGCCGGAAGATGATATTGATATGCCATATTTTGGGCATCAAGATGCTTGGGATGAAAAGTATTATATCAGAAAAGGTACAAAAGATTCCTTTAGAACATTTGGAGAACGCATAGAGATATCAAAAGAACAAATAAGTGAGTATGATCCGGAAGGGATTAGAAATGAAATTTCAAAACGAAAGATATATATTATAAGACTACGTAAAGCGGGGTTAATGTAGCAAAAACTTTATAGTTATTAAATTTTGTGTTGAGTTTTGATTGTTTTATTTACTTGAACTGTAAAACTATGCTATAATAACTGCCATATACACAGAAGAATTTTTTATGCAGTAATTCCTATCGGATATAATTATCAGCTAAATATTCGAGATGCAAAAAGGAGATTTTTAATGAAAAAAGTAGTACTTGTACCTGATTCCTTTAAAGGTACAATGAGCTCTTCTACGGTATGCGAAATAATGGAGAAAAAAATAAAAGAACATTTTCCCCAGTGCCAGGTAATTTCAATACCGGTAGCCGACGGTGGAGAAGGAAGTGTTGATTGCTTTTTGGCCGCTGTTGGCGGTGAGAAGATTGAGATAGAAGTTAAAAATCCATATTTTGAAGATATGAAAGCATTCTATGGAATGATTGACCATGGAAAAACTGCAGTTATTGAAATGGCAGCCTGTGCAGGTTTACCTCTGGTTGAAGACAGAAAGAATCCCGCTAAAACTACTACCTATGGAGTGGGACAGTTAATTCTTGATGCTGCCAGAAGGGGTGTAAAAAAGATAATTGTCGGTCTTGGAGGAAGCTGCACAAATGACGGTGGATGCGGTGCTGCTGCGGCAGTAGGAGTAAAATTTATAAATAAAAACGGAGATGAGTTTATTCCCACCGGAGGAACACTTCAGGAGATTGACAGGATCGATATGTCGGGTAAAGCAGAAATTTTAAGAAATATAGAAATAATCACAATGTGTGACATAGATAATCCGATGTATGGACCTAACGGTGCTGCTCATGTTTTTGCACCGCAGAAAGGGGCAGACCGGGAAATGGTATTGCATCTGGATAGAGGGGTTAAGCACCTGTCAGAGATTATTAAGAAGGATTTAAACAAGGATTTGGCAGAAGTACCCGGAACCGGGGCTGCCGGTGCTATGGGTGCCGGAATGCTGGCTTTTTTTGATTCGACGCTTCAAATGGGAATTGAAACTGTGTTGGATACAGTAAAATTTGATTCTTTGATACATGATGCAGATATGATATTTACCGGTGAAGGAAAGATTGATGGCCAAAGCTTAAGGGGTAAGGTAGTAATGGGAGTGGCAAAAAGAGCCTATGCTGCAAAAGTTCCGGTTATTGTGATAGCAGGCGGTGCCGAACTTGATATAGATGAAATATATAACTTTGGAGTCACTTCGGTATTTACAATTAACAGATTACCGGAAGATTTCGAGAAAAGCCGCTTAAAGAGTATAGAGAATTTGAGTTTTACAATGGATAATATTTTGAGGTTGATTAAAAAATGAAAGAGAAGGTGTTTAAGTAATGAAGTTTGTAAAATTAATAACATTAATTTGTATAGTTTCAATATTAACTTCATGTTCAGGTAAAGTATCAAAAGAGCCTGAAGCTACATCAGTGCCGTCAAATTCCGGTATTACTCCACAGCCTGCAAGTTCTCCGAAGGCGGAAAGTGATGATGAAAAGCAGCCGGATACTTTGGATGGGAAGCTGATTGCAATATCCAGAGAAGAGGCAGGCCTATCTACTATTGAACCTTTGGATTTCTCAAAATTTAGTGTTAATAAAAGGTTGACAGAACTTCTTGCCAATGTTGAGAGTTATAGCAATGAAGATTATAAAAACGGAATAGTAGTGGGAAAGAAAATAGTGATGAGCAATGGATTTATGGATGAGGAAATATTGATAAGCGAAAGATATAAGGATAATATTATTAACGATATAAAGATCGGAACTGATATGGACTACATTAAAAAGGTCCTTGGAGAACCGAATATTAAAGACGACAGAGGCTTTATATTTTATAAAACAAAGGAATATTATTTGGGATTCAAAGGAACTTCAAAAGTTGAGTATGCAATACTTGTAAATCGCTGGATAACCGAGGATAAAAATATATTAGCCCGTATTATTAAGGAGTTGGACAGGGAAAGTTTAGATGAAATAATTAATTCAAATCAAGAGTTGACGGCATTTTTCGATGAAAGCGGGCATATTAATGGCGGGGGATGGTATGCAAATTCCTATTTGGGAATGGAAATTGTACAATTCGATTCAAATACAATTACCATATACAATAACTACGACGGTGATTTATATTCGGCAAAAGATTTTGAGTACGATATAAAATATGTAGACAATGATTATCAAATTGAAAATGCTATATACGCAATTGATGACTATATAGCAGAAAATAAAGAGTTTGATACCTCAGGTGTGCTTTCTCCCAGTGGTAAATTGAAAAGTATATACTATTGGGGTTATAGTATGCTTCATTACTTTAAAATAAAAACCCTTGATAACAGCAGACCTGTTTTCAGAGTTCACGTTCCGGCCGGTGATTATAGGTGGTTAACCGATGATTATATTTTATACCTTAATGCCTGGTTTTCTGAGCCCCATATCGTAAGAGTTATTGAGGATAATATTGAAGATATTGATATAATGTATAAATTGGGAGTATATGGTGATGATGATTCTCAAAGACCTTCCTTTAATTTCAGTATAAAGAATATTGAGGATAATATTATCACTTTATACGATAGTAAAAGCAATAAAGAATACAAAGTTGAATACTCCATTGGAAGTAACGGTATTGAGTTTAAAATGGCAAACTGATAAAATAAAGAACATACTTTGTTTGCAAAAGATACAATTAAATGAAAAATTCCCTATGTAATGATTTTTGATATACTTTCAGTTATTAAATTTACAATCATATTTCAAAAGATATTACTTTTTCATGTAAAATAAAATGAATTGAATAGATGTGTAGTAATACAAACTTGTACTAAAAAGATATTTTTAGAAGCTTGTATGCGTGGGAGAAAACAACATGAACACTCAAAGAAATAAAATATTTACTAAAAAATCTAGTGCTTTTTTCATTGTAAATATTATTATTGTTATTATAGCTTTAGTATTGATAGCGGTAAAAGAAATTAGAAGTATTGAAGAATTGCTTATGTCTGTAGTTAATATTTTGATAGTAATTGCAGCAGTATTTTTTGATATTAGGACATGAATTATCCCATTTTATTTTTGGAATTATTTATAAATGCCGTGTCAAAAGTATAAGAATATTATTTTTTGAAGTCGGAATAGAAAATGGAAGGTTGTACTTTGAATTAAATAAAAGTCTAAAAAGTGTTATTGGAATGTGTTTTTGCTATCCGGATGACAATACTACGTATTGGCAGTTTGTATTTTCCTATGGTGTGGGAATTTTATTTGACGCAATTGTTATTTTAATCATGACAGGAATTATGTTATTTACCGATGCACATAATTCAAAGCCGTTTATACTTGCCTATATTCCCTGCTTGATTTTTTTTATAAATGATTTAGTTCCAGTAAGTTCTCCAGTGATAAGTGATATGTATGTATTATGTGCATCTATAAAAAATAAAATATTCGTTCAAAAGATTTGTTTAACATAACATATATTGAAGGTGCTCATCAATTTGGGATACGACCAAGACTAATTCTAAACAAGTATTATATAGTTAAAAGTAAAGATTAAATAAAATAAATGATAGATTGTACATTTACTATTTGTTTAGATTAATATTATTGCTGTTAGATATTAATGAAGACAATGATTTTTATGACGACTGCAGGAGAATAATTAAGGAAAACCAAAGTGAAATTATAGAAAACAATATACCTGAGTTTAAAGCTATATACATAATTTATTTAATACATGTTGAAAAAGACTATGATCGTGCCTTAGAATTATGGGAAAGCATAAAAAATACTGCAGAAAAATCTATTTATGGCTTAATTCTTTTTTAGGGAACTTGAAAGTAAAAATCAAACAGAAATTCACATACTTATACTGATAGATAAAATACGAAAGATAGATTGTACAGAAATTGCTAAAACAGACGAATAGGGGGTGAATGTGATGAACGAAAAAAAGTAAAGCATATAAAGTAACAATCTTTATGTGTATTGTATGTGTTATTCTGACAGGAGTAAATTATATAAATTTTAAAATTCCTGTGGTTGGAGTAGCATTTATTATAACGTTAATTGGATGTATTGTTACAACAGTTTGCTATGAAATTGAAAAGAGAAAAGAATCAAACTTATAACTATAATTCTGATCAGATATTCATAAATATAAAAATATGTAGAATGATGGAAATAGATTTTGTAATATATTCTATTTTCATTATTCTATTTATTTTATGATTGAATCAAAAAAGTTATAGGAAGAGGAATGCTTGTGAAGAAATTGAAGATGCTATTAGGCATAATTTTTGGAATAGTATTTGTGATTTTATTATTAATAGCTAATGATTATTTTAAATTGCGCAATGAAAAGTTATTATTTATGAAAAACGATTTGACAGAAAGTTATTATGATATAAATAAGCTTAAGAAAATGTTGCAAGAGAATTTAGGGGAAAATTATACCGGTGATATAAAAACCGATTTTGATAATTTTGTTTTGACTAAAGTACTAAGTAGCCTTTCAGAATTAGAGAATGAAAAATATAAAAGGTATAACTCATTTTTATCGACAAAAGAGATGGAAGAATACTATGAATTGCGAAGAAATAAGGCAGAGAATATAGAAGGTAGACAAATAAATGAAGATACATATTATTTGGATATAAATCATTTTTTTGATGGAGTAACATTTAAGAAAGTTTTTTCATTATCTCATCAATTTAGAAATTGCAAAAATCTTATTATCGATTTGCGGGATAACAGTGGTGGAAGCTTTAACGAACTAAAAGATGTTGCAAGTTTGTTTTTAAATAAAGATATAGTTATTTATCAGCTAGATTATGGAAACAGGAGGGAAAGGGTTGTATCTAAAAACGGACAGCCTTTTGTGTTTGATAATATTGTAATATTGGCTAATTATAACACTGCCAGTATGTCTGAACTTTTTATTTTAGCATTGAAAGAAAACCTAAACAATGTCAAAGTGATTGGAACGAGAACTTACGGTAAATATATTTCATATTCGCTTAGGAAGTTTAAAGATGGTTCCGCTATGGCTTTTATATCATCAATAATGTTGGGACCAAACGATACTTCTATTGATATCAATGGAATACAGCCGGATATCATGATTGGCAATACCGAAGAGTTTTACAATAGCATTCTTGATGAAAATAAGAGAAAGGAAGTTATGGAAAACGACTATAGGCAACAGTTTGACGAAGCTTTAAATTATTTGAATTCCAAAAAATAAAAAGAGATGATATTTAGAAACTTAAATGTTTTAGGGGAAGAATATGAATAACCAAGAAAGTGAAATATTTTAATAAAATATTTAAGGCTTTTATTATAGTAAATATTATTATTGTTATTATAGCTTTAGTGTTGATAGCGGTAAAAGAAATTAGAAGCATTGAAGAATTGCTTAAATCTGTAGTTAATATTTTGATAATAATTGCAGCAGTATTTTTTTGGTATTAGGACATGAATTATCCTATTTTGTTTCTGGAATTATTTTCAAATTTTATTTTCTTTTTACTACGACAACCTACCCTCATACATGATAGATAACTCACCATAGACCTTACCCCAATTCCTTATGGGTAATGTCCACTTTTTGGTAACTTCAAATGTTGTTAAATATAGAGCTTTTAATAGTGCAGTGTCGCTTGGAAATACACTTCTTTTGCTGTTTAGACGTCGGTATGTGCTATTTAGACTCTCAATTGCGTTGGTAGTATATATAACCTTTCTCACATCTGCCGAAAA
>Ga0116168_1000454_pt1 | contig 39908 bp, 22 predicted proteins | sample AD_UKC129_MetaG_FD_89795 | JGI IMG/M metagenome (GOLD analysis project Ga0116168, IMG submission 89795) | Active sludge microbial communities of municipal wastewater-treating anaerobic digesters from Canada - AD_UKC129_MetaG | ecosystem: Engineered > Bioreactor > Anaerobic > Digestate | place...
GACCGCCAATGAAGTTCCACGTCGAGCCGGGATACGTGTCGCGCACGATCTGCTCAAGCCGCTCCCGCCACGCGTAACCCGGCAGGTAATCGTGCCAGGTGTTGATGTCGGTCTCGGTGTGATCGTAGTTGCACGGCGAGTTGTCTTCGACGAGCCGGGTCGGGTCGAGCTGCTTTGCAAGGCGGTACATCTGGATTACCCACTCCTGCGTTTCGGGGAGATAGACGCGCTTGTCGTCGCTCTGTTTCGTGAACAATCCCCAGGTCTCGTTGAACGTGACCCAGCTGAAAATGGAGGGATGATTGAAGTCGCGCGCGATCATGCCGCGCAGAGCAAACTCGCTTTCCTTCCGCGCCTCGGGCGTGGGTTCGCCCCAGAAGTTCGGCACGTCGGCCATGATCAACAGCCCGAGCCGGTCCGCCCAATACAGTTTGCGCGGAACTTCGACCTTGATGTGAATCCGGTTCGCGTTCAGCCCGATGCGTTTCGATCGAAGGATTTCGTCCCGCATGAACTCGTCGCTGGGGAACGTGTAGAATCCGTCCGGATGATACGACTGATCGAGACTCATCTGGAGGTAGATGGGTTTGTTGTTGAGCGTGACGTACGGGAATTGCGTGCCCGGGAGGTTGGCAACCCCGATCCTGCGCATGCCGAAGTAGGTTGCAACCCGGTCCTCCGCATTCTCCGCGCTCAGCACCGCGTCCACTTCATACAGAAACGGATCGTCCAGCGACCACAGACGCGCGTTTGGAATTGCCACGTCGAACTGAAATTCCCTGGCGCCACTGGCCACCGCGTGGGTCACGTTCGGAACGCCTCCGGTCTTGAAGTGCAACATGAGCCGCGTGTTCGCCGCGGCCGCATCGCTCAACCGGCCTTTCACTGTCACTTTGCCCGTGTCGATGTCCGGAACGTAATGGATCGAAGTCAGGTGCAGCGCGGGCCGTGCTTCGAGATAAACCGTCTGCCAGATGCCTTTGGCTTCGCCGTAACCCTGCTTGCCTTCGAGCTTGAACGGATGTGGCGAGTCGTCCACCCGCAGAACAAGCTGCTGCTCCTGGCCCCATTTCACGTCAGGCGTCAGTTCGAACTCGAACGGCGTGTAACCGCCCTGGTGTTCGCCGAGCTTCCGGCCGTCGAGCCAGCCGCGCGTCAGCCAGTCGCACGCGCCGACCACAAGGAATACACGCTTGCCGCGCCACGATTCCGGCACGGTGATCGAGCGCCGGTACCACGCGATATGCGCGGCGTTGGACACACCCGACAGTTTCGATCCCCACGGGAACGGCACCGTGATGGTTTCCGGAAATTCCACGCCGGCGCTGAACCAGTTGGCGTTCTCCCCCGCGTTCTCTTTGTCGAAACGGAACTGCCACGGACCGTTGAGGTTGATCCATTCCGCGCGCTCAAAATCCGGCCGCGGATGTTCCGGCAGCGGGATCGCAGCCGTCGCGGATTGGATCCCCGCGAACGTGGCAACAAACAACAGGACGGCATCGGGAAATCCCCAAAGGTGGTTTTTCCTGTACCAAACTTTTGAACACGTGTTCAAAAGTTTGGTACACCGGTTTCTCTCCGCTCTTTGTGTTGTTTGCGGTTGAGCCGCCTTCAGGACCAACGTGTTCATTGTCTTCATGAATTCCAGTTCTGTTCTGTGCTCTTCACTTCACGCGCCACTCGAGAATGCCGCCCGAGAAACCGGGCTGAAGATCCACTTCAATTCGCAGGGCCATGGTTCTCACGGTTTCGAATCGCATCCGGTTCCACTGATCTTTTGTCACATCGTCGGCGACGGCATTCGGCACGGGCTTCCAGCTGTCGTTCTCCCGGTGCAGCACCCGCCAGGAACGCGGGATCCGACATTGCCCGATGCCGGTGTCGTCGAACCAATACACTTCCACCTCGGAAACCTCTCTCGCCTGATCGAAGTCGTACTGCACCCATTCCTTCGATCCGCGATGATTCCACCAGGTGAAGCGCGGGATGCTGTGATCGTTCGAGGTCGAGGGTTCGAGCCCGTCGCTCAGCGCGTCCAGAGTGTCGCCTTCAAACGTGTGCGAAGCGCTGGCCTTGTAGAGCGGCGGCTGGGGCAGTTGCGGCGGGGTCCACCGGCGCGCATCGGGCCCGTCCCCAATCACCGGAAAAGCCGAGATGCGCAGGCGCGCGGCGCCCATTGGAATCAGGGAAACGGTTTCGACCGGTTCATCCGAACGAACCGGACTGTCCTGCAGCACCGCGCACAATCCGTAGCGATCGAGCGTCCATTCGGGAATGCGCTTCGCTTTCGCCTCCATCCTGATGGGCGCGGCATCGGTCGTGAACGGAAAATCATCAGCCGGCCACGAACCGTGTCTGACCGTGAACGACGTCTCCGGGTTTGCCGCGTCGAGCACGAGACCGTAGTTCCAGGGTGTGGTCGGATGGATTTCCCAGGACGGCCATTTGGACGGATCGGCACCGGCCTGCCATTGCGAGTCGCCAATGGCGGTTTGCACGCTGTCGTGACGGTCGTAACGTTCGCCGATTTTCAACGAGAAGGTGAGCGGACCGTAATGGACGCTCACGCTGTTGTGGTTTCGCGTCCACTGCGTCACGCGCACCTGCATGGGGAGTTGAAGCGTGACCGTGTCGCCGTCCTGCCATTCGCGTTCAATGCGGGCGAACTTGCCGGACGCCGCGCTCAACACTGTGCGAGTGCCGTTGATGGAGAGCGCCGGCTCTTTGCACCACGCGGGAATGCGCAGATACAACGGGAACCGCACGGACTTCGGTGCGCTCAACCGGAACCGAATGGTGTCTTCAAACGGATAACGCGTCTCTTCCGCAATGCGCACTTCGGTGCCGTCGCCGACTTTGACTTTCACCTCGCTGGCGCTGTAGAGCGCGGCGAGCACGCCGTTGTCCGGGGTGGCCATCCAGAGGTGTTTGTTGAAGTACGGCCAGCCGTGCGAGTGATTGTGCTGGCAGCAACGCGAGCTGAACGGGTTCATCATCAGGAACGGGCCCCGGTTGTCGATGCCGGGCGAATGGTTCTTCGCGTCGCTGACCACCATGTTCGGCGCCGTGAGATAGCGGAGCGCCTTGAAATCCGGCATCACCGCAGCGGGATAGGTGTTGAACGCCACCTCTTCGCAGTGATCCGCCCAGAACGGATCGCCGCTGATCTGAAGCAGCATCGCGTCCGACAGCATCTGCTCGACGATGCCGCAGGTTTCGATGGCCTGCCGCGGATCGTCGTATCCGGGCCGGCAGTTCTCGTCGCCGCCGAACATGCCGCCGGGCACCTGGCCGTAGCGCTTGCGCACTTCAAAGAAGTTGTCGTAAGCAGCCTGGAGATCAGTGGGATCGTGTGTTTGCAAATAGAATTGCGCCGGTTCGCGGAAGCACTGGGCGATGTTCACGTTGTGCCAGTTCGGAAGGTCGCCCTTCATTTTCCAGTTCGCCGTGCAGCGATGGATCTTTTCGGCGATCTTCAACAACTCGGGATCGCCGGTGCGATTGTAGAGCCAGTGAATGCTGAAAAGGTTGTCGCCGCCGCGCATCCGCTGCCAGTAATGCGTCAGCAACTCGCGATCGGGGACGGTGGCCTGGTACTTGAAATACTTTGACATCAGCTCCAGCACGCGCGGGTCGTTCGTGCGCTCGTAATACGACTGGAGGCAGAACAACATGATCATGTTGGCCCAGTAATCCCGCGTGTTGTCGTCGCTGAATCGCTGGTCCGGTCCGAAGTCGCCGTTCTCGCGCTGGCTGGCCAGAGCGCCTTCGATCCAGATATGGCTTTCTTCAATCATCTTCGGATCATTGAAGATGTAGGCGAGCTCGATGTACCCCTTGAGCCAGTACGGCATTTCCTCCCAGCCGTACTTGCCTTTGCCGTCTTTGCTGAGCCACGCGTTGTCCTCCTTCTGCAACCAGGCGCTGATCTCGCCCAGGTGCCCGGTCAGCCCTTCGCGCTGGCGCCGGAGCATTTCGCGAAGCCACCCGCGCGGCTCAACGGAACCCACCGGGAGCGCGATGAACCGGCTCGGCACCAGCGGCGCTCTGTTGCTGACGTAAAAACTGTTCGTCCGCTCCACGCGCGGGCGGTCAACGATCTCGACGGCGGCGTGCATGCTCGTGCACGTCAGCGCCAGCGCCGCGACCAGGCCAACGATTCGTTCAGCTCTCATATTCCTGGCAAACGCTCCGGGGCGCGGCCCTCAGGTCGCTTCGCGGCCGACAGCAAGAGGACAGTGAAATTGTGATTCGAACGCCGGGATGCAGCACGCTGAAGCGGCGTAAATGCCGCGCTCCCGTTGCGGCAAGCCGCCCACGGCACCGCCTGAAGGCGGAAATCCATGCCTTGCGGCCCGGCGCAGACTTCGTTCAAGGGTTTCATTCGAATCGTACGTTTGCCCGCGACGGTTCCTCAAGCCACGCGCTCAGTGGAAGTGGATCGCCGAAGTTGGGTGTTCCATCCGGGTTCCACCCAAACTTCTGCACGCGCGTGGTTCGCCCGCGATACGTGTATTCCGATGTGGTCTTTGCGTGGTAAACGATCCAGTCCTCCGTGCCGTCGGGCGAGCGGAAGAATCCGTTGTGGCCCGGACCGAACACGCCGTCCGCGTCGTCCCGTTCGAACACCGGACGCGGATACTGTTTCCACGATGCGGGGTCGAGCACGTCCGCGTTCTCGTCGGCGATGAGCATGCCGAGCTTGTAATCCGGCTTGCCTGTATCGCAGGCGGAATAGACGAGGAACAGTTTGCCATTTCGGTGAAGCACAACCGGGCCTTCGCGGACTTCCTGGCAACCGAACCCGGACGCAGGGATCACAACACCGTGGCCTTCGATCGTCCACGGGTTCGCCAGCCGCGCGATGGTCAGCACATGACCGGGCCGGGCCGCCCAGATGAAGTACCAGCGTCCGTCCGGCGTTTGAAAAACGGTGCCGTCGATGGCGTAGTTGTCGTTCGCCGGATCGAACAATCGCCCCTTGTAGCTGTAAGGACCGAGCGGGTCCGTGCCCGCGCTCTCGAGCACGTGCATGCGATGGTTGTCGTCGCTCTCGTCGCTGGACGTGGCGGTGTAATACAAATACCAGCGATTGCTGACGAAGTGAAATTCAGGCGCCCAGATGGCATGCGAACGCGTCGGATCCGTATCCTTCCACACCGTCACCGGCTTGGCCTTCTTCAGCGCGGAAATCGTCGCGCCCTTCCACATGCGGATGGCGTCGCGTTGAGTGGTGGTGAGGTAATAGCACCCCTCGTAAAAGGTCATCCACGGATCCGCTCCACCATTGATCGGATTTTGAAACTCGTCCGCGGGCAGCGGGATCGGCACACCGGGCGCGACAGGCTTTCCGAAGTTCGGCGAACCATCTTCATTCCACGTGAAGCGCTGCATGTGGACCTGTCGGTTCCATCCGGCGCCGCGATGTTTCGCGACGTGGTACACGATCCAGTCCTCGGTGCCGTTGGGTGACTTGACGAAGGACGCGTGGCCGGGGCTGATCACATCGTCTGTTCCCGAGAACACCGGTGTCGGTTTCTTCACCCATGACTTCGGGTCCAGCACATCGCCGCCGGTCCACGTGAGCTGGCCCAGGCAATAGTGATCGCCCCAACTGCCGCTGGCGGAGTAAATGATGAACAATCTGTTGCTGTTCCACAGCACTTCCGGTCCTTCGTTCACCAGCGGCCGGCCGTGCTTTTCCCAATCGTATTCCGGCGTTGAAATTCGCACGCGCTCGCCGCTGATTGTCAGCGGATCGCTCATCGGCGCGATGTAGAGGTGTTGCGCGACATTCTCCGTGCCTTCCCATCCGGACCAGATGAAGTACAGCCGGTCGTCGGGCATTTGCAGCACCGTGCCGTCGATCGCCCAGCGGTCGCTCGGCGCGGCGATCCTGCCGCGAAAGGTGAATGGCGCCAGCGGATCCTGCGACGTTCCCTCGAGGACGTACATGCGATGGTTCGCGTTGTCGCCGTCGTCCGCGGCGACATAGATGTACCACTTCCCGCGGAGGTAATGCAGCTCCGGCGCCCACAAGTCTCTTGAGTATTCGGTTCCGGGTGGCGGCATCCACACGCGCGCGGCTTCAGCGTTCCCGATTTCGACGAGGCTCGTGGTCCTGCTGACCCACACGCTGCCGCGGCGCGAATAGCAGTAGTAGTAATAGCCCTCGTGCTGAACAACCCACGGATCCGCGCCGGAAGTGGCGACGGGATTGGTGAAGGTGCTGGACTGTCGGGTCGGGGCAAACGTCTCTGCTGTTTGCGCGTCGAGCCTTAAGCAAAAGACAAGAACGAGCCCGAACAGTGCGAGAAGTCCGGCGGCGTTGCGAGGTTCGGGAACTCCACAAGAGCCGGTGGGGTTCAGGGCATTTACAATCTGCGGCCTGGCGCACTGCAATCCAGCAGGCTGCCAGTCTGTGTTGACAGGCCGGGGTGCGGATGTCGGGAACCTCATTGCATCTCAACGCGGGCCAGACCGAAGTCGATAAACTGGCCTCCCTCTGTCTGGCGACAATGAATTGCGACAAGATTTTTCCCGGGCTTGAGCGCAACCCTCGCAGCGTCAGAAAGCGGAAACGCATCGTAACCGGTCGTAAACCCGGTGGTCTTCAGCACCAGCACGCCGTTGATGTAAATCTCCGCGTCTTCGTCGTGATGCAACCACGCGTGGACGTCGTTGGTCAGGCGGTCGGGCAACTCGATTTCGCGCCGGAGCCAGATGTTTCGCGTGTTCCATGTGGTGCCGACGACGGCGCCGGGGGTTTGTCGTGTGCCGAAACCGGACCGGCCCTGTTGCCACGATGAATCGTCGAAGTCCGGCATGTACCATCCGTCGACCGGCCGCCTGGTGGTGTATCGCCAGGTCGACGGCGTGTGATCGGCGGCGGGCACGATGACCGTGACCTTCGGCGGCTTCGGCATCGGCGCCCAGTTGGCGGCCTTTGTCACATCGCGCGAAGCCCACTTCTTCCAGACCGCTTTGTCGTAAAGCAACGGGATGAACACACCGCCGACCACGGGGCGCGCGGTAAACCCGCGCTTCTTCGCGTTGTGCGTCCAATACCAGTCGGTCATCGGGGAACGATCCGGCGTCGTGTTCAGAAACTTGAACACGGGATCGACCAGCGCGTCGAAGTCCGCGCGATCCTGCGTGAGCGTTGCCGTCCAGAGAACCCAATCCAGCTTGGTGTAGGTCTCGCGGTTGTCGAGCGGCAGGCCGAACTCGTTCTGTTTCCTGCGGTAAAACGCCATTTCCTTCCGCGCCACTTCAGGAGAGAACAGGTTCAGCCCCAGAATGCGGTCCCACACGAGGTTGTACTTCTGGCTCCATGTCCCCGGCCGATCGAACGCCAGCCGGAAATGATCGCCGTCGTCAGCTTCCTTCACCCATTTCGCCGCGAACTCTCTCGCGACTCGCCAGTACTCCCGGGCCTTTGTGGTGTCACCGCGCATCTCGCACAGTCTGGCGAACGAACCGAGCGCGCAGATCGCCTTGGCCGACAGATTCACGTTGTGGGCGAGATGACCGGCGAAATCATCCGTGCACAACTGATTCTCCGGATCGAATCCCTTCGCCTTCAGATACTCGGCCCATCGCTCGAGCTGCTGCCAATACAGGCCCGCGAAACCGGCGTTGCCTTCCATCTCGGCGACGGCGCCGAACAGGATCAGCAGGTTGCCGGTTTCCTCGACGGGCATCTGATTTTCCTGCGAGCGCTCGCCGCCGCCATAGACCTGGCCGTTGGCGTGCGGGTATGTGCCGAGATCATGCGGCGCGAAGGGGAATTTCCAGCGATCGCTCGGCGCATAGTTCATGAACGGCACAATGAATGACTTCGCCAGCGACGGCCCGAACAGCAGGAACTGCGGCGACATGGGATAGAACACGTCCGACGTGCCGATGCAGCCGTTGGAATGATTCTCCTTGCAGAACTGGAGCGGCTGGCCGTTGTCGTCGGCCACAAACTTGCCGGCGGCGAAGCACTGGCGATAGGCGAGCGCCGCCAGCCTTGCGTATTTCTCTCCGCCCGCCCGGGTGAGATCCGCCGTCAACTCCGCGTCGAAACGCTCGCAGCGCGTCCTGAGCGATTCATACTCAGCCGCAGCCTTTGTCAGCAATGCCGCCGCGTCATCGCCGTTCCTGCGCCAGTACGGCCGCAGGTTCTTCTTCATGTATTGAATGGAGTATTCGTCGTCGTAGGCGAGCAGGACCCGGCGCGAGACCGGATCGGATGAGACCATGCCGACGGAGAGGGCGATTGCTGCGGACAACTCGCCACCGGTTGCCGGCGCCGCACCGGGGTTCACCTGAACGGAATGCATTTCGTTCTCAACAAATCCTGCGCGGATCGTTTCCGGTCTGGCGAAGACCGCAGAGGAAACTTCAGAACGCGGCGCGGCGACGTAGAGATAGCCCCAGTCGATCCGGATGTCGTCCCCGCGTTTTGCCAGAACGGGCTGGGCTTTCGATCCGACTTTCAACGCCACCAGATTGCCGGCCGACTCGCTGGAGCAGGTGACTTCCTCATGCGGAAGGTTCACGGCGAGTTCGCCGGACGCGTCGAAATACACCTGCACGTCACGGCTCTTTCCATCCAGCGACCTGAACTCGTAAATCAAATACGTGACGGGCCGGGACAGGATATCGATGTCCTCCGGAAGCGCCGGGGTCAGGAACGTGAGGGTCAACCGGATTCCGCCGCCCTCGAACGTGTAGATCGTCCGCGTCGGCAGCACTTCGAGACCCGTCTGAGGCAGCGCCGGCACGTTGGGCGGGCTCTTGCCCATGACACGGAATGTTCTGCCGTCGATTCGCACCATGCTGGTGAGGCGATGCGCCCTGCCGGTCCAGTGCGTCGTGTCCGCATCCGTCAATTTGTCTGCGGGCGACCAGATGCTGAAATAGGGATCGTGCGCCACCAGCGGGACAGCCGGTGGGCGGAGAGACTCCGCGGCGGCGTGCTGTGCCGCGAGCGCGACGCAGACAAGGGAAAGCAGAGCGGACCTGAGCAGAAGCTGAAACGGAGCGCGGCATTGATGCCGCTTCAACATGGTCATCATGAGTGCGTTGAGAATCCCGTCATCGTCTGCCTGCGGGCCTTGAAGCGGGCTGAAGCCCGCTGGCCTTTAGCAGTCACGGGTCGATTTGTGCTTCGAGAGTCCAATTGACGGTCCAGTTGATCTCGGTGTGGGGCTGGTTGTCGTTGTTCCAGCGGCTCCGCCAGAACAGGTTCGCGGGATCAATCACTTCGTTCCGCCTCGGGGCCTCCGCATGACCGTCGGCAAACAGGATGTTCGAGCGGCGGTTATGGCGGTTGGACGGCCATTGATCCATTTGCTTGGGATCGACATCTCCATCCCATGCCCGGTCGGACTTGGAATCCGCCAGCATGATCATGTTTACCGGACTGCGCACCGCGCTTTCGTTGACCTCTGGCACGACACCGATGTCGCCGCCCAGGCCGAGCTGCCCCTGAGTTCGCGAGTCGCCGGGCTCGCGCAAGCCCCAGTCGTTATACCCGTAACTGAACTTCGTGCCGTTCGCCGAGGCGATGACGTAATCGATTCCGCGCGTGAACGTGGGGTTGACGTTGGTATCCCACTGGGCATCCAGGGGAGCAACCGGACACCAGAACGCATTTCGTTGTCCGCTCATGACCGAGTACAACCGCCGCGGCCAGAGGTACGTGAAGTAGCCCGGCCCGGGCAGGGCATCGATGCACCCCGGATACTTCCTGTAGTCATTCACATACATCAATGTTCCAAGGCCGATCTGCCGAAGGTTGTTCAGACAGGCGGTTTGCTTCGCTCTGGCCTTGGACCTGGAAAGCGCAGGCAGGAGCATCGCCGCCAGGATCGCGATGATAGCAATGACGACAAGGAGTTCAATCAGCGTGAAAGCGCAAGGACAACGCCGCCTGTCCCCGGTCGAAGGCCCATTCGGCATTCCGCCTCCGCTCAGGCCATGGTCGGCGATCGGCCCGCGATGTCGGTTCCCGTTCGCATTCATGTCTCTTGCTGCTTCATCGTTTGGTCCGAAGCGAAATCTGTCTTGTTCGCGCGGACTGCCGGGCGGCAATCGTTCATCCTCCGCAGCGGCCCTCTGCGGAGGATGTTCGCAATGCTGGACTGCCAGTCTGATCCATCGCGCCAGCAGGGCCTGCTTCAAAGGCTCACGGAGATCGGATCTGGAAGAACCGCTGCGGCTCCGTGCGATCGACGGGCAGGCTGTTGGAGAACGCGCCCGACTCGCTGAACGTGCCGGTGGCGTTCGTGGTCCACGTTGACAACGGAGCCGCCAGGTTGGTGGACGACAGGATCGAATACGTGCTTCCCGCCGCGCCGCCGCCGCCCGTCAGAATGAGATTGCCGTTGGAAACCGCCGGCGGATCGAATTCCACCACCGCCGCCACAGCCTGCAACGTGATGGAACCGTTCACATTCAACTGGTCTGTGTCCCAGATGTAGCCCGCCGGCAGATGGACCTCGGCGAACGTCGCCGGGGCGATGGTGCTTGCGTTGAACAACTGGAACGTGTCGCCCACCTGGAGCGCGTTGGTTCCAATATTCACCACGTTGAGCGTGCCTCCATACGTCAGCGTCGTAACCCCCGTCACCAGGTCGCTCGCCGGCGCTCCGCTGTCACGGCTGATTTCCATGACCGTGGTTCCAGCCAGCGTCAGCGTGTTGTTGATGGTCAGAGTGCCGATCGACGTGCCGGGCGCCAGTGTACCGCCGGCCTGAACGTTGACGGGTCCGGCGATCACGCCAATGCCGCCCAGCGCGCCTTCGCTGACCGTCGTGGGGCCGGTGTAGGTGTTGGCTCCATTGAGCAGCAGCGTGCCCGAGCCCAGCTTGGTGAGCCCGCCTCCGCCTCCGCCATTCAGCAACGGCTGCGAAACCCAGACCGTGTTCGCTTCCGTGTCGAACACGACTCCGCCAGCCAGCACATTGGCCGCGGCCAGGTTGAACATGAAGTTCGTGTTGTTCGCGTTGCGGGCGATGAGCCGGCCCCCGTTGAGATTCAACGTGCCCTGGAAAACCCCGTTGGTCTCGGTTCCCTCTATGAAGCCCGCCGCAAGCGATCCGCCTGACAGGTTGATCTCGGCCAGAATCGGCGTGACCGCGTAACCCTGCCAATGCCTGCCCATGATTACGCCGGACCTCGCCACAACGGTTGCGTTGTTTGTAATGTTGAATACCCCGACCGCGTCGTCGTCCTTGCCCACAAAGATGATGTTGGCTTCGACATAGGCATTGTCCTGCGCGATCAACGTCGCGGTGCAGGGGCCAACGTCGGTCACGTTCAGGTCCGTGCCGGCGATGAACGTTCCGCTATCCTTCACGACCATCGAGGCCACACCTCCCTCATTCGCCAGGGAGAAATGGGATCCCACCCGCCACAAGGCGGATTCCGCGATTTCAACCGCTCCGGTGGCTCCCGCAATCGAGCCGCCGGCCGCAACGGCGACCGACGCGTTGAGCGAGTTGGTCATGCGCGAATTGCCCTTCAGGAGCACGCTCGCGGTGGAACCGCGGCGTTCCGCGATGAAGATGCGGCCGTCGGCCACGTTCAGCGCGGAATTGCCGCTCAACGTGATTTGCTGGCGCGCCTGCACCATGATCCCGGCATTCAGCGGCAGATCGGCATCGAACCCGGCGGAGAAACCGCCGCTGCCGATATTGATCGTTGAATCCTCGAGCCGCAGCGTGGACAGGAAATCGCTGTCGCCATTGCCGCGGCCGACCGCCACCCAGCTCGAGCTGTTGAGAATGGTGTTGCTCAGGATCATCGATGCGCCGCTGCTGGTGGTGCCGCCCACCCAGACTTCACCCTGAACATAATTGGTCTGGTCTCCCGCCCTTCCGTCCAGGACCACGGTGCCGGCCGCGGCGTTGTACGCGGCGAACGTGGCGGGGATGCCGCCCGAGGCAATCAGGTTGGTGCCCGCTTTGGTGTAGGTCAGCGTGCCCGAACCGGTTTTCAGAAAGACACTGTCCGGCGCCGCGGAAACGCTCCCGCCCAGGGCCAGGTCGCCGTCCGCCTGAATGGTATTGTTCGTTCCCGAATAGGAATAACCGCGATCACTGCTCGCCGGAGGACCGGAATAATGGAACGTTCCGCCTGCCAGCACGAGGTTGGCGGGATCCGCCGACGAAGCGCCAATCGCGCTGGGGCTCCCCCCGTTTGCAATGTTCGTCACGCTGAGCATGCCGCCCTCAATCAGCGTCGGCCCCGTGTAGTCGTTGCCGCCGGTGTTGTGGATCGTCAGGACTCCCGCTCCTCGCTTTCTCAGACTGATGGGACCGCTGATCTTCCCGGGCCCTGCGAAGGTGTAGTTCAGAAGATCGTTGTCAACCGACACACCGTTCGGGCTCACCGTCGTCGTGAGGTTGACCGACGTCGTCCCCAGCGCCTCGTCGTTGAAGATGGCCGGGTTCCCGTCCGCAAAGGTCGCCGGCAGCAGCGTGCCCGTGTTCACCCAGTTGGTGGTCACGCCGATGTCCCAGTCGCCGTTCACCAGTCCTTCCCAACGAACCGCGTCCACCTGCGTGATGTTCAGATCGATGCTGCCGGCCGCGGTATTGGTGACCAGCGCGGCCGCCACCCCGACCGGGAGCTCTCCCAGCACGAAACTGCCCGAACCGGTCAGCGATCCGTACTGGACCAGCGGGAACTGCCCGACCTGCGGCAGATCGTGCCGGATGCTCACCGTCACCGTTCCATTGACGGCGAACGTGCCCATCACGTTGATCGGGGCCACAAACGGATTGCCGAACGCGCCCAGATCGAAGTCGAGCGTGGTCGGTCCCGAAGAGCCGAGCGTCAGGTTCGCCGGGACAATCTGGGTGCCTGCCGCGGCCACGATCACGCCAAACCCCGCCTCGTTCGCCACCGTGTAATTGCCATTCGCAAATCCCATCGTGCTGACCAACAGCTTGCCGCCGTTGACGACCGTCGGGCCGCCGTAAGTGTTGAATCCTGTCAGGCGCAACGTGCCGGAGCCGTTCTTGGTCAATCCGCCGCCACTGAAGGTATTGTCCGTCAGGCTCGACGCGATGGTGATGTCAAACTCCTGGGAATCGATGATCGCGCCGCCCGCGTGGATGTCCGCGGTATCCAGCCCCACCATGAACGCGTCGTTGTCCTCAAGAGCGCGCAACGTGCCGCCGTTGAAGTTGAACGTCGCGAGGCCCGCGCTGGACCCCTTGCGCACCTGCACCGCGCTCAGCGTTCCACCGCTCAGGTTGAATGTGCCGAAGGAATTCTCCCGCTGAGCGATGATCATGGTGCCCACGGTCGCCTGGCCCGCGTTCAGGTTCCAGAAACCCGACGAGACCCCCTGTTCTCCCAGCCACACCTCGCCGTTGGCCACTGTGAACGTGCCCCCGTTCTGGTTGATGATGCCGAGCCCGCCGATGTTCAGGTTGCCGGTTCCGATCACCAGGTTGCCGTTGCCCGTCTTGGTCACCGAGGCGTTCCCGGAAAGATTCAGCTCGCCAACACTGTTCTCGCGGCCGATCGCCATCCAGTGATTCACGGTCAGCGTGGCGTTGCCGCTAATGTTGTTCGTTCCCGCGGCCGCTTCGCCGTTGCCTACCCAGTACTCCGCCCCGATCGTGCTGATCGAACCGCCGCTGAAGTTGAGAATGCCGACGCCGCCGCCGGTGCCCGCGCGGTCGCCCACGATAAACGCCGGCTGCCCGCTCCCGTCCGGGTCCACGTGCGTGATGACGCCGCCGTCCATATTCAACGTGCCCACCGCGCCGGCGCGACTGACGACGAACCAGTTGCTGGAGTTGATCTCGCCGGCATGCAGGTTGTAAACGGTCGTCGCCCCCGTGAACTGCCCGATCCACGTCTCGCCGTCGCTATTGATGGTGCCCCCGTTCTGAGTCACGATCGTCGTTGCCGAATGCTGGCCGCCCCAGCCGCCGTCAGAAAAGTTCAGGCCAAGCCCTCCGCCGGTCTTGTTGATGACGCCTCCGTTGATGTTGATCACGGTCAGGCTGTTCGCGCCTTCACCCGTTTGAAGACGGCCGCTGAGGTTCAACGTGCCGTCATTGAGGGTGTACGCCGCGGTGGAATCGGCTGCCAGCGCAAGACGAAACCACCCGTTGACATTGAGCGTGGAGCCGTTCTGCTCAAAGGCGCCGCCGGTGCCGGCCACCGTCCCCGCCAGCGGATCAACGACGGTCCATGCGGGATCGCCCGCGTTGATCTGAACCGCGTTGTTGGTTCCGTTGTTGTTGACGGCGTTATCCGACGGGCCGGGAACGGCATTGGGACTCCAGCGGGTCGGATCGTTGTAACTCGCGGTGCCGTCGGTCCACAGGATCTCCGCGGCCCGGGTCGTAACCGCAGCCGACGCGAGCAGCACTACAGCGGCGACCGCGCGCACGGCGGTTTTCCCCGAAATGGAGAGACGGATGTTGCTAAGGCAAGTGTTCATGTCAGGGCAATGGTTGGGACGGTTTCAGTGAGGGAACACATACAACAGGGTCCAGCGACGCGAGCTGGGTGCGAACTGGCGTTGCGAAGGCCGCAAAACACGGGAACGCAGCCATGATTTCACAATCAACTCTCGACGATGAATCCTGGGCCACGATGGGAGCTTAGGAGCCGGGTGCGGCAGTGTCCTGTCGCATGATTGGGTGACAGCTTGCGCGGCTTCCGAAAACAGGGCCTGAAATGGGTGTGGCGCGGCCCAATCCCGAGCCTTCAACCCCCTCATCTGAGAACTGCCACAATGCACGCCGGTCGTGACACCCGCGCGCTCCGTTATCGGGGGCGCGGCGTTCACGCCGCTTCAGGGCACGCCGGCACAAGAACGTCCGATTCCAACCTCACCGTGCCTGTTCAGCAGAACTCGAAGCGACACGAAGCGCACCGGAGCGCGGACCCCCGAGTCAGTGTCGGCTGTCAAAACGGGTTCGTTACTCCGTCTTCCACCCGAGTTCATCAGTTCCCAATCTCCACCCGATAGAAAGTATGCGGGTCGCCCGGCGGACCCGGCAGACTCACTGAAAAGGGTATCTCCGGCGGGTTCGTCACAGAATGCGTGCTCCAATCAACCAGATTGGTCGAACTGCGAATCGCGTAGGTCAAACCCGGATCGCCTTCGACCGCGAAAACAAGCGAGCCCGCATTGACAACAGGCCTTGAAAGAACCGGCGTGACCGGCGACCGCACGAAGATGTTGAACGTCGTTGTACCACTCAGGCTGGGCGTGCCGTCGTCGGTCACCCGCACAGTCACGAGGTTTGTCGTATTTGCGTGAGCAAGTGTCGAGGCCCAGGTCAGAACGCCCGTCACGGGATCCACCGCCGCGCCTTCCGGGCCATCGATCAGCGTGAACGTGAGCGTCTGCGGCGGAACATCCGGATCGCTCGCTGTGTTGGTCAACACCAGCGTCTGGCCCGCCACCATGAACACATCGGGAATTGCACCAGGCGTCGGCGGCTGGTTCAGCAGCAATTGAATTTCCTCCTGGCTCAACGCCCTTCCATACACCCGGGCGTCGCGGATGATGCCATGAAAAAACTCGTCGCCGCCGGGAAGGTCGGCGCCGATCACCAGCGGCTCGTTCGTGACGCCGAAGCGCAGCGCTGCCTGCGGCTGGTTCGAATCCAGCCTGCCATTGAGATAGAACCGCACGCGGTCGCCGTCGTACGTCACCGCCACATGCGTCCACTGGCCCAGGCTCAGCCTCATTTTGGAATTCCACGACCCTTCGCCGATTCCGCCCGCGGGCATTCCCCAGTTCGCCGTGAAACGCAGCGCGCCATTGCCCCAGATCTGCATGGCATAAGGAGAAACATTGACGCCCTTGGTGAGAATGCCCGCCCAGTCCCTGAAACTGTCCGGCCGAACCCAGGCGGCCAGCGTCAGGGTGTGTTGCACGTCGTTGCCCAGCGCGCGGCCGCAATCCACATGCGTGTTCGTGCCATTGAAGATCAATCCCGGATTTGCCCAAAGCCTGGCACCAAGGATGGTTCCGGTGCGACCGCAGACCGTGCTGGCCGCAACGCTTCCATTGGTCTCCGTCAAAGGAAAGTGCGCGACCAGGAAGTCGGGATCCTCGGTCACTACCGAGCCGTACGGGACGGGTGACCCGAAGTCCGGCATGCCGTTGCTGTTCCAGAACAGACGTTGAGCGCGGATCTGCCGCTGGTTGGCGCAGCCCTCGCCCGGGTTGCTGTTCGCGTGGTAAACGTTCCACCATTGCCCGAACGGATCCACGACCAGGGAATTGTGCCCGGGGCCATACGCTCCGGGCTTCTGTGAAAACACGGGCCCGGACTTGGTCCAGGAGGCGGGACTCAACAGATCCGGCCCCGTCAACGTCAGCAGGCCCAGTGCGTAATCGTCGGTCCAGCAACCGCTGGCGGAATAGACGATGAACAGCCTTCCATCCCGCTGAAATCCCCAGGGACCTTCATTCACGTCAGGATGACCAACGGTTTCCCAGCTTTCCGTCGGCGTGGAGATCACGACCGGAGCGCCGCTGAGCGTCCACGGATTGAGCATGGGCGCGATGCAGATCTTCTGCTGGCCGGGCACCGGTTCGCCGGAAAACACGTAATAGAGCCGATTGCTCCAGGCGAACACACTGCCGTCAATGTTCCAGTAGCCATTGAAGAGAATGCCGCGATCGATGTACGGACCGTAAGGATCCGCGCCTTCGCTTTCCGCGACGTATCCGCGGCGATCCAATCCTCCCGTGCCCGGGTTGGCGTTCAGTGTGTAATAGAGGTACCAGCGGTTGCTGATCCAATGAATCTCCGGCGCCCAGAGTTCAGAACAGCCCGGCGAATGGATAACTACATTGGGTGCGGCCGCCAGCTCACTCAGCGTGGAGGCGCGCCGCAAACGGATGTTGCATCCATCGCTCTGAACCAGATGAAAGTAACCGTCGTGGTAAACCACGGCCGGATCCTGTCCCTGCATCATCGGGAGCGTCAGACAGGCGGCAGTGGCGTTCAACGCCGCGCAGAAGAGGATCAAAGCTGCTGTCGGACACGAAAGCCTGCCCGGGCCAGGGGAGTGGTGTTCACGCCGCTTCAACGCCCGAACGCACAACACATTGGACAATCGCACCACCAATCGAATGCAATCAATCAAGCAGGTTGAAGCCCGCACTCCCTCGCAAAACAGGTGCGGGTTTAAAGCGCCAGGCTTCGACGTTCGTTTGCCGCTTTCACTTCTCTCGGGCCGCACGCCGGAACAGTCTAGTTGTCCAACGCAAGAAGGGTCGCGTCGCATGAACGGGTGACAGCCAGGAACCGGCGGCGAACAGCCTGCCACGCCGTAGCGTAGTCTCTGGTAACGGAGCGCGACTGTGTCCCGCTTTGCGGGATCAGTCGCAGCACGTGACAGTGTGTGGGCAGCCAGAATCCAAAGTGATTGATGCGGGTGTTGTGCGGACGGGCGGGTTGCGACTGCCGTGCGCTCGGGGGCGCGACCTTCAGGTCGCTTCGCCTGCGAGGGCAAGAGGAGGCACGACCCAGATCGAGGCGTCTTCTGCGTCGTCCGATGACCTTGCCCGTCCGACTCGACAGCGTCACAAGACGATTTCCGCGTTTCAAAGCCGATTCTGCGCTCTGCATTCTGCATCCTGCAATCACCTCGCTTCCCCGCCTGCCAGCAGTCCTGCGTCGATGTATTGTCCGCCGCGGGTCTGGTGGCAGTGAATCGCGATCCAGTTCGTTCCCGGCCGCAGGGCGGCCTGCGCTTCCTCGGTGAGCTCGATCACTTTGTAACCCACCGTGAACCCGCTCAACCGGGCCGCCAGCACCCCGTTCAGGTACACCTCGGCGTCCTCGTCATGATGAATGATCAGCGACAGCTTCCGCGGGATCGGCGCCCGAAGCGTGAACTCCCGCCGCAGCCAGATGTCGATCGAGTTCCATTCCGTGTTCACGTGCGCGCCGGGCGTCTCCCGCGTGCCGAATCCTCCCGGCGCTTGCTTCCAGTCGGACGCATCGAAGTCGGGCAGCATCCAGCCATCGGACGGCCGCGCAATCGTGTAGCGCCAGAAGAAAAGGCCGGATTGCGCGTTTGGAACCAGCATCGCTCCGGCTTCCATCGGCGGGTGCCGGCTGTTCACCTCGTGAACGCGATCGACATCGACCTTGAGCACTTCCCGGTCGTAGGTGAGAAATCCGTTGCACTCCGTCTCGACATCGGTGAGCTGCGTGTACACTGCGGCGGCCAGTCCACTGGATTTTTGCAGCGACCACACTTTGTCGATCATCGCGCAATACCGCTCTGTGAGCGTCTCCATGTTCTCGACGCCCTGGTATCCCCATGTCCGATCCGACCATTTGTGCCCTTCCACGGCCAGGCCGAGTCCGCCGAACTCGCCCAGAACGGAAGCGCGCGACGATTCCGTCGCCGGAGTCAGCGGATCCGGATAGCTGTGCAGATCAATGACGTCTCCAACCCTGGCATCGGTCCAGCCGCTGGCGTTGTTCACGAGGCGCGTCGGGTCGGAAAGCTTCACCGCGCGGACCAGCCGTTCGGTATCGAACTGGCCCCAGCCTTCGTTGAACAGAACCCACATGACGACCGAAGGATGATTCGACAATTGTTCCATCATTCTGTGAAGCTCCGACTCGAACTGGCGGCGGCCTTCGGGGGTCGTGTTGTTGCCGCTGGGCATGTCCTGCCAGACGAGCAAGCCCATTCGGTCCGCCCAGTAGTACCACCGCGCCGGCTCCACCTTCACATGCTTGCGGATCAGGTTCATCCCCAGGCGTTTCACAACTTCGAGATCGAAACGCATGGCCTCATCCGACGGCGGCGTGTAAAGCCCGTCGGGCCAGAAACCCTGGTCGAGCACGCCGATCTGGAACAGGGGTTTCCCGTTCAAACACAACCGCTGATAGCCGTCCGCATCCGTGGCAACGCGAATCTCCCGCAGGCCAAAATAGCTGGTCACGCGATCCACAGTCTGCGTCCCGCGCCGCAGGCTCACAACGAGGTCATACAACGCGGGTGAGTCGGGACTCCACGGGTTCACGAACTGGAGCGGCACGATGATATCCGTACCAGGTCTTCCCGAAGCTCTCCCGGCGTCCCTGCCTTCGAAACTGGCAACACAGTCAACCACGGTTTCGTCGTCCGTTGCCGGGATATTTGCCATGACCCGCAGTCGGAGCGCTTGCGCCGCAAGATCGGGCCGCAGATGCAGCGTCTGAATGCCGCCCACGGGCACCGGTTCCAGCCACACCGTTTGCCAGATGCCCGAACTGGAAAGGTAAAAAATGCCCTCGGGTTTGCGCGATTGCTTGCCGCGCGGTTGATCGCCTTCGGTCGGATCCTTCACAGAAACGACCAGTTCGTTCGGTCCGCCCCACTTGACGGCCGAAGTGATGTCAAACGTGAACGCGTCGTAACCGCCCCGGTGCGAACCGATCTCCCGGCCGTTGACGAACACGGTCGTCTCCCAATCCACCGCGCCGAAGTGCAGCCTGATGGATTGACCGCGCCAGTCCGAGGGCACCGTGAAGTGCCTCCGGTACCAGATCACGTCGTGCTCCGTGATCCGCCGACCCACGCCCGACAAGTGAGACTCGATGGGAAACGGGACGAGAATCCTGCCCTCGAATTGAGCGGGCGCCTGCCGTGAGTTCGAGGTCACCGCGTAATCCCAATGTCCATTGAGATTCAACCATCGCTCGCGCACCATTTGCGGCCGCGGATACTCCGGCCAGACGTTCGTGGGGGAAACCTCGGCCGCCCACCGCGTCAGCATCGGCGCTGCGGATGTCGTTCGAATCCCTACCACCGGCGCCGCAAATGCGAGCAGCAGAATCCAGGCGGCACGGAGCCCCGGCTTCGGCCGGTTCCCGCCGTTCTCACGAATCTTCACCGAACCGGCCGCAGCCGGAACTCTCCGCGGGTGTCGGATTCTCATGGGCCTTGCGTGGGTTCTCCGCCTTGCTCGCCCAGATAGCGCACGACCGCCTCCGTGCGGGAATGCACGTGGAGTTTTTCGTAGATCCGCCGGATGTATGTGCGCGTCGTGTCCATGCTGACGCCCAGCTCGTCGCCGATCTGTTTGTAGGCGTAGCCCTTGGCGAGGAATTCCAGCACCTGACGCTCGCGGGCGGACAGCGCGTCGCTTTCCTTTTCCGCGGGGGGCCCTTTTTGAAAGGACTGCACCACTTTGCGGGCGATGGGCCCGGACATGGGCGAGCCGCCGGCATGCACTTCGCGAATCGCATCGAGCAGCCGCGGCGGCGCGGCGCGTTTCAGCAGATACCCGCTGGCCCCCGCCGCCAACGCCCTGAAGATCTTGTCCGTGTCCTCATACACCGTCAGCATCAGGATCTGCGAGTCCGGCGCCGCCGCTTTCAAACGGCGCGTGCACTCGATGCCGTCCACGCGCGGCATGTTGATGTCCATCAACACGACGTTCGGTTTGTCGCGCGGAATTCCGGCGATTGCCTCGCTGGCGGAACCGTAGGTGCTGACGCAACGAAAACCGCGCGAGGTGTTGAGAAACTGCGCGATGCTGTCGCGCTGCCCCGCGTCGTCATCCACAATGGAAACCGTGATCGTCATGAGTCATCGTTCATTCGTGGTTGGAAGCGTTGCGATTTTTGGAACCGGAGGAAAGAACACGGCCGTTTGACCGGAATGAGCGGAAGCCGGAACCGCGCCGGTTTTCCACTGACGGACGGAAGCCGTCGAGGGGAAACTCCAGGCACACGCTGGTCCCTTTGCCCGGTTCGCTCGTCACCGTGCAGCGGCCTCCAACGGCGCGAAGACGGTCGCGCATATTCCGAAGCCCGTCGTGGCGGCCGGAATTGCTCGGCGCGGCGGGACACACAAACCCGGCGCCGTTGTCCCGCACAAGAATCGCGAACGCGTGCGGCTTCAAGGTCATGTCAATGCCGACTCGAGTCGCGCCCGCGTGCTGGAGGGCGTTGCTCAGGGCCTCCTCGAATGCCAGGAAAACGTTGTGCCGCAGCTCGGCGCTCAGCGGCACCTCGGGCAATTGATCGGGCACGGTGATGGCGCAGTCCACGGCGGTTCCCTGGAAGTATTCGCGCGCGTGCTGTTCCAGATACCCGGCAAGGTGCTCCAGGTTGTCGTTGCGCGGGTTTACCGCCCAGACAATTTCATCCAGCGCCTGGAGCAATTCGCGCGACGTGTTGGCGATGGCTTCGACCTGCGGCGCCGCGGGATTGTCCGGAACGGTGGCATTGCGCGCCGCCTCGCTCAGGAAAGAGATGCGCGTGAGCTTGGACCCGATCTCGTCGTGCATGTCCCGGGCAATGCGCGTGCGCTCCCGTTCCATCGCGTGCTGCTGCTCGGACCGCCGCAGTTGCGCCCGCAGCCTCCGGAAGGTGACATACCGGACAATCGCCCAGATCACGCCCACCGTGCCAAGGCCCACCAGCGTCAGAAACCACCATGCCCGCCAGAACGGCGGGACTACGATGATCGAAATCGAATCGCCCACCTCGTTCCACACGCCATCCGCATTGGCCGCAGTCACCCGGAACCGGTAACGCCCGGGCGCCACCGGACCATAGTGCGCCCTGCGCGCCGTGTCGCTCTCGACCCACTCCAGGTCCGAGCCCTCCAGCATGTGGCGGAAGCGGGTTTTCTGCGGCGAATCAAAACTGACGGCGGTAAACGAGAAATCGAGACTCCGCACTCCCGGACCGATCCGGAGGGTTTCGGTTTGCCGGCCCAACGTCGATGACAACACCTGTTTGCCATCCACCTGGACTCTTTCAATCATCACGCGAGGCGGCCTGGCAACGCGCGTGCGCATGGGATCCACCGTCAACAAACCTTGTCCGGTCACAAAACAGAGTTTGCCCTCCGCGGTCCGCAAAGCGTGAGCCCACCCGGCGCCCTCTCCCGAAAGGTCCGGCCCGTCCTCCCGGCGGCTCAACACCGGCGGAGACGCCAGTTGCCCGCCCCGCAGCAACTCCTCCACGTCTCGCGCCTGCAAACGGCAGAGTCCCCTCGCCGTGTTGAACCAGAAGTGCCCCGCGTCATCCTGTATCACCTGGGTAATCACATCCGAAAGCAACCCCTGTTTCGTCCCGACTCCAACCCAGTTGCCGCCGGCAAGGCAGAACGCGCCGGCCCCGGCGGACCCCGCCCACAACCGACCCGCCCGATCTTCCATGAGACAACTGACCGCGCTTTGCCGGAGCTCCGGCGGAACCGGCACATTCTCGAGCTGCCGGCCATTCCACCGCATCAGGCCGCCGCCGTCCATACCCGCCAGAAGACTGCCATCCGACGTGGCCAGCAGGCACGTGATCGGCCGGCCCGGAAGACCGTCCGCCGTCGTCAGGCTGAAGACATTGGTCTCGCCAATGCGATGAAGACCGCCCGACAACGTCCCGGCCCAGACGGCCTTGCCCTTCCGCTCCGCGGCCAGGGCAAGGACGACGTCATCGCTCAGACCGTCCGCAGTGGTGTATCGCCATTGCAGGCCGTTCAGAAGCCGGAACACACCGGCTCCCCACGTTCCCACCCAAAGCGCGCCCTGTGAATCCGCGCACAGGGCCCGCACGTGAACGGCAGGCGTGAGCGGTGGGCCCGTCGCAAGCGGCTCAAATCGCTGTTCCGTCCATCGCAGAATTCCCGCATCGGCTGTCCCAACCACCAACTCGCCCTCCGAATCCGTGGTCAGCGCGGTAATCCGGGTCGAGGCCAATCCCTCGTCGCGGCCGAGAATTCGCCATTGCTGCGCCCGCAACCGGGCCAGACCGCTCCCGCTGGTGCCAATCCAAAGGTTGCTCTCCTCATCGGCGTACAGCGTCCGCACATCGCATTGGTCCAGCCCCATGCGCGTGCCGACGACATCAAATCGTCCCTGGGAGAACCGCACCAGCCCGCGGCCGCTCGTCCCGATCCAGAACGTGCCGTCCTTCTGTTCGCCGATCGTCCACACGCGCGACGTCGCCGGATCGAGAGAGCCAAACGCGTTGTAGCGCTTTTCCTGACCCAGATTCAGCAGAAAGGTCGCGCCATACGCCCAGAAATTGCCGGCGCGATCCTCGTAAACGCCGACGAAGTCCGTGTTGCGGCCCTGGAGCATCTCCACGGAACGAAATGTTGCCGCCGTGTTGTGGTGCACGCGGTACACTTCGAATCGCGTCGTCACCCACAACACGCCGGACCGGCCCGCATGCAGCGCGGTGATGGGTTCTCCCGGCCGCAGCGTGTCGGAGACAAACAGCGCCAGGCGGCCCGCCTCCCATTTGTGCAGCCCGCCCTGGGTTCCGATCCACACAACACCGTCGCTGTCTTCGGCCAGACTGGTCACCGATGGATCAGTCAGGCCCTCCTGGCGCGTGAACAGGTGCACCTGGCCCTTGTGAATGCGCACGGCGCCTCGTTCCTGGGTGCCGATCCACAGTCCTCCTTCGCGATCCTCGAGCAAAGCGGTGATCCGCGCGCCTTTCAGAACCGGGGCGGTTTCCTCGCCAACAACCGTGAACACCAGACCGTCAAACCGCGCCAGCCCGGCAGGAGTCCCCACCCACAAATACCCATCCCGCGTCTGATGGATCGCGTTGATCGTGTTGTCCGGCAACCCGTCCGTCGTTCGCCAGAAGTCCACGACGTAATCCAGTTCCGGGACGGGAGCAGGCGCATTGGCCAGGACGGCGGCGGACGCCGCGCAGGCGGATCCGAGAGCCAGAAGAAGGGTGCTCCCGAATTGCAGGCTGAATCGTCTTGCGCCTGGTCGCTGAATGGCCTGGTTGCCCCGACTCTGCACAGGGTCACAGTATCAACGGCCGCTCCGATCGGGCAAACACAGAACCGAAGTTCATTCCGGGCCGACCGCGCCTGCAAACCTTTATCTTTGTCGGAAACCGCTTCGAAAACGCTGTCGAGAACCTCCTGCGCAAACAACAGGACTCCATTCGAGCACGATTGGCGGCCGAGGTTGCCGACAGGTTCAGGAAGGGCCGATCAGCCTCGGTTCCGACGGCGGGTGGCGACCGCGATTCCAAAGCCCACCAGGCCCAGGGCCAGCGACGAAGGCTCCGGAACCATCAGAAACTGGTCCGGAGTCAGCGCAACGTCGGAAAGACGCACTTCGTCAATGAACCCCCAGGCGCGATCGGTGTGCCCACCAGCGTACAATCCGCGGCCTACCGAGAAGTTCCCCGCGCCCCAGTCCCCGCCATCTCCCGTGCCGGGAGTCAACGCGGTGTTCGGACTGCCGCTCGCCGTGAGGTCAAGTTCGGCGACCAACTGCCAGCCCTCGCCCAGTTCCACATTGCGATAGTACAGCCGGAGCGTGGAGCCGTCGCTGACCGCAGCCGCGCTTTGCCATTGCCCGGTGAGGCCATCGTTGTCACTGCTGAAGGCGAATCCCTGAACCAGTCCCGGAGCGGAGATGGCTTCGTGCCAGTAACCGCTCACGTCGTTGAACTTGATGGCCAACGATTCGTCGGGCTGGATCTGCAGATAAAGCGCCGCCAGGTCCGGGTTGGGCGACGGCCCGGCCGTGTTCGCCCCCTGGCTGTCGCGCCCCACCAGCGTGCGGTAGCTGTCGGACAGCTCCGGCTGGAACGAAACTTCGATGGTCCACGTCAGCGGCGACCACGCCTGCAACGCGGGCGATTCTGTCCACATGGCCGGAAATCCGCCGGTGTTCTTGACACTGAAATTGTTAGGCGCGCCCGTGAGCGGAATCGTCGGACTCGCCACGTCCGTCCGATAGGCATAACCGGCGCCGCCGCCATCCGACCAGACGGAAAGATGATAGCCGTTTCCCGATTGATCCTGAACGGCCGGATAAAAGACGCCATCGCTCATCCCGCCGCGCGCGACGTTCGCTCCCGCCGGTCCCTCCTCGAAGTTCCAGTAGGCAATGGTGTCGGCCTGAGCCCCGAAAACACCCGCCAGGGCTGCAAGAACGACTGTCGCACCAGACAAATACCGCCTCCGGGTTACAGGTGAAATAGTTCTCATGTTCGTGTTCAGGTTGGCTGCGGACAACTGATTAGACTATGAGCAGCCTACGGACCGGCCGCATCAGCGTCTTGTCGCATGAATGGGTGACGAGAGAATACGGAGGGCGCGGCCCTTTCTGATCGTCATTCCATCCTCCCGCCGCTTCGGAAGCCGCTCAGATTACTACTACTTACGACGCGAAGCACTCCGGAGCGCGGCTGTGTCCCGCTACAGCGGGACCAGCCGCAGCATGTGCGACGGGCGGGCCCCGTGAATCCTACGTGCTCACACACTCCTACGCGCTGCGACTGATCCCTCAAAGCGGGACACAGTCGCGCTCCGTTATTGGGGCGCGGCGTTCACGCCGCTTCAGGCTACGCCGGCACGGGAACGTCCGATACCATTCTCACCATGCGTGTTCAGCACAACTCGAAGCGATGCGAAGGGCACCGGAGCGCCGCAGTCATGCCGCATCCAGGCGCGACTGCTGCCGGACGCCTCACCTGGGTTCCGCCATTCCCTTGGCCTCGTACGCGAAGCGACCTGAAGGTCGCGCCCCGGGAGCGCGCCCCCGCGACTCACCACCGTCGCAGCCCCCGCCCGCATAACACCCGCGTCAATCGCACATCGCGATTCGTAAGTCCCTTAAACTCCCTCCATCCGGGCGGCTCGAAGCACGCCCTTTTCACCATTTCAGCGTTCACCATTTCAGCGTTCGGCGTTTCCCATTCCCTCCGTCGGCGGGCAGACCTGCAGGATCACCACCGAGCTGCTGCAGCCCCACGAATACCGGATCCCCGCCGGCGTCGGGGATTGCCACCGTGGCCAGGAAAGATTGTCTGACTCGCGGCGAACGCTCCATGCCGCGTCCGCGTTCCTCTGCAGCCATGATTGATAACGGTTCTCCAGTTTCCGCTCTTTCATGAACTTCGCCAACCAGCGCGCGCATATCCCATTGAACCCGCCGCCGTCGCCTCTCTCGCCATAGTGCGGCATCAGGCCTCCGCGACTCAGCGTCTGCATCGTGTAATCCGCCGCCAGCCGGGCTTCGTTCGTGTAACCCAGCAGATGCGCCGCGCCGATGAATGTTCCCTGGTTGTAGCTGAAGATCCTTCGGTCGAGTTCGCCGTCCGCTTTAATGTGGTCATACACCGCGCCGGTACTGGCGTCGAACAGCGTGGCTCGTTGCCATTCGAACAGTCTCCGCGACTTGTCGAGATAGTTCGTGTCGCCCAGGATCCGATAGAGCAGATACGCCGCGATCGCACCGGGACCATTCGCACACGCGTTCTTCGAACGATTGTCCGTCTTCCACCACAACCCGCCGCCAAGGTCGTCCGACCACGCCCGCGCAAAGCACCTGTCGAAGTTCGCCCGCGCCGCGTCGCGAAACGCCGGATTGCCCGTGTGCTCAAAGCCCCGCGCGCAGGCAATCACCATCCACAGGATGTCGTCGTTGAATTCGTTCCTGCTCCAGTTCGGCGTGTGATCGGTAATGAATCCGTTGAACAGGTTGCTGAACATCGTCAGGCACGCGCGGTCGCCTGTGCGTTCATACACGTCCAGCACCATCTCCATCTGCTCAGCCCGTTCCCAGAACCACGTCTTTCCACCCTCTGTCGTCGCCCGGTAATACCCGTTGGTGCCCTCCTCGAAATAGAACGCCTTGTTGTAACTCGCGAAGATCGCATCCGCATCCGCCGACGTGAACGCCTCCGCGCTCAGCGCCATTCCGCAGACGAGAACGGCGAACAATGTTCCTGATGCCGGATTTCGCATCATCTCAGTTCAACAGCCGCGGCCGTTCGCGAAACGTCTTCAGCACAAATTCGCCAAACAGCGTGTTCGCCCACGCGAACCACGACCGCGTGAACTTCTTCGGGTCGTCTTTGTGAAACGCCTCATGCATGAAACCGGTGCCGGCGTGCGTGCGCCGCAACGTCTCCAGACATTCCCGAATCTCCGCATCGCTCGTCGCCGTCAGGCCCTGCATGATCACGCCCAGCGGCCAGATCATGTCCACACCCACATGCGGCCCGCCCAATCCACTCGCCGCCTTGCCGATGCAGTAATACGGATTGTCGGCCGACAGGAGAAACCGGCGCGTGTTCCGATAAACCCGGTCGTTCCGCCTCACCGCGCCCAGGTAGGGAAGCGAAAGCAGGCTCGGAATGTTGCCGTCGTCGGTGCAGTAGTAATTGCCGAACGCGTCCACCTCGAACGCATACACGCGTCCAGCCCTGGGATGATTCACAATGGCGTGTTCGCCCAGCGCGCGCTCCACTTCGTCCGCCAGCGCGCGGCATTGCCGGGCCAGGAGGCTGTCGTTCCGGATCTGCTCCACCATGTCCGCCGCCTGGCGCAGGCTCACCACCGCGAAGAAGTTGGACGGAACGAGAAACGGAAAGATCGTGGCGTCGTCGCTCGGTCGGAACATGGAAAAGATCATTCCCACCGGACGCGCCGGGTTTCCATAACCTCTGCCGGGCACAGTGTCGGTCGCGATCTCGGTCCGGCGCATGAAACGATACGGCCCGTTCCCGTTCTTGCGCTGTTGTTCTTTGAACGTTTGCAGTGTCAGCCGGATGGCTTCGTGCCAGTTCGCATCGAACGGCGACGTGTCTTTCGACAATCTCCAATACTCGTGCGCCAGGCGAATGGGATAACACAGCGAGTCGATTTCCCACTTGCGCTCGTGCACGCCGGGTTTCATCTCGGTCAGATCATCCTTCCATTCGCCGCGCTTGTTGTCGTCCTTGTAAAACGCGTTGGCGTAGGGATCCTTCAAAATGCAGCGCGTCTGACGATTGATCACTCCGGCGATCAACTGCTGCAACAGCGCGTCGTCCTGCATCAACTGCAGATACGGCCACACCTGCGCCGAGCTGTCGCGCAACCACATCGCGTCGATGTCGCCCGTGATCACATAGGTGTCGAGCCGGCCATCCACCATTCCGAACTCGACCGTGGTGTCGAGTGTGTTGGGGAAACAGTTCTCGAACATCCACGCGATTTCCCTGTTGCCGATGCTCTTCCGCACCTCATCAATCACGCGCTCAACTGCGGCGCTTCTGAAACGGCGTCGATCCGGCGGCGTTCGCACAACCGGAAAACCCGATTCAACCGCGCCCAGCCGCGGCGCGAGCACAATCGCCGCCGCGGCAAGTGTGGTGTTCTGGATGAATTCTCTTCGATTCATGGAATCCTTTCTAACGCGATGACCGCGTGTTTTGGTCCAGCGCTTTCAACGCAAAGGCATAGGCGCCGATTGCTATCGCCCGGCTCGTGCCCAGACGCGACAACCCGACCCCGATGCGCCGGTCGGCATCGTATCGCACCGTCCGGCGCGTTCCGGGCACGCGCACTTTCCGGACTTTCCCGCCAACAAACCTCCGCCGCTCCCTCGGGTCTTCGAGATTGAACGCCGTGGGAATCAGTCTCCGAAACGGGCGCCCATCCGGTCCGATGTAGGTTCCGTTCAATTCATCGACGAGCGCGGGAAGGAACAATGGCGCCGCGCCCGAAATGCCGCCGCCGATAACGGCCAGTCCGTCCACGAGCGTGAGCGCGTTCGCCATGGCGTCGCCCGCCACTTCGCCCAAACGCCGGAACGCTTCGCGCGCAGCGGCGCGATGGCCGCGTCGTTTGCCCATCCCGATCGCGAAGATCTCTTTCGGCTCCGGCGCGTCGTCGAGCGCCATGCCCGCCCGCTCCGCATACACGCGCCGGACCGCGCGAATGCTGGCGCCTTCCTCCGCGTTCCTCAGCGGATCGAGCTTGTTTCGAAGCAGCCACATCTCCCCCGCCGCAGAGTTGTCGCCGCGGAACAGTTCTCCATTCCGCACAATGCCGCCGCCGAGCCCGGTTCCCAATGTCACACCTAACAGATTGTGATATCGCTTTGGATTGCCTGCCGCCGCCAGGAGCCCGTTCACATACGGAAGGAAACCGGCCATCGCCTCGCCATACGTGAACAGGTCGCCGTCGTTGTTGATGAACACCGGGATGCCGAAGCGCTCCTCCAGAAGCGGCCCGAGGGCCACGCCGCCCCGAAACGCCGGCAGGTTCGGCAGATCGCCTATAATGCCGTCCTCGTAGTCCGCCGGACCGGGAAACGCGAAACTGATCGCTACCGGCGGACGCGCGCATTGGCGGCGAACGCGCTCGAATCCCTCGATGATGTTGTTCAGACAACGATCGAGATCGTCCGCGCAGGACGGCAGCGCCGTCGTGGGCGTCACCGGCTGCAGCCCGCGCATGGCGCAGAACCGGAAGTTCGTTCCGCCGGCGTCGAGCGTCAGAACGATGCGCTTGTCAGACTCCAGGGCGCCCATCGTTGTTCAGAGGTCCGTCCGGCCGATGCGATGGCCTTTGGCGCCGTAGAAAGCGACATAGGCATACGCAATCAGCGGCACGATGAACGAAATCTGAAGGCTGCCCGCCACGTCGGCGATCAGCCCCTGCAACGGCGGCAGAACCGCTCCGCCCAGGATCGCCATCACGAGCAGCGACGACGCCTGGCTCTTGTAAATCCCAACACCTTCGATCGCGAGCGAGAACGTGTTCGACCAGCCGATCGACGAGAACAACCCCACCGCCACCACGCACCACATCGCCGTCGTGCCGCCGGTCACAATCGCGGTCAACAACAACAGCACGACCGTGCCCGAAAAGATCATCAGCGTGCGCCCGGCCAGCGCTTTGCCGAACTGAAACGCCAGCCAGCACAATCCCACAAACGGCAGATAGTTCCGGAACACCGTCCAGTTCTGAACGAACCGCTCGCGCCACAGCGTCCAGACCGAGCCTTCCGCCCCGCCGCGCATCGCGTCCAGCGGCGCGCTCTGCGCGATCCACAACAACAGATAGGCCAGCAGCGGAATCACGATCAGCGCGATCTGCTTGGTCGCCTTCTTCATTTCGCTCAGTTCCACTGCGCCCATAAAGCGGCCGATCATCAACCCGCCCCAGTAGAGCGACACGTATTTGCTGGCTTCCACCTCGGACAACCCCGCCACGCCCGGTTCACCGAGGAAATTGATGATCGCGCTGCCCACGGCCACCTCGCCTCCCACATACATGAAGATCGCCACGATCCCGAGCACCACGTGCGGATATTTCAACGCGCCTGCGCCCCGCTCGATCCGCCCCTCGCCCACGTGTGGCAGGCGAATGAAAAAGAAAACTGCCGCCAGCACGAGGAACACAATGCAGAAGGCAAGGTAAGGAACCTTGACTGAAGCCGCTCCGTGCGCGTCGCTCCGCGCGAAATACTGGAAGATGAGCCATCCGCCAATCAGCGGTCCGATGGTCGTGCCGATCGAATTGAAACCCTGCGCGAGGTTGAGCCGGCTGGACGCCGTCCGCTCCGGTCCCAGAATTGTGACATACGGATTCGCGGCGATCTGCAGCATGGCGAACCCGAGCCCTACAATGAACAGCGCCGCGAGAAACATCGGATACGACTCGGCGCCCGCCGCCGGCCAGAACAGCGCGCTGCCTGTGGCGGAGATCAACAGCCCGATCACGACGCCGTTCTTGTAACCGAGCCGTGCAATGGGATCGCCCGTCGTCGCCGAAATGACGAAGTACAACAGCGAGCCGACAAAGTACGCGCCAAAGAACGCGAACTGGACGAGCATCGCCTGAAAGTAATTCAGCGTGAACGCCTCCTTGAATCGCGGGATGAGAATGTCGTTGAACACGGTCATGAACCCCCACATGAAGAACAGTGAGGTCATGATCGCGAATGCGCCGCGATAGGTCGGGTTGGTTTCCGCGGCCTTTGCCGTTGCCGTCGTAGCGAGCGTAGCCATAGGTCGGGGGCTGAGGTCTATTGGGGTTTGCCGGTCTGCGATGACATCAGGCTGAGTGCCGACATGGCCGATCCAGGACGGCTTTCGGGCGCTGTGCCCCATTTTGAAGGCGCGGAGGTCATTTCAAACACGAGCTCCCCTCCGTTCAGGATCTCCTGATGCGTCAGGTATGTCTTGTTGAACGGCTGTCCGTTCAACGTCGCGCCCCGAATGTACGGCCGCTGCGGTCCGTTCTGCGAAGCCACGATCACAAACTCCCTGCCGTTCGGCAGCGCGATGGTCGCGCGATCGAACAACGGGCTGCCGATCACGTATTCGGGCGTGCCCGGGCACACCGGATAAAAGCCCAGCGCACTGAACACGTACCACGACGACATCTGGCCGGTGTCTTCGTCGCCGCACCAGCCGTCGGGCGTCGGCTGATACAGCAGCGTCATCACCTGCCGCACGCGCGACTGGGTTTTCCGCGGTTGCCCCACGTAGTTGTAGAGATAAATGGCGTGCTGGATGGGTTGATTGCCGTGCGCGTACTGGCCCATGTTCAACGCCACCATCTCGGTCATTTCATGGATCATCCGCCCATACGTTCCCACGTTCACGTCGGGCGGCGTGTAGAACACTCCGTCGAGCTTCCTTCCGAACGCTTCATCACCGCCCAGCAATCGCACCAGGCCAGGCACATCGTGAAACACGCTCCAGGTCCAGTGCCACGAATTGCCTTCCGTGAACGGCCCGCCCCATTCGGTCGGATCAAAGTTCTCGCACCACGTCCCGTCGGACTTCCGCCCGCGCACGAAGCCCGATTCGCGATCGAACACATTCGTGTAATTCATCGCCCTTCTCGCGAATGCCGCCGCTTCCTTGTCCCGCCCGATGGCGCGCGCCAGCACCGCCGCGCAGAAATCGTCATACGCATACTCGAGCGTCTTGGCCGTCGCTTCGCGCACCTCGGGATACGGCGCGTAACCGATCTTCTTGTAGAATTCCGCACCGTCGCGCCCGATTGATCGGCAATGGTCCGGCGCCTGCGTGTTGGCGTCGTGCACCATCGCCTCCACGGCTTTGCCGGCGTCGAAGTTGGTAATGCCTTTCACCCACGCGTCCGCCAGCAGCGAGAAGGCGTGGTTCCCGATCATGCAATCGCGATGGCCCGGGCTCGACCACGACGGCAGCCAGCCGCTCTGATCGTACGCCGCCAGCAGCCCTCGCATCATCTCGGCGCTCAGCTCGGGGAACAACAGATTGTAAAGCGGATGCGACGCGCGGAACGTGTCCCAGAACCCGGTGTCCGTGTAGAGATGCCCTTCGTGCACCTTGCCATCGTACGGACTGAAATAAACAGCTTTTCCATTCTCGTCGTATTCGTGAAAGCGATGCGGAAAGATCAGGCTCCGATACAACGCGGTGTAGAACGTCCGCTGCTGTTCTTCGGTCCCGCCTTCGACCCGGATCCGCCCGAGCACTTCGTTCCACCGTGCGTCAGCCCGCCGCAGCACCGTGTCGAAATCCGCGTTGCCGATCTCGCGATCCAGGTTGCGCTGCGCCTGCGCGGGACTGATGTAGGACGACGCGACCTTGCAGTTCACCGCTTCACCGGGGCGCAGTTGGAACCTGAACCACGCTCCGACGTGTTTGTCAGCCCGTTTCGTGTCGTTCGTCCGCACGGTCTCGGGCGTCCAGGTGCCATAGGCAACAAACGGACGATCAAACACCACGACGAAGTGATTCGCGAAATTGTCGGGCACACCGCCGTGGTTGTTCCGGCACACACCCAGAACCTTGTTCTGTCCGGGAACGATCTCCACCGAGGAACCGTTGTCGAACGCGTCGAGCACCACATACGCGTCGCCGCCTTCTTCGAACGTGAACCGGAACCGCGCCGCCCGTTCCGTCGGCGTGACTTCCACAACCGCCTTCCACGTGTCCAGTCGAACCCGGTAATAGCTCGGCCGCGCCGACTCGGTGTCGTGCCGAAACACCGACGCGCGATCGTCCTCGGTGACCGCCAGCCGGCCCGACACCGGCATGAGTGAGAAGTTCGCGTAATCGGCGATCCACGGGCTCGGCTGATGTGTCTGGCGGATGCCGCGGATCCGGTTCTGGCGATACTGATAGTAGAACGAATCGCGGGCCGGCTGCGTGTATGGCGCCCACACATTCATCGGAAAGGGCAGCGCGATGGCCGGATATGTGTTGCCGTGCGAGAACTCGAACGTCGAATCCGTTCCCTGCATCGGGTTTGCCAGAAAGACCGGTTGTGCCGCCGAAGCCGAGAGCGAAAGCGTGAGAAGGCTGATGACCCGATATGCTCTTTTCATGATTGCCTGATCCGGCGCCTGCGTCTCGCCCGGATCGCACAAAGCGACCGGTGATCGCATGAACATTCGCCGTGGCTGGCAGTCTTAAAAGAAGCGCCCACGCGGTCATGTCGCATGAAAGGGCTACAAAAGAGCCGCGCTGTTTTGCGGGGGAGGGGTCCCCGCCGCCAGGCACTTCGGAGCGCGGCTGGGTCCCGCAACGGCGGGACACAGTCGCGCTCCGCTCTCGGGGGCGCGGCGTTCACGCCGCTTCACGGTGCGCCGGCACAAGAACGTCCGATTCCAGCCTCACCGTGCCTGTTCAGCACAACTCGAAACGATGCGGAGCGCACCAGAGCGCCGCAGTCATGTCGCTTCAAGGCGCGACTGCTGCCTGACGTCTCATCTCAGTTCCGCCATCCCCTTGCTCTCGCCCGCGAAGCGACCTGAAGGTCGCGCCCCCGAGCGCACGGCAGTGCGCCTCACGACTCCGGCGGCCAGGTCACGCCTTCCAGTTCTTTGGGCAATTGCTTCGGATCCGTCGGATAGATCAGCGAAAGATCCACGCCCGTGGACTTCGACCCTTTCAGAAACTCGAGTTCTTCCGGCGCGCCGATGATCAGCCACAACACTTCCTCATCCGTGTCGTTGAACACCTGGCGCAATTGATCCGGCCCGACCAGCACGGCGCCGTAGCGCGGTACCGTCAACGTCTCGCCGCCCACACGCATCCGGCCTGTGCCTTCCAGCACGAAATAAAACTCCTCCGAACGCGGATGTTTGTGCAGTGTGCTCGCGCTTTTCGGCGGCAAGCGCCAAAGTCGCGCACCGATGTTCTCGCTGCCCGTGCGCTCCAGATAGTCCGCGTTTGGAATGCGCATGAGATTTGAAGGCCGCCAGTGCAAATCCTCCGGCCGAATCAATGTATACCCTTGAAACGTTTTCATGACATAGTTGGTTCTGAATTGCGCCGCTTTGCGCGCTCGTTGTTCCTGCCCGCCATCCGCGCAACCAGGTGCCCCAGCACGCCGACTGCGCGCTCGATCTGCGGGCTCCACGGATAGCCACAATTGATGCGAATGAAGTTGGTAACCTCGCCCACCGGCGAAAACATCGGACCGGGCGCGATGCTGATGCCGGCCGCGCGCGCCTGCTGCGCCAGCTGAATCGCGTCCACGTTGGACGGCAGTTCACACCAGAGCAGAAACCCGCCCTTCGGACGCGACAGGCCTATCCCGGGCGGAAAACTCTCCACCACCGCTTCGCGCATCTTGTCCACCTGCTGGCGATACGCCTGCCGGATCGCGCGCAGGTAGCGATCGTATCCGCCGTTCTTCAGAAATTCCGCGACGGCCAGCGCGGGCAACAGCGCGCCGCTCAACGTGCTCGCCTGTTTCAACGCTTTCACGCGCGGCTGCCACCGCCCCGCGGCGATGTAACCGACTCGAAATCCCGGCGCGAGCTTCTTGGAATACGAACCGCAGAGCACGATGGAATCGGCGTCGCCAAATGCTTTCAACGACCGCGGACGCGGGCCTTCATGCTGCAGATCCGCGTAGGTGTCATCCTCGATGAGCGGAATGTCCCGACGGGCGCACAGCTCCACCAGGCGACGCTTGTTTTCGTCGGGCATGACGAAGCCGATTGGATTATGGAAATTGGCAATGACCACGCACGCGGCGACGCGGGTCTTGCGCAACGCCCGTTCCATCACGTCCAGGTCCATCCCCGTGGCCGAATGCACCGGAATGGGCAGCGCCTTCAACTGCAGCTCACGCAGCATGCTCGCCAGGCCGAAGTAAGTGGGCGATTCCACGGCGACCGTGTCGCCCGGCTTGCAAACGGCCCGCAGCGCGAGTGAAACGGCTTCCGTCGCTCCGACGGTCACAATGAAATCATCGGCATGCAGCGCGCAGCCCCAGTCGAGCGACCGCCGCGACAGTTCCCGCCGCAAGCTTTCATGCCCGGGGCTGACGTCGTAGCCGACGCTCTCCGCACCGAGCCGCCGGCCAATGGCCGCCACAATTCGCGCAAGCCTGACTCCGGGCAGCAGCTCGGCGCTCGGCAGGGCCGCGCCCAGCGGCACCAGTCTTTTGTCCGCATGATCCGCCAGCAGCGAGGCCACGGGATCGTCGACGCCTAACTGGATGCTCCTTGGCGTCGCCGGGAACGTCATGCGCGGCTCGCGAATCAGATCAGAGAGCCGCGCCCGGACATAGAATCCCGACTTCGGCCGCGCCTCAATCAGACCGCGGGTTTCGAGTGTTGCATACGCCTGCAACGCCGTCGGCACGCTGACGTTCTGCTGCCGGCTGAACTGCCGCACGGAAGGCACCCGCTCGCCCGGTCGCAACGACCGATTGGCGATCATGCCTTCCAGCGCGTTCGCCAGCTTGAGATAAACCGGCTCTCTGCCGTTGGTTTTCGGAGAACTCACGCCCGCAACCTACGCGATCCCGTGTCGGATGAACAGATACAGATGGCTGAAAGGAGACCTTGAACAGATGCCGTCGGGAAGATTCTGTTCAAGCTCGAAACCTTCCGGTCTGTGTCTGGCCGCTGTGCGGCCGGCGCGCAAGCTTGCCGCGTGAGACTCAACACCGTCCAATCCATCCTGCTCCGCCAGTTGCGGCAACAACGCGATCAACGCCGGAAGACACCCGCATCCACGCGGCCGGACAGCGCCGGCGCGACCTCTTCCGAATCACCGGCCCGCGCGCGACGGAAGCCGTTTGCGAAGCTGCGCCGTTTCTGGAATGCGATGAACGACTGGCTCGCCGCCTATTACAACGTCTGCGGCCGAACCGGGCTCGAGTCGTCGGTCAAAACATCATTCCCTCGAACGACCTCTGATACGCGTCACCCTCTCGATGCCGGCGCGGACACAGCGGATGCACCCGTGCCGACGGCAGAACCCTGACTCCGAACGGGATACCACGCCACTCCCACCGGCGCTCTGGGATCAGCGAGTGATCCTCCGTGTGCAATGCGGTTACCTTCAACATGAGCCTTCATGGAGTGTTCAATCAACAATGCCGGGCGGTAGTGTCGCGCATCGTTGCCCGCGTAATCCTGCGCTCGCATGCTGCCGCACGCTGCTGCGGGTCGCAGACCCGCGGTCCGGAGCGCGACTCTGCGAGTCGCAGCAACGGCCGATGGCTCAAAGCAGTCAGGGATTTCAAGGCAATCGCGTCTTCCAATGCGCGGATATTCAACAGGATCAATGGTGGTGCGCCCGCGCGTTTGCTGAACCCGGAGTTGCAGACTTCGTCGACACGCTGCGACTGGTCCCGCTCTGGCGGGACACAGTCGCGCTCCGGGCAGGCGGAATGACGCTGCGGAGCGTCGCGCATGGGGCCGCGTGGAATCCAAACTTCTTCGCGGCTTCGCGGCTTCGCGTGAGGCAAGTGCCTTTTCGTGTGGCTTCGTGCCTTTCGTGGTTAACGTCGCTTGCCAGGCCGCAGCCCTGGCGAAGGCTGTGGTGTGGCATGAGTTGAGAGCGGATAGTTGATAGTTGATGGTCAGATCAATTGGCGGCGGGGACGCCTGGCACTACGTGCTACGCGCAATAGCCAATTCGGATTTCGGGCTTCGGAATTCTTTCAGATTTCGTTGTGTTGCGATTGCGGAAGCATTCCGCACTGAATACTTTCCGCTCGTGCGTCACACCCCTGCCGTTGAGAACTATCGCTCGCTTCGGAGCATCGTGCGCCTGCTCGCATCCCGCGACTGGGAACGCGAACCATCCCTGCCAGTCAGCGGGAGATCCATTCGCGACGGCATCCAGCGACCTGTCACAACCCCGTCCGAAACCAGTCAAAGCACTTAGACCATGATTGACTCTCAGTCTGACGATGACCTGGTGGCGAGGGCCATTGCCGGCGGTATGGACGAGCTGGATGCGCTGGTGCGAAGACACCAATCGTGGGTGTTTAACCTCGCGCTGCGCATGTGCTGGCGCCGCGAAGTGGCTGAAGACGCGACCCAGGAAATCCTGATCAAAGCCGTGACGCGCCTGAACGCGTTCTCGGGCAAGAGCGCCTTCCGCACCTGGTTGTACCGCGTTGCGATCAATCACCTCCTGAACGTCCGTAAATCGGAGATGGAGCAAAAGGCCATTACCTTTGCCGATATGGCCGCCTCGCTCGACAACGCGCCCGACCAGGATCTGCCCGATCCAAAAACGTTACCTGTCGAAACCGCCCTGTTCGTCGAAGAAGCGAAATTGGGCTGTATCACCGCGATGCTGATGTGCCTCGATCGGCGGCAACGTCTGGCCTTCATCCTGGGTGAGATCTTCGGCGAGACCAGTGAGGCCGGGGCAGAGACCATGGAAGTTTCTTCTGCGAGTTTCCGGCAGTTGTTGTTCCGGGCCCGGCGCGATCTTTATCAGTTCATGAACAACAAATGCGGCCTGGTCAATCCGTCCAATCCATGCCGATGCGCGCGCAAGGCGGCCGGGTTCATGCGCAAGGGTTGGCTCGACCCAAACAATCGCCAGTTCTCGAAGGATCGGGTCGCCTCAATCAGGGATCTGGCTCCAGACCGATTGGAAGAACTGCAGGACCTCGACCGAAAGCACGCTGAACTCTATCGAAGGCAGCCGTTCCTTGCGGGACCCGATTTGACAAACCGATTGCGCGAGATCGTTCTGCAGTCCGGCTTCGCCCAGGGCTGAAATTGTTTGTTGGAATCGTCACAGCACAATTTCGTGGATGTCCAAACGATGGCAGCCCTGCAGGGCGAAAACGAAAGACATTCATGAATACTGAAATCATCACAGAAGTAGCGCACGAAACCCAGAGCGGGAACATGACGTTTCCGGAAGCCATCGGCAAACTGATGGCTGCCGGCGTGGAATACTATCACGTCGACTATATGACACTCCGCAAGACCTGTTACCGGCCGTACGGTGAAGCGGCAACGCTGCCGATCAAGTTCAGGGACCTGCCGCGTGTGGCTGCGGTCCTCTCGGTGACGGGCCTGAAAGCGGCGATCGCGGACAGCCAGGAACACGGGCAGCATTACCGGGATTTTTCCCGGCGCGCGATGGAAGCTGGCGTTCAGGGCTACTTTGCGTTCTTGCGCGGCAGACGTGTCGTGTATTTGGGAAGAACCGGCGATTTGCATGTAGAATGGTTCCCGGACACTTAATAGTGCAAGGCATGAGACCGCAGGATTGTATGCAACAGCACCGCCTGAAGGCGCGAACATTCAACACTCAACATTCAACGCCGAACATTCAAGGAAAGGCATCGGTTGAAACGCTGAATCAGAATTCGCGGCAATTCGCGCAATTCGCGTCACGGTGTTGACGTTGCCGTGCGCCGTAATCTTTGCGCTCTTTGCGTTCTCTGCGGTTAACAAAGATGTAGCCGTGCCTTCGCGCCTTCGCGCCTTCGCGTGAGGCAAACGCCGTTTCGTCTTAATGGTTGAGCGCCGTTGGCCGTTCTCTGTACCTCTGTGCCTCTGTGGTAAAACCGCCTTTGCTGTTCTGTTTGGTTTCAACCACGCCGCTGCTTCAGCAGTTCGGCCAGCGCCTCGAACACGTCTCGCACCGTTCGCACCCGTTCCCAGCGTTCGTCAGGGACCGAGATGTCGAAGCGCTCTTCAATCGCCATTGTGATTTCAATCAGTGTGAGCGAGTCGGCTCCAAGATCTTCCATCAACCGGGCTTCCTCGGTCAATTGCTCGCCGCCAACATCGAGTTGATCGGCCAGAATTTCTGCCAGGGCTCGAGCGTCTTTCTCGGAGAGCAAATCATTCATGTGCCGACAGTAGGCGTCCGCCCGCGAGCTTGATAGTTGGATTTGCGAAACCTACTGTACCGGCCAGTCATGTTCTCGAAGCTCTTTGCGGAGAGCGGCCTTTCGCTGGACCGCCTGAAAGCGCTGCTGGCAGTCGGCGCCGCCGGTAGCATCGTTAAGGCGGCCGGCGGCGACCCGGTAAAGCAGAGCCAATACAGCCGGCAGATCAAGGAACTGGAGGATTTCTTCCGGATCAAACTGGTGGAGCGGCACGGGAAGGGGATCCGGCTCACCGCGAATGGGAAGGAACTGGCCCGCATCTCGCGGTTCTTCCTGCTCGGCCTGTCCAACTTCCAGCGCGGTTGCCTGGCGGAGGAGCAGACGTTTCGAATCGGAGCAAGCGCGACCTTCATCCAACAGTTCCTGCTGCCGATCGTGTCCAGCGCCGGAGTGGTCCGGGGCAACACGCGCTACGTCGTCGAGGTGGTCGGCGACGACGAAATTGAGCGGCGCCTGCACGACCTGACGCTCGATTTCGGGGTGACGACGCGCGCGGCAGTCAGTCGTCCACTGCAATTGAAGGAACTGGGCAGGTGGAAGCTGGCGCTATGGGTGCCGCGCACGTTGCACAAGACTGAAAAGAGCGCCGCGCTGGCATTCAAAGAACGGCGATTGCCGCTGGGGCTGGCGGCGAAGGAACTTGCCGATTGCGGCGCGGATCTGTTCATCGACCACGACACTCGCTTCGTGTGCGACAATTTCCTGCAAGCGCTCGCCGCGTTGAATGAACAGCAACTGGCCGTCGTTTTGCCGGACTTCCTGAGTTCACCGACAGAGGCGAATTCATTTTTCCGCGTGCGCATGCCGGAGATTGACTCGCGCGTATTCCACTTCCGACTTGCGTGGAATCCCCGTTTGTTGCGGCTGAATCCGCATGCCGTCAACGCCAGAGACTTTCTGGCCAGAGCGCTGTGAAATGGACCCCAAAATTTAGACCACCCCTTAAGCTAGGCTTTTCGAGGTCTGCTCGATGTGAGAAAGAGCAGATCGATGAAACGAAAACGCAAACAGTATAGCGGAGCTTTCAAGGCCAA
>Ga0116168_1000465_pt1 | contig 39507 bp, 24 predicted proteins | sample AD_UKC129_MetaG_FD_89795 | JGI IMG/M metagenome (GOLD analysis project Ga0116168, IMG submission 89795) | Active sludge microbial communities of municipal wastewater-treating anaerobic digesters from Canada - AD_UKC129_MetaG | ecosystem: Engineered > Bioreactor > Anaerobic > Digestate | place...
CACATCCCCCATCTCCAACTCCCGCACAATCGCCATCTTGAACGCTTCACTGTACCGAATCCCACACTTTTGTCCTGCTCGTTTTTCCATACAAGGTGTCAACTTATTTCAGGACCGGACCTGAATGTTGAATGTCCAATCGGTTCACAAAAGGCCGCTCACAGCTCTACGACAACCCTGCGCCCGCGGAACTCGATGCGTTTGGCGGCCCCGTCGGCGCCCGCCACTTCGGCTGAGAAGACGCGCGTGCCGCCGCGCCAGCGGGTCATCCGACGATCCGGCTCGATCGTCAGACGGCGAGCGCTGTCATCCCACCGCATCCGGATCCACACCATCTGCGGATCCGACCCGTCCTGGTATCCGAGACTGCGGCCGTCGTCGTCGTACAACGTGAATTCGCCGTCGGCGCCGGGATGCACACGCAGCGTGGTGGGTTCGCTTACGGGTTGCGCTGTGTATTGGCGCACGGGGTCGAGCGGGATGATGGCTCCGGCGCGGGCGTAGATCGGCATGGTTTCGAGATCAACGGCACGTTCCACCCAGCGTTTGCCCTCGATCGTTTCACCGGTCCACCAGTCCACCCACCTGCCTTCCGGCAAATAGAGCCGGCGTATTTTGAGTCCGGCTTCGACCACCGGCGCGATGAGCAAATCGCGTCCCCACAGGTATTGGTTGCCGAGCCGGACCGCTTCCGGATCGTCGGGATAATGCAGCCACAGGGCACGCATCATCGGCAGGCCGGTGTCCACCGCTTCGCGCGCCGTTGTGTAGTTGTAAGGCAGGAGCCGGTAGCGCAACTCGATGTACTTGCGCGCAATCGGTTCCACACGGGGGTTCCTGAGTTCAGACGGATCGGGATGCTGCGGCGGATTCCTGATGTCGCCTGCGAAATCCCGCCTTTCGGCCGGGCCGTGCTCGATCACGCCGAACTCGCCGGTGTTCCAGCCCCACGGCAAGCGCAGGTGCCATGTGCGCCCGTGCGCCCGGAACGACGGGCAGAACGCCGAAAACTGAAGCCAGCGCGAATACAATTCACCTGTGAGCTCGCGCGAAGGATAGAAGCCGCCGGTGTCTGTTCCCCAGAACGGCGTCAGGCTCAGGCCATGGTTCAATCCCACCGACACCTGCGCCGCCAGCGTCGCCCAGCGCCCGTCGATGTCGCCCGACCAGATCCAGCCGCCGTACCGCTGCGAACCGGCGTAACCCGTGCGATGGAGACTCCACGGGCGCACGTTCGGACGATCCAGCAACGGTCCTTCGTAGTAACAGCGATGCCGCGTCAGCCGCGATTCCAGCGGCAGTTCGTCGCCGTCATCGGGCCACCAGCCATCGACGCCCAGTCCCACGAGTTCCTGGTGGCGCGCCCAGTAATCGGCGACGTGGACGGGAGCGCTGCGGCCGCGGCCGCGTTCCTGCGGGGCGACAGAGCGGCGCGCATCCGGAGGGTCCGCCATGCTGCCAAACAGGTTGAGCGGAGCGCGGTTGACGTGCAGAACCACTTTGAAATTGAGATCGTGCAGCTCCTTGATGTTGCCGGCGACAAACGCGTTCTCGTTGAACTCCAGCGAGCCGTGGCCCGTGTTCCAGCCGTTGGTGCAGTAGCCCGTTCCCAGGTAGATCACCGCATCGCAGGGCAGGTTCTTTTCACGGAACGTTCTCGCGATCTCGAGAGGCTCTTCAGGGCTCGACAGCGTCCGGTGCGATTGCATGTAACCGAGCGCCCACCTGGGCGGCATGACCGGCCGGCCGGTGAGGCGGGTGTATTCGGCGGGCGCATCCGACGGTTCGCGAAGGTCGATCACGAACAGGTCCAGTCCCCGGGCGTATTGGTTCGTTCGAGGAATGAAGCGCCCTTTGCCTTCGCGCAAATCAAAGTGGCCCTCGGGCACATGCGCGAACAGGGCCCAGCCCTCGGTGCCAATGACGAAGGGCGAAGGCACGACGGATCCGAGCACCGGCCGATTCCAGCCGCCCCAGCTCGGTTCCATCGGGTAGAACGCGCCGCGCCGGTCAAACTGCTGCGCGCCTTCGCCCAGGCCCAGCACCATGGCATCGGTCCTGAACGACACGGCCGCATTTGTTCCCCCCGCTTCATCGAACACCAGCTGTTGCACGTCTTTGCCGTCCGCGCGCTTCACCGACACGGTCAGCGGCTGCGAGGAAACACTCACGCGAAGGCCGGCGATTGAAATCTCGCGAGGGCGCTCGATCGTTGTGGCGCGCAATCTCTCGCGGCTTTCGAACGGCACCAGGACACTGCCCGGCGCGTTGGTGTTTTCCGGCGCGGATGGCGGGATGAACCGGATGCGGACGGTGCGCTCGCTGACTTCCTCCACGCGCAGTTCTCCGTTCATGCCGGCGAACCGCACCGCGTTCCCGGTCCCGGCGCTGCGGCCGGGTTGGGCTGCGGCAAGGATGAGGCACACGGGAAGAAGCGCGCGATGGAGAGAATTGCGAGAGGAAAAGAGCATGACGTTGGAGGGGTTGGTGGCTTGCGGGCGGCGGAAGGAATACCACCGCGGGCTGCGTCATGCCCGCCCGCAGGACATGACGCCAGCCCGCAGTGTGCTGTGAATTACGACACCTTGGAACGCGCTTCTTCGGGCACGTCCAGCTTCGTTGTGCCGACGTCCTTGATTTCGACGGTGGTAGTGCGGTTGAACTCGCGTTCTTCACCGTCCGGAGTCGTTAACTTGCCAGTGACCCTGGTCTCGTACTTGGAAAGCACGCCGTCCTTGATCCAGAACTTCACGGTGGCTTTTGTGCCGCTCATGTTGGGCTGCCCGCCGCGGCGACCGCGACCGAAGGAGGCAAGCGCACGGGCGCCTTCCTCGTTGAGCGTGGCCACGTAGGCATCGCCTTCCTTCTTGACCTCGCTGGCCCTGGCCAACAGGTCCTCCACTTCAGCCGCCGGAGCTTTCGTGCTCTGCATGCGACGGGCCATGAAGGCTGCGGGATCGAACCCGCCCTGACCCGCGTCCGAGGGATCCGCGCTCTGCCAGCCCCCGTCGGTTTTCACGGCGATCTTGCTTCCCTTCATCAACCCCTCGGTGGTGTTGTCACCGAACGACGACGAAATCCAGATCAAGCCGTCCTTCTGCGTCTTGCCCTGGGTGGGTCCCGGCGTGAAGGGCGAATCGGGTCCGAGATCCAGCTGGCTTGTCCAACTGTAGTTTTCCTTTTCCGCGAGCTTCTTCGCCGCCGCGGCCACTTCATCCTTGACGGATTCGGCCGCCATGAGCGAGCCGGCTGCGAGCAGGACGATACCGAACAACAGGTTTTGTTTCATTTTTTCTCCTTCGTTATGAGTTGGTTACAGAATGGATGCTTACGTGTTCCGTTCCTGTGTGACTGAGAGTAGATCCGGGATTTCACGGGTTGCAAGACTCAAGACGCGTCAGGTGCCGTCAAAGGTTTCACAATCCGCGCAGTGGCCGGGCCGCCTGGCGGGGCGAGCGTCCTCGCGAGCCGTCGTGCGATAACACTGGCAACTCCCAGGACGACAGGAATCAGAGGGACCAGGAGCCGCGTTCTCACCCGATGGTCGCGTGTGTTCTGTTTGATCAAGCTGGTTTGATCAAGCTGGTCGCACGACGGCTCGCGAGGACGCTCGCCCCATCGATTGAGTGTGGACATCTGGAGCCTGGAACTTCCAATCAATACTTCCTTTCCGTTGGAATCCGTTTCCGCTCGGTCTTCTTCAGAAACCGGACCAGTTCCTTCTTCCACAGCACGGCTTTCGTGTGGCTGCCGTGGCCTGCCGTTTCCTCGCTCAACGGCAGCACGATGGCCCGCCCGTTCTTCACCCGCTTGATTTCCTCTTCCAGGATGCGCAGCTCCGGCGGATTGATCAGGTCGTCCGCCGAGTTGATTGCCAGCAACGGCGCCTTGATCTTCTCCAGTCCCGGACCGGGGTCGTAATCGTGCGAGGCTTCAAAGGCATAGAGAATGTCGTTGGCGTCGGCGGTTGTCAGCCGTGCCGCAACGGCGCGTTCGAGCGCCTCGTCCACCTGCGCCAGTGTGGGCGCCTCGCGCTGGCGCAGGATCGGGTTCAATCCCATGAACCACGACATCTCGGCGTAGATTCGCAATCCATGCGGCTGCTGCTCGTAGTTGCCGCCGTTCCAGTCCGGCGCCAGGCGAATGGAATCGATGATGACCCGCCGCCAGGCCCGGTTGCGTCCGGAGATTTGTGTCGGCAGGCTCGCCATCGGCATGAGCGCGTCCATGAAATCGGGATACGTCTGTCCCCAGAGCCAGGTATGCATGCCGCCCATCGACGTGCCGAACACCAGGCGCAGGTGGTTCACGTTCAGGCCCTCGGTTAAAAGGCGATACTGCAGCTCGACCATGTCCCGATATCCGTAACGCGGGAACTTTCCGCGCAGGCCGTCGCTCGGTTTGCTCGATTTGCCGTGCCCGATGTTGTCCAGAATGACGAGGTAATACTTGCTCACGTCGAACGGCTGGCCTTTGCCGTAAAGTTCGTTCGCAAACTCGGGCCGAAGGAACTGCGCGCTGCTGCCGGTCGTGCCGTGCAGGATGAGGATGGCGTTGCGCACCAGTCCGTTCGCGTCACGCCGGGGCTCGCCGAACGTGATGTAATGCATCCGCACTTCGGGAAGCGTTTCACCCGAGCGAAACTGAACGTTGCGAAAGATGAAATCGCCTTCTGTCGGCACCGGATCATTCGTCGCCGCCTGCAACAGGAACGGCAGGAGCAACAGCACGGAAAGCAACAGAGCCGGAGCGCGGATGGAAAACATCCAACATCCACGGCGATTTGCGATTAATGACGCAGGATTGACGCGGTGGCGCGAAGCCGGGGACGGCGACCGTGCTGAGTTGCACCGGCATTCCAGGGCACAACCTTCAGGCCGCTTCGAGTTCCACCGACCCGATACCCTGCGATTCGAGTCGGATATTCTCATGCAGGCGGACACTGAAGCGGCATAAATGCCGCGCTCCGGACCGCGGCCTTCAGGTCGCGTCGCGCACGATGGCAAGACGACGGCAGGATGCATGTTAGGCCGCCCGCACGCCTGCAACACAGGATGCTTTCCAAACTTCATAACTCCCCTCGGTTGCTCGATGTTGAGTTGAATATTCACTCTCTCCACCATTCACCGCTTCTCCTCCTTCACTTCGCGCCGCGGCCTGTTCCGATGCGCGTCCGCGAACACTTGCTTGTGCAGCTCCAGCAAACGTTTCAGTTCGGTCACCGGCTCCGCGTGATCCTCGACCCGCAGGTCGATGTAACGATCGTTCCCGCCAAAGCCGCCTTTCTCGCGCGCCACCATCAGCGCAGCCGATTGTTTCCCGCGCTTGTCGCCGCCCGCCGTTTCTCCTGCCTTCAAAGCGGCCACAAGCCAATCCGCCAGTTCCGTGCCTTCCGTCCGGCGCGCCTTTTCGTACGCTTCTGTCATCGCCTTGATGACTTCCTCTCCGGGCAGGATGTTGCCCTGGACGGTGAAGTGATCGCCGACATGCTGCCCGGCCCAGTCCAGGCATTTCGCGCCGGTGAACGCCGCCGCCTTGCCGTTCCGGTCAACGATCCCGACCTGCCGATGATCGCGACCGTCGTCCGACTCGATCAGCTTCTTGAGAACTTCCTCCGCGCCGGCGCCTTTCTCGAGCAGTTCGAGCCCGCGCGGGCCGTACGACGTGTTTGCGGCGGATTGAGTGGCGATCGCGCCCACGCTGGCTTTTGCCCATGGAACGACCGAGCCGACGCCGAGCCCTCTGCTCGCAACCGCGATCCCGAGATCGCCGGTCGCTGGATCAAACGCAACGACGGAGAACGTATTGAACTGCGGATGCTCCGGGGCAGGCAGAGGACCGGAGTTCGGATCCGCGCCGGCGCACAGCGCGAGTGTCAGGCAGCTTGCAATTGCGACAATGAGGTTTCGTTTCATAAGCGGGTAGTTCGAACGTTGGGATGCAGGCGCATGCTGACGTAGCCAACGCCCATGGCACCGCCCGAGGCGGGACTCCGCGTCATCCATTGAGTGTTGAGTGTTCTCTTTTCTCATCGCTCCCGTCCCCCCGGAGGCAGGTGTTGCAGGAAGAACCCGTAGCGCAGCGTATCGATATGCGTTCCGCTGATTCCATGCCGCCGATTCGGGTATTCCATGAAATAGAACTGCTTGTTCAGCGCGATCAGTCGGTTGATCAATCGTTGTGTGCCCTGGAAATGCACATTGTCATCGCCCGTGCCGTGAATGATCAGCAGCTTGCCCTGCAACCCCTCGGCATGCGTGATCGGAGAACCGGCTTTGTAGCCGTCCGCATGCTCCTCGAGCATTCCGCTGTAGCGCTCCTGGTAGATCGAATCGTAAAGCAACTGGTCCGGCACCGGTGCGCCCGCCACTCCCACCTTGTACAACTCCGGAAACCGGAACATCAGGTTCAACGTCATTGATCCGCCGCCGCTCCAGCCATACACGCCAACCCGATCGAGATCCACGTATGGACGCTCCTTCGCCAATGCGCGCACCGCCGCGGCCTGTTCCTTCGAAGAGATGACGCCCACGGCGCCGTAAATCGCCTTTCGCCACGCGCGGCCCCTGGGGGCAGGTGTCCCGCGATTGTCAAAGCTCGCGATCAGGTAACCCTCGTCCGCCAGCGCGGCCAGGAACAACCGCCCGGTCCCGCCCCAACTGTCGTTCACCGTGGTGGACGCGGGTTCGCCATAGACATACACGATGAGCGGATACTTCTGGTCAGGATCAAAGTCCGTCGGGCGAATCAACCAACCGTCCAGCGTGACACCGTCGCCCACGTCCACCTGCAATAGTTCCGCGCGTCCGCGCAAAACGGCCGCCACTTTTTCCCGCAACTGCGCGTTGTCCTCGAACACACGCACGACTTTGTGATCGGGCAGGCTGACCAGGTCCGACACGGGCGGCCGATCGAAGCGTGACCATGAATGGAACGCCCACCGGCCGTCGGGCGAAATGTCGTAGCTGTGCGTGCCCGGCATGTCGCGAGGGGTGATCCGCTCGGGTGCGCCCGTGCCGTCCAGCCGCGAACGGTAGAGATAACGCTGGGTCGCGTTCTCCGGCGACGCGATGTAATACAGCCAGCCGCCTGCTTCATCGATCCCGGCGATCGACACCATGTCGAAGTTGCCAGTGGTGATCAGGAGCGCGTCACCGTCGCGTGAAATGGCGTAGGCATGTCTCCAGCCGTCGCGTTCGCTGTGATAGATCAACCGTTGTTCCCACTTGCCGCTGCCGCCGCTTGTTCCCACCCAGATGAAGTTCCGGTTCAAATCCACCCAGGTTTCGTCGCGATCCTGATACATCAGCCTTGCGCGCCCGGTCCTGGCTTCGACGAGCCAGATGTTGTTCGTGTGTTGCGGCCGGTCCATCTGCTGGAGAATCACATGGTCCGCGTCCGCCCAGCCGATCCGCGGGATGTAGATGTCGCGCGGGTTTCCCGGGATCCGGGCCCAACGGGTTCTCCCGCCCGAAGCGCTCACGATGCCGGCGCGCACCGCCGAGTTCGTCTGCCCGACCTTGGGGTAGGGATACTTCGTGATCTCCGGATAGAGCGAATCGGTGTAATTGATGAGCGCGAACTCCGGAACGCCGCTCTGATCAAACTGCAGGTAGGCAATATGCCGGCTGTCCGGGCTCCATGCGAACGCTTCGCGAAGGTAAAACTCCTCTTCGTTCACCCAGTCCGACGTGCCGTTGATGATCATCGGCGAACCGTCCGACGTCAGTTGGCGGATGCGCCCGGTGCGGAGGTCTTCCACGTAGATATTGTTGTCGCGGATGTAGGCGGCGCGGGTGTTGTCCGGCGACAAAGTGGCGTAGAGCAATCCGTTCGTCGCGTTCTTCCCGCCGAGCTTCCGCCATGTGTCGTCCAAAGTGTCGAGAACCCAATAATCGTACGCCGTCTTGCGAATCATCGTCGGGCGCGGATTTGTGGAGAACAACAACCGCCGCGCATGGGAGTCGCTGTCCACGGGCGTGAGCGGCCGTTCGAATCCCGGGGGCGTCAGCTGTTCCGCCGTCATCAGCACGCTGCGTTCGCCCGTCGCGGTGTCGTAGCGCACCAGATTGCCGCGCTCAATGGTTGTGTAGGCGCGGCCGTTCTCGATCCAGCGCCCGCCCCGCCCGCCGCGGCCTGCTCCATACTCGCCGGAATGGATCCGGCGCATCCACGACTCCAGATTCGTCGAAAGCTGCGCTTCCGCGGGGAGAGTGTCTCCCCACAGCGCCGCCACGAGCCCGACCATCGCCAATCGTCTGATCATCATGCGTGTCCTCTCCATTTCATTTGCAGCAGTCGCATCCGCGAAGGCAGCGACATCAGGCTGGTGACCTTGCCGTTTGCCAACAGCGCGGAGATTCCGCTACGCGGCCGGGCGCATTGGCAGGATCTGGTTCATGTAAAAAGCCGCGGCCGACCGGGAACATGGCCGCAAGCCCGGATCCCGGAGCCGGCGTTCCTCGGAAACGGCGCGCCCGATCAACACCGGCTCCGCCCGGCGCTGACAAAGGGCGCGTGCAAGCCTCAACTGCCCGCCGGCGCTTCGACCTCCGCCGCGTTGCGGTCCGGCGGTTCGATCCCCTGCAGGTGGCGCCGGAAAAAGTCCAGCGTGCGGCGCTGTGTGATCGGGCTGGAAGCGCCATGGCCGGCGTTCGGAATCACCAGCATGTCGAAGTCCTTCCTCGCCTGAATCAACGCGTCCACAAACCGCAGCGTGGACTCCGGCGGAACGTTTGAATCCATTTCGCCGACGATCAGGAACAGCTTGCCGCGCAACCGATAGGCGTTGTCGATGTTCGACGACTGCGAATACCAGTTGTCCGGATCGTTGTTCCAGATCTTCTCTTTCGGCATGTAACCCATCCACTGCTCGTTCCACGACGCCTTGTCCATGCGGTTGTCGTGGCAGCCGCAATTGGCGACGCCCACTTTGTAGAAATCGCCGTGGAACAGCAGCGCGGATCCGACGTTCTGCCCGCCCGCCGAGCCGCCGAACAGGCCGACGCGATCGAGGTCCATGTACGGGTACTTCGCCGCGGCCGCTTTGATCCACAGAATGCGGTCCGGGAATCCGCCATCCTTCAGGTTCTTGTAGCAGACATCGTGGAATGCCTTCGAACGATTGGCCGTTCCCATCCCGTCCAGCTTCACCACAATGAATCCCGCGTCGTTATACTGCTGATACCGGTTGCCGGCGCTGAAGGACTTCGGCGTGAATGAACTTTGCGGCCCCGCGTAGATGTCTTCCAGGATCGGGTACTTCCTGTCCGGATCCAGGTTTTGCGGCCGATAAATGTTGCCCCAGATATCGGTCTTGCCGTCGCGGCCCTTGGCGACGAAAACCTCGGGCGGGCGCCAGCCTGTTTCCAGCAACTCCGAAATGTCCGCCTCTTCGAGCTCGCACATCAACCGCCCGTCCGAAACCCGCCGCAACTCGTGCTTCGGCGGCGCGTCCGGCCGGCTGTAGGAGTCGATGATGTATTTCCGGTCCGGCGAATATTGGATGGTGTGAGTGCCGTTGCCTTCCGTGAGCGCCACCAGGCCGCTCCCGTCAAAGTTGATTCGGTAATAGTGAATGAAGTACGGGTCCTGATCAGGATTCATCCCGCCGGCGTTGAACCAGATCTGCCGGTTCTCCCGGTCGATCTCGTCGATCCCGCGCACCACCCATTCGCCCTTCGTGATCTGGTTCTTCACCTTCCCGGCCTTCGCGTCGATCAGGTAAAGATGCCGCCAGCCGTCCTGTTCCGAGGAATAGATGATCTCGTCCGTGTCATCGAGATAGGTTGTCAGTCGCAGACCACGCTGCGTCATCTCTTCCGTATGCGCCGTCCAGATGAAGGTGTCGCTCTTTTCGTCAATGATGTTCCGCGCGGCGCCCGTTCGCGAATCAATCTCGATCACGCGAAAACGCCCGTGCCCGCGGTCCACCTTTTCGTAGGTGAAGTGAATCCCGTCCCTGTTGATGCGGATGTTCGGCGAGCCGAAATCCACGCGCTCGACTTCGGGCTTGATCTGTGTGCCCGTGGCCACATTGAACAGGTTCAACTCGTAGGCCGTGAATTTGTCGCCCGGCAACGGATACGGCCGCTCCGTCAGCTCCGCGCGACCGCGATACCCGCCGTTGGGGGCGTTCTCCCGGCGAGGCGACGAACGAATCAGATACACCATTTCGTTGTCGCCGGGTTCAATGCGCCACGCCACCAGCGTCTGCGAATCCGGCATCCACTCGAGCCGGCCGTAATAGTTGTTCGTCACGCCATCGTGGCTCAATTGCACTTCCCTGCCGTCTCCCACAGAACGCACGAATACGTTGTAATCCCTCACAAACGCGCTCCACTTGCCGTCCGGCGACGTGCGCGAAGCCTGGCTGAAACCGCGTCCGACGCCGCCGCGCCGCTGCCCCCGCCCCAGGGCCCCGCGGCGCGCGCCCTCGCCCTCCGCCTGCGGCGACAAAAACACCTCGTGTTCCTCATCCACAAACGATGCCGGATCCTCGGCAGCCATCGAGGCGAATTCCACTGCAGGTTCCACCGGCTCCATGGCGCTTTGCGAACCCGAGCTGGCAATGTCCGTGCACTCGTACGACGTCAGGTCGCACTTCCACGTCTTGCCCTCCGCTTCAAACTTCACCGCCTTGCCGTCCTCAATGAATTCAATCGCATCGAACGGCAGGCGTTCGGCGGAAAACTCCCGCCCCGCCGCCTTCGACAGGGACGCTGCGAGTCTGGCGTGGTCGAACGCTTTTTCGCGTTTGCCTTTCTCGGCGTCCACGACGATGAACTCCTTCCTGTTGCCCCGGAGGCGGTTCATGTACCAGAACCGGGTGTTGTTCGCGAACCAGTGCGGGGTGATTTGCGACTTATAGACGCCGCGCGCTCCGCCGCCGCGTCCGCCCCGGCGTTGTTGCGGCGAATCGGACTCAGCCGCCGGCATCGGCAGAGCAACCAGCACGGCCAGACAGCACAGCACCGCCTGGAACGTTTTCCGAACAACGAGGGATCGCGTTTGCATAAAGGATAGAACGGATGTGACACCGAACCGGCGCGCTTCGGCAGTACACGCCTTGCGGTGCTGCGCATTCAAGCTGTTTGCGATATTCAAATCCGCCCCATTAGACCCGCCCATGCTCTAAATGCACAGTCACCTATCTGACATCATCGTGCCAGAAGCACCTGCCCGCCGTGGGTGGCCAGCACCAGCACGTTCACGTACACCGCCGCGAGCGCGTCGTCCGCCGTCACGCCCCACCCGCCGCGAAGCGACTGGCTTTGTTTCACCGGCCATGGCTTCACGATGTCGAAAAACCGGAACGCCACAAACACTCCGAGCGTCAGCGGCCACACCCGCTCCGAAACAAAGACCCCGGGCCCCGGCATGGCGCCGTTCTTCGAAGCCAGGATCATCACCCAAACGACAAAGCACAACGGCACCGCGGTGATCTCGTCAAAAACAATCGACCCGGGATCCCGCTGGTTCAGGATGCGCTCGCCCGCCCCGCAGATCCATGCGGACAACAGCAGTCCCGCGCACGTCGCGATCACGTAAAACCCAAAGCTGCCCGGCAGCAGCAGCACGCCAAACCAAAGGAGCCCTACCAAAGACCCGAAGGTCCCCGGGCCGAACGGAATCCGCCCCGTGCCAAACCCCTGTGCAACCCAGAGCAAGATGTCCCTTCCCAAGGTCACATGTCGTGAAGATACAGCGCCCGGTTCTTCCAGAGGTACATCCAGCCTGACAGGAACGTCAGCACGACGGCAGACCAGACCGAAAACTGCACAAACCACCACACCCACGCCCGTTCATTGATCAGTTCAAAGCCGAAGATGACTTCACCCGCCCGTCCCCAGTCCTTGTAGGCATGCAGGACAAGGATCGCGATGATCGCCGCAATCTGGGAAATGGTCTTGTGCTTGCCATAGCGCTCGGCCGCCAGCACGACGTTCTTGGACGCCGCCAGCAGGCGCAGCCCCGTGATGGCCAGTTCCCGCGCCACCACCAGCACCGCCATCCAGGCCTCCAGCCATCCCGTCCCCACAAACGCGATGAACGCCGAGCACACCATGATCTTGTCCGCCAATGGATCCATCAGGATGCCGAAGTTCGTGATGAGCTTGCGCCGGCGCGCAATCTCGCCATCAAGAAAATCCGTGATGCCCGCCGCAATAAACAGCACCAGAGCCACCGTTTCGTACCAGCGCACGCCCGAAAACAGCGCCACCAAAAACCCGAGTGTGAGAACGAAGCGCGAGGCCGTGAGCTTGTTCGGCAGATTCATCGGAGGCTCTTGTACTCGAAAGACCGTCGCGAGTCGAGAACCGCAGTCCGACCGCGCCTGCCGTGAATCCCAACTCACCTGACCGGGGGAAAACAGCATCCACATCCAACGCCTCTCCTTTGTCGGAATGCTCGGGCTGCTCCGGTAGCGTCGGGGCATCGGAGGCCGGCATGTCATCCTGCGCCTGCATGCTGCCGTACGCTGCTGCGGGTCGCAGACCAGACCCGCGGTCCGGAGCGCGACTCTGTGAGTCGCAGCAACGGCCGATGGCTCAAAGCAGTCAGGGATCCCCCGCAATCGTGTCTGCAATACGCGCACCTTCACCACGAGCCTTCAATGGCTTTGCCATTGCATGCTCAATCAATACCCGTTGCTACGGTCGCCGGGAGATGGTCGCTGTTGGATGTCTTCCTGAACCGTTTCCGCAATGAGATCGTAATCCGTGTGCCCGGTCACGCGAACCCGGGCGAACTCGCCTTCCGGCAGATCGCCCAGGATGTAAACGCGCCCGTCGATGTCCGGCGCGTCCGCCTCACCCCGGGCCACCATCCAGCGCCCCGTTTTCAGCGGAACCTTCGTGCCGCTTCCGTTGCGCATCAGTCCGTGTTCCCACGATCGAACATCCGCCACTTCGTTCCGGTTCACCCGGCCTTCCACCAGCACCTTCAGCTCCCGCCCCACAAAGGACTTCGAAATCTCCCGCGCAATCCGCCGTTGCTCCTCCATCGCCCGCCGCCGCCGCTCTTCCTTCACAGGATCCGGCACCTGCCCGCTCATCTGCCCGGCCCGCGTCCCTTCCTCGCGCGAATACGTGAAAACGCCCAGACGCTCAAATCGCGTCTCCCGGATGAACTCCAGCAACGATTCAAAACAGCCCTCGGTCTCGCCGGGGAACCCCACAATGAACGTGGTCCGCAACGCGATGCCGGGAATGCCCGCCCGGATGCGACGCAGCAGATCCACGATGTATTCCCGCGACGTCTCGCGCCGCATGCGCTCGAGCATGTTCTCATGGATGTGCTGCAACGGAATGTCCACGTAACGCACCACCTTCGGACACTCGGCAATCGTCCGGATCAACTCATCCGTCCAGTGTGCCGGATGCGTGTAGAGCAGCCGAATCCAGAAGTCCCCCGGCAACGCGTTCAACTCGCGCAACAACGTGCAGATCGTCGTTGAACCCGCCGGCAATTCCCGGGTCGCCGCCGAGAACTTCGCCGGCGACGAAATCGTCCGGCTGTGCTGCGGGCGCAGGTCCAGCCCGTAATACGTCGAATCCTGCGAAATCAGGTTCAGCTCGCGCACGCCCTGTTCCAGCAACGCCCGCGCTTCCGCCACAATGTCCGCCTGGGGCCGGCTCCGATGCGATCCCCGCATGCGCGGGATAATGCAGAAGCTGCAGGGATGATTGCAGCCTTCGGCGATCTTCACGTATGCAAAATGCCGCGGCGTCAACCGAAACCGGGGCGTCGCAAAATCCGGAATGAACGTCGGCCGCCCGCTCACGTTCACCGTCGGACCGTGCCCGGCGACGGCGTCCGTGGCACCCTTGTCCTGCGCCAGGGCAGCCATCACGGTGCCCTTGCCCTTTCTCTCCTTTCGCGACGGCGTGTTCAAACGCTCGGCTCGCCGCGCCAGCGCTGATCGCACGATACCCGTCACCTGGGCGACCTGGTCCACTCCCATGAACGCGTCCACCTCGGGCAACAGCTTCGGCAACTCGTCCCGAAACCGCTGCGGCAGGCAACCCGCCACCACCAGCCCCTGTCCGCGATTTGCCGCCTCGCGCACCGCATCCGATTCCAGAATCGCATCCACGCTCTCCTCCTGCGCGGAGTCGATGAACGAGCATGTGTTCACGATCAACACATCCGCCTGCGCGGGGTTGTTGGTGATCTCCATGCCGTCCTTCAGCAGCGTCCCAAGCATGATCTCCGCGTCCACAAGGTTCTTGGCGCAACCCAGGGACACCATGCCGACGCGCACGGGGTGTTCAACCGGTCTGTTTTTCATCAGAGCCGGAGACGCTACGCCAGAATGGCTGCGGGAGCAACCGGCAAGGGAGTGCGCATGGACACTCCTCTGAACTCCACCGCAGGGTGGATTTCGACCTTCGGCCTTCGGCCTTTCCCCGCTACATCTGACGGATCTCGTCCCATAGCGGTTGGAGATCCAGATCCGCCAAAGCCATCCGCTTGATCTTGTCCTTGTTGCCGATCAGCATCGCGCGCCGAAACCAGACGCGCGCTTCATCCAACTGGTTCATTTGGCACGCGTAACACGACAGATTGTAAGGGATGGTCGCTTCCCCCGGGAACCGCTTGTATGCCGGGAGCAACGCCTCCCAGGCCTCCTGCAGGCCACCCGTCGGCGCCCGTCGAAGCGAGTAGGCCTGGTGCAGCCAGCCCGACGAACGGTTCGGCGCCATCTTCAACAACGTCCGCGCCGTGCCCAGCGCCGCCTCCCACCGATTCATCTGCGCCAGCACGATCCACCGCACCTCCAGCACGTCCGGATGGCACTGGTGCTCCGCCGAAATCCGATTCAACTCCTCCTCGGCTTCGGTAACATTACCCAGCTCCATCCAGCCAATCGCTGCGGACAGATAGTGCGCATCGGGCGGTTCCAGCGGCTGCATAGTTTTGTGGAACAATGTCTTGCGAAACGCCAAAAATCCAGCAATCAAAATGCCACCTCACCTCTCTCAATGACGGAGCCACCGTCCGGCCTCGAACGTTCCCGGAAACGCCGCATGGGTTCTCTGCCGTCCGATCCGGACTCCTCCTGAGGGAACGAAAGCAGGAGCCGCCGCGCCCGTCCGTCATGGAGGCCGATTGAATTTTTTCTCGCAAATCTCCGCCGCTCCCGCTCTAAAGTGCGCTATGCGCATCACTGGCGGACAAGCGGCTCGCCGCATTCTCAAAGCACCCAAAGGCCTGGACGTCCGTCCCACGCCCGATCTCGTCAAGCAGGCGGTCTTCAACAGCCTCGGCGAGCGCGTCGTCAATGCCCGCGTGCTCGAGCTCTTCGCCGGCACCGGCGCCCTCAGCCTCGAATGCCTCAGCCGCGGCGCCGCCTCCGCCGTCTGCGTCGGGAAACCCTCCCGGCACGCCGCCTTCCTCCGGCACAACTTCCAATCCATGAACTTCCCCGCCGGCAGCCTCGAGATCCGGACGCAGGACGTGTTCACGGCAATTCATCAATTGTCCGCCGCGCAGGCGCGTTTCGACCTGATCCTGGCCGACCCGCCCTACGGCGAAAAGAACGTGAACCGGCGATCCACCTCCTGGGCCCAGCGATTGCTGGACGACCCGCTTCTGCCGGGACTGCTGGCCCCTTCGGGCCTGTTCGTCCTGGGCCACGCGCGCCGCGATACACTGACCCTCCCCTCCGTCTGGTCCGAACACAAAGCCCTCAAGCACGGCGATACCATGATGCGAATGTTGAGAGCAGTCAGTGAGGCAGCGAGTCAGTAAGGCAGTGAGAGGGCTTGCATTCCCGAAGATGCGGCTCACTCACTGATTCATCACTCACAACTGCCATTCAGTCTCTGAAGTTCACGAACTGGAGGGCCACCGGGAAGTCCTTCGCGCGCACGGCCGCAATGACGGCCTGCAGCTCGTCCTTGCTCTTGCCGCTCACCCGAACCGCGTCCCCCTGGATCTGCGCCGTCACCTTGAACTTGCCGTCCCGAATGAACGTGGTGATCTGCTTCGCCACGGCGGTTTCGATGCCCTGCTTGATCCGAATGACCTGCCGCGCGTGGCCCAGAGGCGACACATCCGGGTCCGGCCGATCCACGTTCTTCAGGCTGACGCCCCGCCGGGCCAGCTTGCCGACGACAATCTCCGACAGCGTGCGGACTTTGAACAGGTCCTCGGCGCTGAGTTTGATCTCGTTCTTCTCGAGCTCGATCTCGGCTTTGCTGCCCCTGAAATCGAAGCGGTTGGCCAATTCCTTCTTCGCCTGGCTCACCGCGTTCTGGATCTCCATCGAACTGACCTGCGATACGATGTCGAATGATGGCATGCGGCGAACATAGGAAACGCCGCGGCGAAATCAAACGTCATTCGCCATGACTCGCTTCTCAGCCCAGCAGTCTTTCCACCTGCTCAACCAGACTCGCCACCGTCGCTGGCTTGCGCAAAAAGCCAACCCGCAGATCCGGACCCGCAATCGCGCGCACCTCCGCTTCGCAATCCGGCAGGCTCGCGGAACACACAAGAATTGGAAATCGCGCCTGCCGTTCAGCCAGACGCTCGATCAACTCGATCCCGCTCATGCCCGCGTTATTCAGGTCTGTGATCAACAGATCCGGCGGATGGCTCTCCAGCTCCTCCCACGCCGCTCTTGCGTCCGGACACGCGACGATCGTGGCATGCGGCCAGCGTTTCCAGATCATCATGGTGTAGATATCCAGAAGATCCGTTTGATCGTCCCGCAACAGGATGCGCGGCGCACGCCCGGACTGCCGGCCTTCCTGCAAAGGCGCCTGCTTCGCTTGCCTCAGCCGTCGGCATTCGAGCGCCGCGTGGATCGCATTCTTCATGACCGGGATGTCAAACGGCGCGTCAATCATTGCGTCCACTCCCGCCCGCTCCATCTGCGTGGCAAACCCGCGCGGACGCATGGTGGTGATCACAATCAGCGCGGCGTTCGACTGGCGCTGCAGATCCCGGACCAGCGCCAACGCACGGTCGAACAGGGATCCCTCGCCCTCCAGGCGCATCGTGTCGAAAAACAGCACCGCCAGCCCGTGGTCGTACAGCGACGCCGCCCGGCGAACCTGGTTGCCGCTCTCTTTCACCGTGAAGCGCACGTCGTAATCCGAATTCAACGCGTATGAAATGACCTTCGTCAGCGTGTCCACCACCCAGGGTTCACCCGTCCCGATCAAAACAGACAGGACACTTCGCGTTGAGCCGGCAGTCTCCATGACCCCGGATCATACGCCGGGTCCGCGCCGGCACGCGAGCGAAGAATGGCTGGAAGTGTAAGAGAACCGAGGACAATTCCGCGCGCATATGCGCGCAGAACTGTCCCGGGTTCAAAAAGGCGAAGTTGCGCAAGCGTCAGGCGAGCAGTTACTTGGCAATTCTGGCAGGACAATTCTCGTCGCATATGCGCGCGGAATTGTCCCGCTGCGGGCGGCCGGGGTTGAGCGGAAGTGCCGATTACTCTTCGGCGACTTCGATCCGGATTTCGGCGCCGTTTCCGCGAATCTCGGGCACGTACATCGCCTGGCCAATCACGGGCAGTGCATGGAACTGCCCCGGCACCTCCGCCCGTAGATCGTACCGAATCTCCCACACGCCCTGCGGCAGCTTGTCGATGAACAACGCCACCTTCCGGTCGCGCAACTCCTGATGCACCCAGCGACGCCGGCCCGTATAGTCGGTCTCCTCCGCCGGACGCTGCGGCGGCGGGATGATCAGTCGCTGGCCCGCCATGATCCGGTCCGACTCAAGCCGGTTCGCCGACTTCAATTCGGCCACGCTGCTGCGGTTTGCGCGGGCGATGGCGAAAAGCGTGTCTCCCTGTTTCACCTCGTAAACGCCACCGGCCGGCGCTGCGGGTTCGGACGCGAATCTTCGTTCCACGGCGCCGGACTTGAGTTCGCGGGCATACAACGATTCACCGCTGCGGATTTCCACCGCCTCGAGCCCGGCCGGTTTCAGGTCTTCGAACATCAGGTACTCGTAGTTGTTCTTCGCCTCGATGATCAGCACCGTCTGGACGCGTTCGCCGCTCCTGACCGAGTCGCCGTCTGCCAGCGGTTCGCGATCGTAAACGTAGCCCTTGAGCAACGTCGGCCGGCCGACCAGCCTGTAATACTCGCGGCGGACGAACAGTTCATTCCCGGCCGGTGCAATTGGTTCCTCCTGGCTGAAGAACCGCGCTTCACACGAGAAGTAGAGCGCCGCGGCCCGGTCGCCGCCGCCGGCCTGCCGGATTCGAATCTCGTTGCTGTCGCGGATCAGTTCCGGATCAATCGCGAACCGGCTCGGCGCGGCAAACAGTTCGGCTCCCGCAACGCGCTTCCGGCCAATGGACCTGCCGTTTACGAACAACTCATAGTCCGCTTCGGCCTTCAGCTCGCCGCTGACCTTGAGGTAATCGTTCAACGCAAGAATCACGATGGCGGTGTCGCGCGTGCTGCTCCATTGCGCGCCGCGGCGGTTCTTGATCAGCCAGTTCGCCACCGGCTCGACAAGGTGGTTGGTGGGATCGATGGTCAGCAGCGCGCGCAATGCGAACGCCGTGGCCTCGACACCACCCTCCGACCAGCGCCAGTAAATGCCGTCCTCGCCCCAATGCGCAGTGGCCTGGAGAGCGGACGATTGGGCAGTGGATGGTTGTCCGCTGAGCAACACCGAGGTGTCGGGACGTTCATCGCGTTTCACGCCGTTCTCGAGGTTGCTGATGAGCACGCGGGCGCGATCGGGCCGTTGCATGTAATGCTGGCTCAGCGCGAACAGCGCGCGGGTGTAGGCGTTCAACTGGTCCCGTCGATTCCAGAGGTTGTCCGATGCCATCCGCATCGGCGCGCTGGGCGAGCGTCCGTTGAACACGCTCAAAGCGTGCAGCATGAACGCCTGCATGTCCGGGCGTTCCTCCTCCTCGACCAGTTCGACATCCAGGAACGACACGCCCCGCCGGAGGACGTCGTCGCGCACCTCGATTCCCGCGTCGCGCGCGAGCGTCAGGCCCCACACCACATACGCCGTCATCCAGTGATCGCTCTCGCCTTCCTTCCACCAGCCCCAGCCACCGTCGCCATGCTGGAAGTCATAGAGCCGCTGCAATCCCTCTTTCACCACGCGATCCAGTTCCGCAAGGTTGGTGCGCCCGTGCGCGTGGGTCTTGTTGACGAAGTTCGTCTCGATTCCGCCAAAGACGCGGCCCATGACATCCGCGGGTTCGAGCCCGAGATCGCGCAGCGTGCGCGCCGTGATCGCCGCGGGCAGGAACCGGCTCATGGTCTGTTCCGTGCAGCCGTACGGGTAATCGATCAGGTAGGGCAATGCATCGAGCATCGTAACGGCCATGCTGGGCGTCACCTGCACGGTCAACGTGGTCGATCCCGGCTTGCGCTCGGCGGGAAGATCGAGCCGCACGCGGATGTCGTTCGCGCGCGCCTTGCCGGATTTCACGATGAGCTTGTCGATGCCATGTTCATAAACCATGTAGCTGCGTTCCATGGCGTCGGCATGCCCGGGCGCGCGTCCGGTCACCTTGATCCGCGCCTCGCCCGGCCTGGTCACCTGAACCACCCAATCCGCCCGGCCTTCGCCGTTCGCCGGAACCGTAACAGTGCCGGCAGGGCGAGCGTCCCCGCGAGCCGTTGTCCGAACCGCCTTAACCCCCGACAACGCTCCTCCGAACTCAATGTCCGGCCGGACGACCATCTCCTCGCCCGTGTTGTTGTTGATCACAGCGGAAATGGTGACGGTGTCGCCGACAACGAAAAACCGCGGCGCCTGCAACCGCACGATGAGTGGTTGCCGTGTGCGGGTGTTCGTCTCGGCAATGCCGAACTGATTGAGCGCCGTGACGGCGCGTGCGGTTGCCTTCCAACTGGTCGTTGAATCGGGATATTTGAGTTTCACAGTCGCGCGTCCGTCGGGGCCGGTAGCGACAGCGGGTTGCCACAGTGCCGTGGACCGGAAATCGGATCGAACAACCACGGCAGGTTCGTCTTGCCCGGCAAGGGCAAGACCCGCCGGCTCTGCCATTGCCATTGGGGCTTGCGCCGCGAACGCAGTTGCTGCGGCCATATCACGGGCGGGTAGTGGCGACGTCACCCGATTTCGGGCGAGCGCGCCACCGACACCTCCGAAGCTGTCGACCACGCCCTCCACGTTCTCGCCAGCGAACTCCTCCGTTTTATAGAAGCGGTCCCGCTCCGCGCGCTCGGCACGCCCTTTGATCTCCAGCTCATCAATCAATGCGTCATCTGCCCTGACGAGCCTTGCGTAGCTCTTCTGCTGCATCGTCCCTTGTGTCTGCACATGCTGTCCGCGTTTGGTTCCGAAGAAGAACTGGCGCGGGTCGCCGCCATAATCCTGCTGGATGTAGTACACCGATTCATCGACCAGCCCGAGCGCCACCTCGGCTGCGACGGGTTTGCCCTGGTCATCCGTCGTTCTCACGATCAATGTCCCCTCGTCGCGCGGCTGGTACTGGCCGCGATCCGGTTCCACTTCCACCGTCAGAAAATTCTTCGTGGGCGGAACAATCACCTCCTCGGTGTCCACGTGGAGCATCCGATCACTCACCAGCGTCGCGGAAAGGAAGACATTCGGCACGTGCTTCTCCTCGATGGGCAGCTCGACCAGTTTCACCGTGCCGGTCAGGTGCACGAGCTGATAGCTGTGCAGATCCTCGCTCTCCGTCGTGAACAGCACATAGCGACCGGCCGCATTCGCCACGAGCATCACCGGCGCGGTCTGGCCGACGCGGAAGGTGTCTTTGTCCACGATGATTTCAACGCCGCCATGCCGATAACCCAGGTCCGTGCTGCGGTTGTCTGCAACCCACACCGTTGTCTCGGCGCGGATCGGCACCGGCGGCAGCCCTTCCCCTCGGGGATCTTCTCCGCTCCACGCGACGCGATAGTAACCTTCCCGTTCCGGCGTGAATTCGAGGACCGCCGTGCCATTCGTGTCCGTCTTCAGCGTGCGCGTCAGGATGTCGTCATGCTGGTAACCGCGGAACTTGAGCCGCCAGCCTTTCTGGTCCGGGCGTTCCGGCGGAGGCGGCCAGATGCGCATGCGCGCCTGCAGTTGCTTGAGTTCGTCGCCCTGCACTTCGCGCCCGTCCGGCGCGATCCAGATTTCGAACCAGTAATCCCGAGTCACTTTCACCAGCCCGTCCACCACCATCGGCTGGTCGTTTGCGTCGAGCGCGCGGAAGTTCACGGTCACCTTGTCCTGCGGCCGATACAGGTTGTGTTCTGCGCGGGCGTGGACGTAGTAACGCTGCCGCGTGACGCGGACCGTGCCGTTGCCGACGATCTCGCGGCGGCTGGCGTCCGTCACGCGCGCTTCAATGCGGTATTCGAAGTCCTGCGCGGCATTGGCGGGCGTGTCGAACCGGATGGTTGCTTTCCCGGTTGCATCGGTCTTGAGCACCTCGCGTTTGACGATCTGTCCGCTGCCGAAGCCGCGCCCCCGCCGGCCGTAGCTGAAGCCCTCATCCCGGTTTTCGTAGTACCACGGGAACGGGCGCGGTTCCTTCCAGATCTGCCAGAAGGGATTTTGATACACGATCACCTCGACGTTCGCGTTGGCCACCGGCCCTCCGAAGTAATACTCCGCCTGGATCACGGCCTCGACCGTTTCGCCCAGACGGAACGCCTTCCTGCGAAGTTCACTCGACCCCGGAACCTCTTCCTTCGCCGTTTCAACGCTGACTTTGAACTCGGGCAGCTTGTACTCCTCGAGCCGGAAGAGTGTCGCCTGCCCGATGCGGGTCTTTCGGCTCGCATCGAAGAAGACGACTGTGTATTCGCCCAGCGGCATTTCGCGTGTGAGCTCGAGCGTGCCCCACGCGCTGCCGAACGTGTTCAACACGACTTTCTCCGATTTCACCTTCGCGCCGCGCGGGTCCATGATGTCGAAGGCAATTTCCTCCTCGGACGGAGTGGAATAGACCGATCCATTGAACCGGCGCGCGACAAATTTCCATTGCACAGTTTCCCCGGGCCGATACGCCGGGCGATCGGTAAACGCGTGAATGCGCCAGGATTGCTGCTCGTGGTAGAGCCGGTAACCGTGACCGACCGCGAACGCCTGCCGATCCTCGCGAATCGCGCTGGCGAAAAACTGCGCGCTGTCCCTCCCGCGTTCGCGGTCGAGCTCGAACACATGAATCCCGTTCGTGCCCGTTCTCCCGTCGTAATCGCGCACATGCCAGTTGCCGTTCTCCCACCATTGCTCCCACAGCTTCACCGGCGCGTCGGCGACGGGCGATCCGTCGAGCGCGTTGCAGAAATAGACCAGCGCCTGCCGGCCCGACGTCTTCAGCACCAACGCAGCGTCCGTAACGAGAATCAGATCCCGCGCGCGTTTGCCGCCCGCGGTCGCTTCGATGACATACGCCCCCGGCTTGAGCTTCCCCTCGAGCCGCAGGTTGGCGTTCATGGGTAGATGATTGGTGACCGACGCGCTTTCGGCGGGGCTCGGCGCGTGTTCCCACGTTCGCACCCGCTCGCGCGTCGTGAGATCGATCGAATCCAGCCAGCTCACCTGCCGATCGCGGATTCGGACGTCCCGGTTCAGTTCCACCGCGTAAAGCGACAGCTCGACGCGATTCACATTGCGCCAGTGCAGGTGATATTGAACCTCCGAATCGGGCAGGAACACATTCGGCACGCTGACACCCAACTGCGGTTCGGTGATGCTCCGGATCTGCCGTTGCGCCTGGTCGTAGTAGCGGGTCTCGCCCTTGTTGAACTCGTTAATCAGTCGGCGAAACAGTTCGAGCGCCCTGGGATAGTCGGGTTCGGAACGCCAGGTGCCGTTCTCAAGCGGAATGAACCGGCCCTGCCCGGTCATCCACTCGGCATAGTGATACAGCGCGTCGTCATACCAGTCGGTCTTCCGCCCGATCGCGATGGCCGCTTCGAACTCCTCCGGAATCCGCGCGCGCTGCTCCCACAAACCCGCCTGATTCCGGAGCGTCATTGCAATCAGATAATGCGCATGCGCCTTGTCCTCGTCGGTTTGCGCAATTCTGAGCGTATTCTGGAGCACCTCGAGCGGGATGTAATTTCCCCAGGCCGGGTACGTGTAAAACGGCTGCGCCTGTGGCGGGCGCGCCATTTTCCAGACCATGGCGAGATACCGCTGCCGCGCCAGTTCGATATCGCGCGCGCCTGCCCACCAATCGAGCGCCTGCTGATAACGCGGCCAGGCTTCGCCCCAATTGTGCTGATCGCGCCGGATCCAGAAGAAATCACCCAGCGATTCCTGCACTTCCGCCCAGACACGATCTCGATCTTCGACCCGCACGATGTCGCGCACGAGGATCTCCAGCTCGCGCCGGGCCGCGTCCAGGAGCGTCGTGTCCGAGGTCTGCGTGGCCGCCTGGGCCCGCCACTGCGTATCGGCGAAACGAAACGCCACCCAACGGACGTCGTTCGAGCTGAGGTTCGACAGTTCGCGGGCGCGCCCATACAGCTCATGCGCGCGGGCGTAGGAGCCTTCGCCGTAAAGCTGTTCGGCCTGGTTGGTGAGGGATGAATAATCCGCCGGCTCGGCCGCGCGAAGGCACAGCGCCAGCAGACACATCGATACGATCGAGACACTGACTTTCATATTCCTTTTGCGTTAGACGGGCCCTGCCGGAGAATGCTCCCGTTGAACCGGCATTGCGAGCGTGATTTGTCCGGCCTGAGGTTTTAAGGGCCGTGGCCGCTCTCAATGGACAGGCGGGAACGAAACCCTTTGGGATTCGCAGCCATCCGGACCGCGGGTCTGTGACGTCTGTGACCCGCAGCAGCGTGCGAGAGCATGCGCACGGAAGAATTTCTAGCGGATCCCTGGAGGCGCGATGCTGTCAGCATTGCTGCGGCTCATAGAGACCGCGCTCCGGCGCTCCGCGCCCGCGTCAATCGTCAATCGTAAATCCACAGTTGACACTTCCCCGACCGCGCCCTTTCCTGTCCCGGGTTTTTTCTTCCACGCGGCTTTGTGATCGTGAAGACAGGTTCTCACTCAAAATTCGAAATTGGTTTAGACCTTGAACCGGTTTCTCTTTAGCGTTGAGAACTCATGTCCGCTGACGCCCAACTCACGCCGATGATGGCGCAGTATCGCCGGATCAAGAGCGAGCTGCCGAAGGACGCTCTTCTGCTGTTCCGGCTCGGCGACTTCTACGAGATGTTCTTTGAGGACGCGCAGATCGGCGCGCAGTTGCTCAACGTGGCGTTGACCCGCCGCGGCGCCGTCCCGATGTGCGGCATCCCCTACCACTCCGCCCACGGCTACATCGGACGCCTGCTCAAGGCCGGGCGCAAGATCGCCATCTGCGACCAGATCGAGGACGCCCGCCCGGGCCACCTCGTCAAACGCGAAGTCACCCAGATCCTCAGCCCCGGCACGCACTTCGATGAACGCATGCTCGTGGCCGAGCGAAACAACTTCCTCGCCGCGGTGTACCCGGCCGGAGGCGTGTTCGGCCTCGCGTTCGCCGACGTGACGACGGGCGCGTTCCAGACGACCGAACTGCCCGCCGCGCAGGTGCTGCTGGCGGAACTCGAACGCCTGCGCCCGGCTGAAATCATCTTCCCTTCGGAGAATCGCGCGGTTGCCGAACTGCTCGGCGCGCCCCCCTCCGGCGCGCCGACCGATTCCCCGCCCGCCCAGCGCGGTCTGTCGCACAAGTGGATCGCCCACGGCTACGACGATTGGGTGTTCGCCCCGGAGACGGCCGTGTTCACCGTGCGCGAGCATTTCAAAGTCGCCACGCTCGACGGTTTCGGGCTCAAGGACCGCGTCGCCGCCACGGGCGCCGTGGGCGCGGTGCTGCATTACCTGACGCAACATCTGCGGCGCGACGTCAAAGGCCTCACGCGGCTCTCGTTTTACAATCGGAGCGATTTTCTGACGCCGGATCACACGACACTGCGGCATCTGGAAATTCTCGAACCACTGCACCAGGACGCGCCGCGTTCCGCCTGCCTGTATGGCGCCTTGAATCGCACCGTCACGCCCATGGGGGCGCGGCGCCTGCGCGACTGGCTCTCGCAACCGCTGGCCGACGCCGACGCCATTCGCCGCCGTCAGGACGCCGTACAATGCCTGATCGACGACCCGCCCGGCCTCGAACAGTTGCGCGCGCAACTCGCGCTCGTGCGGGACCTCGAGCGCACCATCGGCCGCATCAGCTCCGGCAACGGCAGCGCACGCGACCTCGTCGCGCTCCGCATGGGCCTCGAGCAGGTTCCCTGGCTCAAGCAAAGCCTTCTCGACATTGCCCGCACCCGCCCCGGCACGTCGTTGCTCCAGGACGATTTCCCTCCCGCCGGCAATTCCGGCCCGTCATTGCTGGACGAACTGAGCGGTCAACTCACGGACCTGCCCGATCTCGTCGATCTGCTCGGGCGCGCGATCGTGGACGACCCGCCGCTCGGTGTGAAAGAAGGCGGCATGATCCGCGACGGCTTCGATCCGTCGCTCGATGAACTGCGCCAGGCGACCCGCAGCGGAAAGGACTGGATCGCGAAATTGCAGGCCGAGGAAATCGAGCGCACCGGCATCGCGTCGCTCAAGGTGCGATTCAATTCCGTGTTCGGCTATTACATTGAGGTGACGCGGGCCAACCTGGACAAGGTGCCGCCGCATTACATCCGCAAGCAGACCATTGCCAACGGCGAACGGTTCATCACGCCGGAACTCAAGGAGATGGAAGGGAAGATCCTCGGCGCCGAAGAACGCAGCGTGAAGCTCGAATACGAGATCTTCCAGCGCCTGCGCGAAGCGGTGCTCGCCCATCTCGCCGCGATCCAGGACACCGCGGCCGCATTGGCGCAGGTGGACGTGCTGACCGCGTTCGCCGAGACCGCGCGCCTGTACAACTACTGCCGGCCCGAAGTCCGCAACGAAGGCGTGTTGATCGTGCGGGACGGGCGCCACCCGGTGCTCGAACAGAACCTGATCGAGGAACGGTTCGTCCCGAACGACACGACCCTGAGTTCTTCCGCGGCCGAAGCGGCGGAGAACGCAACGGACAGCGCGGTTGCGGTTCAGCGATCGGGTGGCGCCGGTTCTGCCGATGGAACCGATCTTCCGCAGATCGCGCTGATCACCGGTCCGAACATGGCCGGCAAGAGCACCTACATCCGCCAGGTGGCCCTGCTCACGCTGCTGGCGCACACCGGCTCGTTCGTTCCCGCGAAGGAAGCGCGAATCGATATGCTCGACCGCATCTTCACCCGCATCGGCGCCAGCGACGATCTCGCGCGCGGTCAAAGCACGTTCATGGTCGAGATGAGCGAGACCGCCAATATTCTGAACAATGCCACCGCGCGCAGCCTGATCATTCTCGACGAGATCGGCCGCGGCACGAGCACGTTCGACGGCTTGAGCCTGGCATGGGCCATCGTCGAACACCTGCACAACCAGGTCGGAGCGAAAACGTTGTTCGCCACGCATTACCACGAGTTGACGGAACTGGCGGGACGGCTGCCGCGGCTCAAGAACTTCAACGTCGCCGTGCGCGAATGGCACGATCAGATCGTGTTCCTGCGCAAAATCGTCGAAGGCGGCACCGACAAGAGTTACGGGATCCAGGTCGCCCGCCTCGCCGGCGTCCCCGCAACGGTGATCGAACGGGCCAAGGTTATCCTGGGGAACCTCGAGGAATCCGAGCTGACGCCCGAAGGCAATGTGCGCCGCCAACGCCGCCAGCAGGATCGCGAGAAGCTGCGCAAGCTCGCCCCGCCCCCGCAAATGGATCTGTTCGGATGAGCGCGTGAGCCGATTGCCACCATCATTCCACTGCAGCACTGAGACGCGCGCATGAGCCGTTCCCTGGTGCGTCCCCTGGTCGATGGTTACCGTCTCTTGAGCGCGATTCCCGGAGCGCGCGCCATCTTCTTCCGGCCTGAACTCGACAAGTTCGGCTCGCGCCTGCGCGCCCTTGGCGGCATCTATCGGCGCGCTATTCTGCGGCGCACGCGGATCGTCGCCGTGATCGGTTCCCTCGGGAAAACCACCACCGCGCGCGCTGTCACAGCCGCCCTGGACTGCCCGGACCGCCGCTTCTCCTTCAGCAACTACGGCGCCAGCCTCGCCCTGAACCTCATGCGCATCCGGCGCGAAGACCCCTACGCCGTGCTCGAAGCCGGTGTCGCCGGACCTGGCTTCATGGCCGCGTACGGAAGGATGATCCGGCCCGACGTGGTTGTGGTGACCGCAATCGCGAGTGAGCACAACCGCTCCTTTCCCACACTTCTCGACACCCGCGCCGAAAAGGTCCGCGTGGTCCAATCGCTTTCAAAGAACGGCGTTGCGGTGCTGAATGGCGACGATCCGCATGTTCGTTGGATGGCCTCGCAAACGGATGCGCGCGTGATCACGTTCGGGTTCGGCGCGGACAACGACATCCGCGCGCTCGGTGTGGATCGCTGCGACGGTTCGGCCGCCATTGACGTTCTGGTGGACGGAACCGCGCATCGGATAGCCAGCCGGCTGCACGGCGATCACATGGTTTATCCCATGCTCGCCGCGCTGGCCGTGGCGCACGCGGAAAAGCGGGACCTGCGCTCGGCAATCGCTCGCCTGCAACAACTGCCGCCCACACCCGGGCGCATGGAATTGATTGTCCTGCCGGATGGCACCCGCATTCTCGACGACAGCTACAAGGCCGCGCTCGAGTCCGTCCACGCCGCACTCGAAACCGCTGCCGGTATCGACGCCGCAAGAAAGATCGTCGTTCTCGGCAATGTCGAGGAACCCCCGGGCAAACAGGGCGAGATCTATCGCGACCTCGGCCGGAGGCTGGCCGGCTTTGCACAATTCGTAGTCTGCATCGGGGGCGAACACATGACCGCGGTGCGCGCGGGCGCGAGGGCTGCGGGAATGGATCGCGCCGCGGTCCGACTGGCGGGTTCCCGCATCGGACCCGCGCTGGAGTTGCTGAAGGAGACCGTCCGACCGGGCAGTCTGGTGTTGATCAAGGGCGCCTCGACGCAGCGTCTCCGCCGGATCACGCTCGCGCTTCTCGGCCGGACATGCTCGTGTCGGGTGAAGTACTGCGCCGCGAAAGCGGCGTCATGCGACGTGTGCCCGCTGCTGCAGGCGGAACCGAAATGGTTCGAAAATCATTTCGTGAAACGCTGCACGTGGTTGTAGGCAGGATCCACGGCTTTTCGCTGCGGCTCGCCAGACCCGCACCGCCGTTCTCTGGATGTTGGATGTTGGATGTTCGGGTTTGATCCCTCACTTCGCCACTTCGACGCAGCGTGTCTCGCGAATGACCGTGATCTTGATCTGGCCGGGATACTGAAGCTCGGATTCCACCCGCGACGCGATCGCCCGCGCCATTGTGAACGCCTCCTCGTCATTCACCTTGTCCGGCTGAACGAACACGCGCAGCTCGCGCCCGGCCTGGAAGGCAAACGCCTTCTCCACGCCGTCAAAGGACGACGCGATCTTCTCCAGCTTCTCGATCCGCTTGAGATAGGTCGTCATCGTCTCCGAGCGCGCGCCCGGGCGTGACGCGCTGATCGCATCGGCGGCGCTGACGAGAATCCCCAGCGGCCCGACGGGCGGCACGTCGTTGTGATGCGACGCCACGCCGTTCACGACCGCTTCGGGTTCGCCGTAGTTCCGGACCAGCTCCGCGCCGACCACCGCATGCGGGCCTTCGATCTCGTGATTGACTGCCTTGCCGATGTCATGCAACAGGCCGGCGCGTTTCGCCGTGGCAACGTCCAGTCCCAGTTCGGCGGCCATCAACCCCACCAGATGCGCCACCTCGACGGAATGATCGAGAATGTTCTGCGAGTAACTGTGGCGGAAATGCAGCCGGCCAAGAAGTTTCACGATCTCGGCGTGCATCGGCGGCAGCCCGGCCCTCGCCACCGCGTCCTCTCCCAGCCGCACGATCATCTGATCCATCTCCTGCTCAACCGCAGCCACCACCTCCTCGATGCGGGTCGGATGAATGCGGCCGTCCTGGATCAGTCGCGACATCGACTCGCGCGCAATCTCGCGACGCACGGGATCAAACCCGGAAATCACGACGGCGCCCGGCGTTTCGTCCACGAGCAACGTGACGCCGGTCGCCGCTTCGAAAGCGCGGATGTTGCGGCCTTCCCGGCCGATGATCCGGCCTTTGATCTCGTCGTTCGGCAGCGCCAGGCTGGTGGTGGAACTGGCAAACGTGTGCTCGCCGGCGTAACGCTGAATGGCGACGCTGAGAATGTGCCGCGCCTTCTCCTCGGCGCGGCTTTTGGCCTCGTCCAGGATATGACGGGTGAGCGTGTTGGCGTCCCGCTGCGCTTCCCGCTCGATCTCTTTCAGAAACAGTTGCCGCGCGTCGGCTTCGCTCAGACCGGACAGGCGCTCGAGTTCCTTTCGGCGTTCCTTCGCGAGCCGATCGACCTCCTCCTGCCGCGCCTGGATCTCGATTGCCTTCGCCTGGAGCGCGGTCTGCTGGGCTTTCAGGCTTTCCTCCGTCTCCATCATGCGGGCCAGTTGCGCGTTGATAAGCGCTTCCCGCTCGCCCAGCCGCTTTTCCACTTCCGCCTGCGCCGCTTTGCGCGACGCGAACGACTGCTCGATTTCCTCCCGCAGTTTCAAAGCGGTCTCGCTGGCGGCGGACGCCGCCTGCCGCCGGATCGCCTCCGCCTCCGCGCGCGCCTCCTGGAGAGCGCGCTCGGCAGCCCCGGATCGCTCCTCCCGGGAATGACGCTCTCGCAACCAGAAGAAGAACAGGGAAAGCCCCGCCCCGGCGACAAAGAAGACCGCGCCCTCGAAGATATTTGCCAATAAGATCATTCCACAACCGGCGCGGACTTTGGCGGAATCCAGCGCGTCGGCGTCAAAATGCAATCGACCGTAATGTCATGCGGTTCGGTGGGAATCTCGGCGAGAATCTGCTCGTCGAAAGCTACCCCACATTTCAAACCGCCCGCGAGCGACAACAACCGGTCATAGTAGCCCTTCCCCCTCCCGATGCGCCGCCCGCGCAGGTCGAAAGCTACTCCAGGCACAAGGATCAAGTCCAGCCGGTTTAACGGCACCAATACACAACGGTCGCCCGGCTCCCGGATCCCATACTTTCCGTTCACGAGATCCGCCCCCAGGTCCTTCACCTCACAGGCCACATACCGTTGCGTGGCCGTGTCAAAACGCGGCAGACAAACCGTCCGGCCCCGCGCCAGCGCGTCCTGCACCAGCGGCCAGAGGTCCACCTCGTCTTTCAGCGGCGCGTAGAAGAAAATCGTCTGCGCCTCCTTCCAGACCGCCTGTTGCTCCAGCAATTGACACGCGAGAACGGAGGCCTCGCGCTTCCGTTCCGGACTCAACCCGGCGAGCTTCGCAGAAACACTCCACCGCACGGCGGCCTTGGAATCGTCAGAAGGCGGCATCGTCGCGCGAACTAAACACAGCGGCCCCCGTTTGGCAATCCCGTCCGGCAGCACATCCGGTGGGGCGAACGCAATGCTTACCCCGGTGGGGCGAGCGTCCTCGCGAGCCGTCGTCCGACCAGCTTGATCAGACGATACGCATGCACCCTCCGAGTCAAAGTGACCGGTATCAGTTCAATCTTCCTGCTTTACGAACTGCCAGGGTCATCGCACAACGGCTCGCAGGGACGCTCGCCCCACCAGACGCTGAATGTCCGAAGTTGAATGTTGAGCGTTGAATGATCACGACGTACTGAACCTTTGACTCTCGCCTCCCGCAGTGCTTAGCCTGTGGGCGCTGTGGTGAAGCGTTCCACCATCGCCGGAGTGGTGCTCGGCGCGTCGATGGGCCTGGCCCTGGGCGTCGGCGCTTACACGTTCATCTACGCCAAAGGCGCCTCCTATTTCACAGACGATCCCAAGGCCTGCACCAATTGCCACGTCATGCAGGAGCAATACGACGGCTGGATCAAGAGCAGCCATCGCAGCGTCGCCACCTGCAACGACTGCCACACGCCCGCCGGTTTCATCGGAAAATACACCACCAAGGCGCAGAACGGCTTCTGGCATTCCTTCTACTTTACCGTCGGCAACTACCCCGACCCCATCCAGATCACCAAACGCAACCGCCGCGTCACCGAAGACGCGTGCCGGAAATGCCATGCCGACATCGTCGAAACCATCGAAGGCCATGATCCCGAAGGAAACCGGACGTCGTGCACGCGCTGTCACCGGAACGTCGGACATCTGCATTGATCACTGACCCATGAAAACCAGCCTCGCTTCGCACTCCCGATCCCGCCGACGCGGCGGGCAGATGCTCAAGTTCGGCATCGCCACCGCCATTTCCGCTCTCATCGCCATCGCCGGGCTCGCCCTCCTTGTCAACATCATGGAGCACAAGCAGGAGGCAAAGAACCCGTTCTTCCGTGTCGTGGATCTGACCGATGACACCGAAGATCCGGCGGTCTGGGGCAAGAACTTTCCGGTCCAGTACGACGGCTACATGCGGACGGTGGATCAGGTGCGGACGCGGTACGGCGGCAGCGAGGCGCTGCCACGCACGCCGGACGATGCCGACCCCCGCTCGATCGTGGCGCAATCCCGGCTCGAGGAGGATCCGCGCCTGAAAAGGATGTGGGCCGGCTACGCCTTCTCCATCGACTTTCGCGAGGAGCGCGGCCACGCCTTCATGCTTGAAGACCAGACCTTCACCGCGCGCCACCAGAAACCGCAGCCGGGCGCCTGCCTCAACTGCCATGCGTCCACCTATCTCGCGCACAAGCGAGCCGGCGACGGCGATATCGTCAAGGGATTCGAGAAGATCAACCCGTTGCCCTACGCCGAAGCGCGCCAGCTCGTGAATCACCCGATCACCTGCATCGACTGCCACGACGCCACCAGCATGCAATTGCGCATCACCCGCCCGGCGTTCATGGAAGGCATCCGCGCTCTGAAAGCAAGCCAGGGTATTTCGAACTACGACGTGAACCGGGACGCGACCCGGCAGGAAATGCGCAGTTATGTCTGCGCCCAATGTCACGTCGAGTACTACTTCAAGGGCGAGGAAAAGCGGCTCGTGTTTCCGTGGTCGAAAGGGAGCAAGGTGGAGAACATTCTCGCGTATTACGATGAGATCCAACACAAGGACTGGGAGCATGCGGACACGGGCGCGCCGGTTCTCAAGGCGCAGCATCCCGAGTTCGAGATGTGGAGCCAGGGCATCCACGCGCGGTCCGGAGTGGCCTGCGCCGATTGCCACATGCCCTATCAGCGCGTGGGCGCGCACAAGGTCAGCGATCATCACGTCCGCAGCCCGCTGTTGAACATCAACAAGGCGTGCCAGACCTGTCACAACTGGCCCGAAGAGGAACTGCGCGAGCGCGTGTACACCATCCAGTCGCGCACGTTCGAACTGCGCAATCTCGCTATGGACGCGTTGATGGACCTGATCTCCGACATCCAGGCCGCGCGGGCCGCCGGCGCGTCGAGCAACAGCATCGCCGCCGCGCAGGACTTCCAGCGCAAGGCGCAGTTCTACCTGGATTTTGTTGAAGCGGAAAACTCGACCGGTTTCCACGCGCCGCAGGAGGCGGCCCGCATCCTCGCTCAGTCCATCGACTTCGCGCGCAAAGGCCAGAACGCGCTCCGGCCAAGGACCGAAACCGCCTCGCGCAACTGAACCGATCCGAAGCGCCTGCCGCGCGTGCGAACTTTTGTTGCATATGCAACAAAAGTTCGGAGTTGTTGCGGTTAACAACTGATGCGCGGGCGGGAGGCTTCAGAAACCCTCGTGGGCGGTTCGGGCGATGATCTCCTCCTGCAGTTCGCGGGAAAGATCGCAGAAATAGTCGCTATACCCCGCGACGCGCACGATCAGGTCCCGGTGCTTTTCCGGGTGTTTCTGCGCTTCGCGGAGCGTCTCGGCGCGCACCACGTTGAACTGGATGTGGTGACCGTCCATTTTAAAATAGCTCCGCACCAGGTGCGCCCATTTCTCGATCGATTCCTCGTTGTCCACGAGCGCCGGCGTGAACTTCATGTTCAACAACGTGCCGCCCGCTTTCAAATGATCCATTTTGGATGCGCTCCGGATCACCGCGGTCGGGCCGTGCCGGTCGGCGCCTTGAACCGGCGAAATGCCTTCCGATAACGGCACGCCCGCCCGGCGTCCGTCCGGCAACGCGCCGGTCACAGCCCCGAAATACACATGGCACGTGGTCGGCAGCATCTCGACGCGATAATGCCCGCCTCTGGGGTCCGGCCGGCCGTCCAGTTCCTCAACGCACACGTCGAAAATCCGGCGCATGATGCTGTCAGCGGCATCGTCGTCATTGCCGTACTTGCTGGTCCGGTGAAGGAGCCGCTGCCGCAAGGCCTCGTGTCCCTGGAAATCCGCCCGCAACGCCTCCGTCAGTTGCGCCAGCGGCACGGAGCGGCCGCTGCCATTGAAACAGGCCTGTTCCACCGCGGTGAAGCTGTCGGTCACACTGCCAAGGCCGACGAACTGGACATACGTGTTGTTGTAGCGGGCGCCGCCCGCGTTGTAGTCGCGCCCACGCCGGATGCAGTCGTCAATCAACACACTGAGGAACGGCGCGGGCATTCGCGTGGCGTACATGCGCCCGATCAGATTGTTGCCGCGCAGCTTTATGTTGAGGAAATGCCTGAACTGCACGCGATACGCGGCGAAGAGGTCGTCGATGTTTCGAAACGTTGCCGGGTCGCCACTGGCCGGGCCCAGTTGTTTGCCGGTGCGCGGATCGAAACCGTTGTTGAGCGCCAGCTCGAGAATCTTCGGCAGGTTGAAGTAACCGGTAAGGACGTAGGCTTCCTTGCCGAAGGCGCCGACCTCGACGCAGCCGCTGCATCCGCCCGCGCGCGCGTCTTCCAACGTCTTGCCCTGGCGGAGTTGTTCCTGCACGACGGCGTCGGCGTTGAACAGGCTGGGGAAGCCGTAGCCCTTGCGCAGGACGCGCAAGGCGTGCTTGAGCAGGGCGTCGGGCGTTTTGCGCGACAACTGGAGGTTGGTGCTGGGTTGCAGCAGGTGCATCTCATCGACGATGTCCAGCAACAGGTGCGAGAGCTCGTTCGATCCATCCGAACCGTCGCTCAGCAGGCCGCCGATGTTGATGTTCGCGAAATCCGTGTAAGTGCCGCTTTCGGCGGCGGTGACGCCGACCTTGGGCGGGGCGGGGTGATTGTTGAACTTGATGAAGAAGCATTCCAGCAGCTCGCGGGCGGATTCTTTCGTCAGCGAGCCGTCGGCAAGGCCGCGCTCGTAGAAGGGCAGCAAGTGCTGATCGAGATGTCCCGGGCTGAAAGCGTCCCAGCCGTTCAGTTCGGTGATGACGCCCAGGTGACAGAACCAATAGGCCTGCAGCGCCTCGTGGAAATCTCTCGGCGCATGGGCCGGCACCCGCGAGCAGACTTCAGCGATGCGTTCCCATTCAGCTTTGCGCGCGGGCCGGCGCTCCGTCGCGGCGCGCTCCCGGGCCAGCGCGGCATAGCGCTGCGCCAGCAGGATGACGGCGTCGCAGGCGATGTCGAAGGACAGCAGCGTCTCGCGTTTGTCGAGCGCCTCCGGGTCGTTCAGGAAGTCGAGCTCGGCCAGCGCACGGGCGATATCCTTTTTGAAATCCAACAGCCCGCGCGAATAGATCTTTCCGTCGAGCACCGTGTGGCCCGGCGCGCGTTGCTCCATGAACTCGGTAAACACACCCGCGTCATAGGCATCCTTCCATTCGTCCGGCAGCTCCGCGAAAATCCGGTCGCGCATCGAGCGCCCGCGCCAATAAGGAATCACCCGTTCGCGATACTCGCGCAGGCACTCCTCGTCGACGTCATAGTGCGTCTTCTCACGCGAGTTCAGAATCTCCAGGTCTTCGATCGAGTGGCAGGTCAGTTCAGGGAACGTCAACGTCACCTTCGGCGCCGGGCCGCGCTCGCCCACGATCAATTCGTCATCACCGATCCAAAGCGCCTTGTGCCGGCAGTAGTGCAGAAAGGAGCGCGCCCGCATCACCGGCACGGAAAAGCGGCCTTCGTTGGCCTGGTAGAATTCTGTGATCAACACCGCGCGCTCGGCGGTGATCGCGGGCCGGGCGTCGAGGCTGTCCTGGCGAAGTCGGGCTGTACGGTCAGTCATCGCGGACTGCATGATAAGAAAAACCGGCAAAAACGACAAACAAGGATTAGCCATCGTCGTGTCGCGCCGGGGACGCGCGACCTTCCCGGCGGCTTCAAAACGCCTTGCTGACGGTGCCGGGAATGGTGTGAATCGAAGCCGTCACCCGCCAACCTTCGTCTTCAGGCCACGCTGCTCGAACACTTCCACCGCGCGCTGCATCAACTCCGGCGAAGGCGTTTCCACTCCGTCCAGCGCGTGAGTCAGGCCGAGGCGCCGGAACTTGTGCAGGCCGGTGCGATGGAACGGAAGCAAGTTCACCAGCGTCACGCTGCGCAGTGTGGCGACGAAGTCGGCGATACGGCGCAGGTCCTCCAGGTCGTCGTTGAAGCCGGGCACCACCGGGAGGCGAATCCAGACGTTCGGATGCGTGCGGTCGAGTTCCCGCAGGTTCTCCAGGATCAGGCGATTCGAGACGCCCGTAAGCCGGAGGTGCAGTTCTTCGTCGAACGCTTTCAGGTCGTACAGGACCAGCCCCGCCAGGGCCGACGCAGCCAACAGGTGTTCGACCCTGCCGAAACCGGTCGTGTCGAGCACGGAATGGAGCCCTTCGGCCCGGCAAGCCTCGAGCAACGCCAGCAGAAAGCGCGGCTGGCTCAGCGGTTCCCCCCCGGATACTGTGAGCCCGCCTCCGGAATCGTCATAGAACGTCCGGTCTCGCCGGACCACGCACAGCACGTCTTCAACCGACATCGTGCGGCCGATCATCTGGCGCGCCCCGGTGGGGCAGGCGTCCACGCAGGCGCCGCACAAAGTGCAGTCCGCAAGCCGCGGCGGCAACGGGCCCGAGCAATCGAGAGCCGATGCCAGCGGGCAGGCATCGCGGCACTCGCCGCAAATGATGCAGCGATTCTCGACGACAACGATCTCGCGGCGCGCGGCGATGCCTTCCGGGTTATGGCACCATTGACAGCACAACGGACAGCCTTTGAGGAACACCGTTGTGCGGATTCCCGGGCCGTCATGGAGTGAGTATCGCTGGATGTTGAATACCAAACCGTCGTGCATGCGGGGCGGCGACAGAGTCGCCGGGATATCTTGCGCCAATTCGCACTTGTGAAGCAACCCGGTTTAATCGCTTGCCCGCCGCGAAACACAGTTGGTAAACCGGCTCGTGCTTTCGGCCTCCTCCAGTTCCGGCTCGCGCAGTCCCTGGGCATGGATCCCCACGCTCTATCTCGCTCAGGGATTGCCCTACGCCGTCGTGAACGTGATGTCGATCATCCTCTACAAGAACATGGAGGTGTCGAATGCCGAGATCGCCTTCTACACAAGCTGGCTGAACCTGCCGTGGGTGTTGAAACCGTTCTGGAGCCCGGTCGTGGACATTCTCAAAACGCGACGGCTCTGGATCTGGATCACTCAACTGCTCGTGGGCGCCGGATTCGCCGCGGTCGGTCTCGCGATTCCCGCGCCGTTCTTCTTCAAGGCGACACTCATTCTGTTCTGGATCATCGCGTTCAGCTCAGCCACGCATGACATCGCGGCGGACGGCTTTTACATGCTGGCGCTGCCGGAGAAGCAGCAGGCGTACTTCGTCGGCGTCCGCAGCACGTTCTTCCGTGTCGCCATGATCACCGGCCAGGGGTTGCTGGTCATCCTCGCCGGTTTCGTGCAGGAACGCACGGGCCTGCCGCCGCTGAAGCTCGAAGTGGAAACCCAACCGGACGCGCCATTGGTGGAAACAATCGACTCCTCAGCGTGGGCGGATCCGATTGAAAACAGCGGCGAACTGCGCCTGATCATTTCGTCGTCGAACGTCGTCATCCGCCCTGAACCCGCCTCCGCAGAAACAGTCGATGCGGTGTTGTCCGCTGCAAAGAACTGGAATGTGACCAACGCCTTTGTCGGCGAGGGTGAAGGCGGAAGCGGGAAAGCGACGGCAGCAGCCGATCGATCCTGGTGGCATCGCAACGTGTCCGCGCCCCTCGGCGCGTTCCTCCGCGAACGCCTCGGACGGAATACGGAGAAGGCCACGACCGCAGCGGGCAACCTGGGCGTGACCCAGCTCCGCCTGTCCGCGCCTCCCGGAAGGCGGGTGGTGGCCACAGTTGCGTTCGCAGACGGCGACCGGAGCATTTCCATCGCGGAGGGAACACGGCTCGTGTTCGACGACACGAACTGGAATCGGCCGGCGGTCATCGTGTTTCAGCTCGACCCGAAACTGCGTCATGCGACGCGGACCCATTTTGTCATTCGCACGGGAAATATTCCGTTTGCGTGGACAGTGACGTTTGCGGCGCTCGCGGGGTTCTTCCTTCTGCTGGCGGCGTATCATCGGTTCATTCTGCCGCGTCCTGTCGCCGACAGACAGGGAGACCCGGGGACCATCGGTTCATTTCTGAGGGAATTCCTTCGCACATTCGGCTCCTACTTCCGTCGGAATCGAATCGGGGTGCTGCTTCTGTTTCTGCTGCTCTATCGCTTTGCGGAGGCGCAACTGGTGCGAATGGTGGCGCCGTTTCTCCTCGACGCGCGCGAAGCGGGCGGGCTGGGCCTGACAACGGGAGAAGTCGGATTCATCTACGGCACGGTGGGGATCATTGCGCTGACACTGGGCGGCATTCTCGGGGGCATGCTGGTGTCGAGGCACGGGTTGAAGGCGTGGCTCTGGCCCATGGTGATCATCATGCATGTCCCGGACGCGGTGTTCGTGTATCTCGCGTGGGCGCAGCCGGTGGACCGGTTGCTGATCGGCGCGTGCGTGGCCGCGGAGCAGTTCGGCTACGGATTCGGTTTCACCGCCTACATGCTGTACATGATCTACATCGCAAGAGGCCCGCATCAGACCGCGCATTATGCGATTTGCACCGGGTTCATGGCGGCGGGCCTGATGGTGCCCGGCATGTGGAGCGGCTGGCTGCAGGAACAGATCGGCTACCAGCACTTCTTCACCTGGGTGCTGATCGCAACCTTGCCGGGATTCCTCGTCACGGCGTTGATTCCACTCGAGAAGGATTTCGGCCGCAAAGCGGAATGACGAACCGAAGCCGGGCTCGCTCCCTATTTCTTCACGAACAGAGCGAGGGAAGCGGTGAATCCATGGAGGAAACTCTTTTCGCCGATCGGCCCGATCTCGCCATTGCAGAAGAAGCCCGCCAGGCCGATAGGACCGAACTGATCCTGCACGCTTCTGGCGTCGTGGTCCGGGCGGCCAAACAGGTTCTGGCCACGGCCATTGCAACTGCAAAGGCAGCCGCCCAGTATCTTCGCTCCTTCCAGTTGCTTTCGCGCCCGCTGAAGCAGTTCGCTCATGTCCTCCATCGCCGCCGCGGCCGACCGCCGCTGAAACTGCACCGTCTGCCCCAGCCGCGGGAACGCGCCCACGGCAATGCTGCTCGACTGCGGATCGGCGTCCAGCAGGTTGCGGATCAGAAAATCGCCCCGATGAAATTCTTCGAGATATTCGTTGACCACGAGGCCGATGAACAGGTTGCCGCGGGCCACTTTCTGTTCGGCTGGAGAAAGCTGGCTGAACGTTTCGGCGAGCACGTCATACGCCGGCCGGTTCCCGATCTCCCGGATGATGTTTTGTTCCACTTTGGTCAGCGTCCAGGTCTGGCCTATCGGCGTGCAGCCCTGCGACAGCACGCTGGCCAGCCGCACGTCGCCGCCCACGGAAATCGCAACGCCGCCGTCCTCGAACACGTCGCCGTTCAGGTAAACCTGCGTCCGCAGTTCGTTGAAGTCCCCGCTGGCCAGACCCCCCATGACCGGCAACGGCGCGTACGCCGTGTTCCAGGATTTCAGCCACCCTTCGCAGTCGAGATGAAACGGGTCGATGAACACCAGCCAGCCGTTGGTCGCGTCGCGGGTGACCCCGTTCTTTTGGGGCCAGTAGTCGGGGCCGTCGGCGGCCTCGACATCGTCCTGCGTGAAGCGGAAGACGCGGACGTCGGCACCGGGCAACGCATAAAGGCCGAGCGTCAATCCGGCGGACTGTTCGACTTCGCGATTGCCGACGATGAGGCCCTGGCCCGAACATCCGGCCAGCACGGGAATGCGCGCGTGCACGCGAAGGATCTCCAGGACCTGCTGTGCCTGATCGAAGAATCTCGGGCTCATGAAAACGAGCCCGAGGTCCACCCGGGGCGCGGGCAACCGGGACCGCAGGTCCTCGGCCCACTCTTGCAGAGCCGTTTCGTCAAAATCGCCCGACCAATGTTCCGCGACGGAGAATTCGTTGTGCACTGGCGCCAACTTAATGAACCGCGAACCGAAAGCAATCAGGAGAACGCGCCCGGACCCCTTTCCCATCCACCCTCCAACACAATGATGTCAAAACTCTTTAGAAATGTCCCCGTTTCGACTCAGGAGAAAATGTCCCCTTCATGTTTGCAGTTGTGCCTTTGCGTTGGTCTTTGAGAAGGGGGATGCAGGGAGGCCGGAGCGAAGCGC
>Ga0116168_1000473_pt1 | contig 39261 bp, 50 predicted proteins | sample AD_UKC129_MetaG_FD_89795 | JGI IMG/M metagenome (GOLD analysis project Ga0116168, IMG submission 89795) | Active sludge microbial communities of municipal wastewater-treating anaerobic digesters from Canada - AD_UKC129_MetaG | ecosystem: Engineered > Bioreactor > Anaerobic > Digestate | place...
CGCTTCGCTCCGGCCTCCCTGCATCCCCCTTCTCAAAGACCAACGCAAAGGCACAACTGCAAACATGAAGGGGACATTTTCTCCTGAGTCGAAACGGGGACATTTCTAAAGAGTTTTGACACATCGAACATCCGATATCGAACATCCAACATCCAACGCCCCGGGGGGGATGTGTGATTTACGATTGACGCCGGGGTTGTGTGATTCGCTGGAGAAGAGTGATTGACCGGCGGTTTGGAGCGCGGTTGCGTCCCGCAGAGCGGGACCAGCCGCACCGCGTGGATGAAGCGTGAGACTCCGAGTTCGGCAGGCGCACAAGCGGCTCCGCCGGAATGAACATCAAACATTCAACGCCCAACATTCAATGAAGAGGCCCAGCCACAGCCTTGGCGCTTCGTCTGACAACACTCATCTCCCGAAGTGACTCCTCATTGATTGGAGCCTGGAACCTGGGATTTGGAACTTTAATACCGTTGAGTTTTCCTCAAAAAGGAGCGATTGCTGTACGCATGAAATTCGTCTCTCGCAAGGACGCGGGGGAACGGCTGGGCGCGTATCTCCGGCAAGAGGGGGTTGCTGCCGACGTTGTGCTCGGATTGCCGCGCGGGGGTGTGGTCGTCGCCACCGAAGTCGCCCGCATCCTGGGTGTCCCACTCGACGTGCTTGTGGTCCGGAAGATCGGACATCCTTTGCACCGGGAGTATGCCATTGGCGCCGTTGCGGAAGGCGGCGTGGTGCTTCTGAACGAGGACGAAGTAGCGAGCTCGCTGCGCAGCCGCCTGGATCGGGTCATCCAGGAGGAGATGCAGCGGCTTGCCGAGTACAAGGCCAGGTTCCGTGTCGCCGACGCTCCGAACCTCCAGGAACGCCTCGTGTTGCTGGTGGATGACGGACTGGCCACGGGCTCGACGATGGAAGCGGCTGCGGTGTCGCTTCGACAGCGTGGCGCTTCGAAAATCATCGTGGCGATTCCAGTGGCTTCGGTCGAGGCGGTGGCGCGGCTTCGTACCGTGGCCGACGATGTGAGAGCTATTCTTGTGGATCCCGATTTCGACGCCGTGGGGCCCTACTATGAAGTGTTTCCGCAGACCACGGACGAAGAAGTGATGAAACTGCTCCGAACGGTGGCGGCGTGATTCCTTGGAGCGTTGAATGTTGAATGTTCAATCCGCCCGCCGTCCCCTGGATGTTGGATGTTGGATGTTGGATGTTGGACGTTCGATGTCCCCCCTCACCCCGTTACCAATGTCCCCACTTCTTCCCCCAGCACCACGCGCTTCAGGTTGTGCGGACGGAACAGGTCGAACACGATGATCGGCATCTTGTTGTCCATGCAAAGGGAAAACGCGGTCGAATCCATCACTTTCAACTGCCTTTGCAGCGCCTCCAGATACGTGATCCGGGAAAACCGCTTCGCGGCCTTGTTCTTCTTCGGATCCGAATCGTAAATGCCGTCCACCTTGGTGGCCTTCAGAATGACCTCAGCGCCGATCTCGTTCGCCCGCAACGCGGCGGCGGTGTCGGTCGAAAAGTAAGGGTTGCCGGTCCCGCCTCCGAAGATGACGACGCGTCCCTTCTCAAGGTGCCGGACCGCGCGCCGGCGGATGAACGGCTCGGCCACCTGCGACATGGTAATGGCGCTCTGGACGCGGGTGGCCACTCCGATCTTCTCGAGAGCGTCCTGGAGCGCCAGCGAGTTGATGACTGTCGCCAGCATGCCCATGTAGTCGCCGGTGGCGCGCTCGATGCCGCGTTCGCTCCCGGGCAGACCGCGGAAGATGTTGCCGCCGCCGATGACGACCACCACCTGCACTCCGAGCTCCCGCACTTCCTTGATCTGCACGGCCATGTCTTGCACTGCCCTGGCGGAAATACCCACGCCGCTCTCGTCAGCCAGCGCTTCACCACTGAGCTTGAGCAAAATTCGACTGTACTTCGGAGCTTCGGTCTTCATGCCTTGAACACCCGCCGCGACGGACGCGCGCTGGTTGTAGCAGCCTCAAGATCCAAGGTCAAACCAAAGCGGGAATTAACGATCCGATTGGAAAACATTGGAGTCATGCTGCCGGCGAAGACAGCCACCGACAAACCACTGCGCTCCAGCCCGAAAACAGACCGTACGCCGTTCGGCAGCATCGGCGTGTCGGATCCCGGGTCCGCGGTCGCGTTATCTCGGACCCGAAGTGCCGGCGGAAGAACTCATCTGGCAGGACCCGATTCCGCCGGTGAATCATCCGTTGGTTGACGAGCAGGACATTGCCGCGTTGAAAGCGCAGGTGCTTGCGTCCAGCCTCACGGTTTCAGAACTCGTTTCGACCGCCTGGGCGTCTGCATCCACGTTCCGAGGTTCGGACAAACGCGGCGGCCCGAACGATGCGCGCATCCGCCTCGCTCCGCAAAAGGACTGGGAAGTCAATGAACCGGCCCAACTCGCCAAAGTCCTGAGCACGCTGGAAACAATTCAGCGCTCATTCAATCAGGCTCCGACCAATGGCAAGCGAATCTCGGTTGCGGATCTCATCGTGCTGGCCGGTTGCGCCGGTATCGAACAGGCCGCGCGCAATGCCGGCCGTGCCGTTCACACCGGGACGCATGGACGCCACCCAGGAACAGACCGACGTTGCCTCGTTCGCCGTGCTCGAACCCATCGCCGACGGCTTCCGCAACTACCTGAAAGGCCGCTACACCCTTTCGCCGGAAGTGTTGCTCATTGACAAAGCCCAGTTGCTCTGAACGCCGCGCCCCCTGGGAATGGAGCGCGGCTGTGTCCCGCAGTTTGGGACCAGCCGCAGCACGTAGACGAGAGGAGCCTCCGGGTTCGGCCAGCGCGCAGCCGGACGGGGGAATTGAACATTCCATGAAGGCTCATGTTGAACGTGCGCGCATTGCAGACATGATAGTCTTGAAATCCCTGACTGCTTTGAGCCATCGCACATTGCTGCGACTCGCAGAGTCGCGCTCCGGAGCGCGGGGCGTGCGGGCTGCGACGCTGTGAGGCGCACTGCCGTGCGATCGGAGCGCGACCTTCAGGTCGCTTCGCGCACGATGGCGATGGGATGGTGGAGCTCAGATCGATACGTTAGGCCGCATTCGCACCCTGAAGCGGCCTGAACGCCGCGCCCCCTGGGAATGGAGCGCGGCTGTGTCCCGCAGTTTGGGACCAGCCGCAGCACGTGGACCAGAGGAGCCTCCGGGTTCCGCCAGCGCGCAGCCGGACGGGGGAATTGAACATTCAACATTCAATTGAACATTCCATGAAGGCTCATGTTGCAGGGCGCGTTGGGAGACACGATTGTCTGGGGATTCCTGGCTGCTTTGAGCCATTGCTGCACAAGCGCGTTGTTCGTGCGTTTCGTGAGATTCCAGGCCGCATCATATCCATACCCGAACTGCTCCTGCAACCTGCAACCGCTGTGTGCCGCCCTGTTCATAGCCCCTGGTGCTGGTCAACTGCCCAATGTCGTCATACGCGTGGTTCACGTGGTTGCCCGCCGTGAACATGTCGAACAAATGTCAACTATTTAGATGCGACCCCACTGCCTCCACCACTGCTTCCACTGCCTTTGCCGCCTCCGCCGCCGTGCGGGAGTGCCGGGTTCCATTCAGGACTTGTCCGAATCTGGATGATCAAAAAAAGTAGTTTTTTTAATGTCGAACGGGTTCTGATTCAGTAGGTTTGGCGCACGACAAGTGCACTCGAAACTTTTTGAGAGTGGTCGGGGCAAAGCTGCGGCCTTTACCCTGATTGAATTGCTGGTCGTCATTGCGATCATCGCAATTCTTGCCGCAATGCTGCTTCCCGCTCTGTCGCGGGCGAAGTTCAGAGCCAAGGAGACTTCCTGCATCTCTACCTACAAGCAGTGGGGGATTGCGTTCAACATGTATGCCGCGGACGACAAGAAGGGGTCGTTTCCGTCTTTTGACATGCCTTTCTCCGGGGGCAGCGCGTGGGACGTTTCACTCACCATGATCACGAACATGGGGCCGTATGGTTTGATCGTGCCCATGTGGTTCTGCCCTGTGCGTCCGGAAAACCTCCAGGAGGCGAACCAGAATTTCAGAACGCGTTCGGGTGAGAATCGCGATATATCGACGTTGTCGGAACTTGCGCTGGGTGTCCGGTACGAAGGCTTCACCTACGGGGTGATTTATCATTCGGTATTCATCCCGCGGGTTGCCGGGACGGCGTTGTATCCGACGGTTTACGTTTTGTCCGGACCGATGGCGGGTGCAAAACATCCCAATGCGAACGAATTGTATAATTGGCCGCGCACAACGTCGGATCCGAACGTTAGCAGAGTGCCGATTCTGGCCGATCAGATCGCGGCCGGGGGTGGCAGCAAGAACCTGAACAACGCCGGAGGAGGCCATCGCTACAACAACCGCATCGTCTCCACCAAACTCTTGTTTGGCGACGGGCGTGTCGAGGGTCGAAAGGAATCGCAGATTCAATGGCGGTGGCAAGGGAGTGCCGGGTGGGTGGCCTTTTACTGAGCCTTCGACCCATTTCGAGCTTTTTTCACAGAAACAAACCCCAAGTTCAAACACCGATGAAAATGAAACCCCAGCGCATCCTCGCGGCCTTGACGGCATTCGTCGTGTTGGCTGCGTACCACAGTGGTCAGGCTCAAACGCAGGTTTTGATCAACGCATTCGACACCCCTGACGAGGTCAGTGACACGGCCAATGGAGCAGCCAACCCATGGGGCAACTGGTTTGGTACCGCCTTTTGGTCGGTTTCGTGGGATCCGTCGGACGCGAACAACGACCCCAACTCCGGTTCCCTGCGGATCGAGGCGTTTTTCCCTGACTCGGGCCTTAATGGATGCTGCGGGCCTCAGTTCGTGGTGCAGAACGGATTCGATGGCATCAACCCGCCTCTGGCAGGCAATGGCAACACGACTCCGAACGTCCCCGTCGCCACCAATGTCCAGTTCGACGTTCGGTTTGATCCCATTTCATCTTACGATACCAACGCGGGTGCCTGGCCGACCATAGAGGTGGGCACGCGCGGCACCTCCTTCAACCAGTTCACGTTCGGAACGTTCACCATTCCGCAGACGGAAACGAACTGGGTGCGCGTGAGCATCCCAATCAATCCGAGCGCCGACTGGACAGAGATTCCGCATGTGTTCATCAAGCACTTCAGCACCACTCTGAACGGATGGGTCATCCTGTATGTGGACAATATCATTTTCACCGTCGCCGACGTTCCATTCGTCCCACCGGTGTTGGAGATAGAGAAGGCTACCCCGGCGTTGCGATTCTTCGCCCGGACGGGCGGCCAGTGGGATCGCTCGCAGCTTGTCTCCGTGGACACGAATCAGTCCTGGGTGGGCGGTTCCTACCCGGTGTCCTATTCGTTCACGATTTCCGACTATTCGATGGATCCGGCCTTGAATCAGGTGCATATGTTCCTGTTGCCGCTGAACCACAATCAGGATGGGGCCATCAATCAGTTCACGGATTTCAGCACGGCATCCAACAATCTCTGGCTTCAGATCGTCGGTGGAGAGACCAATGTCACCGCGAATATTTCCTGGAAGACCAACCTGATCGACTCCAACCCGAACAACCTGGCGCTGAACATCACCAACTCGACGGCAATCGGGACCTGGACACTGACATTCGACAGCATCAACACCGGGACGCTCACCGCTCCGGGAGCTGCGCCCGTGCCGTTCAATCTGCCGGCCGATGCAGCCGCCACGTTTGCCAATCCCCTCGCCGTCTTTTTCGGCGCCCAACCCAACTTCTCCGGAGCGTTCGGTCAGCACGTGGACTTCGCGAATTTCCGCACGATAGGCGTGGCGGGTGTGCCGATCGATTCCGTCTTCACCAATTCGCTCGATCTGGATCCTGAAGTGTGGAGCACGGCCGCATCGGCTTCGCCGCTCAGCATGATTGTCGTCAAGACGAATCATGCATGGTGGGTGCATTGGAATTATCCGGACTTTGGAACGGTTCTGGCCACGACTCCGGACCTCAACCCGGACGCTGTCTGGAAGACTCCTGAGTTCTACAACGGCAACGAACCGCTTCCGTATGATGCGATCATGGGGGCGCAAGTCTGGAAACTGTTGCCGGTGAGCGCGCTGCCCACAGTCGATGGCACGCCCGGCGGAGCGCCCTCTGACAAGGCGTTCTTCCGGTTGCAGAATCCCGGGCCTGCCGAATAGCTCGCACGGTCCGGTTGTATGGATGTCGCGCCTCCGCCCGCAAGGGCGGAGGCGTTTGGCTAAACGGCTTCGGAGTTGGAGCAGCGTTCCAGCTCAACGCCGCAGATCCCGTTGCGCGGGGATGGAGGGGATCAACCGGAATTCGCGCCGCGCGGACCGGATGCTCTCCCCCACCTGGTCAATGCCCCAGGCATCGATGGTGAATCCGGCCTTCTTCGCCATCGCCAGATGCGGCACACGATCGGGATTCACCGCCATCAACCGCGCGCAGGTGGCGTCCACCGCCGGCAGTTCCGTGCCCATCACAATCACTCCCGCCTTCACCGGGTCGCCCATGATGGGGCCGTCGCCTTCCATGCCGATGATGCCGTCCACGATGGCCAGTTGCGGCCGCAGGGTCAGAGCGATGTCGGCGATGCATTCACTGAGCCCGGCGTGGTGCAGGACGTTCTTGGGCCATCCGTAGTAGCTGCCCGGCATCATGCCAAACAGGTTCTTCATCGACAGTGTCACACCCGCCCAGTGATGGGTTTTCATTTTCGGCATCGACACCACCCAATCCACCTGCTTGATGATCTCTGGGAACGCCAGCGTTCGCAGGCTGGAATAGCGCCACTCATTCGCCACTATCACCGGGTCCTGGTAGTTCAGGTCGATGAACCGCGCCCCGCTTCCTGCCAGCGCCTCCCGCAGTCCGCTGCGCTCGAACACGTAGAGACTGTCCAGCGAATGCCCGGAACCTTCTCCAACGATCACCGAGGCCGCGCCGAGGCTGCGGAAGGCCTCTACAGTGGCTCGGACGAGGGCCGGATGCGTATTGACCTGGGGCGCGGAACGATCCACTTCAACCAGGTTCGGTTTGAGGAGAATGCGTTTTCCTTTCACTGCCGCTGCGTTGAAACCGAGTTCCTGCAATCCCTCGCAGAGCAGTCTCTCCAACGGACGCGAATAGTCATCCGCCCGAAGAATGGCGACAGGCGCCTTGCGCCCGTGATACAGAAACGTGGAGAGCAGGCCGGCGCCGCTCAGAGCCGCGGCTCCGGCCAGCCCGGTGGCGAGCCATTGCCGTCGCGTCATCCTCTTGAAATCCAGTTTGCTGTTCATGAGTTCAAAGAAAGGAGCGGGTTTTCGGATTTCGGCTGCGCCGCGCAGTAGAGCACGCTCAGCAAGGACAGGTCGTACTCGGGCAGTTCCTTCTCGCGCTCCAGGCTTTCAGCGATCCAGTCCGGCGCCGCCGGCGGTTCCGCGTCCCAGGCTGCCAGGCCTGTGAGACTCCATCCAAGAGAAAGCGGGGCGCGGATCGTGCCCACCGTTTCCGTGAGGTAATCGATGCTTTTGGCGACCTCCTGTCGTGCGATGCCGGGAGAACCGGCCAATGCTGCGAGCGCAACGCCGGTGCTGTGAGGCATCGGGCGCAACTGCGTTTGGAACACGGTCGTATTCCCGTAGTTCCAGCCCCCGGACGGCAACTGCCGATTCAGGATCATTCGCGCGGCCAGGGCGCAACGCTCGTCGTTCCCCCTGCCCGCTCCACGCAACGCCAGCATGCAGAGCCCCGTCGGTTCAATCCATGAATGCGTTCCCGAAACCCACGGCCAGCCCGGGATGGATGTGTCATGCCCCACGGTTTCCGGTTCCCGGTTGATCCAGTGGCGGCCGCGCCACGTCAGCAGATACTGCACGGCGCGATCCAGCGCTGCCTTCGAGTCCTCCCGCCCAATCCACGCCAGCACCGCCAGGGGCGTCGGCCACGGCGCGTTGGGGAAACGCGGATTCACCGGGACTCGCCCATCCTCGAGCTGCGCTTTCATCAGCCCGGCATTGATGCGGGACAGCAGGTCACCCTCGCCGGGTTCGCGGTGCAGCGCGATGAGGACCCAGGCGGCGGCGTCCGGCCGGAGTTCCCGTCCCGGGTCGCTCAGGGCAGCATTTGCCCGTTCCAGAATGCGTTGCCGTAGTCTGGCAGAGACGTTTTCGCGTGACATGGGGTCTTCCGGCTGTTTAGCAGGTCCAGGGCCAGTCCTGACAGGACCCGGAATTGGCGGTTCGTGTCCAATTCATGTTCAGGCGGCGGCCGATCTGCAAGACGCGAAGCAGCGGTTCGGTTTCAGAATGGCCCTCGTTTCATCCCTGTTGCGTTCTCCGGACTGTGCTAGCTTTAGCCTGAACCATGAAACCGACCCGGGAAGAACGTCGTGGATCCGCCCCGGCACGCGCGTCGCATCCCACTCGGCGGTGCACATGGGCACGCCGGCTCGTGCGCCGGAGTGCAGTCGGTGAACATTTGAACCGAGGCGCCTATGTTTTTCTTTGAATGGTTGCTGCCGTTGTTCGTGCTGCTGGCCGTTGGTGTGCTGGTGCTTTTCCTCGCCGTTCGCCGCCTGCCGGACGCCGGAGTGCGCACCGATGGGAGAACGGTCGTGGACCAACAGAACGAAACGGAATCCTCCGACGCAGCATAACATTGTCTTGTTTCGATCCGCGCCGGCTGCCATTTTCGCGGCATGATTCTGGCAGGCGACATTGGCGGAACAAAAGTCAACCTCGCTCTCTTTGAATTCCGCGACGGCCGCCTGCTACACCGTTCAGGCGAAAGGTACTCCAGTCAGGAGTACTCGAGTCTCGAGGACATCGTCCGCTCCTTTCTCCTGGCCAGGCACGCATCCGTCAGGCACGCCTGCTTCGGGATCGCCGGGCCTGTGCGCGAGGGACGGGCGCAGCTCACGAATCTGTCCTGGGTGGTGGATGCCGCCGAGCTTGAACGCGCGCTCGGCCTCGATCAGGTCTCGCTCATCAACGATCTTGAATCCAACGCTTACGGCATTGCGGCACTGGAACCCGACGACCTTCTGGAGCTGAATCGCGGCAGTGAAAATCCGACCGGCGCCAGGGCGATCATCGCCGCGGGCACCGGTCTCGGCGAGGCGGCCCTGGTCTGGAACGGCACGCAACACATCGCCATGGCCTCGGAAGGAGGACACGCCGACTTCGCGCCGCGCACCGACCTGGAGATCGAATTGCTGAAATATCTCCGCGAGCGCTTCGGCCAGGTCAGTTGGGAGAATGTCGTGTCGGGTCCGGGGATTTTTCACATCTACCAGTTTCTGCGTGATACCGGACGCGGAGAGGAACCGGGCTGGTTGACGGAGCAGTTCCGGGAAATGGATCCGCCGGTGGCCATCACCCGGGCGGCTCTGGAGAACCGCTGCCCTCTCTGCGTTCAAACCCTGGATCTGTTTGCAGCCTGCTTCGGCGCCGAAGCCGGCAATCTCGCACTGAAAACCCTTGCAACGGGCGGCGTTTATATCGGAGGCGGCATCGCGCCGAAGATCCTGCCGAAACTCCAGGACGGCACGTTTCTCCGCGCCTTCGTGGGCGCGGGCCGGATGAAGAATCTTCTGGCCGGCATGCCCGTGCGCGTCATTTTGAATGAGAAGACCGCTCTGATCGGCGCGGCCCGCTATGCGTTGATTCGAAGCGGCGGGGATCTGGCGGCGCGCCGATAAGATCCGATTTACCCGCGACGGCGGTGTGTTTTGGGGGATAAACCCCATATCGAATCGCCTAACGTTAACCTAGCTTCACCGAAAAGGTTGGGCAGCTGTACTGAAAACGAACCAGTTGTAAGAAGCAAAGGACACAGGAATTATATGAAGCAACCAAGAATGATCATGATTGCAGCGGCCGTGGCGCTGACTGTTCGAACGGCGAACGCCCAGGCGGCGCATTTCTGGGACGATCCTCACGGGTGGTGGGGAGGCCACTTCGTGTACGACCCGCACGCTGAGGAGAAGTTCATGCCAAACGAGTTCAGCGTTGACCTGTTCGGGAGCTACCTCGCGGGACAAAGGAAGCTCTCCCACGTGTTTCAAAACAACATTCGCGACGACGGCCGCTGGGGCGGCGGCGTGGGCCTGAACTACTTCCTCACGCGCGAAATCGGCATCGGCGGCGACTTCAATATCCCGGACAACGGCGGGAATTTCATCGATTCGGCCAATGGCCATCTGATCGCGCGCCTTCCGTTCGAGACCACCGGGCTGGCGCCTTACATCTACGGCGGCGGCGGGCGGCAAACCGACCCAAGCTGGGACTGGACGGGACACGCGGGTGTCGGAATTGAATTTCGATTGAACCCGTTGACCGGCATTTTCGCCGATGCACGCTACACCTGGGCGGACGATCTGTCCGACAGTTCTCTGTTCCGGGCGGGGTTGCGAATTGTGTTCTGAAAAGGGGTCCAGTTAGTTGGGGAGAAGCGCCGGCGCTGCGATACACCGGCGCTTCTCTTTTTCAGAGGACAGCCCCGGAGGTGACGACCCTATTCCGCGGCGGGCAGTGTTCAGGCAGAGTCGTCGCCGGTTTGCAACACCTATGAGCAGGACACTCGAATCCCGGATCGCGCTTGTGGACGGCTGGCTTCATCCTGAAGAGGCACGGCTTCTCTTCCGCCTCGCAAAACGCTGCAAAGGCCGCGGCGGTATCGTCGAGATCGGTTCCTGGAAAGGGAAATCCACGATCTGCCTCGGCCACGGTTCCCTCGCCGGAAGAAGAACCCGCGTACACGCGATCGATCCGCACACCGGTTCGCCCGAACATTCGGAGCTCTTCGGCAGCGTGTGGACGTTCGACGAGTTTTGCCGGAACATCGATGAAGCCGGGGTCAGGGACGTGGTTGTGCCGCATGTGGACGGCTCAACGAACGTCGCGGAGCGCTTCAACGAACCGGTCGAACTTATCTTCATCGACGGCCTGCACGAGTATGAAGGCGTGAAGGCCGATTTCGACGCGTGGTTCCCGAAGGTGATACCGAACGGGACGATGGCCTTTCACGATTCGACGTGCTGGCCGGGAGTGCTGAAGGTGGTGAGTGAGTGCGTGTTCAAATCGCCGCGCTTTCGCAAGGTGCGCTTCACACGCTCCATCGTGTACGGGGAGAAAGTGGCCCGTGCAACGGCGATGGAACAACTGGCGAACCGCCTGCGATACGCCTGGTTTCTGGCGCACGCATGGATGGACCGGTTCACGTGGAGACTGACCCACCGTTATCTGGATTGCCGTCTCACCCGCGCCCTGATCGCGTATGCGAAACAGCGCAGGCAGGCAAAGGCTTTTGCCTGCGCGGACAGAACGAGGGAAGCGAAATCGGCGGCGACAGGTCCGGGCGTCACCCGGCCTGCTTGATTTCGATCTGTGCGAACGGATTGTTGGTGAAGCCGCCCTGCTGCTGAGGTCCTGCCTCTCCTTTTGACTCGTTCCGGGCGGGTTTGTTGTTCTGGGAACCGCCTTGATCGGGTCCGGGCGCGCCTCCGCTCTCGGGCTGGGTGGGATTCTTCGCGCGCTTATTGCGCGGCAACGGGCTGATCATGACGTTGATGCCCTTTCCAACCAGCTTCGGTTCGAAATCGGGGTGCCCGTACGGGGCAATCTCCGAAAGGAACTGCCGGATCACCTGAAACCCGTATTCGGTGTGAGCCATCTCCCGCCCGCGGAACTTGAGCGTCACCTTGACCTTCATGTCCTCGCACAGGAACTGGATGGCGTGCGCGATCTTCACCCCGAGATCGTGCGGATCGATGCGCGGGCTAAGCTGCACCTCCTTCACCATCGTGGCGTGCTGGTGCTTCTTCGACTCCTTCTCCCGCTTGGCCTGCTCGTAACGGAACTTGCCGTAATCAACGATCCGGCAGACCGGCGGCGTGGCCGTCGGAGCGATCTCCACCAGGTCCAGCCCCTGCGACCGCGCCAGCGTCAGCGCTTCGCCAAGGGAAAGCACTCCTATCTGCTTGCCGTCAGCGCCGATGACGCGGACCTCGCGGGCACGGATTTTCCCGTTGACCCTGACAAACGAACCGGACGAAGAGAAGTGACGTGAAGGAAAAGGGCGACTCAAGACACCCTCATCGGTTGAAGCTTATTCATGCAGCTCTTTGACTCAGACACACGGTCCATCTGATGCGCGTAATTAAACATGCGATTCGGAATGCGCAAGCAAATAATCGCCTGATTTCACCCGGGTCTATACCCCTCCCCGGTAGGGTTGCATCAGGGCGAGCATTTCCTTCACCGCCGCCTCCAGTCCTGTCAGGACGGACCGGCTGACAATGCTGTGCCCGATGTTCAGTTCGACCAGGTGCGGCACCCGGAGCAGCGCCGGCAGGTTCTGGTAATTCAAGCCGTGGCCGGCATTGACCCGGAGCCCCAGCCCGTGCGCGGCGCGCGCCGCTACGGTCAGTCGCTCCAGCTCGGCATCCGCGCCCCCTCCCTCGCTGAACTGCTCGGCAAAGGCACCGGTATGCAATTCCACAAACTGGGCTCCCACACGGGCCGACGCCTCGATCTGCGCCAGGTCCGGCGCGACGAACAGGCTGACCTCAACCCCGGCGTCGTTCATGCGTTTCCGCGTCTCCGCCAGCGCCGCCTCATTCCCCGCCACGTCGAGCCCCCCCTCCGTCGTCACTTCCGTCCGGCGCTCGGGAACGATGCAGACGATATGCGGCCTGAGTCTCAGCGCGATGTCCACAATCTCGGGAGTGTTCGCCATCTCGAGGTTCATGCGGGTGGTCACTATCTCCCGGATCTTCCACACATCCCGATCCTGGATATGCCGCCGGTCTTCGCGCAGGTGCACGGTAATGCCGTGAGCCCCGGCCCGCTCGCAAATGCGCGCGGCCTCCGCGGGGTCCGGCTCGCCTGCCGCGCGCCCGCGATACCGCGCCTCCCGCAGCGTCGCCACGTGATCAATGTTCACTCCAAGCTTCAGCATGGTTCCTAAAGGCGCACCCGGCCTTCCGAGACCGGGGTGCGCCGCGTGACATTAATTGCTTTTGAACGCCTGCACAAATAGTTTGCTCACGGCGCGCGACCCTGTTTTTTTCATCGCGTGCCTTTAATCCGACTGCTGCTCAAGTACTGGGTTCCCGTCCTGCTCTGGATGGCGCTCATTTTTTCCGCCTCGGGCGACACGAAATCGTACGATCGTTCTTCGCGAATCATCGCGCCCCTGGTGAGGCTGCTGTTTCCGTCGCTCTCAGAGGGAGCCGTGGACCGCATGGTGCTGGTGGCGCGCAAGGGCGCCCACGTCACGGAATATGCCGTCCTCGCCGTGCTCTGCTGGTACGCCATCCGCCGGCCTGTCCGATCCGACCCGCGCCCATGGTCCTGGCGGCAGGCGGGCATCGCCTTTCTCATCGTGGCAGCCTACGCTGCAACCGACGAATGGCACCAGAGCTTCGTGCCCGGGCGCGACGGCCACGTCCGCGACGTCCTGATCGACAGCGCCGGAGGAGCCCTTGGGCTCCTGGCCCTTCGCGCGTTCTATCGCCCGCGCCCGGCTGAGAGCACGGTGATTCAGTCGGCGAACCCGTAAGACTCTGCGCCCGATCGAGGGGCACTGCCCACCGCGCGAAAGGCACGTCGGAATGCTCCGCGCATGCAGTCAACCTTCCGCCGCCGGCGAAACAAAAAGGCCCGTTCCTTCGAACGGGCCTGTGCTGTTCAAGATCTGTCCGCCCTTCTCAGGCTTTGGCCTCGGCGGTCTTCTCGTCTTCGGGCTTCTTTTCTGCGGCCTTCGTTTCGGACGGTGCTTCGGGCGCCACATAGTCCACCCATTCCAGGATGGCCATTTGCGCGGCGTCGCCCTGCCGCCGGTGCAGTTTCACAATCCGCGTGTAACCGCCGTTGCGCTGCTTGAAGGCGGGAGCCACCTCGTCAAAGAGAATGCGCAGCACGTCTTCGCGCTCGCGCCACTTCTTGCGTTCTTCTTTTCGCAACGGCACGCCCGGTCCGCGGGTGCGCAGGCGCGCGGCAACCAGCCGCCGGTCCTGAATTCTCCCGCGCTTGCCCAGGGTGACCATTTTCTCGGCCACGGAACGGGCCGCCTTGGCCTTCGCCAGCGTCGTCGTGACCCGCTTGTGCTTGATAAGGCTGCAGACCAGGTTGGCCAGCATGGCGTTCCGGTGTTCACCGGTGCGGCCCAACTTGGCGGTTCGCTTGAGGTGTCGCATAAAAACTTCCTGCTAACGGGTGATCAGTCCCGTCTCCTCCTTCGGCGTGTCCAGCAGGTCGGGGTCGAAGGTCATCCCGAGCGACAACCCGAGCGCCTGGAGCTTCTCCTTGATTTCGTTCAAGGATTTCTTGCCGAAGTTCCGGTACTTGAGCATCTCCGATTCGGTCTTCATGGCCAACTGGCCCACCGTCGTGATGTTCGCATTGTTGAGGCAGTTGGCGGCGCGGACGCTGAGCTCGATCTCATTGACGCTCATGTTGAGCAGCTTCTTGAGCTTGGCCTTCTCCTCGTCCTGCTTGTCCACCACTTCCTCGAACTCGACCGCGCTCTTGTCGTAGCCCACGAATACGTCCAGGTGATGCGCCAGGATGGCGGAGGCCTGCGTGAGCGCGTCGTCGGGCGAAATGCGTCCGTCGGTCCAGATCTCGAGGATGAGGCGGTCGTAGTCGGTGCGCTGGCCGACGCGGGCGTTCTCAACCGCGTACCGCACGCGCGTCACCGGCGAAAAGAGCGAATCGATGGCGATCACGCCGATCGGCTGGTTCGGCTTTTTGTTCTCGTCGCCGGGAAGGAAGCCGCGCCCGACCTTCACTTCGAGTTCCATCTCGAATTTCTTTTTCTTGTCGAGCGTGCAGATGTGCTGGTCGGGGTTGACCAGTTCGACGTTCTGGTTGAGCTGGATGTCGGCCGCGGTGACGGGGCCTTCCTTGTTCACGGACAGCAGGAGGGTCTGCGGCTCGCGCGTGTGCGCGCGGAATTTCACCTTCTTCAGGTTCAACACGATATCCGTGACGTCCTCGACGACGCCGTCGATGGTCGTGAACTCGTGCATGGCGCCGTCCACCCGGATGGAGGTGATGGCCGCGCCTTCGAGGGACGAGAGCAGCACGCGACGGAGCGAGTTGCCGATGGTGTGGCCGTAGCCGGTTTCAAACGGTTCGGCGACAAATTTCGCGTAAGTGTCGGTGGCGGTTGCGTCGTCCTTGACCAACCGCTTGGGCATTTCAAAGCGTCCTAGACGTACTGGCATACTTTCCTTTCAACAATTTTAATCTGGCATCTCCGGCGTTCATTCCCGCAGCCGAAGCGGCCCATATAATTGTTTGCCCTCGATCGAGGGCGGGTTCAGCAAAGCTCCGGAACCGGGCGCCCGGTCTGGAACCCTGCAGTTCTAGCGGGAATAAAACTCAACAACGGCCTGCTCGTTGGCGATCGGATTGATCTCGTCGCGAGTCGGGATCCGCATCACAACGCCCTTGAGCTCCTCGCGATCGAGCTGCAGCCAGTCCGGCACGGAACGGCTGGTGGCGCTTTCCAGGTTGCGCGTGGCAAGCTGCCGCGAAACGTTCGTGTTCTTGACGCTGATGACGTCGTTCACCTTCAGGGCATAGGACGGAATATTGACCTTGCGGCCGTTCACCTGGATATGGCCGTGGCTGACCATCTGGCGGGCCGCCGCGCGGGTGTTCGCGAAGCCGAGGTGGTACACCACGTTGTCCAGCCGGGTCTCCAGGATCTGGAGCATGTGCTCGCCGGTGACGCCGCGGCGCCGGAGCGCCTTCTCGTAAACGCCCCGGAACTGGCGCTCGAGCAGGCCGTAGTAGTAACGGAGCTTCTGCTTTTCCATGAGGCCGAGCGCGTAATCCGTGTGCTTGCGCCGGGACTTCGGGCCGTGAACACCCGGGCCGTAGTTGCGGCGCTCCAAATACTTGCTCGGCCCGAAAATCGGAATGCCGAACCGGCGGCTGATGCGAACGCGAGGACCTGTATAACGAGCCATACTATGATTTCAAAGTTTCGGATTTCAGACCTGCCACTCCATTACACGCGGCGCTTCTTGCGCGGACGACAGCCGTTGTGCGGCACGGGCGTCACGTCCCGGATCACGGAGATTTCCAGGCCAATGGCCTGCAACGCCCGGATGGCCGACTCGCGGCCCGACCCCGGGCCCTTCACCCGCACTTCCACTTCCTTCATGCCGTGCGACATGGCCTGGCGCGCGGCGTCCTGGGCCACCTGCTGGGCCGCGTATGCGGTGCTCTTGCGCGAGCCCTTGAACCCGACGCGCCCGGCGCTGGACCACCCGAGCGTGTTCCCATGCATGTCGGTGATGGTCACCAGCGTGTTGTTGAACGTGGCAAGGATATTGGCGATACCGACGGTAATGTTCTTGGCTCCCTTTGCCTTGATGATCTTGCGCGTGGCCAGCTCGTCGGCAAGCAACTCGGCAGCCGTGGGTGCGGCGGCGGCAACCGGAGCCTCCGGTTTGGGTGCCTCGGCAGCCGGAGCCGCAGCAGCCGGAGCGGCGCCCTCGGCGGGCGCTTTCTTCGCGGGTTTGGATTCCGCGGCGTTTTCCGGTTTCGCTTCCTTCTTTGCAGCCGGTTTTTTCTTCGTCTCGTCAGCCATAGTTCGAATTGAGATTGGAGATCAGGTGTCGGGAGCCCGTCAGTGGATGCCGGCCTTGGCGTTGGGATTGCGCTGGACGCCGACGGTCTTGCGCGGGCCCTTGCGGGTGCGGGCGTTGGTTTGCGTGCGTTGTCCGCGAACCGGCAGGCCGCGCATGTGGCGGATGCCGCGGTAGCACTTGATACCCTGGAGGCGTTTCAGGTTCATGCCGATCTCGCGACGAAGGTCACCTTCGATCACGTACTTCCCGTCCTGGCTGGCATGAACGATCTGCGAGAGCTGCTGCTCCGTCAGGTCCTTGGCCCGAATGCTCGGGTCGATATTGGCCCTGGCCAGGATTTCGACCGCGTTGCTGGGGCCGATGCCGTAGATGTAGCGCAGCGCGATGTCGATGCGCTTGTTCGAAGGGATCTCAACGCCGATGATACGTGCCATAAAACTATCCTTGCCGCTGCTTGTGACGCTTGTTGCTGCAAATCACGCGAATGACGCCCCTGCGCCGGATGACCTTGCAGTTTTCGCAAAGCTTCTTCACTGATGCGCGAATTTTCATATCAAACTATTTCGTTTCAACAATAACGCGCCCCTCCGACAGGTCGTAGGGCGACATCTGCAACCGTACTGTTTCTCCCGCGCGCAGGCCGGGAAAGGAGCGCCTGGCCCTGCCCGCCACATAAGCGCGAACCCTGTGACCGTTGGCCAGCTCCGCGATATAAAGGCCGTTTGGCAACACCTCAACGACTACGCCTTCAACCTGGAAGGCATCTTCTCGCGGCATGTCAGGATCTCCGGTTCACCCTCGGTCACAAGGACCGTATGCTCAAAATGAGCGGATAATGAACCATCTTGAGTGACCACTGTCCAGCCATCATTCAGGATTTTTACACCCGGCAACCCCGCGTTCACCATCGGCTCGATCGCCAGGGTCATCCCCGACCGCAACCGCTGGTTGTTCCGCGTATCCACGAAATTCGGGATCTGCGGCTCTTCGTGCATCGAACGGCCCACGCCGTGCCCGACGAACTCCCGGACAACGCTGAACCCGTTGCTCTCCACCTGCGTCTGGATGGCGCGCGAGATGTCCACCACGCGGTTGCCGGCCACCGCCTGGGCAATCCCCGCCATGAGCGCCTGCTCCGTCACGTCCATCAGCTTCTGCGCCAACACGCCGCACCCCCCCACCGCCACCGTGCGGGCGTTATCCCCGATGAACCCGTTGTAAATCACGCCGACGTCCAGGCTCACGATGTCCCCGAACTTCAGCACCCGAGGCCCCGCCAGCCCGTGCACGACCTGGTCATTGACCGAAATGCAGATGTGGCACGGATATTTCCGGTATCCCAGAAAGGCGCTCTTGCCTCCATAGCTCCGAATGCGTTCCGCCGCGTATTCGTCCACCTCGCGGGTCGTCACGCCGGGCCGGACAAAATCCGCCACCTCGCTCAGCACCGCCGCCGCAATCGCGCAGGCGGGCCGCATCGTTTCCAGATCCCTTTCGCTCTTCAAAATGATCATACTCCTCCCGCAGGGAAATGGACGGGATCAGAACCTTCCCCGGACGCGACCCTTCTTCAGGAATCCGTCGTAATGCCGCATCAACAGGTGCGATTCCATCTGACGCATCGTGTCCAGCATGACACCGACCGCGATCAGCAGGCTGGTGCCGCCGAAGAACTGGGCCACGTCGTCCGGCATGTTCATCATGCGGTACAGGATCATCGGGATAATGGCGATGATCACCAGGAAGACCGCGCCCGCAAGCGTGATGCGGCTCATGGCGTTGTGCAGAAAATCACTCGTGGCCTGGCCGGGTCGCACGCCCGGAATGTAACCCCCGTTCTTCTTCAGGTCATCCGCGATCTGCAGCTCGTTGAACTGCGTCGCCACCCAGAAATACGTGAAGAACAGGATCATGAGCGAATACACGATCAGATAGAACGGCGCTGCGTAGTCCAGCGCCGCAGCCAGTTCCCTGAGAAAGGGCACGTCCCAGCTCTCGCCCAGGAAGAAAAAGATCTTCTGCGGAAACATCAGGATCGCCTGCGCGAAAATAATCGGCATCACGCCCGCGTAGTTCACGCGCAACGGCATGAAGGACGTTCCCCCCGAATACACCTTCCGCCCCACGGCTCGTTGCGCGTACTGGACCGGGATCTTCCGCTGAGCCTGGGTGATTGCAATGATTCCGGCGATCACACCGGCCAGCAGAAGCAGCAATGCGATCGCATGCGCCGGGTTGAATCCCTGAATCGCGCCGCCCGGGCTGAACATGTCCACCAACGCCCGTCCCGCCGCAGGCAATCGCGCCAGAATGCCGATCGTGATGATCAGCGACACCCCGTTGCCGATGCCGCGATCCGTAATCTGTTCCCCGAGCCACATCAACAGCATCGTCCCGGTCGTCAGAATCAACACCGTCTGCACCCGGTAATACCAGATCCAGTTCTCCGGGTACAGCACCAGCGGCCGGATGTCGTCGGCATTAAAGACGCGCTGCGGGTTCTCCCACGCAATCGCCATCGCCAGCCCTTGCCCGAGACACAACAGCACCGTCAGATACCGCCCATACTGGATGAGCCGGGTCCGCCCGCCTTCCTCCCGGGCCAGCTTGCTCCAGGGCCCGTACACCGCCGTCAGCAACTGCACGATAATCGTTGCGCTGATGTACGGCATGATCCCCAGCGAACCGACGGCGCACTTCTCCATCGCGCCGCCCGTGAACGTGCTGAACAGCCCCAGCGCCCCGCCCGTCCGGTTCTCCTGCGCTTCAAAAAACCGCGCCAACTCGGCTCCGTCCAATCCCGGGATGGTGATGATCGCCGCCAGCCGGCAAATGGCCAGAACCGCCGCCGTGAACAGAATCCTCGACTTGAGTTCGGGAATCTTGAAACAGTTCTTAAACGTGTTGACGATGTTGGCGATCATGGCGTCAGATCAACCCGCGGCCGGACTGCTGGCGGACGCAATGACCTCGCACGTGCCGCCTTTCGCCTCGATCTTCGCCTTCGCCGAGGCACTGAACGCATGCGCGCTCACCGTCAACTTCTTCGTGACCTCTCCCTTCCCGAGAATCTTGATCCCGTCCGCGCGGCCGTTCGCGAGGCCGACGCTCCTCAGCGCCGCCTCGTCCACCCGAGCGCCGTCTTCAAACACGTTCAACGACTCCACATTCACGGGGATGTAAACCGTGGCATGCCGCGCGTTGTTGAACCCGCGCTTGGGAAGGCGGCGAATGAGCGGCATCTGGCCGCCCTCGAAGCCGACTCGAATGGAACTGCCGGAACGCGCCGTCTGGCCCTTTCCTCCGCGGCCGCTCGTCTTGCCATGGCCGCTCGACTCGCCCTGGCCCAGCCGCTTACGGCGGTGCTTCGCTCCCGGACGTGGTTTGATATCGTGTAATCGCATAAACATCAGGTCGCCTGCGGCGCAGCCGGGGTTTCCACCTTGCGGATGTCCAGGCCGCGGCTCTTGTAAATGTCCTCGCGCTGCCTCAGGCTCAGCAGCGCCTGCAACGTGGCCTTCACCACGTTCGCGGCGTTCTTGGACCCCAGGCTCTTGCTCAGAATGTCCTTCACACCCGCCGACTCGAGCACCGCGCGGACAGTCTTGCCGGCAATGATGCCCGTTCCCGGCGAGGCCGGACGCAGCAGCACCTTCGCGCCGCAATAGTGCGAGAAAACCTCGTGAGGAATGGTCGAATCCTTCAGGGATACCGTCACCATCTGGTTGCGCGCCGCCTCGGTCCCTTTTCGAATGGCATCGGCCACCTCGCCCGCCTTGCCCAGGCCCACTCCCACGCGGCCCTTGCGGTCGCCAACCACAACGAGCGCGCTGAAGTTGAACCGGCGGCCGCCCTTGACCACCTTCGCAGACCGGTTGATGAACACGACCTTCTCGGTCAGCTCCTCGCCCTGTTCCGTCTGGAACCCGGTGTCGTCGCCGGGCGGGCGCGCGCGCCGGTTGCGGCTGCCGCCGCGCCCGCCGCGCTGTGATTGCTGGGCCGTCTGATCCTCCGGAGTCAGTGCGGCGCCCTCGATGATATTGGTATCTTCAGACACAGTATCTTCTCTTTCTTAACGCGTTAGAACTCCAGGCCGGCTGCCCGCGCGGCATCCGCCAGCGCCTTGACCTTCCCGTGATAACGGGCCGAGCCGCGGTCGAACACAACCTTTTTGATCCCCTTCTCCAGGGCAACTTTCGCCGCAAACTCGCCCACCACCTGCGCGCTCTTCACGTTCGCCGCCAGGTTGTCCCGGTCCGGCATCGCCTTGCTCATCGTCGAAGCCGCGGCCAATGTGACCCGCGCCACGTCGTCGATGAACTGCACATGAATGTTCCGGTTCGTGAAGCAAACGCTCATGCGCGGGCGTTCCCGGGTGCCCGCCACCTTCTTGCGCACGCGCCAATGGCGCAGTTGCGCCAGCCTGTGTTTCTTTTCGGTTCTCATTTCCTGTCAACCACGGATCTGGCCGTAGTCTCTCAATTACCTTTACTGAACAGTCTTGCCTTCCTTGCGCTGGACGTGCTCGCCCGCGTAACGCACGCCCTTGCCCTTGTAGGGCTCGGGCGGGTAGAACGCGCGGATCTCCGCCGCCACACGGCCCACCACCTGACGGTCCGGCCCTTCGATCGTCAGCTTCGTGTTCTCCTCCACCGTCACCTTCACCTGGTCCGGTATCGGATAGTTGATCGGATGCGAGAAACCCAGGTTGAGATTCACGACCTTGCCCTGGACGGCGGCCTTGAATCCGACCCCCTGAATTTCCAGCTTCTTGACGAATCCTTCGCTGACGCCGCGAACCATGTTGTTCACCAGCGCGCGGCTCAGGCCGTGCATCGCCTTCGCCTCGGGATCGTCGCCGTCACGGTGGACAACGATCGTGCCGTTGTCCACCCGGAGGGATGTCCGGCGCGGCAGTTCCCAGTCCAGCTTGCCCTTCGGCCCTTCCACGTGCACGTGTCGGCCTTTGACCTCCACCTTCACTTTCGGCGGAATGGCAATCGGTTGTTTTCCAATTCGCGACATAAAATCACCTGCTGATCACCTGCCTGGTCCCGGCTGCTACCAGACGTAGCAGAGCAGTTCGCCCCCGATATTCTTTTTGCGGGCCTGGGTGCCCGTCATCACGCCTTCCGGCGTCGACAGCACCGCGATCCCCAGGCCGCCGCGCACGCGGGGAATCTCCCGCGCCCCGACATAGCGGCGCAAACCGGGCCGGCTGACGCGCTGGAGGCCCTCGATCACGCTCTTCCTGCCCTGGTATTTCAGCTTCAGGCGGATCGTCTTGATCTCCTTGCCGTCAACCGAAACATCCGCGATATAGCCCTCCCTCTTGAGGATCTGCGCGATGCTCTCCTTCGTGCGGGAATGCGGAATGTCCACCGTCGGCAGCAACGCCCGCTGCGCATTGCGAATCCGCGTCAACATGTCGGAAATCGGGTCGATCATAGCTCAAATGCCTACCAGCTTGCCTTCGTCACGCCCGGGATGAGCCCGTTCAACGCGGCCTCGCGGAACGTCAGGCGCGAGCAGCCGAACTTGCGCAGGTAACCGCGCCGCCGCCCGCTCATCGAGCAGCGGTTCACCACGCGCGTCGGGCTCGCGTCCCGCGGCAGTTTCGCCAGCCCCGCATAGTCGCGTTTCGCCTTCAGTTCGGCTCGGAGCGCGGCGTACTTCTTCACCGTCTCCATCTTGCGCTTGTTGCGCTCTATCCATGCTTTCTTGGCCATAGGAATTCAGAAATTCAGTTGCTCGCTCCGGTCACTTCTCGGCAAACGGAAAACCCATCAGCTTCAACAGCTCCAGCGCCTCCGCGTCCGTCTGCGCGCTGGTCACAATCGTGATGTCCATCCCCTGCGTCCGCTTGATCTTGTCCAGCTCGATCTCCGGGAAAATCGTCTGGTCCGCCACGCCGAACGTGTAGTTGCCCCGCCCGTCGAACTTGCGCGGCGACAACCCCCGGAAGTCGCGAATCCGCGGCAGCGCCGTCGCGATCAGCCGGTCGAAAAACTCGTACATCACTTCCCGGCGCAGCGTCACGCGGCAGCCGATCGGCTGGCCCTGGCGCAGCTTGAAATTGGCGATGCTCTTGCGCGCCTTGCTGATGGCCGGCTTGCGTCCCGTGATGAGCGACAGGTCCCGGGCGGCGTCGTCCAGCGCGCCCTTTTCCAGCGAGGCGCTGACCCCCATGTTCACCACGATCTTCTCCATCCGGGGGACCTGGTGAACGTTGGTGTACTTGAACTTCTCCTTCAGCGCCGGAATCGCTTCGTTGATGTACTTGTCGTATAATCTGGCTTTCATTTCTCCTGGCCACGGATCTGGCCGTGGCGCCTCTCAAAGCATCATGACTTTGCAGGGGCCGTCGCGCCGCGTTTCGCCACCCGCGCGTCGTACCGATCCGCCTTCATCACGTTCGAAATGTGAATGGTGCCTTCGCGCTCCACGATCGCCCCCTGCGGGTTCTGCTGGTTCTTGCGCGTGTGGCGCTTGATCATGTGCACCCCTTCCACAATCACCCGTTGGGTCTTGGGCGAAACTGAAATGATCCGCCCCCGCTTCCCCCGGTCGACGCCCGCGATCACCACCACTTCGTCTCCCTTTTTCACGTGCAATTTCATATCGCCTTCAAATCACTTCCGGCGCGAGCGAGATGATCTTCATGAACTTCTTCTCGCGCAGTTCGCGCGCCACCGGGCCGAAAATGCGGGTTCCGCGCGGGTTCAATTCCTTGTCGATGATCACAATGGCGTTGCTGTCGAAGCGCAGGTACGACCCGTCGCTCCGGCGGATCGCCCGCCGCGTGCGCACCACCACCGCGTCCACCACGTCGCCCTTCTTGACGGTCCCGTCCGGCGCCGCGTCCTTGATGTGCGCCTTGATGACATCGCCCACGCGCGCGTAACGCTGGTTCTTGCCCAGCACGCCGATCGCCCAGGCGACTTTCGCGCCGGTGTTGTCGGCGACATCGAGATGAGAACGGACTTGCAACATAAACCGATTCGTTTGTCAGGGTCAGGCCGCGGCAGGCACCGCGCCCGCGCTGCGTTCGACCACTTCAACCAGGCGCCAGCGCTTCAGTTTGGACAGCGGGCGCGTTTCCTGAATGCGCACGCGATCGCCGACCTTTGCCTCGGACTTCTCGTCGTGCGCGTAAAGCTTCTTGTAACCGGTGACCACCTTCCTGAAGCGCGGATGGGGGTACCGGCGTTCCACCTGCACCACAATGGTCTTGGCCATCTTGTTGGAGATGACCTTGCCGACGCGCTCCTTTCGATAGCCGCGCGCGGTCTGCACAGTGTTGGTTTCTTCTGCCATGGTTCGGTGTCCTTATGCCGTCTTTTTCCGCAACTGCGAAATGCGCGTCTCGACGCGCGCGATATCGCGCCGCAGCGTGCGCAGGCGCGCCGGCTTTTCCAGTTGCGCGCTGGCCTGCTGCAGCCGCAGGTTGAACAGCTCCTGGCGCAGGTCGCGGCTCTTCGCCGCCAGCTCCACCAGCGTCAAATCTTTGAGTTCCGACATCTTCATGATCCCTCGCCTCTCTGCTACTTCGTCCGGTGCCGCGAGATGAACTTGGTCTTGATCGGCAGCTTGCTGGCCGCCAGGCGCAACGATTCCCGAGCCACGGGCTCGGTCACGCCGTCCACCTCGAACAGGACGTTCGCGGGGCGCACCACGGCCACCCACGATTCCAGCGGGCCCTTGCCCTTGCCCATTCGGGTTTCAAGCGGCTTCTTCGTGAACGATTTCTGCGGAAAGACGCGAATCCACATCTTCCCGTGGCGTTTCATGTTGCGGGCAATGGCCACGCGCGCCGCCTCGATCTGCTTGGTGTCCAGCCAGCAGCGCTCCAGCGCCATCAATCCGTACTCGCCAAATGCCACCGTGTTGCCGCGCCAGGCCAGACCGGCACGGCTCCCGCGGTGCATCTTGCGGTACTTCACTCTCTCCGGCATCAAAGGCATAACTCTGGTCCTCGTCCTTCTTCGGTTGTCACTTCACCGGCACGGCTTCCGCCGCCGCCTGGGGCGCCTGCGCCTTCTGCGGCTTGTTCTCGCCGCGGCAGATCCAGCACTTCACACCCAGCTTCCCGTACAGCGTGTGCGCCTCCGCAAATCCGTAATCAATGTTCGCCCGCAGCGTGTGCAGCGGCACCCGGCCCCAATGATACTGCTCCACCCGCGCCAGTTCCGCCCCGCCCAGCCGCCCCGCGCAGCGGATCTTGATTCCTTCCGCCCCGAAATCCTTCGCCGTCTGGAGCGCCTTCTTCATGGCGCGCCGGAACGACACGCGCCGCTCAAGCTGAAGCGCCACGTTCTCCGCCACCAGTTGCGCGTCGATCTCGGGCTGCTTGATCTCGACGATATCGACGTAGATCTCCTTGCCGGTCATCCGGCTCAATTCCTCCTTCAGCTTGTCGATCTCCGCTCCCTTGCGGCCGATCACCACGCCGGGCCGCGCCGTCAGGATCGTGATGCGGCACCGGTTGGCCGCGCGCTCGATCAGAATCCTGGGCACCGACGCCGCCTCGAGCCGCTTCTTGAGCATGTCGCGGATCTCGCGGTCCTCGGTGAGCAGCTTGCCGAAATCCTTCTTCCCCGAGTACCACTTCGATCGCCAGTCTTTGTTGACGGCGATGCGCAGGCCGACTGGATTGGTTTTCTGACCCATACTATTTCTTCTCGTCAGTGAGCACGATTTTCACGTGGCAATTGCGCTTGAGGATGGGGCCGGCGGAACCGCGCGCCTTCGGCGTGTACCGCTTGTAGGTGGTGGCGGTCTGCGCCACGGCCTCCTTGATGCGCAAAGCCTCGATATCGGCATTGTTGTTGTTCTCCGCGTTGGCGATGGCCGAGCGGAGCGTCTTGGCGACCACGCGGGCGCCTTTCCGCGGCACCACCTGCAGGACCGCCTGCGCCTGCAGCGCCGGCATCCCCTGGATCTGCCGCACCACCTCGCGCATCTTCTGCGCCGACATCCGTACGTTTTTTGTAATGGCCTGCACTTCCATGTTACTTCGCCTCCGCCTTGGCTGTGTGCGCGCCGTGCTTCCTGAACGTGCGCGTCAACGAAAACTCTCCCAGCCGGTGGCCCACCATGTTCTCCGTCACAAACACCGGGTTGAACACCTTCCCGTTGTGCACGTTGAACGTCAGCCCCACGAAATCGGGCGTGATCATCGAGCGCCGCGACCAGGTCTTGATCGGCGCCTTCGACTTCGTTTCCTTCGCCTTCTGGATCTTCTCCAGGAGGTGGTGATCCACGAACGGACCTTTCTTGATTGAGCGTCCCATACCGGAATTCTACTTGTTCTTCATCGGCCGCCCGTCCCGGCGAACCAGGATGAAGCGGTTGGAATGTTTCTTCTTGTGCCGCGTGCGATAGCCCTTGGCCAGCAGGCCCCAGGGCGACGTCAACGGCTGCCACCCGCCGCCGCCCTTCGACTTGCCCTGGCCGCCGCCGTTCGGATGGTCCACGGGATTGCGCGCCATGCCGCGCGTGATCGGACGCAGGCCGAGGTGCCGCGCGCGGCCGGCCTTGCCCAACACCACGTTCTCGTGCTCGGCATTGCCCACCTGCCCGATCGTCGCGTAGCAATTCTCGTTGATCCGCCGGATCTCGCCCGACGGCAGCCGCACCTGCGCATAGCCTTCGTCGCGCGACATCAACGTCGCCGACGCGCCGGCCGTCCGGACCATCTGCCCGCCGCGGCCCGGCGTGAGTTCAATATTATGAATGGGCATGCCCACCGGAATCGCCTTGAGCGGCAGGCTGTTTCCGATCTCCGGCGGAGCCGAAGGCCCGCTCATCACCCGCGCTCCCACCTGCAACCCGCTCGGCGCCACGATATACCGCTTCTCTCCGTCGGCGTACTGCAGCAACGCCAGCCGCGCCGTCCGGCCCGGATCATACTCAATGGCCGACACCGTCGCTTCAACGCCATGCTTCTGCCGCTTGAAGTCCACGATGCGGATCTTCTGCTTGTGACCGCCGCCAATGCCGCGCGCCGTGATACGACCATAACAATTGCGCCCGCCCGTCTTCTTGCGGGTCACGACCAGGCTCTTTTCTGGCCTCGTCTTCGTTATGTCGCTGTTATCGGCATACGACATGTAACGTGTCGAAGGCGTCAGCGGTCTGAATGTCTTAACTGGCATAAATCAAATCCGTTACCAAACAAGTCAGTTGCTTGGAGAGCGGAGCCATCAATCCTGCCCCGGTGAGGAGTCAGTTATCGGTTCCGCAGGCTATGCTGTCCGTCTCCTTGTTCAGGGGAAACGGAGCCGGGAATATAGGCAAGCCGTCTCCCGCGCGCAATAGGTTTTTGCCACTTTTTTGCAGCCGGAAACACGGCAGTTCCCCCCCATGCCGGACCGCCCGCGATTGGGTTGCAGCACTGGATACAGCCGTATTTCCGCGGACTCACGCCTGCCGGAGCGATCCGCCGCCGCCTCAGCTGCCCCGCCTGCCCCCGTCAAAGTGTTCCCGCGCCCGGTCCACCAGAATGGCGAGCAGGATGAGTGCTCCCAACACGGTATTCGAATAGTTGTCGTTGATCTTCAGTATGACCAGGCTGTGCTGGATCAGCTTGAAGATGATCGCCCCCATGAAAATCCCCAGCGGCGAAATCAGGCTGCCTTTCAACCCCGTGCCCCCGATGATCGCCACGGCAAACGAGATGATCAGCCAGTTGTCCCCCGTCTCCGGCGCCGCGTTGCCACCCCACGACGCCCACATGATCGCCGCCATCACCGAGAAACATCCGGACAACACGTGCGCCACCACGACCATGCGATTGGTGTCGATGCCCGACAATCGCGCCGCTTCCGCGTTGCTGCCCGTGGCCAGCAGCCGCCGGCCCAGCACCGTGTTGCGATACATGTGCGACGTCAGTCCCAGCACCGCCAGCGCTATCAACAACATGTAAGGCAGCCAGCCGCCGATGCTCCCCTGCCCCAGCCACCAGAAACTCTGCGGTATCGTGTACGCGTTCCCGCCCGATATCCCCGACCGCAGCCCCATGTAAACGAACATCATCGACAACGTCACAATGAACGCGTCGATCTTCAGCCGCGTGATGATCATCCCGTGCAGCCAGCCCGTCAGGGGGCCGATCAGAAACACCAGCGGCACGGCAACCCACGGCGACAGCCCCGCCTGCTCCGCTCCCATCAGCAAACCCAGCGCCACCGTCGCAATGCTCCCCACCGCGCCCACCGTCAGGTTCAAATCGCCCACCGCCAGACACACCGCCTGCGACATCGCCACCATCAGATAAAACGCCACATACCGCGACTGGCTGAAGAAGGTTTCCTGCGTCAGAAAATTCGGCGACGCCAGGGACATCGCAATCATCAGAATCCCCGCGAACAGGATCAGGCCGAGCGTCCGGCCGCTCACCCAATCGCGTTGCCCGAATCCGACGCGTTCTTGAATCACAGTAGCAGGCATGGTCATTCGAAAAGCGGAGCGATTTCGCGGCTGACTTCCGCGTACGACTTCTTTTTCGTGTCGATGTCGCGCACCTCGCCGACAATCCGGCGCTGGCGGAACACGAGCAGGCGGTTCACCAGCCTGACCAGTTCCGGGAGATCGGACGAAATCAAGAGAATCGATTTCCCCTGCCGCGCCGCCAGGTTCCAGATCAGCTCGTGGATCTGTTGCTTTGCGCCCACGTCCACCCCGACCGTCGGCTCGTCGATGATCAGGATGTCACAGTCGGCGGCGAGCCATTTCCCAATGCTGACCTTCTGCTGGTTGCCGCCGCTCAGATGGCGCACCCGCTGTTCGATCCCGGGCGTTCGGATCTGCAGCGCGTTCACCTGGTCTGCCGCCACCGCCCGCTCGCGATCGGCGTTGATGCAGCGCGCGATCGCTCGCCGGATCCTCGGCCACACGGCGACAGCCAGGTTCGTGCGCACCGGATCCTCCAGCAGCAACCCTTCCTCCTTCCGGTTCTCGCTCACATAGCCCATCCGATGCCGGTAAAGGCTCTCGCCAACGCTGCGAATCGTCACCGGCTCGCCGCGGATCGTGATCCGGCCGGAATCCATCCGGTCCTCGCCTATCAGGATTCTTGCAAGCTCGGTCCGACCCGAACCCACCAGCCCGTAACAGCCCAGAATCTCGCCCCGGTGCAGGACCAGACTCACGCCCTCCACCTTGCCCAGGCGCACCACGTTCTCAACCCGCAGCACCTCCGTGTTCCAGTCCGGCGACAGTTGCCCGAGATGATCGTCGTTGCACTCGCGGCCCAGCATCATCGACACGAGTTCCGCCGGACGGATTGGATTCGACCCTGACGCCGCAGGATCTCGCGCGGACAGATTCTCGCGCGACCCGACAAATTTCCCGTCCCGCAGCACGCTGATGCGATCGCACAGGGCCAGCACCTCATCCAGCTTGTGCGAGACAAACCCGATCGCCGTTCCCTGGTCCCGTAACTCCCGCAACAGCGCAAACAGCCGCCGGGCCTCATGCTCCGTCAGCGAACTCGTGGGCTCGTCCAGCAACAGCAGCTTCGCCTTCGCCGAAAGAGCCTTCGCGATCTGAATCAATTGCTTCTGCGCCGCGCTCAATCCGCGCACCAATCGGTCCGGCGGCGCGTCCAGTCCCACCCGCGCCATGTGCTCGCGCGCAACCCGGAACGTCACATCCCAATCGACCCTCCCGGCGCCCCGCGTGACCAGCTTGTCGATCATGATGTTCTCCGCCACGCTCGCGTCCGGGATCACCTGCAGTTCCTGGTGAACAATCCCGATCCCCCGCCTCTGGCTGTCGCGAAAATCTGCAAACCGCACCGGCTCGCCCTCCAGCACAATCTCTCCCCGGTCCGGCTGGTAGATGCCCGTGATGATCTTGATCGCCGTGCTCTTGCCGGCTCCGTTCTCGCCGATCAACCCGTGAATCTCCCCCGCCCGGAACTCAAGCGATACATCGTCCAGGGCGCGAACCCCGGGGAACGACTTCGAAATGTGCCTGAGTTTCAGCATGCAGTGCTCAACCGCAGCGGCGCCGCCCGGCGACGCGCATCCGCAACCCTTCACTCGCTCTCCAGTGCATTTGGCGGATTCAGATATTTCATTTTCAGTTCGGCCACGATGGTCCGCGTCATCTCCCGGATGCCCGCCTCGAACGTGTCCAGGTTTTCCTTCGTCACCGGCACGGAACCCGAATCAATGAACTGATAGGGCGCTTTCGGTTCCCATCCTTCCAACAGCAGCCCCAGCAGCGTGCACGAAATGTAACCGTGCCCGAACGGATTTTGCGCCAGCGTCATGTCAATCGACCCGTCCCGAATCGCCGCCAGCACCCGTTCGTCCGTGTCCAGCCCCACGAACCGGATCCGCTTCGCCCCCGGACGCGCATGGCGCTCGCTCAGCAGCATCGCCGCCGCCACCGTCGTCGTGTATCCCGTGCACACAATCCCGTCCACCTCGTCTCCCCGCGCCACCAGCGCACTCTCGATCTTCTCCCGCGCCTTCTGCTCCGTCGTCACGTCTCCGATCGTCTGGATGATCTCGACATCAGGATACTTCGCCACGACCTCGCGGACCGCCGCATCGCGAATCGGCGTGTTGGCGTCGGTCAATGATTCCAACGCATTCAGGATTCGCCCACGGCCGCCTATCAGCTTTACCAGGCTTTCCGCCGCCAGCGTCGCGGCCGCCCGCGTGTCGGTTGCGATAGCGAACGCCGCGGCCGATCCCGGCTCCGGCTGCGCGCCATACGCCACCACATGACAGCCCGCGCGCTTCAACCGGTCGAACAAACCGCGCGAGCCCGCCGGATCGACGGGGTAGATCGCAAACGCCCGGTGCCCGAGCGTGAACAGCGATTCCACGTTCTGATTCACGTTGGCCTGGCTGCTTTCCTGTCCCGTCACCAGCCGCACCCGGACGCCGTGCTCGCGTTCATACGCTTCGGCACCCTGCATGACGCCGCTGAAATACGGATGCGGCAACACGCAATAGAGCACGATCGGCTCAAGCGACGCCCCGGCCCGACGCGATTGATACACCTTGATGCAGGCGAGGATTGCCGCCAGCACGCCAAGCGTCGCAATCAACAGTTTGTTGTTCCGCGTCATCTCAGTTCTTTCGAAATACGACTGCTCCCGGCCGGAACGCGCGGACAATCGGCGGTTCAACAAATCGGAACGCCCGGTTCATGGCCCAATCGGCAGCGCCCTTCCGTTCCTCACGTAAATCGGGATCCGTTCGAGCGGCGCCTCAGCCGCCACCCTCTTCCCGCCTTTCACTAACGCGCCGGTCCACGCATCCGTCCATTCGGCTCCCGCCGGCAGATACACTTCCCGTTCCGTCGCGCCCGGAAACAACACCGGCGCCACCAGCACGTCCGGGCCAAACAGGAATTGATCCTCCACCGCCCACGCCTGCGGGTCTCCCGGGAAATCGAAGAACAATGGCCGCATCGGCGGCGCGCCGCGTTCGCTTGCGGCCCGCATCTGTTCCATGATGTACGGACGCAACCGCTCGCGCAGGAACAACTGTTCCCGGATGATTCCATACGCGCGCTCACCGAAACTCCACACCTCGTTCGGTCCACCCCGGGTGGGATCGCTCGTCTCCGGATCTTCCAATGAGCTGTTCCGCCATCCGTGCAGCCTGAACAACGGACAGAACACGCCGTATTGAAACCAGCGCACGATCAATTCCTGGAACTCCGGCGAATCCACCGCTCCGCCGAAAAATCCGCCGATGTCCGTCGTCCACCACGGAATCCCGCTCAACCCCATGTTCAATCCGGCCCGCACCTGCTGCTGCAAATCTCCCCAGGTCGAATGAATGTCCCCCGACCAGACCGCCGCTCCATACCGCTGGCTGCCCGCGAACGCCGCGCGGCCCAGTGTCACAACCTCCACCTCGCCCTCTCCGCGCATGCCTTCGTAAATCGCCTGTTGCTGGCACATCGGATACAGGCAGGCTGCTTCCAGGCCGTTCCCCGCATGGAACCGAAGAGTGTCATGATCGTACACGCTCAACTCGGGTTCGATCGCGTCCAGCCACCACACCTTGATCCCGTGCCGATAGTAATTGTCCCGGAGCTTTTGCCAGAGGAATGCGCGCGCTTCCGGATGTGTCGTGTCCAGCAAACTGAAGATCACCGTGTGCTCCGCGCCGGCATCCCTGAACTTGAAAAAGTGGTTCAAACCCCGCTCGGCGCGCACCAGCAGGTTCCGCCGATCCAGTTCCGCGTAGTTCTCGCTGTCCGGATTCACCGCCGGCCAGACCGACACCATCAGTTTGATACCCATTTCCTCCAGCTCGCGAACCATCCCCGCCGGATCCGGCCAGCACGCCGGGTCAAATTTCCAATCGCCCATGCGCGTCCAATGGAAGTAATCGACCACGATCACCGACATCGGCAGGCCGCGCCGCTTGTGTTCGCGCGCGACATTCAAGAGCTCCTCCTGGGTTCGGTAACGCAGTTTGCATTGCCAGAAGCCCGCCGCCCACTCCGGCAACAGCGGCGCGTGACCGGTGATGTCCGCATACCGTTCCAGGATCGTCGCGCAATCCCCTCCCCCAATCACCACGTAATCGATCAACCGCGTCGCCTCCGCCACCCACCGCGTCTGCGTGCGCCCCAGCTCCACCCTGCCAATGCCGGGATTGTGCCACAGCAACCCATAACCGCGGCTCGATACCATGAAAGGAATCGACACCTGCGAGTTGCGATGAGTGAGCTCGAGAACGCAGCCCTTTTGATTCAGAAACCCGTGCCGCCGCTGGCCCAGACCGTAAATTCGTTCGTCCTCAAACGCCGTGAAACAGGCTTCCGCATGAAAGAGATCTCCGCCCACGGGTTTGAACGTGCGCGATGGCGGATGGTTTGTTCGCGCGAAAATCTCCTCGGCCAGCAACGCGCCGCCCTCCGATCGAAAGAAACGCACCCGCCCCTTTCGATCCACGGTGGCCGAAAGGCGCCCGTTGCTCAGGCGCGCGAGCTCTCCATCAATGACAACGTTGGCCGAACTTTTCGCCGGCGGCAGCAGGCTCCAGTCGCGCTGCGGCATCTCGGGAAGCACCGTCGCCCGCACGCGAATGCAATCCGGTCCCCACGGCTCCACCCACATTGTCTGCCCCTGCCACCGCCAGATGATGCGATCGGCGGCACGGCTGAATGGCAATCCGGCGGCGGTACTAGTCACGGCGCGTGATTCTGCCGAAACCCCCGCCCGGATTGAAGCGGAAATCAGCAACCTGACGCGATCAGCCGCTCTTCCGCCAGGGCGAGCGTCCCCGCGAGCCGTCGCACGACCAACTTGATCAAACGAAGCCTCTACACCCTCAAGATGAGAGTGACCCGCATGAGCCCGATCTCCCGCCTTACGGACTGCCAGCGACTCCGCACGACGGCTCGCGCGGACGCTCGCCCCACCGAAGGGTTCTTCTCGGAACCCGGAATTTCCCTTAAGCCGCCATCTTCTGCGGGAAGGGTCCAAACCGCTCCGCCGTGTCCTCCGCGTGATTGTAAATCACTTTGCCGTCCTTCAGGAACGGCGTCGCCATCGCCCACGGCTTCCCGTCCGGACGCAGAATCGGTTCCCCGCTGTACTGCGGCAGATAAATCCGCCGCATCCGGTTCGTCTTGTTCGGCCCGCTCCGATGAAGCAGATAACTGTCGAACGCCACAATGCTTCCCGCCGGCACAATCACCGGATCGCCCGGATCGTTGCCCGTATAGCCGATCAGATCGTTCGTCCCTTCCTCCTTGAAATGATCAATGATCCGGTCCTTCGTTCCGCCGCGCGAGTGCGGCAGCACATAGACCGTCCCGTTCTCCTCGCTCACGTCATCCAGCGTGCACCAGCATGTCACATACGGGCGGTGTTGCGTTGTGGGATCGTACCACTTCACGTACCCGCTGTCCTGGTGCCATGAAAACTTCATCCCCTGCTCGGCGCCCTTCACCACCCACTGCTCGTGGAACAGATAAGCCGTCGCGCCGACCGTCGCTTCCGCCACCTCGGCCATCAGCGGACTGAACAGGAACTGCCACAACCGCTGGCTCAGACGATATCGGTTGTTGATGAAATAACGTTTGCCCCGATGCGTGATGCCCTCGGTCTGCACCCCCTTCGAATCCATCATCGAATCGTAATACCCGAGGTAATAGGAACACTCCTCCCGCAACATCTGCAGCAGGTCCGGGGGGATCACCCCCGGCAGAATCATGTAACCCTCGGAATGATATTGATCGCGCTGTTCTCTGGAAACGATGCTCATGCCGCCGAACCTACCCCAGCCCCCCACGCCCGGGCTTCTCATTTTCCACCCGTCTTGTTATCAATTCTTGTCGCCGATCGAACAAATAGACGTAAGACCTGATACGCCCCGACATGCACCTCGCCAACACCGCCACCCCATCTGCCGCCTCCCGCCTGTGCAACCTTTTGTTGCATATACAACAAAAGGTTGCAAATCACTCAGCGAAAGCGCGTTGCACGAGAAGCGAGGACTGCGAACTTTTGTTGCATATGCAACAAAAGGTTGCAAATGGTTCGGGGAACGTGGGTTACGGAGGACGGGGCTGAATCATGCGACAGAAGCTCGATCTGCCCAGTGCGCTCGACGGTCAGTTGTGGTATTACCGCAACCAGGGTCGTACTCACGCCCGGCATCATCACTCCGAACTCGAACTCAATCTCATCGCCCGCGGCACCGGCGTGTACCTGCTAGGCAAGCGAAAGTTTGAGATCCGCCGCGGCGACCTCCTCTGGCTGTTCCCGGCACAGGAACACGTGCTGATCGAAGAAAGCCCCGACTTCGAAATGTGGATCGCTGTGTTCAAGCCGCGCGCGGTGCGCCGCGTCGCTGTCGATGCGGACGCCCGTGTGTTGCGCCGTGCCAATCCGCCCGGCGAGTATTGCCGGCGTCTGCCGCGGCAATCGCACGCGCGCCTGGAAAGTCTCTTCGCGGAAATCGTCGGCGCGCAGGATCGTCCCGGGTTCTTCAACGCCGGCCTTGCCTACGCGCTGCTCTGTTCGTGGCACAACTTCCAGCAGTCGCATGACGTTCCTGTGCACGACGTGCATCCGGCGGTGGAAAAGGCTGCGCGTCTGATCCGCGACAACACAAATCGTTTGACCCTGTCGGAACTGGCGCGTCAGGCCGGGCTGAGCCCGTCGCGGCTCAGCCGTCTCTTCAAGCAGCAAACGGGTGTGGCGCTGGTTGATTTCCGGAACCGGCAACGGATTGAAACATTTCTCGAGCTGTACGGCGCCGGGCAACGAATGAAACTGATGGACGCGGCGCTCGAAGCGGGCTTCGGCAGTTACCCGCAGTTTCATCGGGTGTTCAAGCGGGTGATGGGCTGTTCACCGGGCCAGTATCGCCGGCCGGCCTGAATCACTGCTTCAGCTTCTTCCACAAGCGATCGATTTCGACGCGCAGCACCTTCGCGTCCTCCCAGCTGTTCGGAAACACCGAGAGTGCGTAGCCGCCGGCGAGCGGTCCCATCTCCGGGCACATGAGGATCTCGCGGTCCTTGTCGCGATTCCCGTCCAGCCAGCATCTCAGCAGCGCTTCGGCAAACGGCAGCCAGTCCTTGAGTTCCGGGGTCAGGTTCCCCTTCCCGTCCGTGACGGGCACCTGCGCGTGATGCCCGTCGAACGGGCGAAAGTGGAATTGCTGCGCGTGCTGGATCAGGTCGGGGCGCACGAGAAGGCGTTCGGCGTAATTGCCCGGGTGCAGATGCTTCACGACGGCCGGGTGCGAGAAGTCCCACGAGATGGGCAGCAGTTCGCCTGTGATTTTCTGATAGGCATCGGCGAGGGCGTACGTTTTCTCCGGTGTTTCGGTGCAGGTGTCGCGGTGGACCTCGACAGCGGGCTGGAGGCCCAACTTGCGTCCTTCCTGCATAAGCAGCACCGCCAGGCCGGTTGCCTCGGCGGTGGTGGTGTCTTCATCCGCCAGTTGCACGTTCACATGGAACGCGCCGCAGTCCTTCTGTTCCCGGAGCAATCGCGGGAACTCGTCGGCCTTGCCGGACGACAGGCCGCCGACGAACAACAGGCCGTGCCGTTCGCAGCCGCGCCGGAGTTCGGGGCTGCCGGCCCAGCACACGCCGTCAAAGCCGGCTTCCCGGATCGCGCTGAGTTTTTCGTCGAGGGACCATTCGCAACCCGCGGCGGGATGTCCCATCAGCGTCCAGAGATTGGCAATATGGCGGAGAACGGGTTCAGGCATGAGCTGACTCACGCTTCGTGTAACGGATCGCGACTGTGTTGAAGCCGGATTTGCTGAAGCAAACACGACCCAATAAGCCCGGTGACGAACTGGCGAAACCTTTGTTCACTTCGCGGGCGAGCGAAGAAGCTGTTCAAGAATTGCCGAGAAATCCTTTTCTCCGTTTCCCGCCTGAATCGCCTCGCGAAAGAGGCGCAGAGCGGCATCCGCTGTAGTCATGGGAATGCCATTCTGCCGCCCCTCGTTGAGGGCGTAGGTGAGGTCTTTCGCCATCAGCCGCAGCCGGAACACGGGCGTGAAATCGCGCGCCCGGCCTCTAGCCGCGATGGTCTTGAACAGGGGGCTTCCCGGCGCCCCGTCCAACAATACGTCGAGCGCCTTTTCGCGATCCAGCCCGCTCCTTTCCATCAGGCCGATCGCTTCCGCCAGCGACGCCGCCTGGACGCCGCAGAGAAAATTGTTCACCAGCTTCATCATCGCGCCCGTGCCCGTGCCGCCCATATGAACGACGGACTTGCCCATCGCCGCGAGAACGGGACGCGCCTTCTCGAGGGCGGCGGCGGAACCGCCCACGAGAAACCTCAATTCACCCGCCGCGGCGTGGCTCTGTGTGCCCGTCACGGGCGCATCCAGCAGTTCACAGCCCTTCGCCGCCGCCGCTGCGGCCAGCTCCCGCACCCATCCGATCGACAGCGTGCTGCACTCGATCAAAACCGCGCCGCGACGCACTTCGGCAAGAGCGCCCTGCGGCCCGAGCCACGTCGCGCGCGAAGCCGCATCGTCGGCCACCATACTGACCACGTATTCGGCATCAATCACCGCGTCTCCTGGCGACGCCGCGGGACGGCCTCCTTCGGCGGCGAAGGCAGCGGCCTTCTCCGGGTCGCGCGTGTGGAAACGCACCGGAAACCCGGCCGCAATGAGGCGTCGCACCATGCCGGATCCCATGATTCCAAGGCCGAAGAAGGCAATGCGGGCACTCATGAGTCAGATCACTCTCACGCTGATCAGGTTCGCGGGACCGGGAACAACCCGCACCGGGTTGCAGAGCGGACGTCCAAAGCCTTCGAAGTGCACCCGCATCAGGTCGCCGTCCTTCAACTGCACTCCGGCGCCGAAGCTGATGCTGCACGCGCCGAAGTAATGCACGTGCACATCACCGGGACGCCGATGTGTTTCGAACTTGAAATGATGATGCTCGATGTTCTGGAGGCTGTGGCACATCCCGGCTTCGCCGGTGCGAATGTCTTTCGACCAGAGTTCGGCGTCGCCGCGCAGGAGAACCACGCGTCCGGGCACTGAGTTGAATTCCGGGTTCACCACCAGTTCCGGGCCGATGGCGCACGTCCGGATCTTGGACCCGGCAAGGTTCAGGTAATTGTTCTTTTCAAACTTGTGATCGGAGAACTCATTGCCGAGACACATGCCGACGCGGCAGGGGCGGCCGTCCGGAGCGACGATGTAGACACCGGCGATCTCGGCTTCTTCCCCGCCGTCTTCGCCGTACGGAGGAACGACCAGCGGCTCGAGATGGGCGCGGAGGACGGTGCCGTTGCCCTTGTAAAACCATTCCGGCGCGACGCCGACCTGTCCGGCGGGCGGACGCCCGCGCTCAAGACCCCAGCGGAACATCTTCATGCTGTCGGTCAGTTCCGACTCTTTGGCCTCGTGCATGGCGCTTCGGTCCTGGGCGCTCCCGAGGTGGGTCAACCCGGTGCCGGAAACGAGGCAGCGCGCGGGTTCCGCCGGGTGATCGACCGGCGTCAGCAATCGCCACTCGGACTTCCCCGCGTAGATGTCATCATAGGCGAGCGCCTCATCCGTCGCGTGCTCGGCGATCCATTCTGCGAGCGGCCGGTTTGCTTCCAGGGCCGCAAGCGCAAGCTCGTAAACGGAGGTGAACCGGCGCAAGAGACGCAACCGCGGCTCATCTACGAGTGCGACACGGCGTCCGGCGGGGTGATCCAGTTGAACGAGGCGTGCGGTCATTGTGCGCCTGGGCGCCCGGCAACGACCGCGCGCGCGTTACCGCGTTTCCGCCCTTCGCCTGAAATGGGCCGACACTGCCATGGTTCGGAGAGCATGGCCGACATCGTAGGAGGCCGGCGCCCTTTCGTCCAGAGCGACTCCTCCCATTGATGCCGTTGACAACCTTGTTGGGCGGAGTCCGCGGTCCCCGCACGGGAGGGTGCTCAATCGACGTCTGCCCGCCGCCTGATAAGCAACCGATAAAGCGCCAGTAGAATGATGGCGCCGACGACAGAGGCGATGAACCCGGCGGCGTCATCCTGGTCGTACCATCCCAGCGCCATGCCGAGATACCTTGCGACAAAGGCGCCGGCGATGCCGAGCAATGTCGTGATGATGAAGCCGCCCGGGTCGCGGCCTGGCATGAGCAACTTTGCGACGGCGCCGGCGAGAAATCCGATGATGAGTGTCCAGATGATTTCCATAATTTCAGTGATCCTTGTGTAGGAAACACTAAGAGCCTTTGAACAATTGGGAATGGGGTTTAGTGCCAATGAGAGGCCTCAAAAACAAAGCAGGGCGAAGGAAGCCTTCGCCCTGTCACCTCAGACACCGGAGCGGATCAGAAGATATTGTTGCCGAACAGCTCGGCCTGTTTCTCCAGGACCTGGGTCTTTTCCTGGATCAGCCGCGTCTTCTCCTCGATAAGCCTGGCCTGTTCCCGAATGAGGCGTTGCTGTTCCTCGATGAGCTTCTTCTGGCTTTCGATCAGCGCCAGTTGGGCTTCGACACTGTTCGTGTCCAGTTTGATTTCGGGTTTGGCACCGGGCGACGCCTTGCCATTGGGCGCGAACGAATAAACGCGCGGCTCGGAAGCGCGATCAGAAACCTGCGCCAGCAGATCGACGTAATACCGCTGGTAATCGAAGACCTTTCGACGGCCGCGGCCGTTTGAGCCGTTACCCTGGACGGAGGCAAGCAAAGGCCGGAGCCCGCCGCGGTTCGTGCCGACCAGCCCGCCGCCCGACACGGGCTGCCGCACCGATCGCCGGCGTACCGCCCAGATGCAAATGCCCGCCAATCCAACAGCCCCGCCGGCCCATGCAATCATCATCGGGACCGAGATTGTGCCTCCATTCTCTGTCTCCGCCGTGATGAGGTCGCTCAACCCATGGTCGGAAACACGGTCGCCCAGCTGGTAATCGGCGTAGGCATGCCCGGGCTTGAAGGACGCGTTGGACATAACGTCCTTCAGGGGCACTTTCTCGAAGGGCACTCGCGCGGGAAACACGGCGATTCCATCCAAGACGCCGTGACGGCCCAAAAGACGAACGAAATGGTTGAACACGTCTCCGGCCGGCGACTGTCAAAACTCTTTAGAAATGTCCCCGTTTCGACTCAGGAGAAAATGTCCCCTTCATGTTTGCAGTTGTGCCTTTGCGTTGGTCTTTGAGAAGGGGGATGCAGGGAGGCCGGAGCGAAGCG
>Ga0116168_1000474_pt1 | contig 39242 bp, 34 predicted proteins | sample AD_UKC129_MetaG_FD_89795 | JGI IMG/M metagenome (GOLD analysis project Ga0116168, IMG submission 89795) | Active sludge microbial communities of municipal wastewater-treating anaerobic digesters from Canada - AD_UKC129_MetaG | ecosystem: Engineered > Bioreactor > Anaerobic > Digestate | place...
CCGTGCACTTAATAATCTTTTTAGTGAGGGAATCTATGGGGGAATCATGGCTTTTGTTGTTCTCCTACTGTTTTTACATCGCATAATTCCTACTACTATTGTATCTTTTGCTATTCCTTCCTCCTTAATGATTGGCATTATTTTTATGTATTTTGCGGATATGTCCCTTAATATAATCACCATGGTATCCCTTATTATTTCCGTAGGTATGTTAGTGGATAATGCAATTGTTGTGGTTGAAAATATTATCCGTTATCAGCAGTTAGGTTATGATAGAATTACAAGTTCTACTCGTGGTTCATCTGAAGTGGGAGTAGCCATTTCTGCTTCAACATTAACAACAATTGTTGTGTTTTTACCCATGTATTATCTGGAAGCTGGGAGAATGTCCATTTTTATGCAACAGTTAGGGGGACCACTAATTGTGGCATTACTGGGAAGCTTGCTTATTGCTCTCACTATTGTTCCGTTGATATTAAGTTTTGGATTCCCTTCAGAAATGATTATTTCGAAAAACAAAATATTTATTTCTTTAAGCAAAATATTAATCTTTATCCGAGACAAAGCAGGAAGTTTCAGAATATTAGAAAAAGTATATTTTTTATTAGAACTTTGTCTACGATGGTCATTAAAAAACAGATTGGCTTTCCTTATTGGATTGTCTCTCTTTCTAATAGTCTCGTATCTAATCCCAATAAAATCTGTAGGAATGAAAGATTTGATTAAATTAGACACTCGAGAAGTAGATATTAAAGTAACTTTAGACCAGAATTTTGATTCAAACCGAGTAAGAGATTTGTTTGACCAACTTTCGCAAAAATTAGAACCCCTTAGAGATTCAATTGCTATAAAAAATATTCTTCTTTTCCACGGAGATAATGGTGGAGAAATTCATGTCTATTTATATACAGAAGACGATGGAGAGATTGGGGAAAATCCACCTTGCACCACAGAAGAAGCTTTGACCATCGTAAAGAATACCCTTCCTTCTCAAATTCCTGGCGGAAAATTAGAGTTTTCAATCGCAGATACCGGTGAATCAGGAACATCACGAGAAGTAACCTTACGATTAACGGGAAAAGACAATACGGTTCTTTATGAACAAGCACAACGAATAAAATCTACCTTACAAAAAAATCCTATCTTCACAGACATAACAATGGATGTGGAACAAAAGAAACAAGAAATGCGGGTGGCAATGAACGAATGGCAAATAGATGAACAAGGGATTAATCCCTTTACAATAGCCCAAACTATTGATACAGCATTAAGAGGGGCGCAACTTCCTTACCTAAAAGAGGGAACACGCGAAATACCTGTGTGGCTACAATACAAAGAGGAAGATAGAAAAACCAAGGCTAATTTAGATAATTTGAAAGTGATATCCAGTAAAGGAGGCTTAGTTCCTCTTCATCAGGTAGTTACTTATGAACGGAAACCCGGTCCTGAAGTAGTAAAAAGATACAATGGAAGAAATGTTATTAATTTTCGTGCAAAAGCAAATACAGAAGATTTAACCCTTATAAAAAAAGAACTATCCGGAATTATATCTCAACTTGATTTGCCCGATGGGTATAACCTTAATTACGGTATTGAATTGGAAGAAATACAAACAAACTTAACCAATTTTGCAATAACGATGAGTATGGCTATTGTATTAATATATATTGTAATGTGTGCTACTTTTGAGTCTCTTCTTCTTCCTCTTGTAATTTTAACAACAGTCCCTCTTTCCCTTGTGGGGTCATCCTGGACACTTTATTTTACAAATTCATATTGGGATATGATTACTCTTATCGGCTGTGTTCTTATGGTCGGTGTCATTGTAAATAACGGTATTGTAATTGTTGACCATATTAACTTCCTGAGGAAGAGAGAAACCAAAGATTTAATAGATATCATTATTCAAGCAAGCAAAGACCGACTTCGACCGGTAATGATGACGGCACTAACAACTATTCTTGGACTTGTTCCTTTAGCAACTGCCAAAACAGGGGGTGCGGTTATGTTTTCAGGATTAGGAAAAGCCCTTGTAGGAGGTTTGATTTTAGGAACTATCCTAACACTTGTAGTAGTTCCCGTTTTTTATACCTATATAGAAGATATATCCCATATACTGATTAAATGCTTTTCATCCATTAAAATCTTAACATCTACGAAACAGAGAACCCTATCTGTTAAATAGGTTTTGATATATAACATTATTTTATGATATTCTATATATCCATTCCCGAAATAAAAATTAGGTAAGTTATTTTTGTTTTAACTAAAATAAATACATTATAAGGAATTTGCTACATGATTAAGCCTGTTATCGCCGGTAACTGGAAAATGAATAAAAAAGTAAATGAAGCTATAGAACTCGTAAAAAATTTAAAAACTTTAGTTGAAGGCATAAACCAAGTAGATATAATAGTTTGTCCTCCTTTTACAAGTCTTTATCCTGTTTCAGAGATTATAAAAGGCACGAATATACAATTAGGCGGACAGAATTGTTACTTAAAAGAATCCGGTGCTTACACCGGGGAAATAGCCCCACAAATGTTGCTGGATGTAGGATGTCAATGGACTATCATTGGGCATAGTGAAAGAAGGCAGTATTTTAATGAAACCGATTCTTTACTTAATCAAAAATTAAAATATGTCGTAGAAACAGGATTAAAAATTATGTTTTGTGTTGGGGAAACCCTTGATGAAAGAGAGGGTAATCAGACTGAATCCGTTTTAAGAAGACAAATTATAGAGGGACTTCGTGATTTAACCGCGGACCAGTTAAAAAGTGTTGTTATTGCTTACGAACCCGTGTGGGCTATTGGAACGGGTAAAAACGCAACAAAAGAACAGGCACAAGAAGCCCATGCATTTATACGGTCACTTATAGAAAGGGAATTCGGAAAATCAACTGCAGAGAACATCCCGATTCAGTATGGTGGAAGTGTAAAACCTGAAAATGCACAAGAACTTATATCTCAACCCGATGTCAATGGATTTCTTGTCGGTGGTGCTTCCTTAAAAGCAGACAGTTTTGCTCAAATAATTAAGGCATGCTTATAAATTTTAACCCTAAAAGGATATTTTAACAGACTATGTTAGAAACTATCTTTTCATTAACAACATTTTGGTGGGTATTACTTGTTCTTGTATACTTACCTTGTTGTGTTGCTTTAATCACTATTGTATTACTCCAAAAAGGTAAAGGGGCAGGTTTTGCTGGTGCTTTCGGATTAAGTCCGGGTTCTGAGTCTGTTTTCGGTCCCAAATTAGCACGAACCTTACCTCAAAAACTTACCTATATCAGTGCTGGGATATTTATGGTTTTAGCCATTTTGCTTTCAACAATATCTGGTAAAGTTGGGAAAGGTACCGCTCCTAACTTAGTCACAAATGAAATTTCCACAGAACAAAGTAAGGAATTGGATGCTTTGTTTAATAATAAAACTCCCAACACAACAACTCCTGTAACCGTGGATAATAATAAAGCAAATACGCCACCTATAGAAACAACAACAACTCCTCCGAGTAACAATCAATCCTCTGCGGGAGAAAAATCTCCTTCCGAAACACCTACCTCTAATCAATAGACTTACTTGTTTTATACGATATATTTCTTTTATAAAAAAGGCTGTCAACTTTAGTAAAATAAATATTAATCTTTTTATCTTTTATAATTTTTAAGAAATTTTAATACTATGGATAAAATAATAATTCACGGTAATAATCCATTACGAGGCAAAATTTCGATTCATGGAGCAAAAAATGCTGTATTACCTTTAATGGCAGCATCAATTCTTGCAGAATCTCCATGTGTTCTGCATAATGTTCCCTGCTTACATGATGTATTTACCATGGATAAATTATTGACCCAGATGGGTGTCCAGATAGAGTTTACAGGAAGATATATGACAATTTCTGTTCCTAATCGGATTTCCCCTGTAGCTCCTTACGACCTTGTTCGCAAAATGCGTGCCTCTTTTTTTATATTAGGTCCCTTATTAGCCCGATATGGCAAAGCCCGAGTATCTTTACCAGGAGGTTGTGCTATTGGAACCCGTCCCGTTGATATACATCTAAAAGGATTGGAACAATTAGGAGCCCGTATACGGTTGGAAGAAGGTTATGTTATTGCAGAAGGAAAATTAAAAGGGGCTGATATTTATTTAGATTTTCCAAGTGTTGGTGCTACTGAAAATCTTATGATGGCCGCATCTCGGGCTAAAGGGACTACTCGTTTATTCAATCCCGCACAAGAACCTGAAATAGTAGATTTAGCCAATTTTCTTAATAAACTCGGTGCTAAAATAGAAGGGGCTGGGACAGAAGTTATAACAATAAAAGGAACAAAATCTTTAAAAGGAACCGAACATCATGTCATTCCTGACCGAATTGAAGCAGGAACTTTTCTTATTGCGGGACTATCTACAAATGGCGATGTTCAGGTAAATAATGTAATCCCGGAGCATCTCCACACATTTATTACAAAACTTAATGAAATGGGTGCTGACATACAAATAGGCACACACTCTATCCGTGTTAAGTCTCCTGCTAAACCCTTAAAAGCAATCAATATAACAACTCTCCCCTATCCCGGCTTTCCGACTGACCTACAGGCACAAATGATGGCTCTTTTTACCTGTGTAGAAGGAACAAGTATTATAAAAGAGACTGTCTTTGAAAATAGGTTCCTTCATGCTGCAGAACTAATACGAATGGGCGCAGATATTAGTTTAGAAGGAAATACGGCAATTATACGCGGTGTAAAGCAACTTTATGGGGCACCGGTTATGGCTTCTGATTTAAGAGCCAGTGCTGCACTTGTGATTGCAGGGCTTATGGCTAAAGAAGGAGAAACAATTATATCTCGGGTCTATCATTTAGATAGAGGATATGAACGGATAGAAGAACGACTTGCCAGTCTTGGTGCTGACATACAGCGTATTCATGAGGAGTAAAAGTAATGAGAACATTTGAAATTCTAAACGATTCCCACTTATACCAACTTAAACAATGGATTAATTCTCGTTATTCTTCAGAGGATGTTTCTCAGGACAACAAAGATTCCGTTATAAAAACAGTACAATGGATTGTTAACACTGTAAAGAAAAATGGGGACAGTGCTATTGCGGAGTTTACATCTCGATTTGATGGTGTTTCTTTAACTCCTGAAGAATTTGAGATTCCCAAGCAAGAAATTATTAAAAGTTTTAATGCATTAGACCCTAAAATACTAAAGATTATAGAGACTTCTGCTCAAAATATTCGTTATTTTCATTCAAAATATCTTAGAAATTCATGGGAAGAAACCCTTGAAGATGGAACTATTATTGGTCAAAAAATAACGCCTATTGAAAAAGCAGGTGTATATGTTCCCGGTGGAAAAGCCTTCTATCCATCTTCTGTATTAATGAATGTAATCCCGGCACAAGTAGCCGGTGTAAAAGAAATTATCATGGTCTCTCCTCCTTCATACAATGGAACAATACATCCCGTAGTTTTGGCCACAGCACATTTAGCAGGTGTAACAAGAATATTTCGTATAGGCGGTGCCCAATCTATTGCTGGTCTTGCTTATGGCACTGAACATATCCCTGCTGTTGATAAGATTACAGGTCCCGGGAATATCTATGTTGCTATGGCAAAAGCCCTGGTGCGGGAAATTGTTGATATTGACTGTGAAGCAGGACCTTCAGAAGTTCTCGTTATCGCAGATAAAAATGCAAATCCTGATTTTGTAACTTCAGAATTACTTGCCCAAGCTGAACACGACGAAAATGCATGCTCCGTTTTACTCACGACACAATCGGATAAAGATATTATTTTTGAAGTTGATAAAAAATTACATCAATTTTTAGAGAACCTTAAACGGAAAGATATTATTGAAAAATCCCTTAATAATTATGGAGCGTATATTATAGCAAGGGATTGGGATGAGGTTATTGAGATAACCAATTATTTTGCACCGGAACATTTAAATATACAAACAGAATTCCCTCGCAAAATTGAGGATAAAATAAAAAATGCAGGAGCCATTATGCTTGGTAGTATGACCCCTGTAGCCGTAGGGGATTATATCGCAGGTCCCAATCATATCCTACCTACAGGTAGAAGAGCCCGTTTCAGTTCCCCGTTAACAGTAGAAGACTTCCGAAAAGTTTCAAATTATATTTTCTATTCTCAAAGCCGATTGCTAAGTCAAGCAAATGATATTATATCCTTTGCGGAAATTGAAGGATTAACTGCTCATGCATTTTCCGTAGAAATACGAACAGGAAACCGAAGGGATACCCGTTATGAGTAAATATTGTGTTCAGAGATTAAATAAAATAGAAGGATATACTCCGGGAGAACAACCTAAAGAAACCCATGTAATCAAATTAAATACAAATGAAAACCCGTTTCCTCCTCCTATTGAAGTTTTGCAAGCATTAAAAGAAATTACTTCAGAACAATTACGGAAATATCCAGACCCACTTGCATTGGAACTTCGACAAAAAATTGCCCATACATATGATATCCCCGATGAACGATGGATTCTCGTGGGAAATGGTATGGATGAAATCCTTTCGATATTAATACGGACCTTTGTTGATTATCATGAAACAATATCTGCTACATATCCCACATATTCACTATACGAAGTCCTTGCAGATTTACAGGGATGTAAATTTCAATATCATGACTTAAATGAAGATTTTAATATAGTCCCACCTTTTACATGGAACTCTTCTAAATTACTGCTTATAACACACCCTAATGCACCCAGTGGAGTTCCTACACCTCCTGAAATCATGAAAGAGATTTGTAGTAATCAAGAACAAATAATATTTATTGATGAAGCTTATGTAGACTTTTGTGATTTCAGTTATATCTCGTGGGCAAAGGAATATCCTAATGTAATTATAGGTAGGACCTTTTCTAAATCGTTTAGTCTTGCAGGAGTTCGTTTGGGATTTGCCGTAGGCAATCCTGAACTTATATCCGATATGTTTAAAGTAAAAGACTCTTACAATGTAAATGTTTTAACCCAAAAAATCGGGATAAAAGCATTGGAAAACTATAATCAAATATCGAACCACATTGAAACCATTAAAGCAACACGGCGTTTCTTACAGAAAGAGTTACAAAAACTTGGTTTTATTGTCCCTAATTCTCAATCTAACTTTTTACTCGCTATATGGAATGGAAACCCCTCTGCTCAAGAAATATATTTAAAATTAAAAGAGAAAAATATTTTCGTTCGTTATTTTCCTATGAGACGGTTAGAAAACACATTACGCATTACGATTGGGACAAAAGAACAGTGTTCTATTCTGTTGGAAAATCTGGTGAAGATAATTCGTTAAAACTTAATATATAAAACAAAAATCTGGATTATTCTTTCCCTTCCGATTTTGTATTTAAATTTCTAATACTATCTAATTGTCTCCAATATTCCTCTAATGCTTCTTTCCCTTGAGGGGTAATTTGAAACTCCGTGTGAGGAACACGTCCATTAAATGATTTCTCGACTTTTACATATCCTGCTTTTTCAAGTCGGTCCATATGTGAAGAAAGATTTCCCTTCGTTAAACCCAAGGTATTTAATAAAAAATTAAAATCAGCCGCCTCTACTCCCGCAAGAATTGTCAAAATTCTCAAACGGGCAGGTTCATGTATGAGACGGTCGAGTTCAGCCATTTTTATAATGCACCTTTATTATTCGATATCTTATTTCTCTTCTGAAACTTCGTCATTGGTATCTATCTCAAGCCCCTGTCTTGTCACTGTTTTTAACTTCCACAAAGCATAACGACTATATATATGACCTATAAGGATAGCAATTAATCCATATCCAAAAATAGGAACCATAATATTCAGCAAGTACCAAGGTGAAGGAAAATCTATGGGAACCCCTGCCAATAATAATATAGCATGTAGTCCGTACAATATAGGCCAAAGCCATGCCCAAAAACCTAATCCTTGATAATAAATCAACACACACAAAACAGGCACTAAAATAACCGCAGAGAAAGGTTGTAAATATTGCAGATGAAGATATCGGAACGAAATTAGTATGGCTCCAAAAATATGATAAACCAACATCAAACCGATTAAAGCAATTACCCACCGTGGTAATTGTTTGGAACGAGTATTTTCTTCAGGGGAAACAAATCCTTCTCTCCCATAAAACCATAAAGTAATCTGCCATACAAGTTCTGCCGTCCATCGAGATACCGAAATCCAGATGAAAAAAAAGAAAGTTATGCCAAGAAATATAACCGAAGTGTAAAATAGAGATTTGTTGCCTGCTATGTATGCTTGCTGGGTTAAACTGGCAACCAAACCTGTTATACATATAACAAAAACTATTAAACACCATTGCACTAAAAAATATATTGTTCGGCTTTGTGCATATCTACGGGTCCATTGGATAATTTCCCGCGGGTCTGTCGATTGTGTATTTTTTCTGTTTATCATAAACCTTTCTTCTTTTTGCTTATTTAAAATAATAAAATCCTACCTAATATTTTAAAACATTTCAGAAAGTTTATTAAATACTACAAATTTTATATTTTTTTATTTTGTGCCCGTTCCTTAATCCATTCATAAATTTTTGCTATCATTTCGTCCTTTTCATAATCATTCCATATCTCATGATAGCCCTCTTCAAATAAATGAATTTCTTTATCTTTTGAGGCAATCCCTTCATACAAAGCGATGCTACCTGCAAATGGGACAATTCTATCTTTTTTCCCATGTATTATAATTGCAGGTTGATGAATTAAATTAAAATTAGCATGAATTTCTTTTATTATCTGGTAGAAAACATAACCTGTATGAGCCCTAACACTTCCATGATACCCTAATGGGTCCTCATCGGCTCTTTTTACAACCTCAACATCTTTTGCCAATCCTGAATTATCCACTTTTGATACAGGTAGCCATGGTAAAAACTTTGCTAATATACCGGATAGTTTTAATAAAAATTCTGGCACATCATCATTTATAGCGAGGAAAGGACTTGAAAAAACAAGACCATCCACCCGAGTATCTTTTCTTGTTTGCATATAACGAGCAAGGACCATGCCTCCCATACTATGTCCCATAAAAAACAGAGGAAATCCTTCTAATTCTTTGGCAATTGCCTTTAGAAACATATCCAAATCAGAAAGCAAATCCTCAAAACGATTTATCCATGCTCTTTTACCGGGAGAATGTCCAAAACCCCGTTGGTCAAATGAAAAAACATTTATTCCCTGTTTATTCATTTGCTCTGCCACATAGTCATATCTTGAACAGTGTTCCCCATATCCATGAATTAACACCATGTTTGCTATCGTGGGGTTATTTTCTGAAAGCCATGTTCGGCGATAAAATTTTTCACCTTTTATTTCAAACCAATCTTCTTTAAGCATATTCTTAAACTTCCCTTATATAAACTATTTAACTTTAACATTCATCGGTCCCGGAAGAAACAATCTTGCATCCATTGTTTTGATTTCACCCGGAATAATAGGCTTAAATTCCATCTGACTTAAAATATGCTTTTCCAAATCAACTCCGGGTGCAATTTCTGTTAGCATAAGCCCCTCAGGAACAAGTTTAAACACACATCTCTCTGTTATATAAGTAACATCTCGATTATTTTTTATCGCAAACTTACCGCTAAAAGTTATTTGTTCTACCTTTTGTATAAACTTTTTCACTTTTCCTTCACTTACAATGTTTATTTTTCCATCGCTAACCTCGACTTTGCTTCCTACTGCAGTAAACTCACCACAGAAAACTAATTTCTTGGCGGATTGTGTTAAGTTAATAAAGCCCCCAGAACCTATTGTAATAGGACCCACTTTACTAACATTAATATTTCCTTCAGCATCTACCTGTGCCATTCCTACACAGGTCATATCTAAACCACCGCCATCATAGAAATCGAACATCGCAGATTGGGAAAGAAAAGCATGAGGATTTTTTGCAGGGCCAAAATTCTTTCCTGATTCAGGAACTCCACCGATAACACCTATTTCTGTAGTCATGGTAAGTTCATTAAATACTCCTTCTTCAAATGCTACTTTTGCAACGCCCGTAGGAATACCAAAACCCAAATTTATTATCATTTTCGGTTTTAGTTCCATAAATGCTCTTCGTGCAATTACTTTTTCAAAATTTAACGGCATGGGTTCTAATTCATCTTCAAGATTTGCCTGAACATGTCCACAAAAAGAAGGGTCATATTGAACAAAAAGTGTTTGAGGATGTGCTTCTGGGGATTGGGCTACTACGAGATAGTCCACAAAAATACCTGGCACACGAACATCACAAGGTCTGGCAGGCTCATCACTTAACCTTTCTACCTGAGCAATGACAAAACCACCCTTATTCTTTACTGCCATTGCACCTTCCAATATTTCCATTACCAATGCTTCTTTTTCTACTGTAATATTTCCATAAGGGTCGGCTGTTGTTCCACGGATAATTCCAACATTACAGGGAAGTGAATGATATAGTATATATTCTTTTCCTCCGATAGTAACTATCTCTGATAAATCTTCACATGATTTTGTTTTTTCATTAACTTTTCCACCGCCATATCTCGGGTCAACAAAGGTTCCTAATCCTACCGTTGATAAAAGTCCCGGTCTTCCTCCTGCCATTTCCCGATATAATTCACACATTACCCCCTGAGGAATATTATATGCTTCAACTTGATTACTCGCAATAAATTTCATAACCTTATGGTTTAATCCGCAATGCCCCGCAATAATTCTTTTCACCATACCCGGCACTGCGAAGTGATTCATACCCTTAGGTTCTTCACTCAAAGGGCCTAATCCTGCAGCCCATATTACAGTTAAATCTTTGGGGTGCCCGGTCTCTTGATATACACGAGCAAACGCAGGATATACCTCCTCTGAAGGCATGGGAACAATCAATACCGAAGAACCATCAGGAATAAGTCTCACTACTTCATCTGCTGTTACTACCTTTGCCATATTTAACCTCCTTAAAAATTAATAAATAACATTTAATTAAACTTTAATCTTGCTATTAGGAATATATCAATATTTATATTTGTTTACCAAATTAGAAACATCTAACAAAACAAGAAAGGGTAAAACAATGGCATCACTTAAAGACAGTATTAAACTTAGGGCACACTTGCCCATCAACCAAAATAAAACGGTACAGGATGCTGTAAAGTTCTTCTGTGACCACAATATAAGTGCCACAATGGTATCTAATGACGAAGGGAATATAATCGGTATAATCTCTGAAAAAGATATTGTCCGAAAAGTACTCTATAAAAATTTAGACCCCAAAAATGTACATATTAAAGAAATAATGAACACTCGACTTATATATGTGGACGAAAATGAGGATATAAAAATAGCAAAAATGTTAATGTTTATGAATGGTGTGCGTCATCTTATCATGGTAGATGAAAATAAGCAAGTAATTGGTTTGCTTTCTATGAGAGATTTAATAGAATCTGATTTAACGGAGTCTAAAGAATTGTTAAGAAGAATAAACGATATATATTATGAACATGCCCATCAACCGGAATGGCGCATTTCTTCAAATCGAGTAATTATTGGGAATACGGATATAACTCCTGACCCCATTGCAGAAGAGATAATCAACTCCTACAAAATTTAAACAGAACATTTGATTATCTTTTTGAGTAAAGAACTCAGTTTGTATTAAAATGAACTGAGTTCTTTTTATTTTTATTTACAAGGAGTAAGTCCCATGGCACAAATGTTTCCTGGAAAATTCGCATATTTTGAAGGAGCGTATGTTCCTATTGAAGAAGCAAAAATCAGCATAATGACACATGCATTTAATTATGGCACAGGTTTGTTTGAAGGAATTCGCGGTTATTATTCCAAAAAGAAAAAGGCAATTCTTATCTTCCGTTTAAAAGAACATATAGACCGTCTGGTAAGGAATTGCCGTATTCTTTGTATGGAAATCCCTGAAACACCTGAAAACATTGAAAACATTTGCATAGACCTTGTAAAAAAGAGTGGATTTCAGGAAGGAGTATATATACGACCTATTATATATAAAAGTGAATTATCATTGGGACCTCTATTAAAAGGGATTGAAAGCAAATTATGCTGTTATGTGATTAAATTAGGGGATTATTGCGATATAACATCCGGCTTGGATGTTTGTGTATCTTCATGGCGTCGTTTGGCAGATAATGCTATTCCAAGTCGTGTTAAAGCAACAGGAAGTTATATTAATTCAGCATTAGCCGCTTCTGAAGCCAAACAAGCCGGTTTTAGTGAGGCTATCTTCCTAAATGAAAATGGAATGGTTGTCGAAGGAAGTGCTATGAATATTTTCTTGGTACATCAAGGAGAATTGATAACTCCTCCCCGTTCAGAAACCATTCTCGTGGGGATTACACGAAACACAGTAATTGAACTGGTAAAAAAAGAATTAGGACTTAATGTAATTGAAAGACCTATTGCTCGAACAGAACTTTATGTCGCTGATGAGATTTTCTTCTGCGGAACAGGAGCCCAGGTAGCTCCCGTGCGTTCTGTAGACCGTAGAATTATCGGAAATGGACAACCCGGTCCTATCACAAAAAAATTACAGGAAATATATTTTCAGGTTGTTCAAGGTGAAAATGAAAAATATTCAAATTGGTGCACCGTAGTTCCCTGTGAATAAGATTTTTTCCCTTCATATTATTTCAAACATTCTATCTTTATATTGGTTCTGGCTTAATTATCTTTTGCTTTTAATTATCACTCTACCTTTTTCTTTATTAGAAATCACAGTAAACGGCGAAAAAGTGCGTTCAGTTCCTCTATGGGAATGTTATTTGAGCCTATTTAAAGGTAAAATAACTCCTGAATTAATAATCGTTCTTACAATACATTTATGTTTAACCTTTGCAATTTGTTTTCTTATTTGGGCTTTTATTTACAAACCTGCCTCAAAAAATCAGGATTAATCATGTCTAAACAAAACAAATACGATAAATATAAAAAACTTATTTGCGAAATTGGTAAAAGAATGTATCAAAATGGATTTATTTCTTCTACCGATGGGAACATAAGTATTCGAGTAGATAAAAATTTGTTCCTATGCACTCCCAGTAATGTAAGTAAAGGAGATTTAAATCCTAAACAAATAATTCTTACAAATAATAAATGTGAAGTTTTAGAAGGGAAAGGGTCTGTTTCTTCTGAATTTTACACACACCTATCGGCTTATGATGAACGAAAAGATATTTCTGCTATAGTCCACGCTCATCCTACATACAGCATCGTATTATCTCTTATAGATATATCTATGTGCACACCGATATTACCAGAACTTATAATGACATTGGGAGAAGTTCCCACTACTGAATATGCAACACCAGGAAGCAAAGAAGGGGCAGAAATTATAAAACCATGGATACGAAATCACAATGCCCTTATTTTAAAATCACATGGTGTATTCACTGTGGGGAAAGATTTAATTCAAGCCTATTCTTATCTTGAACGGGTAGAACATTCCGCTAAAATTTTATTTCTTGCGCACTTAATCCACAAACCCAGTGTTTTATCTGAAGAACAATACTTAAAATTAACCCAAAAATTGCACTTACCTAACTCTTAATTTACTCCTCCTTATATTCTCCCTGTATCACCTTTGGGGCATGTTTCCAGAACCACCAGGCATGTTCGAATGTCGCTGTCATTCTTTTATAGGTTAATACTTTTGCAGGGTTTAATACCCTTTCCCATACCTCTCGTTGAGCACCACTTTTACATGCAGATAGATACACAAATTTCAAATTCTTATTGACTTCCATTTTTTGAACATCTTCAGGTTTAATTATTCCTTTGCGGGATAACATACCTTCTTCCATTCCGTGAGAAGCAACAAATACAATTTCTGCATTTTTAAGTGATTCTGCAAAACTCTCCTTATCAATAACCCTCAATGCCACGCCTCCTTTTCCATAGACATGGCAACCTGTTGTAATTATACGAAAAAAACCTAAATTAAAAATACACTGGGGGAGATAGTCAAGATTATCATATAAAACATAAACCTTGGGAACATTCTCTCTCGGATATAATAAAAAATAAGCATACACATTTATAAAACATATAAAAGACAACATAATTATCAACAAGGTATTTATAAATTTTGAAAATCCCAAAAGCCATTTATTTCTCATCCAGGAAATGATAAATGGCAATAAATTAGTAGAATTCCATAAAGCACTTCCAAAACCAAAAATTAAAAAAACAACCCAGCATAAAAATATTTTTCGCGTAATGCTAATAAACCATAATTCGATATCCCAGTTTTGATAGAAATCTGGAAAATAAATAACAAGAAAGGACAATAAAGCTACAAAGCCAGCAATTATTAATGAGATTATAAACAGCCATGACCAAAGTATTATGGATTGCCTTATATGTAAATATAAAAAATTATTTCTCCTATTTGATGGGAAAATACATAAAATAGGAGCAAAACCTAAATAACATATAGTTAATATAAAAATCCTAAATAGGGCATTCATAAAAAATTCATTAATATAGGTTAGTAGTTCAAATATAAATTTTTGACTAATAATATCATATTTACAACTCCCTTCGTTCTTTGAAATAAATTTTCTTTTTTTGTTATAATAGTTACTCAAAAAGTAAGACACATAACAACGAAAAGGAGTTTTGTTTTTACCGATGGCAAACATTAAATCACAAAAGAAACGCATCATCACAAATGAAAAAAGACGAATGAAGAATGCGTCTATTCGTTCTGCAATGAAAACTATGATAAAAAAGGCATATCAAAGTTTAAATGCCAGTGATGAAAAACTCAAGGAAACCGCCATTAAAAAAGCCATTGCAACAATAGACCGTGCCTGTTCCAAAGGGGTTATTCACAAAAATTCAGCAGCCCGCAGAAAATCTCGTTTAATGAAGCGTGTGAATAAAGCCATCGCATAAAATCTTCCTAAATTATAATCTTCTTAATACTTTAATCAGTTCTACGGCACGTCCTTCAACATCAGAGTAACGGATAATTCCTTTTTTATCAATAAGAACAAATTGGGGAATAAATGCGATTGTATATTGAGTAAAGGTGGTAGCATCATCTGTATCTACTCCTACGGGGAATTCTATTCCATATTCTTTTATATAATTTTGGATTTCATCATCATCAAAAGTGCCATCATGAACAGATAAAAACTGGACATCCGAAATGCCTTTATATAAATCAAACAAAGCACGCATCTCCTCAATATGTTTTCTTCCCTGAGGTGTCCTGTCAAATCCTCCCCAAAATAGTAATAAAATAACATTCCCTTCCATCTCTCGCAAAGGGTTCTGGCTTCCTTTATAATTAAACCATATGCGACATTTTATATCTGGTGCAGGCTTATCTATCAAAGTCAATAAACGATTTTCATACCCTTTATTCACAAACTTCTCTTGGTTAGGTTCATAGGAATTCAAAACTATATTCAAAGGTTTAATTTCATTATACATATCCACAGCAAACTCGTTCCTAACAAATCGTAAAGCATGTTCTGCTACAAACTGAACTGGGTTTGTATCAGGAGTTATGCCCAATAGAATTTGAAATTTTCCATCCTTATCCGTAATTGCATAATATGGCAACTCTAAATTTTTACTATAAATGAAAACACGGTCACCTTCCTTCCCATCACTAAACATAACTTTCCCTTGAATTTCAGGCAACTTCTTGACACGAACTACGGGCATTGTAATTCTTTTCTCGCCCTTAAAATCTACGGGTATTTCTGGTATTTCTTCCGTAATATAGCCTGGTGGAGGCAATATTTTTACTTTTAATTTTTCAGAACTCGATTTTAATACATATTCCCCTTTTTCATTAGTAAAAACAAAATCTTCTACACTATTTTCTTCATGAATTGCTATTTTAGCCAATTTACAGGGACTTCCATCGTATAACAGAACTACACCTTGCAGATACAAAGGATTTTGAAAAGCAAAATCAATCACCATTTCTTCTTCCGTAATATTCGTAATAGATATTTCTTTTGGAACTGTGTTGGGGTAGTCGGGATGCATTGCAAAGATTTGATACTCTCCTTTATCAAGATGGAAACGATACAAACCTTCTTTATCAGTCTTAACGGGGAGTATAAAACGCTGGTTATTAGCCCCTTTCTGTAAAGGAATAACAGAGGCATTTTTTATCCCCTTACCATCTTTTACCACTCTCCCCCGTATTAAAGTTCCTCTTTGCAGAATTATATCCATGCTTTTCTTTTCATTCACAGGGACAAAAGGTAAATAAGTATCTGCATAATCTACATGAGATACAACTATTCGGATAAAACCATTTACAGGCATTCCTGGCAAAATAATCTCTCCTTCGTCATTACTACGCAACCAACCATATCCCTGTTCAGCCAATTCTTCTGCTGGAACACAAAATTTATCTGTTATCCATAATCGCCGAATATAAGCACCTGAAATAGGATTTAAATTAGGATTATAAATCTTTAATCTCTGTTTTGTTCCTTCAATAAGGGATATTGTTATATCTCTTTCATCTTGCATAAGAACAAAGGAAATTCCTCCTATTCGTTGTCCTTTGTCTCTGGCAATAAGAGATACTTCTCCAAAATTATAATTAAAAAAAACAAAATTCCCTTCTTTATCTGCCTTTGTCTTTTCTGTTCCTTGAATGGCATGAACCAACCATATATCAACATCAAAAGCAGGTTTTCCATCCGGCTGATACACAATCCCCTTTATATCATAAGCAAATACAAAATTATTCAGCAGATAACTTCCTGCTAAAAATATAACGGGATAAATCCATTTTCTCATTAAGGGAAATCCGTTTAATATAGAATGTTTATTTTTTTATCATACGAACCATCACAGGCAAACCCAAAGTCCCACATATTACATTACCACCTTCATCTATCAAATATGTCGTGGCTGATGAAAGCCTTTGTCCCGATATTACCGGGATAGTTATACCATTGCAATCAATCTGATTTTCTACTATCATCCCTACATTTATACCACTCCCAATAATATTTCCTATATTCGTCAATACTTCCTGCATAAAGGGAACTTCTGCACTATCAACATAAACAAGAATAGAGGGACCATTAAATAATTTATCTACTATTTCATTCCCACCACATAAACACTTAAAATTAGCACGATTTAATAATTCTTTATCTGTTTCAATAATAGGTTTTTCTATTACAATATCACCTAAATCTTTATTCTCCCCCTCTAAAAATTGCATCTCTGAAGATTGCCATAATACAGAACCCTGGTTATCATACAATCTGAAAACAAGTGGTTTTAATGGAATGATAGAATTCCAGAAAAATGTTCCATCGGCTGACAAAAGAACCTGCCATAATATACATTCCTGATTTAAACCGTGTTCTTTTAATACACAGGAAAAAATCCCATCAGAAATAGGTTTTCCTTCTTTATTAACCACCCTACCTTTTACTTTACCTAATGTATATAAATTTGCTTCACATATTTTCCCTATATCTTTATTATCCACAACAAAAACATTTCCTAAATTCTCTTCAGGTATCTCTGCATACCCCATAATTTTTCCTTCTGTAGGAATTGAAGATAACTTCACTTCAAAAAGGTTATCAATATTACCGGCATACCAACCTAATTGAGGAGGAGTTAATACGGAAACAATTCCTCTATTCGTTGTTAACACTTTTTGTTGAGGAGTTACGAGTTTAACTTTCAATGAATCTACCTTTTTTACCCATACACCGGGTAATACGATTTCATCTTTTCCACTCACAACAACTTTTAGCTGTGAAGGTTGCGGCATCGTGTAGCCCGGAATAGCCTCAAATTTAATATTTGCTTGGCCATGAACAACTTTACCTCGAAATTTTCCCATTCTTCCCGTAGTAAGTGATAATGCTTTTCTTCCCCCCTGTTCAATAGAAACTTTAGCACCAGGAACGGGCTTTCCCGAAACAGCATCCAAAATTTGTCCTGAAATATAAACAGATGGGAACACTTGTATTTCAACATGTTCTCCTATCGAATTTGCAATCTTTTTAATTTCCCATCCGGCACTTAACATTTGGATTGTCTCTGCTTTACACATATAAATGCCCGGATTTAATCGGATTGTAAATTCTCCATTCGTATTTGTTCTTATACATATACTTTCATACGGAGGTTGAGTGTTCTTTATGATAACATCTGAATTAGCAACCTTTACTTTATTATCATTCTGGATAGTATATACAGAACCCAATACAACACAACCTTTAGACATTACTATTTTGACTTCAGATTCGGAAGTGATATTCTCTACGGTTGTAACGGCATATTCGGGATGAACTACTTTTAAAGATATTGCCTGCCCTACTGGAATTTTATCTAATAAAAAGAAGCCCTCTGCATCGGAAACTACTTTTTTATATCCAAAAGAAGTAAGTTTGGAACAAGGAATAGCTACTTTCTCCACTCCCAATATGGCAAAACGGTCTACTTCTGCTCCTGAAATACTTATTTCTTTCCCTTTTTCGTTAGATGCAACAACTCGACCTTTTAAAGATTTTGCAGGTATAAGGATAATTTCTACATCTGTTATATTCTCTTCTGCAGGTAAATTTATATGAATTCCTGACCAAGCCATACCCCCATTAGTTGCAAAAATACCTGTGGGTCCCTCTGTTAGATTTTGAAAACTGAATTGTCCTTCGTTATCTGTGAAAGTCTGAATCAAAGGACTCATTAAATTTTGTTCACAGTAAACCTCTGCATTTTTTACAGGAAGATTATTACTATCCAACACCCTACCTTTTATAGAACAGTTCTCCGCATAAGTTAAAAAAGATGCTTCTACAAAGAAAAATACACATAGATATATCCATATTTTTTGCATTATAAAATTATCTCTGGATAGATTGTAGAACCCCCTTTGACAAACCCGCATAATCAATATGGTAAACATTGCGTAACGCATCTTCAACATTTTCACTGCGTTTAAGTGCTTGAATAAAATTAAGAAATCGTCCCTGTCCATATTTACTCCATAACATATTTATAGTTGCATGAGACTGTAAATACGCCTGAGACATTTTTGTCTCAGAGGCAAACATGTCTTTTATTGATATTTTTTCAAGATTATTATAAGATATCAATCCCTTATCATTAATAAACTGTTCCAGCATCGTCCTCTCACGATTTGAAAACTCTTTAGAAAAAGTTTCTGCTAAACCTTCATTTACCCACCACGGCACTTTATCTTTAAGCAACTCAAAAACTACTACATGGACATATTCATGGTATATCCTTCGTTTAATTTCTTCATCTGACAATCCCTCCCCTTTCTCATTCATAACAGGGATGCGTATCTTTCCATCATAAACCCCTCCTACACCCTGTCCCATTTGAACAACAGCCCCAAATTGCTGGGTATCGTAAAGAATAACCTGTATAGGTCCTGATGGAAAAACTCCTCCTAATTTTCTTCCAATTTCGAGATAAGCCCGTTCCAACACTGAAAGAACATACGAACGAATTTGATATGTAACTTCCTTAGGATATGTAAGATTAAAATGGCGTGATTGAGAAACCGTTTTATTAAAAGAACTTTCCACAACTTCTTCGCGACAAGCCTTGTCGTATCGTTCTTTTAACTGTTTCCGATTAGGGTCTACTTGTAAAACATATTCCCATTGTGTCCGAGCAGACAAAATATCGTTATCACGATAATAAGCCTCGCCCAATAATTCATGAGCGTCAAGATAACCGGGTTTTAACTTAACTGCCGTTTCAAGATGTCGAATAGCATCCATAAGTTGTCCCATGTTTAACAGAAAAGCCCCTTTTTGAAGATGAGCAAAAAAATTGTTCGGGTTTATTTTAATCGCTTTATCAACTAAATCTACTGCTTTTTTAAAATTATTTTTTTTGCTTTCTTCATCTGCTAAAGCCTGTAAAGCATTACTTAGATTATTTTTTATAACTTCATTATCCGGATTTAATGTCATTGCTTGAGATAATAAAAAAATTGCTCTCTCATAATCCTTGAGATTATATGCCTCCACACCCTGATTATTTAATTCCATAGATTCAGAAGCAAAAACATGAAAAGACGCCAATAACAAAAATACACAGATAATACTTAACAAATAATAATTCTTAATCATAAATACTTTTAGTCTCTACATTTGGCAATGGCTTCAATTTCTACACTAATTCCCGCTGGTAATTGAGATACCTGGACACAACTACGTGCCGGATAATCCTTTTTAAAAAATTTACTGTAAACTTGATTAAATTCAGAAAGCAAATTCATATCTGTTAAAAATACAGTAACCTTGACAATATCTGAAAAATCGCATCCACAAGCATTAAGGATAATCCCTAAATTCTCCATCGTGTATTCTACCTGTTCTGAAAAAGTCCCTTTTACTACACCAGAACCATCTCGATTAAAAGGACCCTGCCCTGAAATAAATAAAAATTTGTCTGCCTTTACAGCATGGGAATAAGGACCTACAGCAGGGGGAGCATCTTTTACTATGATACATTTTTTAGACATATTCTTTTTCTCCTATTCTTCCTCTTAAAACGAAAAATAACCTACAAATATAGACTTTTGATATTATTCTTTTTTTTGATATATTATACACACTCTTTTATTTGTCAGCGAATATCTTTTTACCCAATCGAACTTACCTATCAAAGGTGTATTTCAATGCGATGGAAATTTATTGACCAGTTTAGAGGTTTTGCTATATTTGGGATGATTCTTGTTAATGTTTGTTGCGAATTTCACAATTCCCCTTATTGGCTTGTTCATCATGATTATGGATTTACTTTTGCTGATTTTGTTGCCCCTGCATTTATCTTTATCGTAGGTTTTTCATACCGTCTTTCGTTTATGAAATCTATAGAAAATGCCCCAAAATCAACGGTAAGGAAAAAGTTTTTAAAAAGGTATATTATCCTAACTTTTTTGGGTTTTTTATATGGTTTTTTTGATTTTTATGTAGATGTTTGGGATGCTCTAACAGATATAGGCATTTCAGGATTGTTATTATATCCTTTTATAGGTAAAAATAAATTCTTTATATTCCTTTCGGGACTTATCTATCTTTTAGTTTATCAAATATTATTTTCTCTTACTCCTTATGGAAATTGGCTTATGTCTCATTCAATTGACGGTGGTCCTTTAGGTCCCTTGAGTTGGGCATTTATTTTAGCATCTGGTGCTTTCTGTGCTGCCTTATTTGAGAAAGAAAAAAATAAAATAACTACATCCACTTTGCTTTATTGGTTATTTACTGGATTATTTTTAACAGTTTTTGGTTATATTTTAACAATACCCCTATTCTTTTCAAGTCTACCTTTTACACAAAGAGGGATGACCGCATCTTACTCTATTTTTTCTTCGGGTTTATGTATTATTGCGTTAACCATCTTCTATATAATAAATGAGAAACTTAAATTAACTGTAAATGCCCTGACAACTATGGGAAAAAATCCACTTGTTCTTTATTTTTTGCAGGCTATTCTGATATTTATATTAGGAATTTCTATACTCGATAAAATACAAAATATATATCTATCCCATTTTATCTCCGCTTTTGTTATTCTTTTTATATGTTATATTGTTGCTAAAATACTTGAAATAAAGTCTATCTTTATAAAAGTCTAACTCTACAAAAAGGATATATTTATGTTTTGTTTAATTCTTACTATATGTTCTGTAATATCTCAACCTGTATTTTTTAAGGAAAATATCTTTCCACCTAATGACAAACACAATCATGGGTCAAGTATTGTGGAAACTCCCGAAGGAAATCTATTAGCAGTATGGTTTCATGGTTCTGGTGAGCGAACAAGTGATGATGTAATGCTTCAAGGAGCACGCAAAAGAGCAGGTGATAATCAATGGTGTTCTCCATTTATTATGGCAGATACTCCGGACCTGCCGGATTGTAATCCGGTTCTTTTTGTTGACCCAAGAGGCGTTTTATGGCTATTCTGGATAACGGTTCAGGATAATCAATGGGGAGGTTCTTTGTTAAAATATCGTATATCTATGGACTATGAAAAAGATGGGCCTCCACAATGGAAATGGCAGGATGTTATTCATGCTCGACCTCTAAATCTGGAACAGAAATTTTTAGAAGTCATAGAAAGAGGACAACCCGCCATCGATGCACTATCGGCTATTGAGCCCAAACTAAAAGAAGAAGTTGAATCTGCAAAAAAATCTGCTCAAACAAAACTTTACCAACGATTAGGATGGATGACCCGTATTCACCCTATCATGGTTACTGATAATAGAATTATGTTAGGTTTATATTCTGATGTTTTCAATTGTTCTTTGGCTGGATTTACTGAAGATTGGGGAGAACATTGGTTCTTTAGTAATCCTATTTTAGATAAAGAAATAAAAAATATTTCCAATATACAACCGAGTTTTGTAAAGAAAAAGGATGGAACAATTGTTGCCTTTATGCGAGACAATGGAATTCCCAAACGAATTCAAACTGCATATTCCAGTGATTTAGGTATGACATGGTCTGATGTTTCAGTTCTTGATATACCCAATCCCGGGTCCAGTGTTGAGTGTATTTCTCTTAAAAGTGGAAAATGGATTTTGGTTTGCAATGACACTATTAATGGACGGCATAGATTAAGTGCTTATTTATCCGATGACGAAGGGCAAACATGGAAATGTAAAAAGGCTATAGAAGAAGCGGAACCGGATAAAGGTTCTTTTGCCTATCCTTCTGTAATACAAACCCGGGATGAACTAATTCACTGCACATATTCATGTAGGGAAGAAAACATACAAGGCTCCACTATCCGTCACGCATGGTTTAATGAGGAGTGGATTTTAAATAGCAATTAACTAACAGGAACCAATTTTTCTAATAGATTTTTAATATCGGTTGGGGTTGATACTACAATTTCTACTCTTTTCCCTGAGGCATGTTCCAAATCCTCTATCGCAACAAGGTCTATTGGATTTGTGAGGGCTACCGTAAGTGTTCGCTCTGTAACTCTCATTGGAATACAATTATGTTGCCGTATAATCCTTGGAGGAACTGCGTTTATGGCCTCAGGAGATATATCCTTTTCCGTAAGTATGGAAAAAGGAACATCACATTGACACGCCAAAGATTGTGCCACTGCATATTCAGAAACGAAACCTAATTCCACCAAAATATCCCCTAAATGCTTCATCGGTGTTTGCTTCTGAATTTTCAATGCCTCTTCTAACTGATGTTCATCAATAATTCCAGCCGCCAAAAGTATTTCACCCAAATTCGGCTTTCTTTTTTTCTTCAGAATACTTGTTGTAGCATTTATTACCTTCTCCTGTTCAGATATTCCTGTTCGAATGGATTCCTCTATTTTTTCTATGGACTCAAATGTTTTCTTAACAATTTCCCTTATTTGATTTATATCATCTAAAGATGCCAATGATTTTAACTGCAACAACTGCGCCATTTTCTGTTCCAATTTTTTATTTTCTGTAGTTGCTGTCGCCAATTGCCTTTCCAGTGCTTTCATGTTTTCTAATTTAGGTGCGTTCTTTAATTTCTCTTTTAATTCTTCTACTTCTTTTTCTAATGCTTGTCTTAAATTATTTTGTTCCTGCTTCTCCATAGAAAGTTTTCGTATTTCTGTTTTTAGTGATTCATTTTCCTGTTTAGCCTTCTCTAATGTACTTTCCATCTTTTCATAATTTTCTTTATCCGGTGCTTCACTTAATGATTTCTGTAAGTCAACAACCTCTGCTTCCAAGGATATTAATTTTTCTTCCAACGATGAAATACCTGCTTCTAATTCTTCTTTCTCTTTTAATAAATTTTCCTCTCGATTCTTTTCTTTTTCCAATTCTTCTCTTAGTTTGTTAATTTCATCCTTTTTATTAATTACCTCCTGTTGGAGATTGCTCCACTCTTCTAATGTAGGAAGTATATTAATCTTTTCTTCAAGGGCTTGCTTGATACTTAACAATTCCCTATTTTCATTTTCCAATTGGGAATAATCCGTGTGGAGTTTCCCATAACGGAGTTTCAAATTATCATATTCTCCTTTGATTTCTTTCAGGACAATTATTTCAGAGTCTTTTTCTTGCAATTGTTTTCTTAATGACTGTATTTCTTCACTCTTGGGGGCATTATTAAGTTTTTCTTTCAACTCTTCAATTTGCAATTCTTTTTCTTTAACAAGTTGATTCTTTGCACTCAATTCTTCTTGTATACCTTGATATTCTTTTTCTAATCTCTTAAATTCAGCCTGAATTTTTTCCAATTCTTGTTTCACCTGTTCATATTCATTTTTCCCGATAGAATTTGCTAATTGGTTCTCTAATTTAGAAATTGTATCCCTTTGTTTTTCTAATTCTTCATTTAGTGATTTTACTTGTTCTTCAGGATTAGACTGTTCTAATAAGGTCTTTAACTGTAAATTCTCCTTTACTTTTTCTTCTAACTCTAATTGGATTGAATCTATTTTTTTATCTTTCTGTTGCAAAACCTCTGCCAATTCTTTTTGCGTTCTCTCTAATTCTTCCTGCAGTGAATTATTGCTACTTATAATTTCTTCGTATTTCTGTTTCAACTCTTCGTTTTCTTTTTCAACTCTACTTAGGTTTTCTTCTAAAGAAATAATTCGTAACTTATTTTCTTCGTTCTCCTCCGTATCTACACTTACTCTTCTCTCGATTTCATCTACATCCCTCGAATCTATACCTCTTCGTTCTAATTCTTCTATTTGTTTCTTTAATTCCTCAACATCTTCCTTTAACTGTTCTATCTCTTCCTCCTTACTTTTATTTTCCACCAATAAAGATTCCAGTTCATCTTCTTTTGTTGTTAAGGCATAAATTTTTTCATCTAATAAAGTCCTCATATTTTCAAGTTGTACTGCAGATTCTTCTTTCTCTAATAAAATCCTCTCAAAAGCCTTTTCCCACAAACTTAATTGCTCTTTTAAGGATTTCCAATTGTCTTCTGCTACTTTTCTTGTTTTAGAAAAACTCACATATTGATGTTTTATTGCAGTATGGAGTTTTAATAAAAACTCTTGATAAGTTTTTGTCGTTTTTAAATCCGTCTCTGAGATTTCATCAAAAATCTTCTTGAGTTTATCTAAATTATCAGTATATTCACCTGACATGCCTAATATCTCCTGTCTAATTTACTTTATTTTTTTCAATAATAATTACAGATTATTATTTAGATTATACATCTATTTTGGTTCTATTTGTCAATAATATTCTTAAATTAATTATACGAATATTTGAATTTAAATATATAAATATGTATTTATATAATTATAAACGAGATTTAGAACTGTATAGAAGGAAAAATATATGCCTAAAGAAAAAGTATTAACGGTTGAGGATATATCTGAATTTTTGAAATTAAAACCCCTTACCATTAGACAGATGTTTAGAAATGGGAAATTGAGAGGATTTAAAATTGGTAAATCATGGAGAACTACAGAGACCCTGTTTGTTGAAGATTTAAATAAAATGGCAAGAGACTTTGGTGTATTTATACAGAAAGAACAAAAATCAAAATCTATGGGTAGAAAAAACCTGCAAAAAATTTCTCACGAAATAGAGGATATATATACACCTTCTAAATCATCGCGTAAAAAAAGAAAATATGAAGAAAGCATTGGCTCTTTATTTGACATAGACGAAGATAACGAAGATTAATTTTACAAAAAAATCCCCCGATATATTAGACAGCATATCGGGGGATATATTTTGTTTTAATTTATTTATTTTGCATATTTGGATAAATATTCAGCAACACCTTGAGCATCGGGTTTCATGGCTTTCTCACCTTTTTTCCAATTAGCAGGACAAACTTCCCCATGCTCTTCGTGATATTGAATAGCATCAAGGACACGCAGTGCTTCATCAACACTTCTTCCAATCGGCAAATCATTTACTAACATGTGACGGACAATCAAATTTTTATCCATTATAAAAAGTCCCCGTAATGCCACAGCATCGTTAATTAATACACCATAGTCTTTTGATATTTTCTTGGTTAAGTCTGATACCAACGGATAACGGATATTGCCTATACCTCCTTTTTCTATCGGTGTATTTCTCCAAGCCCAATGTGTAAAATGAGAATCCACAGAGACGCCAATCACTTCGCAATCTCTTGATTTAAACTCTTCTAATCTTTTATCAAATGCTAAAATTTCTGAAGGGCATACAAAAGTAAAATCCAGTGGATAAAAATACAGCAAGACATATTTCCCTTCATAGTCGGAAAGTTGAAATTTTTCATTAAAACTTCCATCTGGCATAACAGCAGTTGCCATAAAATTAGGGGCTTTTTGTTGAACTTTTACTAAACACATATACCATTCTCCTTCTATAGTTTTTTGGTTTTATTGCTTCCAACAGAATAAACAAAAATAGGTATTATTTTATTTCTTTTTCTGAAGATTATTGTCCTGTTGCAGTTCCGGTAATATCTGCAATAATCATTGGATTAATAGTTCTCTGTTCCAATTCTTTATCTATCCAATATATCCCACCGGGAGCATCTTTTACCATTTGAAGTTTTTGTAAAATTCCATCTGCATTGGCTTCTTCTTCCATTTGCTCATTTATAAACCAATCCAAAAACATACGTGTAGAACGGTCCCCTTCTTTCTCTGCAATTTCAGCCAATTTGTTTATACATTCTGTAATATGACACTCATGTTTATATACACCCTCAAAAGCATCTAATGGGCTTTTCCAACTTTTGGGCGGTTTCTTTATCTCATACAATTCCACTTCACCACCTCTCTCAAAAATATAATTCTCAAATTTTCGGACATGGAATAGTTCTTCTTGAACTTGAATTCTCAGCCAATTAGCAAACCCTTTCAAATTTAATTTTTCAAAATATGCCCTCATGGATGCATAAAGATAGGCAGAATAAAGTTCTTCATTGATTTGATTGTTCAATGCTTTTAATACTTTGTCTTTAATCATATAAATCCCCTTTCTTAGTTATAAGGTTTTATTGTTTGTTAGATATATCAATTATATTATACATATTTATTAAACAATTCATATAGTTCTTTTATTTCTAAAATTCACACAAAGTAGAGTTTCTATATAAAAAAATTTTAAAATATAACCTCTGTTATTTACTTTATAGTTCAAAAAATATTGAAAAGGGTTTCTATTTTGCAAATACAATTCTCTCGTATTCATGTTATTGTACTGCTTTTATTGATTATCGTATTAGCACTTGACCAAGTAACCAAAATCACCGCTATTAAATACTTAAAAGGAAAACCCAGTATCCATTTTCCAGAATCATGGACACCGCATGATTTGTTTCGTCTTACCTATACGGAAAATACCGGTGCCTTTTTAAGTTTAGGTAGTCAATTACCAGATTCTCTTCGTTTCTGGCTTTTCACTATATTAAATTCTATTGTACTCCTTATTTTACTGATATTGATGTTTTATAAAACAAATTTACCTATCATAACCATGTTTAGCTTTTCACTAATCATTTCTGGTGGATTAGGAAATATCATTGACCGAATTTTTCGTGATGGAAAAGTTGTAGATTTTATGAATATAGGTATTGGTTTTGGTTCTTTTAGTCTAAGGACGGGAATATTTAATATTGCTGACCTTGCTATCGTAATTGGACTTATCTTACTTCTTATTGGGGAATTTTTCGTCATTGGGAATAACAATCCCGCTGGATAAGATGTTTAACTAAATTTTGAGGACTTTCGTTCGTATAATAGAAGTAATGAAAATACTTTAAATAGTATCTTATTTTTATGTTATACTTAATTTAGGATATAAAAATGAAAACAATTTAATATGGAGGTGCACTCTATGTTAACAAATAAGAAATGGAAAATTGCATTTATTTCTATTATTCTTTTACTTTTTATTCTGCTCATTGTAACTCCTACCTATGCCCAAGGAAAAGGGAAGGGTGATGCACTCGGAGCAGATAAAGAACTTGCTTCAAAAAAAGGAGTTAGTGGTTCTTTGGCAACAAAACAATTTGATAAAAACAAACTTCCTGGAAAATGGAAAATAGGATTTGCTTTTGGCTCATTAGCCGCTGCTGTGGCTGTAGTAAAATGGTTATAATCATTTACGAATAAGTTTATTTTAATGAAGCAAAAAAAGAGAATTGTAAATAAATCCGAAGCAACTGTCTCAAATGAAAATGAAAGTAGACTATCCCATAGCGACAAAATACTTGTAATTGACGATGATACAACTATCCTTCAACTTTTACAAACCTTCCTAAAAGACTTAAATTGCAATTTTTTTTGCACAACATCTCCTAAAGAAGCTCTTTCTAAAATATCAGAGGAATCTTTTTCTTTGGCACTCGTAGATTATTTAATGCCTGAGATAGATGGCTTACATTTTCTCAAAAAAGCAAAAGAAAAAAATACCGACCTTGAAGTAATAATAATGACTGGATTACAGGATATAAAAAACGCTATTGATGCATTAAGATTAGGGGCTTATGATTACATTCTCAAACCTTTTCAATTAGACGAAATTAAAATCGCTATTAAAAGGGCTTTGGAACACCGTTCTCTAATCATGGCTCAAAAAAACCATGAAATAGAACTACAACAACGCATTCATGAAGCAACGGAACAACTTAAAATTGCCAATAAAGAATTAAAAGAGACAAAAGAGTATCTTGAACAATTACTCAACACTTCTGTAGATGGCATTCTTATTTTAAGTCCTACACTTCAAATTAACTATGCGAATCAAGGAGCATTACATATATTAGATTGCAAGGAAGATGAAATTAAAGAAAAACACTTGTCACTTCTTTTAGCAGGTTCTAAAGAAGAAACAAAATATGTATTGCAAATGATTCGCGAAAAACAATGCATTCAGAATTATGAAACAGAATTTATTCGAAAAGATAAAACACAAGTTCCAGTAAATATTTCTTTCTCTTGCGTAAAAAAAGAAAATCAACAAATTCATTCCATTCTGGCAATTTTCAAAGATATAACCACACAAAAAGAATTAGAAAGTAAACTTAAAGAGATGTCTATAAAAGATGGTCTCACAGATTTATACAATCAACGGTATTTTTACGATAGATTGGAATCTGAAATAGAACGAGCCAAAAGGCAACGCCATCCTTTATCTCTATTACTTTTCGATATAGACCAATTCAAAACCTATAATGATTGTCATGGACATCTCATGGGAGACAAAGTATTAAAAACAGTCGGACAAATCGTTAAAGACTGTACTCGTGAGCATGTTGATATTGGATTTCGATATGGAGGTGATGAATTTACCGTAATTCTTCCGGAAACCGATACGGAACAGGCATTATTGGTAGCAGAACGTATCCGTTCATCTTTTGAAGCCAAAAGATTTAACAATTTAACACTTTCCATTGGTGTTATTGCTTATAAAGAAAAATTCTCCCTTCGTTCTTTCATACGGTTTGCAGACAATTGTATGTATAATGCAAAGCGTTCTGGCGGAAATCGTGTAAAAATATTTAAAAATACAAAATAAAAGGAAATCGTATGAGCAAAAAAATTAAAATCGGTATTTGCAATGAGATATTTAAAGAATGGAATAACATAGAAAAAACTATCAAATATGTTAAAGATTTGGGTTACGATGGATTGGAAATTGCCCCCTTTACTCTATCGAAATATATAACAGATATATCTACTGAAATGCGTAAAGAGATACGAAATATTGCAGAAAAAGTAGGCTTGGAAATATTAGGTATACATTGGGTTTTTGTAGGACCGGAAAATGTTTATCTTACTCATCCCGACCCAGAAATAAGAAATTATACGGCTCATTACCTAAAAGAATTGGCTCATTTTTGTGCTGATATAGGTGGTAAAATTATTGTTTTCGGTTCACCCAAACAACGCAATGTTATGCGCGATATTTCCTATAATCAAGCATTTAATTATGCATGTGAAGTTTTTTCTCAAGCCATGTCTGTATGTGAGAAAAGAGATGTAACAATCTGTATGGAACAATTAACACATTGGGAAACTAACTTTTGTCATACTGTTGAAGAAACCATCGAACTTATAGAGGCTATCAATCATCCTAAATTTCAATTATTACTGGATACAAAAGCGATGGCTTTTCTTCAAGAACCTCGCGAAGTTGTTATACGCAAATGCGCAAAATATTTAAAACATTATCATGCTAATGACGAAAATTTATTAGGTCCCGGTATGGGGAAGGTTGATTTTACTCCTATTGTCCAAGCACTTAAAGACATTAATTACACAGGATATATGTCTGTTGAGGTATTTAAATTTGATTTAGGACCTGAAAAAATAGCAACAGAAAGTATACAATATCTCAAAAAATTCCTTGAATAATAAGCTGATACATTAGATAAAAATATGGTTCCTATAGAGGATAACCCTTTTAAAATATTTGAACAATGGTATGAAGAAGCAAAACAAAAATTTGATATTGAATATGCTGTCTCTGCCGGATTAGCTACTTCAACACCTTGCGGCATACCTGATATTCGGATGGTTTTGGTTAAACAATGGGACAATCATGGTTTCATTTTCTACACAAACTATACCAGTAAAAAAAGTCAGCAGATTCAATCAAATCCTAAAGCAGCACTCTGTTTTTACTGGCATGAACTTGGTAAACAAATCCGTATCCGAGGAAATGTAGAAAAAGTGGAAGAAGAAAAATCAGACCGATACTTTGAATCCCGAGACCGCATATCTCAAATAGGTGCCTGGGCATCCAAACAATCCCAAACATTGCCCAATAGATATGAATTAGAAAAAAGAGTGATTAAATATTTCACTCAATTTCGATTTTCAAAAGTTAGCCGCCCACCTTTCTGGGGAGGATATCGGATTATCCCATTGGAAATTGAATTTTGGATAAAAAAACCTTACAGATTACATGAAAGAGTGCTTTATTTTAGAAATAATATAGATTTAAATGACTGGGAACGGGTTAATTTATACCCTTAATATTAGGGGAAAGAATAAAAAATTACCAAAACTTGAAACAAAATGATATAATAATATTTAGTATAACGACCGTTAGTTAAAGGGATTAAAAATGGCTATTGAACAAATTAATGAACAAAATTTCTCTACTGAAGAACGGTTACTAAAAAGCGCCCTAAAACTATTCTCTGAAAAAGGCTATGAAGGAACAAGTATAAGAGAAATTATTGAGGACGCGGGCGTTACGCGTCCTGTCTTATACTATTATTTTCAGAATAAAGAAGATTTGTTCCGAAAATTAGTGGAATCCATTGTACAACAACTTTTAGATAAAATGATGTATATAAAACAAAACTATTCGGATACAATTGGAAAATTGAAGGCTATCATTCGTGTTACATTTGAAATGGCAGAAAAAGACCTTCAGTCGGTTCGATTGATTTTACATGTATATTTTGCCCCTATCCGTTCTGCTCCTCCTATTCGTGGGAGTGATATAGGAAGACAGCGTTTCAAAATCATTGAATCTATCATGAAAGAGGGTCTGGAAAAAGCAGACTTATCCGGAGGAGATGCAAGGGCTCTAACACTTGCTTTCCTGGGCATTATGGACATGCATGTCATGGCAAAATCAGACAGACCCGAATTACATCTCACTGCAGAATTGGCAGAAGGTCTCGTTGATTTATTCTTCTATGGTGCTTGTTATAAGCCAAATCCACCATTCTCTTTAGTAAGCCCTTATGTTTATGTATAAACACTAAAAAATGTTCCACAATTAATCAGGAATATGCAATGCCGAAGTTTGACCTTGCTTTTTTTAGTTCAAAAAAAGTTAAAAACTATGACCTACAATTGCCCCGAAATCCTACAACAAAAATATTAAAAGGTGCAGAACCCTTAGAATTAGGTAATCCGTATTCCAATACTGCATTATTAATGGTTCACGGGTTTGCCGGTTGCCCTAACAACTTTGAAAACTTACCTCAAAAACTTGCCGAATTAGATATTTTTGTTAAAGCCATTCTTTTACCTGGACATGGTACTTCTCCATTGGATTTTGAAAAAGTATCCGTAGATATCCTTTTGGAAGCGGTAGTAGATAATATTATAGATTTGAAAAAACTATATAAATCTGTAATCGTTTTAGGCCATTCTATGGGAGGTGCTTTGTCCACACTTTCTTATGCAAAAACAAATTTCGATGGACTAATTCTTGCCAGCCCTTACTATGGGATAACACCGAATCCCAAACTCATTTTGCCACCTGAAAAATGGATACAATACCTATCCCCTTTCGTTCGATGGGTATTCACTCCACCAGAACAGCAACCTATATTGCGTCAGGAAGTCGCTACAAAAATTATATCCTACCATTGGATTCCTTCAAAGGCAGGACTTGTGGCTATGGAAATTGCAGAAAGGGCAAAAAGAGATGCCATTTTAGCTCAAATAACCTGTCCTACACTTGTAATTCACTCTAAAAAGGATAGCGTTGCATGTCCTAATGCTGTTGCTCAAGTTTTTGAAAAAATCCAATCTCAACAAAAAGAAATGGTTTGGTTAGATAATTCCGATCATGTAATCTTCTGGGACTATGACCGAGACCTGGTAACTACAAAAATAAGTGAATTCATAATGAACATAAAAAAAGAGAAAAGCATATAGAAATATGCTCTTCTCTAACCTCTAATTTATTTTCTGTTCTTATTTTACTGCTTGTTTCCAGAGTTCATATACCTTATCCCAATAAACAATATTCCAAAAAGCAGATATATATTCAGGGCGACGATTTTGATATTTCAAATAATAAGCATGCTCCCACACATCCAATCCTAAAATAGGAATATGTCCCTGTAAGATTGGGGAATCTTGGTTTGCTGTGCTGTAAATTTTAAGTCCTCCATCAGCAAGATTAACAACAAGCCAAGCCCAACCACTACCAAATCGAGTTTTAGCGGAATTTTCAAATGTTTCCTTAAATGATAGGTAACTTCCAAATTGTTTTTCAATCGCCTTTAACAGGTCGTCTTTAGGTTGTCCTCCTCCTTTTGGAGACATAATCTCCCAGAACAAACTGTGATTAGAATGTCCACCCCCATGATTAATCACAACCTGTCTTTTTTCCTCAGGGACTTCGTTTACACGCTTTAATAAATCTTCAACAGATAGACCGGCAAATTGTGGTAATGTCTCCAATGCTTTATTAACAGTATCTACATAGGTCCCATGGTGCTTCTGATGGTGTATCTCCATCGTTCTTGTGTCAATATACGGTTCTAAAGCATCATACGCATAAGGTAATGAAGGTAATTGATAGGGCATATCATTTTCTCCTCTATTTGGGTTTCATGTTAAACTTACTAACAGTTTTTAGTTTCGTTGTAAAAAACGAAATTTATATTTTTTTTATTCCTCTATTGAAAAATTAAAAGGATTTTTTAATAATGGAAATAAACTTTTCTCAACGAACAGTCACCTTATTAGGAAAAGAAAAATTTAAAAAATTACAATCTGCCCATGTTGCGGTATTTGGTTTGGGAGGCGTTGGCTCGTATGCATTAGAAGCCCTCGCAAGAGCAGGTATTGGGACTATTACTATTGTGGATTATGACCGAATTGAAGAATCTAATATAAACCGACAAATATTAGCCACATATCCTGATATAGGGAAATACAAAGTGGATGTAGCAGAGGAACGTATGTTAAAAATAAATCCGAATATAACCATTTACAAATTCCCTACATTTATAACTTCTGAGAATATTTCTGAAATCTTACAGAAAAGATTTTGTTTTGCTATTGACGCTATTGATACCCTTAGTTCAAAAATAGATTTATTAGTTGCATTACATGAGGAACAAATATTTACGGTTTCATGTATGGGTGCAGGTATGAAAATAGACCCCTTGTCTATTACAGTAGATGATATTTCAAAAACACATACTTGCCCATTAGCTAAAAATGTTCGAGTAGAATTAAGGAAACGCGGTATAACCCGTAATATCACCTGTGTTTTTTCGACAGAAGTTCCAAAACAAAAACCGATAGATACTAACTATAATAATTTTATAACAATAAATAACAATGTACGAAAAAAAATAATTGGAAGTGTTTCTTATCTCCCCGGAATATTTGGTTTAATATCCGCAGGCGTTATAATACAAAAAATCACATCCCAGTAAATTTTTTACTCTATTTTAAATAGACCCTCTATATCATTATCTTTACATTCCAATAGAAATATTTGGGAGAAATCTTTTCCTTCAGATGAGAGCAATCTAATACCTATCTCATCATAAGTGGGGACACAACGATTAAAGGCTAAATAATCCCCTTTTCTTGATACTACCAACGCATAAGGCTTGTTTATTTTGTATTTAGGTGTGATAAAAACAGACTTCCCAAAGTTTTCTCCTTCCTTAACACAGACAGCAATAACAGCCCCTTCGCTGATTGTAAATATTACATTTCCAGAAGGGTGCCATCTTATATTATCTTCAACACCATACGGTAAAAAGGTAACTTGAACAGGTATCGAATCTTGAAATGTCTCCTTATCCTCATGCTTGTTCTTTACTACCATAAAAATCTGCGTTTTCCCTTCCCTATCTTTATCAAGATAAGCAACTTTTCTCCCATCATAAGAAGCACGAACAATTCCTGAACAATTTACTTTTGTAATTTTATGTATATTAAGGCCTTTGGGAGGTTCTGGATATGTTTGACAATCTCCAGAACTTGAAGTTTTAATATCCACATTATCGGGTATTTCAACCATGCATAAATAATCTACAAAAGAACCTCCTTCTTTGACTGTGCCAATAAATGCCCTCCATTTTCCTTCATTATCAACCCATGAATCACCTAATGCTTTTACAAAATCTCCTTCCTGAGCCTTATCCATTGGAACTATTCTTACAAGTACTGCAAAATAGTAATTTGCATCTGGTAAAAATTTGCTTGTCTCCTCAAAATATGCTATTGTCCTACCGTATTGAGGTAGTAATTTATCATCATAGGTACAACCTATCCTTTTGCCATTTGCCGAATACTCGTGACGATGGGAGCCTCCCCTATGTGCTCCAGCAGGAATTTCTACATTACAGGAAACCGTTCTAAAATCTACCCAACTTTTGTTTTTAATACTCAAATTTTCTTTAAGAGATATAATACAACCTCGCCGATTCATTTTTGAATAAATATCTTCACTTTGAATGGGATTATAGAGATTCTTAATTTCAGGTCCATGAATGAAAACTAATGTATATTCTTTTGGATGAAACGAAACGGCACCAATTCCCGGAGCGGGCTTTACTCCCAACCGTATTTTATCAGGCTGATATATTTTTATTTCTTTCCCTGTATTAATTTCCACTACTTCAATACTCGTGCAATTTTCTATTCCATAACCTAATGTGCCTCTCGTATCATAACAAATAAATTTGTCATCGTATGAAAAATTGTCGTTATTATCTAATTCGTGATTCTTGGCTGAAAAAGTTAATTGATAAACAGGCAAAATTTTGCTATCTTCTTGTACAAATGATTGCGTTTGATTAAAAATAAACATCGAAGAACAAAAAAGAAAACTGACTATAGTAAGCATATCTTATCCTTTTAATAATATTTTTTGTTAGTTATAAAATAAAGGACTGCTGGATAAATAATATCCAGCAGTCCTGGCTATATTACAAGTTTTCAAAAAATCTAACTATGTTGTTTTCTTGCTCTTTTTTCAAACCGTTTCGCAATATATACACCCATTATGGCAATTATCATCACAAGGGTAATATAACCTAACACATTACCTGCAGGAATTTCTGGTGAAACATTCAACCGTATCCGATTCGATACTTTGGTTTCGGGTTCATACTGTTGTGTTTCTTCATTCCATGTTTCACCACTATCACTTACAACAACATAATAGTCACCCGAATCTTCTACCTGTAAGTCGTCCAGAGATAATATTGAAGAATCCCCTCCAACTGTATATACAGTCTTTGTTTGGAGGTCATCATGTTGCCATAAGTAATGTAATGGCGGGACACCTCCACTTACGATTACTTCAAATGTGTATGATTCACCCACTTTCTTTTCGATTTCTGGGTCACCTGATATAACCGGCGTTGATAGATGTTCATAAATAGTTAACTGCAACCCTGATGTCCAGATAGTTCCACGAGCATCCGTAATACTGCAGTAGTAAACTCCGGAATCAGCAAGAGTAACATCATACAAGGTCAGATATGCAGTATACGGGTCTGCATTACTTAAAATAGGATTGCCAATTGCATTGGACGGACCTGTACCATTCTTATACCACTGGTAGGTCCTTGTTCCTTTTCCACCTTGTGTCGTTACACTTAATCTTACTTCTCCTGTATTTATATATGCCTTACCCGGATTCTCTGTTCCTACAATCTCTAACGGGTCACCCACAATTAAATAGGCTTGTTGTGATATTACATATCCAGCGGAATTTGTAATCACGACATCATAATACCCTTCGTCTTCTACACGAGCACCAAGTATTTGTAATGTACTTGTTGTAGTTCCAGGTAACGCACTGAGTGTTGCACCAAATATATGAACTCCATCACTGGTCAAGTTAGACCCACCCAAACGCCATTGATATGTTACATTTGTTCCGCTATATGCTGTAACGGATAAAGTAATAGCGCCTCCTTCATCCACTTGTGCATTAGCGGGTTGAGTAATAATCGTAGGCGGATCATTTACCTTTAAGTAAACAACAGCAGATTCTACATGTCCCATCGAATTATCTACACGGACATAGTAATAACCTTCGTTTGCTTCTTGGGCTCCTTGTCCTAATGGAGGACCGTAAATATTGTAGATAGCATAGGCAGGACCAGAACCTTGATATATAATGTTTTCTGTGCAAGGTTGTGCATCATCACATACTTCCGGCGGAGGAGGCATTGTCTCACCGTCTAAATCAGCCGGGAAGAAATACCATCTATAAGTCAGAACATCGGAACCACCTGCTGAAACAACAAAGTTTACAGCCTGTCCCGGATTTACAGATTTAGATGTAGGCTGAACCATTATAGCCGGGTCACGAATCTCTAAGTAAGCAGCGTCCGTAGGAACACCCAACAGATTTCCACCATTAAATACTCTACAACGATAATATGCATTCTCAATAACATCAAGAATATTGGCTGTAATTGTAAATCCTGGAGGATTTCCACTGGGTGAAGTTCCTATTGGATATGAACCGGTTTGTCCGGGAATATTTGACCATGGACCACTTGCAGAGGGTGCCTTTTGCCATTGCCACCAAATAGGTAAAGCACCCGTTACACGCGTCTGGAATGTAACATTAGCATGAGGTGGCGCCGATATACTTATAGGTTGTTCTAAAATTCGAACGCCATCATACACATTCAGTTTTGCAGGATTTGAAATCGCTGTTCCAGAATCATTCATTACTTTAACTCGATACCACCCTTGATTTGCCTCACTTATTGATGCTATGTTATATGTTTTCTCTCTTGCATCAGCCCCTGGCAAATCATAGAAATTTTCACTTGGAGGAACTGTCTCGGGCGGTAATTCAGGTGGTTCTAACTGTGGAGCAAACTGCCACTGATAACCTCTGCTTACAATAGTATAATCTATTGTTGGGTCAATTCCCGGTGCTGGAGGTGGGTCGGTTGGTTTTAATGTTTCCACATTAAACGAAACTAACATATTCGGATATTCATTTACATCCTGTGGATGTTGCGTAATAATAGGTGCTTCTAATACATTTAAGAAAGCATCTCTTGAGAATACATCACCCGCATTATTTCTAAGCCGTACTCTATACCATCCTTGTAATGCTTCAGATACAGTCAAAATTTCATACGAATCGTTTGTGGCTCCTATTATCTCTCTAAATGTTCCATCTGTATTCCTGAACCATTGATATTCAATAGATGACGAACTTTGAGCAACAACTCTAAATTGAGCATATCCACCGGGCCAAACGGCAATATCCGTAGGCTGTTGTGTTATCTGTGCTAATTGTAACAATACTACTTGTGCATCATACGGAACTGTGGTTGTCCATATCTGACCAGGAGCAAGTTCTCCTGTTCCATTGTTAATCTTCACAGGAGAAGCAGGGGGATTTCCTGTAGAATTGTCAACTTTCAAATACAAACCTGAAAATGTTTGAGTTGAGGACTCATTGATTACAAAAATTTGGTCAAATTCTTTAAATGGACTGTAATTATTTCCATATCCATAATTAAGTCTTTTCAATACCACTCTTGGGGTCATAGGTGGAGCCCCAGCAGGAATGACTTGATTAGGTGTTATAGCATTAACGAAACTTTCATTCCAGTATGGAGATTGCAAAAGCCCTTCAACGGAAGGTCCCTGAAGTAATTGTGGGATATATGGATGCTTATAATAGTGATTTGGAAATCTAAGTTCATCTGTAAAATTGGAAATTCCCTGAATAGCAGGATTTGTTGTTGAACCACGAACTAAAGTAGGTGTTGAAAGACCGGTATTAGGTTGATATGCATTAATTAATGTATCATTCATATTAGAAATTAATGTTAATTTACCATTATTTTCTGCGGATGCATCTCTGGCACCTCCTGCTGTTACAATAAGGTTATTGGCAATAACAACAGAGCCATGTAGTTTTACCATACCAGGTGTCGCATATCCACCATTACCACCGGAACCACCGTTACCACCCACAGCACCATTTCCACCCGAACCTCCCAAATTGCCATCACCACCTCGACCACCATTACCACCTCTTAAAGTAAATAGTATCAAATCTAATACTTCGCCTGGTTCTCCTGATTGTCCAAAACCTCTACCTGTTGAAGGATACCCTGTTTGAGGGCCACCTGGTTGACCTAATATAGGTGCTGGAGAACCCGAAGAACCTGTCGTAGGAGATGTGCAAGATACATCAACAGTCATAAGAGATGGAACTCTTAATAAACCACGAGCAGATAGTATTATGGCTCCACCACCATTAGCGCCATTGCCGCCGTTACCTCCACTTCCACCTATACCACCATTACCTCCTCGACCACCATCACCACCTTTACCGCTGGCACCACCATCACCACCATTAGACCTATCTACTAAATATTCTCCTGCACCACCACCGCCTCCGCTACCTCCACTGGCACCACCGCCGCCGCCACCACCTTGACCGCCACCTTGACCGCCACCGCCACCGCCACCTCCACCGCCACCAGCACCACC